>Ga0075425_100008778_pt1 | contig 10741 bp, 7 predicted proteins | sample SoiMethybrSBSTD4_FD_75300 | JGI IMG/M metagenome (GOLD analysis project Ga0075425, IMG submission 75300) | Bulk soil microbial communities from a Populus tree surrounding site in Tennessee, USA - Soil MetaG P. TD hybrid SBSTD4 | ecosystem: Environmental > Terrestrial > Soil > Tree plantation...
GCTGGACGTTCTACATCGGCCCCGACGGCAAGATCCTCGACATCGACAAAAAGCCCGGCACGCAGCAGGCCGGCCAGAACGTCGTCGCCAAGCTGAAGGCACTTGGCGTCAAGGAAAAGACCAAGTAAGGATCCCGTCCTGGACGTCCATCTCGTAGACGGCACCTACGAACTGTTTCGTCACTACTACGCGCTCCCCTCCGCTCGCGACGCGGGCGGACGGGAGATCGCCGCTGTGCGCGGCGTCGTGGGGTCGATCCTCGGCATGATCAACGCCGGCGCCACGCACGTCGGCGTTGCCACCGATCACGTCATCGAATCATTCCGCAACGATCTCTGGCCCGGCTACAAGACGGGCGCCGGGATCGATCCCGATCTGCTCTCGCAGTTTCCGCTGCTGGAAGAGGCGCTGGGCGCGCTCGGCGTCGCGGTCTGGCCGATGGTGGAGTTCGAGGCCGACGACGCGCTGGCGGCCGCCGCGGAGCTGGCCGCTCGCGATCCGCGCGTCGATCGCGTCGTGATCTGCACGCCCGACAAGGACCTGGCGCAGTCGGTGCGCGGGACGCGGGTGGTGCAGATGGATCGCCGCACTCGGACGGTCCGCGACGAGGACGGCGTCAAGGCGAAATTCGGCGTCGCGCCGGCGTCGATTCCCGATTACCTCGCGCTGGTGGGCGATGCCGCCGACGGCTATCCCGGCCTGCCAGGCTGGGGCGCCAAGTCGACCGCCGGTGTGTTGTCGCGCTTCGCACGCCTCGAAGACATCCCAGACGACTGGCGGACCTGGAACGCCAACGTGATGAGCCCTGCGTCACTCTCGCGCACGCTGCTGCGCGAGCGCGACCACGCGTTCCTGTTCCGGCGCCTCGCGACGCTGCGCACCGACATTCCGCTGTTCGACAACGTCGACGCGCTCCAGTGGAAAGGGCCGACGCCCGGCTTCCCAGCGCTGGCCGCGCGGCTGGACGCCGCCAACCTCCGTCCGATCACTCTGACCTGAGCGTCGTCGCCGGATCGACGCGCACCGCGCGCCACGCCGGCACGGCGCAGGCCACGGCCGCCACCACGAGCAGCAGCATCAGCACGGACGCGTGCGTGACGGGATCCAGCGGCGAGACGTTGAACAGCAGCGCCGCCATCCCGCGTCCGGCCGCCGCCGATGCCGCGACGCCGATCCCGATGCCGCACGCCGTCAGCGCAAACCCTTCGCCCAGCACCAGCCTCAGGATGCTGCCGCTTGTCGCGCCGAGCGCGGCACGCACGCCGATTTCGCGCGTCCGCTCCGCCACCCTGCCGGCGATCACCCCGTAGATGCCCGCCGCCGCAAGGGCGAGCGCGACGATCGCAAACGTCTCGAAGAGGATCAAGGCGTAGCGCCGCTCGGCGGCCGACGCGGCCAGCAGATCGTCCATCGTCGCGATGCGGACGACCGGCTGATCCTTGTCGACGGACCAGATTGCCGCGCGGATCGCCGGCGCCAGCGACGCGACATTGCCCTGCCCGCGCACGACGAGCGACATGACCGGGTCGGTGAAGATCCACTGGCTCGCGGTGGTGTAGACCGCATCGGGCGGACCGAGCGTCAGCGACATCTGCCTGACGTCGCCGACGACGCCGACGATGGTGTAGGGGGGACGATCGGTCGGGCCGATGTGGACGCGCTGGCCGATGGCGTCGCGCCCGCCGAACTTCGATTTCGCCAGCGACTCGTTCACCAGCGCGACCGGGGGGGAGCCGGCGCGATCGCGCTCGTCGAGCGACCGCCCGTAAAGCAGCGGGATGCCCATCGTCTCGACGTAGCCGGGGGTCACCGCGTAGCGGAACGTGCTGTAGCCGTCCTGGCTGCCGTCGAGGCGCAGCCCGTACTCGCTGTCGTCGCCGCTCATCGGCAACTGGCTGGTCAGGGCCACTGTGGTCACGCCGGGGACGCGCCGCACGGCATCGAGCACCTGCGTGAAGAACTGCACCGTCGCGCCGTCCGCGTTGAAGCGCTGCCCCGCGGTCTGCACCTGCATCGTGAGCAGGTGCGACGCCTCGAAGCCCGCCGGGACGGCGAACAGCTTCTGCAGGCTGCGCATCAGCAGTCCCGATCCGACGAGGAGCACCAGCGCCAGCGCGACTTCCGCGACGACGAGGGAGGCGCGGATCCGCCCGTGCGTGCCGGTCGATCGATTGGATCCGTGCTGCAGTGCGTCGTGCGGGTCGCTGCGCGCCGCGTGAAGAGCGGGAATCGTTCCGACGGCGAGCCCCAGAACCGTCGTCAGGGCCAGCCCGAACGCGAACACTGCCGGGTTGAACGCAATCGCGTGCGCGCGCGGCAGGTCGGCAGGGCTGAGTGCGTGCAGCGCACGCAGGCCGAACCAGGCCACGACCATTCCGGCGAGACCGCCGAGCACGGAGAGCAGTACGCTCTCGGTCAGCAGCTGGCGGATCAGCCTGCCCTTCCCCGCCCCGAGCGCGGCGCGCAACGCCAGCTCGCCGCGCCGGTGGACGCCGCGCGCGAGCAGCAGGTTGGTCACGTTGACGCAGGCGATGAGCAGCACGAGCGTGACGGCAATCAGGACGGCGATCAGCGCCGGCTTCACGGCACCGGTGACGTCGTCGCGGAGCGCGACGGCCGTGAACGCGGCATTGGCGGCATAGGTCTCAGGGCGCTGGTCCGTCAGGATCGCCGGCCCGAGGGTCGCGGCCTCGCGCGCGGCTTGCGCCATGCTGCTTCCGTCGCGGAGCCGGCCGACGGTCCGGAGATGGTGACCCCACGTGCGTCCTTCCGACAGCCCGTACTGCATCGGGCCCCAGATCTCCGCTTCCGGCCCGAGCACGTTCTCGAACCGGGCGGGCATCACCCCGATCACCGTGTACTGCGTGTCGCTCAGGGTGATGTCGCGCCCGATGATCGACGGGTCGGCGGCGAAGCGGCGCCGCCACAGGCGGTCGCCGAGGATCACCACGCGCGGGCCCTGCGGCCGATCGTCGTCGGCGAGAAAGTCGCGGCCGAGCGCCGGCGCGACGCCGAGCACGCGGAAGTACTCCGAGGTCACGCGCTGGCCGGTCAGCCGCTCCGGTTGATCGCTGCCGGTCATGGTCGGCAGCCAGGGCTTGAAGACGGCGAGCGACTGGAACGCGTGCGTGCGTTCCGCCATGGCATGGAACATCCCGTAGCTGCCGTCCATGCGCTGTCCGTCGGCCGACAGCTCCCAGATCGTGGCGATGCGGTGGCCGTCCGGATAGGGAAGCGGCTGGATGAGAATCGGATAGATCGCGCTGAAGATCGCCGTCGTCGCGCCGATGCCGAGCGCGAGCGTGATGACGGTGACGGCGGTGAAGCCCGGCGCGGCGCGCAGCCCGCGCGCGGCGTAGCGGAGATCGCCGAGGAGGCCGCGCACCGCGTTCTCCCAGCCAAAGCCGCGAACCTGCTCGTTCACACCGGTGACCCCGCCGATCTCGATGCGCGCGGCCCGGCGCGCCTCGTCGTCGCCCAGGCCGCGCGCGCGATGCGCGGCGGCGGCTTCGTCGAGGTAGTGCTGCACTTCGTCGGCGATGTCGCGCTCGGCGTCGGATCGCCGGAGGAGCGCGCGGCAGCCGCGCAGGAGCTGACGCCAGCCGGCCATCACGCGTCCGCCTTCAGCAGCCGCGTCACCGCGCCGGCGCGCCGGGCCCAGTCGGCCTCTTCACTTTCGAGCTGCTTGCGGCCGGCCCGAGTGAGGGTGTAGAAGCGCGCCCGGCGCGCGTTCTCGGTCTGCCGCCACTCGGCGTCGAGCCAGCCGGCGCGCTCGAGCCGCTGCAGCGCCGTGAGCAGCGAGCCGGGGTTGACCTTGAACACGCCGCGCGAGACCTGCTCGATGCGGCGCGCGATGCCGAAGCCGTGCAGCGGCTGCAGGCTCAGCGTCTTGAGGATGAGCAGGTCCAGCGTGCCCTGGATGACATCGGTGCTGTCGGGTGCCATGCCGACATACTGGATCCGCTCATCTTGATTGTCAAGATGTGAGTGTCAAGTGCAGTGATGGTGCACCGGCAGCGTCGTCAGCGCAGGGTGAACGTCAGTTCGATGATCACCCGAACCGGTACGGCGCGCCCCTTCAGCGTCCCCGGCCGGAACCGCCACTGCCGCACCGCCGCGATCGCCTGCTCGTCGAGGCCGAACGCGCGATCGAGCGATCGCGTAATCCGGATCCGCCGCGGATCCACCGAGCCGTCGGGCAGGACGACGACCTCGAGCTCGACGGCGCCCTGCAGCTTGGCGCGCATCGCGTCGACGGTGTATTGCGGCTTCACTTCGACGAGCAATTGCGGCGTGGTCACGCCGTTTCCTGGTTGGAAGGCGTCGCCGTCGCCGGGCCCGCCCGTGCCCATGCCTGGCCCGCGTCCCGGGCCGATGCCCAGACCGTCGCCGTTGCCGCCGCCCGGACCCGCGCCACGCCCGGGTGACGTCGCATCGAAGTCTGTCGGCGCACCGGGAAGCGTGCGGATCGGCTGCGCTGTCACCGCCGGCACGCTGATCGCCGGCGTGACCGTGTCCACAGGATTTGCCGTTGCCGCGATATGCCGTGGAGGCGTCTGGGCAGGCTCCGCTCGGCTCGCGCGTTCGGGCCCGGGCATGGCGCGGCTGTCGGCAGTTCCGTCGCCGTGACCGGGCACGCTGAAAACGATCCGCCCGCGCATCGTCGGGCTGTCCGGCGCGAGGACCTGCGGCGCGTGCGCGCCCGCATACAACACGGCCATCAGCATGGCGATGTGCGCGGCGATCGAGACGCCTGTGCCTTCCCACGGACGTCCGTCGAACCGCGGCTGCGCCGGCAGGTCGCCGACGAGCAGCTGTGCGTTCGGGCCGGCGCGCCATTCGAGAGGCGACATGCCGGCTTAGACGCCGGCGTCGCCGGTTTGGCCGACCCGATCAATGCCCGGCGGCCTGCGCGTAGGCCGCGAGGATCTGCTCCTCCGACGGAGGACGCAGCAGGTTGCGTGACGCGAAATCCTCGGCCCTCGGATATTGCGTGCGGCGGATGCGTCCGGCCGCCGCTTCGAGGTCATAGTCGGTGTGGCGCAGCTCGATGCCGGGCCCCAGCAACAGCCAGTCGGCGCCCGGTGCGCCGAAGGGCATGCCGACGCTGCCGGCGTTCACCACCCGGACGCCGCCGGCGGCGATGTCGAACTGCATGTGCGTGTGCCCGCACACCACCATCGTCACGTCGAGGCCGCGGAAGATCTCGAGCAGCCGCTCCTCGCGCGTCAGCTTCGTGAAGATCTCGTTCTCGTTGCGCGGCGTCGCATGGCAGAACAGCACGTCGCCGAGCGGCGGGATGCGCAGCAGCACCGTCCTGGGCCAGGCCGCGATGGCCTCGCTCTGCTCCGGCGTCAGCGACTCGCCGGACCAGCGGACCACGTCGCGGTGCGGCTCGGGCACGCCCGACGGCGCTCCCGCGCGTTCGGCGAGCGCGGCCAGCTCGCCGTTGCCGCGGATGAAATCGGTCGGCACGCCCAGGTCCAGGACACGGTCGAGCGCTTCGCTCGACATCGGGCCGGGCACGACGTCGCCGCCGACGACGATGCGATCGACGCCCTGCCGTCGGAGGTCGTGCAGCACCGCCTCGAGCGCCGGAAGATTGCCGTGGATGTCGTACAACGCCGCAACGCGCATGTCGGGTGTATAACGTCTTCGTTTTCACCCGTCAATATCCACGACGGCAGTGACAGGAGATGCTGATGGCGAAGAAAGCGGCACGGAAAGCGCCGGCAAAGCGGAGTACGGTCGCCAAAACGCTGCACCAGGTGCGCTTCCCCGGTGAGTCGGCGAAATACCGAACGGCGCGCAACGCGCTGCTGAAGAGCGAAATGGCGCTGCGCGCGCAGATCGAGCAGGTCGCCGCGGCGCGGCGCAGGCTGCCGCTCGGCGGCGCCATCCCCGAGGATTACGTGTTCGACGAGCTGGTGGACGGCTCCGTACGACCGGTCCGGATGTCGTCGCTGTTCACCCCCGGCAAGGACACCCTCATCGTCTACAGCTACATGTTCGGGCCGAAGATGGGCGCGCCGTGCGTCTCGTGCACCTCGATCCTCGACGGGCTCGACGGGCAGAGCCAGCACGTCACACAGCGCGTCAACTTCGTCGTCGTCGCGAAGTCGCCGATCGACCGGATCGTGACCCTTGCGCGCGAGCGCGGGTGGACAGGACTGCGTCTGCTGTCGTCGGCGCGCAACACCTACAACCGCGACTACCACGGCGAGACGGAAAACGGCGATCAGTTGCCGTCGCTGAACGTCTTCGTTCGGCGCAACGGGAAGATCCACCACTTCTTTCATTCCGAGCTGCTGTTCGCGCCGGCGGAGCGGGGGCAGGACGGCCGCCACGTCGACATGATCTGGCCGCTGTGGAACCTGTTCGACGTGACGCCGGAGGGGCGCGGCACCGGCTGGTACCCGAGGTTGAGGTACTAGCGCGGCCGTTCGATAGCGGCAAACGGCTTGCTGTCTCGCCCGCGGCCCGAAGGGTCCCCACCCTGCGAACGACGTCGAGGAAGCAAGATGCGCTCTGACACCCATGCTGTGTACACCAGGATTGTCATTACGATCCTCGCGGTCGCCTTTCCTTTCACGAATCTCAACCAGCACGTCGCGGCCCACGCGGCCGCGCCGCGCGAGGTACGGCAGAGCCTGACGGCCGGCGCTCCCACGCTGCCGGTGCCCTTCGTCGAGAACCGCGGACAGGTCGATGCACGGGTTCGCTACTACGCTCGCGGGCACCGCTTCGGTTTCTTTCTCACTCCCGACGCGATGACGGTGGCGCTCGACGCAAATCCGGGCGGCCGGCCGCTGGCGCTGTCGCTGCGCTTCGCCGGCGCCAATACCTCGCCGCGCATGGAAGGCGTCGGCGCCGAGGGTGAAGCGAACTATTTCCACGGCAACGACCCGTCCGCGTGGCGCACGCGCATTCCGCAGTACGACGGGGTGGTCTACCGTGCGCTGTGGCCAGGTGTCGACCTGCACGTGCGCGAGCGCGGCGGCGTGCTCAAGTACGAATTCCACGTGCAGCCGGGCGGGCGTGCCTCGGACGTGCGCGTCGTCTACGACGGGGCGACGACGCTGTCGATCGATGCCGCCGGCGCGCTGCTGATCCGGACGCCGCAGGGAACGATCCACGACGCAGCGCCGGTCGCGTATCAGCTCGATGGCAGCACGCGGCTTCCCGTCGACGCCAGCTACGCGCTGGGCGGCAGCGGCCGGACCAGCGTCGGCTTTGCCATCGGCGCCGGCTATGACTCGCGGCGCGAGCTCGTCATCGATCCGGGGATCCAGTTCACGACGTTTCTCGGCGGCTCCAGCCTCGAGAGCGGCGCATCGATCGTCGTCGACGCCGGCGGCAATACCTACATCACCGGAACGACGCAGTCCCCCGACTTCCCCACCACGGCGGGAGCCTTCGATCGCACCGGCGCGGCCCAGAACTTCGCCGAAGCGTTCGTGTCGAAGCTGAATGCCTCCGGCACCGCGCTGGTCTATTCGACGTTCATCGGCGGCAGCAACATGGAGTTCGGCCGGCGTATCGCGATCGACGCTGCCGGCAACGCCTACATCACCGGACAGACCAAGTCGTCGAACTTCCCCGTCACCGGCAGTGCCTTCGATCGCACCATCAACATCCCGCCCAACTGCCCGCGCTGCTCGACCGACGTGACCGACGGCTTCGTCACCAAGCTGAACGCGACGGGTTCGGCGCTGGTCTACTCGACGTATCTCGGCGGCACCGATTACGACAGTCCGCGCGGCATCGCCGTCGACGCCGGCGGCAACGCCTACGTCGCCGGCGAAACGCTTTCGATCGACTTTCCGACGACCACCGCCGCGTTCAGGCGCACCTTCGGCGGTGAATACGACATGTTCGTCACCAAGCTCAACGCCGCGGGATCCGCGCTGAGCTATTCCACGTTCCTCGGCGGCACCAACGTGGACAACGGCGAGCGCATCGCCGTGGACGCCGGCGGCAACGCCTACGTGCTCGGCTTCAGCAGCTCGCCCGACTTCCCCACGACAGCCGGCGCGTTCGATCGGACGGCCAACGGGGCCTTCGACGTGACGCTGAGCAAGCTGAACGCCTCCGGCTCGGCGCTCGTCTACTCCACTTATCTCGGCGGCCAGGGCTTCGACACCGCCGGCGGGCTCGCGGTGAACGACGCCGGCGAGGCCTACGTCTGCGGCGGCGCCGGCTCGGTGGACTTCCCGGTGACCGCCGGCGCATTCAGGACGACGCCGGACGGCAGCGACAACTTCGTGACGAAGGTGAACGCCGCCGGCTCCGCCCTGGTCTACTCGGCGATGTTCGGCGGCACGTCGAGCGACGGCGCCGCGGGGATCGACGTCGACGCCTCGGGCAACGCGTGGATCACGGGCACGACCGGCTCGACCGACTACCCGACGACGGCGGACGCGTTCGATCGTTCGCTCAATGGCGGCGTCGACGCGTTCATCACGGAATTGAATCCCACCGGCTCGGCGCTCCTCTATTCCACGTTCCTCGGCGGGACGGAATCCGATTCCGGCATCGACCTCGCCGTCGACGGCATCGGCGACGTCTACGTCACCGGCCAGACGCTCTCGATGAACTTCCCGGCCACGGTCGGCGCCCTCGACACCTCGTTCGCCGGCGACCTTTCGGTCTTCTGGGGTGACGCGTTCATCACCAAGGTCGACGTCAGCGCCACGACCAACGCGCCGATTGCCCCGCCGGGCACGCCGGGCACGCCGACGCTGCTCTCGCCGGCCAACGGCGACACGCCGCCGCAGCCGATCACGTTCGACTGGAGCACGGTCGTGAACTCGGCGTCGTACACCATCCAGATCGACGACTCGAGCGCGTTCACCGCGCCGCTCATCCGCGACGCCGTCGTCAACGACTCCATGTACGCGACCGGCGGTCTGGCCACGACGCCGCACTTCTGGCGCGTGCGCGGCGTGAACAGCGCCGGCGTCGCCGGGCCGTGGTCCGCAGTGCGCAGCTTCACGCCGCAGGAACCGCCGCCTCCCGCGGTGCTGTCCACGATGGACACCAACCCGTCCACCGTCGTCGGTGGCAACCCGTCGAGCGGAACCGTCGTCCTCAGCACCCCTGCGCCGGAAGGTGGCGCGGTCATTTCGCTGTCGAGCAGCCGGCCGGCCGTCGCGAGCGTGCCGGCGACGGCAACGGCGGCGTCGAACAGCTTTACCGCGACCTTCACCATCGCCACGACGGCGGTTTCGGCGAATACCGTCGTGACGATCACCGCCACCTACAACGGGACGACGCGGAGCGCCAGCCTGACGGTGACGCCGGACACGCCAACCGCTGGCGCGACGCTGACCAACCTGGCACTCAGTCCGACGAGCGTGACGGGCGGGTCGAGCGCCCAGGGCGCGGTCGTACTGTCGGCGGCCGCGACCGCCGACGTTCCGGTTGCGTTGTCGAGTGCGAACGGGGCGGTCGCGGCGGTACCGCCAAGCGTCACCGTTCCCACCGGCTCGCAGAGCGCGGTCTTCACCATCACGACCTCCGCCGTCAGCGCCGACACGGGCTCCACGATCTCCGCGACGCTGAACGGCGTCACGAAGACGGCCACGCTCGCCGTCACGGCAGGATCGTCCCAGCCACCGCCGCCGCCTCCGCCGCAGTCGGCCACGTTGACCGTCACGGCCAGCGGCCGCAGCGGCGAGCGGGTGACCTCCACGCCGAGCGGAATCAGCGTGGCGACCGGCAGCAGCGGGTCGGGTTCGTTCGCGGTGGGCACGTCGATCAGGCTGACCGTGTCGAACGGCCGCAGCGCGATATGGTCGGGCGCCTGCTCGAGCGGGGGCAACAAGACGACGAGCTGCACGTTCACGATCAACGGCGCCGCGTCGGTGTCGGCAAACGTGCAGTAACGGCCGGCGCCCGGACGTCGTAGAATTGCGCGAGCCATCATGTTCGGGCTGGTCACGGCCGCGCTCGTCGCACTTCTTCTGCAGCAGGCGCCGTCGCCGCTGACCGGGACCGTCAAGGATCCCGACGGCCTCGCCGTGTCCGGGGCCGTCGTCGAGGCGCGCAGCGTCGAAGGGCGCGTCGCCCGCTCGCGGACCGATGCCGAGGGCCGCTTCACGGTGGCCCTCGGCGAACCGGCGGCGGAGCTGGTCGTCCGCGGCCAGGGCTTCGCCGAGGCGCGCGTCGCTCAGCCGCAGGCGGGGCCTCTCGCGATCGTGCTGCAGCCGGCCGCGCTGACCGAGACGGTCACCGTCACGGCGACGTCCTCCGAGCAGCGATCCGGCGATCTGCCGGCCAGCATCGCGCTGGTCAACCGCGACACGCTGGATCGATCCGCGGGTCTCTCGGCCGACGAGGTCCTGCGCCAGGTGCCCAGCTTCAGCCTGTTCCGTCGATCGAGCAGCCTCGTGTCGCATCCGACGACGCAGGGCGTGTCGCTGCGCGGGATCGGGCCGAGCGGCGTCAGCCGGACGCTGGTGCTCCTCGACGGCGTGCCGCAGAACGATCCGTTCGGCGGCTGGGTCTACTGGACGCGCGTGCCGCTCGAGGCGGCCGATCGCATCGAGGTCGTCGAGGGAGCGACGTCGAGCCTCTACGGCAACTACGCGATGGGCGGCGTGATCAACATCCTGACGCCGCGCGCGCAGACGCGCAGCCTCGACGCGCGCGTCGTCTTCGGCAGCCACGACACCGGCAAGGTCGACGCCTCGGGCGGCCTCACGCGCGGCGCGTTCGGCGCGCAGGTGAGCGCGGCAGG
>Ga0075425_100008779_pt1 | contig 10740 bp, 6 predicted proteins | sample SoiMethybrSBSTD4_FD_75300 | JGI IMG/M metagenome (GOLD analysis project Ga0075425, IMG submission 75300) | Bulk soil microbial communities from a Populus tree surrounding site in Tennessee, USA - Soil MetaG P. TD hybrid SBSTD4 | ecosystem: Environmental > Terrestrial > Soil > Tree plantation...
CCCGTGATGAGGAAGCCGGAGATGACGAAGAAGACATCGACCCCGACGAAGCCGGCGGTCAGCGGCGGGACGTGCGCGTGATACAGGAGGACCAGGGCGACCGCAACCGCCCGCATCCCCTCGACGTCGGCCCGGAAGTCCCGCCCAGCACCGTCACTCACGTTCCGATGCCATACCACGCCGCTCCAGCATCGTGCGGGTGAGATCGCCGCTGGGGGACGCTACAACGGGCGGGTGGCCCAGTGCCAGAAGGCCCGCAGACCGTCGGGGAGGCCGGTCTTGGGGCGGTAATCGAGGTCGCGCGCGGCGTTCGTGATGTCGGCCCAGGTGATGGGGACGTCGCCCGGCTGATCGGGCAGGCGCTCGACGAGGGCGGGCTTGCCGACGGTCACCTCGATGAGCGCGACCAGCTCGGCGAGCGAGGTGGTGGCGGTGCCGCCGAGGTTGTAGATGTTGTAGGCGCCGGGCTGGACGCGCTCGCAGGCGGCGACCACGCCAGCGGCGATGTCGTCGATGAAGGTGTAGTCGCGCCGGCTCGAGCCGTCGCCGAAGAGCCGGATCGGGCGGCCCTGGTCGATCGCCTCGGCGAACATGCGGATGGCCATGTCGGGGCGCTGGCGCGGGCCGTAGACGGTGAAGAAGCGCAGGCAGGAGGCGCCGATGCCGAAGAGGTCGCGGTAGGTCGAGCAGAAGAGCTCGCCGGCCCGCTTGCTGGCCGCGTAGGGCGAGGCCGGGGCGAGGCAGGGGTCGTCCTCGCGGAACGGCTGCACCTGGTCGAGCCGGCCCGCGGTGCCGCGCGCGCCGTAGACCGAGCTCGAAGAGGCGAAGACCAGGCGGCTCTTGCCGGAGCGCCGCATCGCCTCCAGCACCACGCAGGTGCCGTGCACGTTGGTCTGCGTGTAACGGAGCGGCTCGGCGATCGAGGGGCGCACGCCGGCGAGCGCGGCGAGGTGGCAGACGACGTCCGCGTCGCCGCAAAGACGCGCCATCGCGTCCGGATCGCAGATGTCGCCCTCGACCAGGGCGAACCTCTCGCGCGGCAGCGAGCCGACCAGGTGGGTCGCGGTCTGGAGCTTCAGCTCGGCCGGATAGAGGTAGGAGTCGAAGACATCGACGCCGGTGACCCGGTGACCGCGCGCCACCAGGGCCTCGCAGGTGTGCGATCCGATGAAGCCGGCCGCGCCGGTCACGGTGACGTGCATGGGCGCGACCTTAGCCCCGATGGTACGTTCCGGCCAGCTCGATGCCGGCGCGCGACTTCGATGTCCTCATCGCCACCGACTTCCGCCACCTGGGCGGCACGACGGCGAGCATCGCGCAGGAGATCGAGGTGCAGGCTCGGCTCGGCCTGAGGACCGGGCTCATCGACGTGGCGGCGCCGTACATGCCGCACCGGCCCTGGGCGGCGCGCATCCGCAGCTTGATCGGCGCCGGCGCGGCCGAGGTGGTGAGCGCGCAGCGGGAGGTGACGGCGCGGCTGCTGCTGCTCCGCCACCCGCGGGTGTTCGAAGGCGAGGGCTGGTCGATCGCAGCGCGCGCCGACCGCGCGATCATGATCGCCAACCACGTCGTGCGCGACGGCGCCTACCCGCTGCCCTATTATGATGTGGGCGCGATCGCGGCGCGGCTGGAGGCGGAGCTCGGCAGCGCGCCGCCGTGGTCGCCGATCGGCCCGACCGTGCGCGATTCGTTGCTCGCGCTCACGCGGCGGCCGGCGATCACCTCGTTCGACTGGCACAACGTCATCGACGTCGATGCCTGGGCGCGGCCGCGCGCGGTCGAGAGCGGGCCGCTGGTCCTGGGGCGCCACGCCCGCGACGACATCAAGAAGTGGCCGGAACGGCCTGGCGACCTGCTCGGCGCCTATCCGGACGCCGACGATGTTCGCGTCCGCATGCTGGGTGGCGTTCGCGGCGCCGTGAAGATCCTCGGGGAGGAGCCGCGCCGCTGGCAGGTGCTGCCGTTCGGCAGCGTGGCGCCCGAGGACTTCCTCGCCGGGCTCGACGTGTACGTCTACTTCCACCATTCCGGGATGCGCGAGGCGTTCGGCCGCGCCGTGCTCGAGGCGCTGGCCGCCGGGCTGCCGGTCGTGACCCATCCGTATCTCGAGCGGCTGTTCGGCGACGTCTGCGTCTACGCCGAGGCGAAGGACGCCGGCCGCATCGCGCGCGAGCTCGTGGGCGAGCGGCCGACCCTCAACCGGCGCGGCATGGAGCTGGTGCGCGAGCGCTACGACTGGGAGGCGCACCGCCGGCGGCTCGACGAATTGCTGGAGCGCCGGCTGCCGGCGATCGCGCGCTCGCCGGCGGCGAAGAAGCGGGTCCTCTTCGTCACCAGCAACGGCGGCGGCATGGGCCACCTCACGCGCGCGCTGGCCATCGCGCGCCGGCTGCCGGCCGATCACGAGGCGCTGTTCCTCACCATGTCGACCGGGCTCGACGCCGTGCAGAAGGAGGGCTTCTGGGGCGACTACCTGCCGAGCGTGCACGACGGCGAGCTCGGCCCGCCGAGGTTCCTCGACTACCTGCAGGGCCGCATCGCGATGGCGGTGCGCACCCTCAAGCCGCGCGCGCTGGTCTTCGACGGCACCTTCGCCTACAGCCCGCTCATCCTGGCGCTGTCCGAGTTCCCCGGGCTCTTCAAGGTGTGGTCGCGGCGCGGCATGTGGAAGCCGGTGCCGGGCTTTCGCGAGGCGCAGTCGATGGCGCAGATGGTGCCGTTCGATCTGGTGATCGAGCCGGGCGAGCTGGCCGGCGAGCTGGATCGCGGAGCGACCGCCGCGCAGCGCGGCGCGGTGACGGTGATCGATCCCATCGTCTACCTCGACGACGGCGAGCTCCTGCCGCGCGACCAGGCGCGCCGCGAGCTCGGCATCCCGGACGGCGCGGTGAGCGGGCTCGTCAACCTCGGCGCCGGCAACATCAACCGGCTCGACCACGTGTTCGAGGCCATCGCCGAGCTGCTCGGCCGGTATCCGGAGGTGCACCTGGTCGGCGCGCAGTCGCTCATCGCGCGCCGCGGCATCCCGATCGATCCGGGACGCATCCACCCGCTCGCCACCTATCCCCTGTCGCGCGTCCTGCGCGCGTTCGACTTCTCCATCGCGGCGCCCGGCTACAACTCGTTTCACGAGCTCCTGGCCCACGCGGTCCCGACGCTCTTCATCCCCAACGAGGAGACCTCGCTCGACGATCAGGCGGCGCGCGCCGAGTGGGGGAGAGCACAGGGCATGAACCTGGTCGCCCGCGAGAGCGAGGTCGGCGAGATCGGCGCCGCCATCGACGAGCTCATGCGACCGGAGGTGCGCGCGTCGCTCGCCGCCGCTTGCAGCGGCTTGCCGCCGCTCGACGGGGCGCGCATGGCGGCCGACCTCATCGCCGCCGGCCGCGCGTCGGCCACGTTCGCCCCGCCGGCGCGCAACGGGGCGCGCGAGCGCGCTCGCTCGCCGCTCCATCCGGGCGAGATCGTCCGCCGGGCCCGCCGCGAGGTCCAGAAGACCAGGAACGCGCTGCGGCCGCACGCCGAGATCGCGATCCGCGCGCTGCGCATGCGCGCCGCCGAGGTGCTGCCCTGGGTGGCGCCGGCGGCCGCGCCCCCGGTCGCCAGGCCGTCCCCACGCCGCGCCCTCCTGGTCGCCGATCGCGAGCTACCAGGCGACATCCAGGAGCTGGTGGACTGGGCCTCGACCCAGCGGGGCGGGGCCGTGATCCTCGCCGGACCGCGCGCGCTCCAGCCGCTCCGCCGCGCCGGGCTGGCGGTCGAGCTCATGACCGAGGTCGCGGCCGAGGAGATCGGCGCGCGGATCGACCTCTCCGCCTACTGGGACCAGAAGGCGCGTCTCCTGTTCGAGAGCTACAACGTCGGGCCGGTCGTCTTCTGGGCCGACGCCGACCTCAAGCGCCACTGGCCGGTGCTCCTCCTCCTCGACCAGTGACCCTCATCCCTTCTCGAGTATCTCGAGATCCGCGAGGTCCTTCGCGCAGCTCGGAATGGGCCGGCCTGCCATCGCCCAGGATTGCTCGACGAGCTCCCACATCATGTCGAGGCGCTCTTCGGGGCTCGTCGTCGCCCTGAGGTCGTCGCCCGGCAGCTCGTCGCCGGGACGGTAGACCGCGGTCGGCCAGGACTGCCGGGTCGCTCGCGGATCCATCCGACGATCTTACCTCAGACGCAGGGGCGAGATATTGTCCCTGCCCTCGTGGACGGAAGCGGTCAACGGGCACTGCGCGGCGCCTTCACACCGAGGGTGCGGCGGATCCTCGGCCTGACGCTCCTCGTCGCGCTCGCGATCGATTTCCTGCTCTACACCGGCTACTACGCCAGCGACGACATCGGCTACCTGGCCGGCGCCGAGATGATTGTCACGGGAGCGCAGCCGGAAGGGCCGGACAACATCTCGCGCGACGTCTCGATCGCGCGTCTCGGGATGACCATCCCGACCGGCGTGGCCTACTGGCTGACCCATGGTGACGTGTCGGCGATCGCCTGGCTGTTCGTCCTCTGTCACCTCGCGCTCGTGGTGCTGGCCTTCATGCTCGGCCGGCTCGTCCACGGCGAAGTCGCCGGCCTCGCCGCCGCCGGTCTCGCCGCGACCTGTCCAGTCTTCACCGTCTTCGCCGGCGCGATCCTGCCGGACAACGCCACGGCGCTATGGCTGGGGATCCTGCTTCTTCTGCTCGAGCTGGTCAGGCGGCGCACCGCCGACGGGCCGATGCCGTGGCCGCGGGCGCTCGTCTGGTACGGCGCCGCCGGGTTCGTGCTCGGGCTCGCCTACTCGGTGAAGGAGACCGGCATCATCATGGTCGTCCCGGCCGCAGTGGCGGTCATGGCGATGGCGCCGCGGCTCCGCGATCCGGTGTGGATCAGGAACGGCGCCTTCATGGCGGCCGGCCTCCTCGCCTTCATGCTGCTCGAGCTGATCCTGCTCCGCGCGATCACCGGCCACTGGACCTACCGCCTCGGCATGATGGATGCGGCAGGCGAGACCATGGCCAACCGGATGGAGTACCAGGGCGGCGCGAGCCCCTTCGGTCGCCTCTGGTATGCGCTCTCCGACCGGCTGGCGGGCGTCGCGCCGATCACAGTCTGGCTGCTCCTCGCCGGCTCGATCGCCTACGGCTTCCTGCCTGGACGCAGTCTGGGGCTGCTCCTCTTCTTCTGGTGGCCCTTCCTCTACCTCACGATCGGCTCGACCAGCCTGGGAGACTACCTTCCGCCATCGATCCAGGTCCGCTACTACGCGATCGTGATCATCCCGGCGGTCATCATGACGGCTGCCGTCCTGGTCGTGCTCGTGCGCCGCTGGAACGCGTGGCCGCGGTCGCCGGCATGGGCGCGCGGTCGCCGTGCCGGGGCCGCCGTCGTCGGCCTCTTGTCCGTCTGTGTCTGGTACGAGCTCGCCGGCGACGTGCAGGGCGCCGGCAACATCTACCTTGCCGAGCGGGTGCGCGGCTTCGAGGCCACCTTGCAGCGGGCGCGTGAGAAGTATCCGCAGTACCCGATCGTGCTCGGCAACTACTACGCGCGCCGGATGCGACCGCTGTACAGGACCTACGACATCAAGGAGGGCTCGACCGCTCCCGCGCCGCCTTACGTGCTCCTCGACGACAAGAAGGCGATCGACGCGAATGTCCTCCCGGCGGGCACCGAGGCGCGCCGGCTCGAGATCGTCTACCCGCCGTTCAGCCGCTGGGAGGTGCTGACCGAGAGCGCGAGGCGCGTGGTCGGGGCCCGGCTAGAGCCGGGCCGGCAGAGGCTGAACGCGGGCGGTGTCATCGAGCTCGTCTCCACGCGCGATTTCGCGTCGCTCCTCGCGCCGCGTGTGCCGCTCTTCGTCGTGCGCGGAACGGCGCAGGTGACGGACACAGACCCCGGCCATGTCGTGACCTGGTCTGGCAAGCCCGACATCGATCTCCAGTACGCCGAGCGCGGAAGTCTTCAGCAGGCGCCGAAGGCAAGAGAAGTCCAGCTCGCGCCCGCGACGCAACGAGTCCGCATCGCCCTGGATGCGCACCTGGTCGAGGGGCATAACGCGCGGATCCGCGTCACCGCAGTCGGCTATGACGAGCGCGGCGCCGAGGCAGTGCGCACGCAGGCGCTCGCGGTGGTGGTGGGTGGCGCCGCGCCGGCGACCCTGGCGCTGGAGCTCGCCTCGCCGCAACCGATCGCCTCGTTCCGCCTGCGCCTGAAAGTGAAGTCCGGCTCGTCGTGGGCCGGCGCGCTCCATCTCGGCGATCCCCGAATCGAGGTGCGCTGATCCAGATGGATTCCGGTCTGCTCTATTGCCGAGGCTTCCTCGTCGCGCTGAGCGCTCCGTCGGTGGTTCCCGCCGCGTACGCGCGAAAGAGCCGGATTCTGTGGCTCGATTTGCGAACCAGCTTCGTCGAGAGCGGAGACGTCGACCAGGACTGGGTCGGGATCGTCGGCCTGGTGGTCGACACGGCGACGTCCGGGCGAACGGGTGCCGACATCGCGCGCGAGCTCTGCGAGCAGCTGTTGATCGACGAGCCAGCCATGCTCTCGATGACGGACCGGCTGTCCGGCCGCTTCGTCGTTCTCTTCAAGCGCCACGATCAACCGCTGCGCATCGTGGGTGATGCCTGCGGCACGCGCGCGGTGGCGTATGCGAGCCGCGGCGGGATTGCCGCAATGCACGCCAAGCTGGTGGCCGACAATCTCTCCGGTGCGCCGGTGGATCCGCTGGTGACGGATTTCATGGGCGGCTATCCGGGGCGCGCGACGCCGTACGACGGCGTTCGATTGCTCACGCCGAACACGGTCCTCACGCTCGAGACGGGAGCCATCGCCCGCTTCTACCCGCGCGAACCGATCCGTCGCTGTGCCGTCAGCGATGTGATCGACGAGGTCCAGGCACGGCTGCGCACATGCCTTCGCGCCGTGGCGGACCGTGCGCCGCTCGTCATGTCCTTGACGGCCGGGCTGGACAGCCGCGCGACGCTGGCCGCCGTGATCGAGAGTCATGTTCCGATCGAGACGTTCACGTTCTTCACCGAAGATCCTTCCACGCGAGAGGACGTTCGTCGGGCTGCCGAGATCGCCGGCGAGCTGGGACTTGGCCACACGGTCATCACCGCCGATTGCCCGATCACCGACGTGCGCCCCTCGTTCGACGCCGCCATCACGGCCAACGCGATCGGACGACATGGGCCTCACGTGTACCAGCGGGTCTTCGATCACTACCGCGGGCGCGACCTCGTTCACGTTCGCTCCAATCTGGTCGAGATCGGGCGCGGCTTCTGGCGTCGCTACGAGATCAACGTCCGCTCGATCGACGGACTCGTGGCCCTCTATTCGAGGATCCAGAAGAGGGACCTGACGGCGAACGAGTCGAGGCTCGTCAGGTCCTTGTTCCTCGACTTCCGGGTGTCCACCGATTTCAACGCCGCGAGCCTGCTTGGGATCGATCCGCGGCAGCTTCTCTACTGGGAGCACCGCATGGGCTGCTGGCTGTCCCAGGTGCTCATCGAGGGAGATCCGGCGTTCGAGACGGTCAATCCCTGGAACTGTCGCTCCCTCCTCGAGGCGCTGCTGTCGGTGAGCACGGGTGAGCAGCTGCGAGGCGTCGTCCCCCGGCGGATGATCGCTCGCGCCGGACTCGACCGGTGGTCCTTCAGCTGAATCGGCTCACCCATGCAGAGCTTCTTCATCCTCCACGGTCACCGCGATCGCCCGCTCGCCGATGCGGCCGTGCGGGACGCGGAGGACAGGCTCGCGGCTGCCCTGACATATGCCGGGCACGTGACGCAGCGCCGCACGTTCTTCTCGCGTTCGCGCACCATCGCGCTCCTGCTGTTCAGCAACGAGCCCGGCCTCCGCCTCTGGCAATCGGACGCCGGCCGGATCGCGTTCGCCAGCGGATACACGACCGCCGGCGAGGAGCTGCTGCGCGCGCCGGCCGACGACGACCTGGCCACCATCATCGATGGCTTGCCGGGCCGGTTCTCGGCGGTCGTGTTCGAGCCGGCCGATGACCGGATCGCCGTGGCGACGTCGACCGTGCGGGTGGATCCGGTCTTCGTCGCGCAGGGCGACGAGTGGACCGTGGTGGGGACGCAGGCCTCCGCGATCGCGCGCCTGATCAACAGCGACCTCGCCTACGATCCGGAGGCGCTGTTCTCGTTCATGCACGCCGGCTTCTTCGCGTGCGACGACACGGCCTTCTCGGGTGTGCGCTGCCTGCCCGCGGCGACGACCTGGAGCGTCGAGCACGGCGCCGAGCGCGAGAGACGGCTTCCCATCGTCCCGCCCACGGGAAAGGGCGACCCGGAGGTGCTGGCGGCGGCGCTCACCGCCGCGGTCGGCCAGATGAGCGACGACGCCGGCCCGATCGCCCTCGGCCTCACCGGCGGCAAGGACAGTCGCCTCATGCTGGCGGCGGTGGTGAAGAGCGGCCTCCAGGTGGAGTGCACCACGCGGCGCACCGGCGCCTGGTCGCATCCCGATGTCTACATGGCGGCGAAGGTGGCGGAGCTGGTCGGAGTGCCGCATCGAGTGCAGGAGATCGAGCCGGCCAGCGGCCCGCTGATCGTCGATTACCTCGGCCGCGCGGCCGCGAACCTCAATGCGACCGACGCGGGGATCTACGCCTTCGAATCGATCCGGCTGAACCCGCGGTTCTCGCCGCGCGGCGGCTGCGGCGGGCTCGGCGGCGAGACCCTGCGCGGCGGCTATGCCGACTGGGCCGCCGGTCTGAAGCGCGAGCGGGCGATCGATCTGGCGCGCCGGCGGTTCGGCGGCGAGGCCGAGCTCTTCACCGAAGACGCCGCCGGCCGGTACTTCGCATTCCTCGACCGGTGGATGAAGGACCGCGTCGAGCTCGCGCCGCACGATCAGCTCGACCGGCTCTACGCCGAGTTTCGCTGTGGCCGGTGGACCGCGGCGAGCACGCGATCGACCGCGATGGCCGCCCCGGGCTGGATGCCGTACCTCGACAACCGGTTCGCCGCGGCCGTCTACGCCATCCCGGCGCGCGAGCGGATCGGTGGCAGCTTGCTCCGGGGCGTCATCCGCGTGCTCGAACCACGGCTCGCCGCGCTGCCGCTGGCCAACCAGTTCTGGCCGGGCACCCCCAGGGAGGAGCAGGATCGCATCCGCGCCGCGCTGCCGCTCGCCTTCACCACCACCCGGGATGTGAAGAGCGCGACCGACTGGCGGCAATCGTTCCCGGACCAGCTCGCCCGACACATCGCGCGCTACGTGGTCGACGACGGCCGGCTGGATCTGCTCGCCGGCGTCGTGCGTCCCGAGCTCGTCGCCGCCCTCCTGCGCGGAGGCCGCGCGGGGCTCACACCTCGGTTCAAGCTGGTGCACGGCATCTATTCGGCGTGCGTCCTCCTGTCCGGTGACTGGCTGCGGCCGGCGGCGGTGGGGGAGCGGCTCGACGTGTCCCCGTCGATACGGTAAGAACGGGCCGATGCGCCGCGCCAGGCAGCTGAAGCAGAAGACCACCGTCTGGTTGACCAGGCAGTGGCTGGCACGGCGAGAACCGAGGGTCCTCGCGATCATCGACCGCGTGCTGGCCCGCGGCGTCAAGATGCTGGAGATCCAGGACGGCCTCGCCGAGGTCATCGCGAAGCGCGGCGTCGATGGCGCGACGGCGGACGTCCGCGCGGCGATCGGCCATCTCGATCGGATGGCCCCGGACGGGCGCAAGCAGCGAAACCTGGCCATCGCGTTGACCCGCGCCCTGCGCGACGATCACCTCGAGGCCGCGATCGAGTTCGGCGAGAGCTGCCTGCCAGAGCTCGACGACCCGCGGCTTCGCCACATCCTGGTCCAGGTCCACCGCCGGGCGGGCAACCCCGAGCGCGCGCTCCTCCACCTGGACACGCTCGAGCCGGACGAGGCGCGCGAGAAGACGCGCAGCGACCTCCTCCTCCTCCGCATGCAGAAGCGGCTCGAGCAGGAGTTCGGTGCCGAGCTCGAGCGAAAGGTCCGCGCGGGCGACGAGCTGGGCGGCATCATCGAGCGGGTCCTCGCCGCCGTCGAGGACGGGCAGCCGAAGACGCCGGCGTACCGGTTCCTCCACCTCAACATCCGCCGCGAGTTCAGGAGCCCGACCAAACGGCACGCGGCGCACGTCATCGCCCTCGGCGAGGAGCTGGTCCGCCTGGAGGGGCCTACCGCGATGGTCGTCCTCGATCTGTGCGACGGATATCTCGTCCGCGGGCAGCTCGCTCGCGCCGCCGAGGTGCTCGGGCTGATGGAGGAGCCGGACGACGAGCGGTTCGCGAACCGGCACAAGAAGATCGACCTCATGCGGCGCATGCTCGAGCACGGGTTCGAGTACGCGCCCGAGGTCGATGCGAGCTACAAGCCGACCGCCGGTCGCGTGCTGTACCTCCTGCACAACAGCCTGCCCTACGACTCGGGGGGCTACGCGACGCGCACCCACGGGCTCCTCACCGGCCTCACGCGCCGCGGGTGGGACATGGGCGGGGTGACCAGGCCGGGTTACCCGCAGGACCGCCTCAACCACCGCGACAAGCCGTTCGAGCCGGTGTCGCAGGTGGACGGGATCGCGTACCGCCGGCTGCGCCGCGAGGGAGTCGTCCTCGGCGGGCTGCCGCTGCCCGACTACCTCGCCGCCTACACCGACGCGCTCATCGAGCTGGTTCGCGAGGAGCGCCCGGTGCTCCTCCACGCGGCGGCCAACTACTTCAACGGCATCGCGGCCAACGCCGCCGCCCGCGCGGTCGGCATCAAGTCGCTCTATGAAGT
>Ga0075425_100008780_pt1 | contig 10740 bp, 9 predicted proteins | sample SoiMethybrSBSTD4_FD_75300 | JGI IMG/M metagenome (GOLD analysis project Ga0075425, IMG submission 75300) | Bulk soil microbial communities from a Populus tree surrounding site in Tennessee, USA - Soil MetaG P. TD hybrid SBSTD4 | ecosystem: Environmental > Terrestrial > Soil > Tree plantation...
TGGCAGAGTACCAAAGCCGATATGCAGGAGACGCTCAAAGAAACCGCCAGGAGTTCGAGCGACGCACGCGCAGGTCGACTGAGGAACATTTACGTAGTGACAGAAGTTGCGTTGGCGCTTGTGCTGTTAGTCAGCGCCGGGTTGCTGATCAAGAGTCTCGTGCGATTGTTATCCTCTGAAGCCGGCTTCAACCCAAAAGGCGTGATCGCAATGAATGTGGTGCCGCGAGACGCATATCCGGGCGTTCCGTATCGGCGACAGTTTTATTCAGAACTCCTTGAACGAATAAATTCTCTGCCCGGCGTTGAAGAGGCGTGCTATTTGAATGGTGACCTTCCCGGTCTCGAACCCGGTTGGCAGAATGACATCAACCCCGAAGTCGACGGCGCTTATCAAAAGATAAAACCCGGTGAACTAATAAACGTCGACTGGGGAATTGTAACCGGTGATTACTTTAAGACGATGGGGATTCAGCTCAAGCAGGGACGATCGTTCACCGCACAGGAAAGCCTGGAGGGAGGGTCCGTGGTGCTGATAGACGAACAACTGGCTCGCAGATTTTGGCCCGAAGGTAAGGCGGTCGGAAACCACATCAAGTATGACAATAGCGGACCTCAGGAAATCATCGGCGTGGTAGGTAACGTACATAACTACGGAAGTGAGAGTCTCGGCAGGATAAAAATGTACACTCCTTTTGGGCGCTTTCCATTGCCGGATTCGACACTGGCGATACGGACCGCTGGGATTGAACCGATGGCTTTGATTGGCGAAATAAAAGAAGCGGTGAAATCGATAAATCCAAATGTTGCGATATACGGAATCGAAACGTTGGAAGGAGATCTGGCTCTGCACATCGCGCCGCGACGATTCAACACCTGGCTGCTGGGCGTGTTGGCTGGAATTTCAACGCTGCTCGCGGCAGTAGGGATCTATGGCGTTATGTCCTACGCGGTTAGCCAGCGAACAAAGGAGATTGGGATCAGGATTGCGTTAGGCGCCGAAGCGAACCACGTGATGAAGCTGGTGATCGGCCGCGGCGTCGCGTTAGTGCTGATAGGGGTAGCGTTGGGATTGGCGGGCTCATTTGCGGCGACTCGATTGTTATCGGGCTTGATGTTTTCGGTGAGTGTCACGGATCCGCTGATATTCGTTGGGGTTTCGATATTGTTGATAGGAGTGGCTCTGGGAGCCTGTTTGGGGCCGGCTCGTCGCGCCACGAGAGTTGATCCGATAGAGGCGCTGCGGAATGAGTAGAAACAGGGGTCAGGGGTCGGGGGTCAGGGGTCGGGGGTCAGGGTCAGCGCAACGGTGAGAGTGCGACCTCCGTCAGGAGGGTGATGTTTATAGACCCGCGCGTGGGTGCCATCGCCCTCCTGACGGAGGGCCATAAGCAGGCGGCCCCGATGAAACAACCCGGAAAACAACAATGATCACACGCCGCGAATTCATCGCGAACATCTCCGCAGCGGCTGGCGTTGCTGGCGTGGCTAGCATTGCAAGCCTCACCGCATCAGCGCAGATTCACACCGCGGCCCGGCAGCACGGCGTCGTTCAGACCGTACTCGGATCCATACCAGCATCCAAGCTTGGCTTCACTTTGCCCCACGAACACATCTGTCCGTCCTCGGCCGGCCTCATGCAAACGTGGCCCGAGCTCTTCGGCGGACGGGCGAACTTCATTGCCAAAGTCGTCGATAAGCTCAAAGCGCTAAAAGAAGAAGGCGGCGTTAGCACCATCGTTGACTGCACAACCGCGGACATCGGGCGCGACATCCGGCTTCTCGAGGAAGTCTCACGCAAATCCGGAGTGCAAATCGTCGCTTGCACCGGGCACTGGCTCTTCCCTTCTCTTTCCATGCAGGCGCGCACGGCTGACGAGCTCGCGCAGTTCTTCGGGTTGGAAATCGAGCGCGGTATTGAAGGTACGGGGATCAAACCGGGAGTCATCAAAGTAGCCACCGATCACGAAGGCGTGACTCCGTTTCTTGAGAAGGCTCTGCGCGCCGCGGCTCGAGCCAGCAAAGCCACCGGAGTTCCTGTTACTACTCATACAAACGCGGCCGATCGAATCGGCGAGAAACAGGCCGAGATATTCGAGCAGGAAGGTTTGAGTCCGGCTAGTGTGTGTCTCGGGCACTGCGATGACTCAACGGATATGAGCTACCTCACGGGACTTACCAAACGCGGCTATACGATTGGGATGGATCACATAAGTTGGGGCACTCGAGGTGAAAAGTTTTTGTCGTGGCAACAACGCGCGGAGACGATAAAGAAACTCGTTGATGCGGGCTTCGGTGACAGGATCTTTGTGTCTCACGACTGGTACTTCGGGACCTCGCTCGCACCTACCGGAGCGATGGACGCGATGGACAAAATGAACCCGGACGGGATGTTGCTCATCAGTCGCAAAGCCATTCCGTATCTGAAACAGCTGGGAGTTTCAGAGCAGCAAATTCGGACGATTAGTGTGGAGAATCCACGCCGCTTCTTTGGTTAAGTTTTCGACTCTTCAACGAGAGTGTTTGAAAACTCATTCAAATCCCCCAACCGGCAGAAGGTGTGAAAGAATCCCCTCCACCCCACCGGGGTGGCATATTTGTAGAAGCGCGTGTTGCGGCAGCGCACCCCAGCGGGGTGCAATATTCTTCTGCATTATGAGAAAGCTGCAGCCTTGAACAAATTGGCCGACTGGAAAGGAGGCATATAGCACCCCGCTGGGTGCGGATCCCCGCGAGTCCCTTTCTACAAATATGCCACCCCCGGTGGGGTGGAGAGGATTTTTTTCACACCTTCTGCCGGTTGGGGGATTTGCGGCCACCGCAGAGATCTCGCGATGTAGGCTGGAGTAAACGATGCCCAACCTCCCGGTTGGGGGATTCGAGGATGGATCTCTCACCCAATACCTTCTTACTCAATAACTTACCTCTCCACTTGCTTACCGAGAGGAGTGTTGATATTATTTCACCTCGGTTATCGAGAGGAGAAGAAATGAGCAAGCCATCTGATCTGGTTCAGGGGACCCTGGGTCTGCTGATTATGAAAATACTCGCGCTCGAGCCGCTCCACGGCTGGGCCATAAGCCAACGGCTGAAGCAGGTCTCAGGAGATGTCCTCCAGGTCAGCGACGGATCCCTCTATCCTGCCTTACACAAACTGGAGCAGGAAGGTTGGATTCAAGCTGAATGGAAGCCCAGCGAGAACAACCGTCGCGCAAAGTACTACGCTCTCACTCCGCTCGGTAAACAGGAACTTGAAAACGAAGCGAACAATTGGAGGCGACTGTCCGCTGCAATCTCACTAGTTGTTGACTTGAGAGGAGCATGACATGCGAGTAAGACGACTCTTTTATACCGTTCCGCTTCGACTGCGGTCACTCTTCCGCCGCAGAAATGTAGAGCAGGAACTCGATGAAGAATTGCACTATCACCTCGAGCGCGAAATTGAAAACAATCTCGCAATGGGTATCAACGTCGAGGAAGCGCGCGTCGCTGCGCTTCGTGCAATGGGCGGGATCGAACAACAGAAAGAAAAGTGTCGTGATACTCGGCGAGTAAATCTTATTGAAGATTTGATAAAGGACTTGCGCTATGGGTTTCGCGTCCTTGCGAAGAGTCCGGTCTTTACTGGCGTCGCGATTTTGACTCTGGCGCTGGGCGTTGGCGCGAACACCGCAATATTCTCGGTGGTCAACGAACTGCTAATTCGGCCGCTGCCCTTCAGGAACGCGGATCGAGTTGCGATGGTCTGGGAAGTCACTCCCGAAGGTCGGCATCAGAACACAACTTCGCGCGCGAACTTCAGAAGTTGGCGCGAACAGAACACCGCATTTGAGGAGATGTCGGCTTTCTCCGACCAGCGCCAGACGTTGAGTGGCGACGGCGAACCGGAGGAAGTCTCGGTTCAACTCGCGACTCCTGAGCTCTTTCAAGTGCTCGGAGTAAATGCGCTGATTGGTCGCACGTTGAACCAGGATGATGGCCGCGCCAAGAGCCCAGGTGTCGTAATCGGGTACTCCATCTGGCAGCGGCGTTTTGGTGGTGATCCCCAAATTCTCGGCAAACCGGTGGTCCTCAATGGCAGTCCCCTGAACGTCGTTGGCGTAATGCCCGCAGGTTTCGAGTGGCACATCAGAAGCCGATCCGGAACAGGTAAGCCCGCAGAGATGTGGAAAATCCTGAATATGCCGACGGAAGGACCGGATACGCTTGGGAGGTTCCTCTCGGTAGTCGGTCTGCTCAAGCCGGGTGCAACAGTGGAGCAGGCAACATCCGAGATGAAGGTTATCGAGACTCGAATTGGAGAGGCGGCGCCTCAATACAATAAAGGCTACGGCGTTGAGGTGTTGCCGCTGCGCGAGCAATTCGTTGGCAACGTCAGGCCTGCACTGCTGGTGCTTCTCGGCGCAGTTGGTTTTGTGTTGTTGATCGCTTGTGCAAACGTCGCAAATCTTATGCTCGCCCGTGCTGCGGCTCGCCACAAAGAGATCGCGCTGCGCGCCGCGCTCGGAGCCAGCAGGTTTCGAATAGTTCGACAATTGCTGACAGAGAGTCTGCTGCTTGCCTTTCTTGGCACGGTAGTCGGACTCGCTTTCGCCTGGTGGGGCATAAGGGCGCTCGTGGCAGTTAGCCCTGCAGACCTCGTGAATCTGCGAGACGTAGGAATCAACTTGACGGTGCTGGCCTGGACTCTCGCCGTGTCGATTGCTTCAGGGATCATCTTTGGTTTAGCGCCGGCTCTCGAAGGCGCACGCCTGAATCTCAATGATGCGCTGAAGGAAGGCGGCAAAGGCGAGGGAGGTCAGAATGCGCGCAGTAGACGGCTGCGAAGTGTTCTGGTCGTAGTCGAAGTGGCGCTCGCGCTGGTGCTGCTCGTCAGCGCAGGTCTGCTGATCAAGAGTTTCACTCGAATGCAAAACATCGATACCGGGTTCGACGCTCGGAATGTGTTAACAATGGTTGTGCCACTTTCAGGCACAAAATACCAACAAGACAAACCGTGCATTGATTACTTCCGCGAGGCAACGGAGCGGATCACCGCTCTACCAGGTGTCAAGGGTGTAGGACTCGTTAACTATTTGCCGTTGTATGGCGGATTGGGGTGTTCCACCGGTTTCACAATCGCCGGACAACCTACGATGCCGCCAGGCGAGGGACCTGGATGCAATGTGCGAGTCAGCGATGCGGGATATTTTGGCGCGATGCGCATTCCACTGCTGCGCGGTCGTGTGTTCAGTGACGTTGAAGACTCGGAAGTGAAGCACATAGCAATCATCAGCGAATCGTTAGCCCAGCAGTACTTCCCTGGTGAAGAACCCATCGGCAAAGTAATAAGCGTTGAAATGTTTGATAAGCCGAATCCTACTGAGATCATCGGGATCGTGGGCGATGTGAGGTACGACAGCCTGATCAACCTGCCGGAGCCGACGGTCTACTTTCCGATACCGGAGTTGACCTATTCGTTTATGACTCTTGCAATCCGGACCACCGGCAATCCTGCATCGATAGCTCCATCGGTGCGGAATATTCTTCACGAAATGGATTCGACGCAACCAGTTTCCGATGTAAGGACTCTGGAGCAAGTAATGGGAACTACATTAGCACGATCGCGCTTCATCACATTGTTGCTCGGTCTATTTGCGGGAATGGCAATGCTGCTGGCGGCGGTGGGAATCTTTGGTGTGATGAACTATTCGGTCACGCTGCGGACGCGGGAGATCGGGATAATGGTTGCGTTGGGCGCGCAACCGAGTCAGGTTCAAAAAATGATTCTGAGGCAAGGACTGCTTCTGACGGCAGCAGGTGTTGGGATTGGCCTTGCCGCGGCAGTAGCGCTGACGCGGCTATTATCGGGATTGTTGTTTGGAGTAGAAGCAACTGATCCGATCACCTTTGGAGTCATTGTCGTTCTTTTGACGGCCGTGTCGTTGATTGCGTGCTATCTGCCGGCGCTGCGAGCGACCAGAGTTGATCCGCTGATCGCGCTCCGGTTTGAGTGAGTTTCATACTTTGAGCACTTGTTCTTCGATAGTCCTGTAAATCTAAAGCGCCGCCGATATATCGCATGCTCATCTTCTCGCTAGAGGGTGGCGCACTCCAAAAGGTTTCACTTAGGTACCGTCTCTTTGGAGTGCGCCGCCCTCCACCACCAATTGAATCATCTAAAACACCGGCGGCGCTTTGGATCTGCACTAGAAGCGCTGGACTGCAAGCTCGTTCTTCGATAGCCCTGGAAATCCAAAGCGCCGCCGATATGTCGTATGCGAACGGTCTCACCTGAGGGCGGTGCACTCCAAAAAGGTCTCACTTGGGTACCCTCTCTTTGGAGTGCGCCGAAAAGTTGCGGGTATAGAGATTCGCGGTTAAGTCTTTCTGATTATCTCTTCTGCCGAACACCAGAGCATTAGCTTGACGTGATTCAAACTACCAACGGAGAATACCTCCATCAATTTTTTGTACGTTCACTTCGGCGTTGGACGCCGCCTTAATTTCGCTCAAAGGGATTTCTAATCGATTGATACGAAGTTTGGACGCAATTGAGTCTGAAATCCTGAAGTCTCATACTTCATCCGGCTCAGCGAGCGTTACAAGGAGTACCAATGCGGCACCCCGCAACAAACAGTCGAAGTCGTCTCATCTGCCTGTGCCTTTTATTTCTCATCATCGAGAACTTACTTGCCGTCGCCTCGCCAAAACCAGACACACGGGCGCGGCGAAATTCGATAGCATCCGTGGCGCGCTTGAACGGCCAATCTCAGCTTGAAGGCTTGCGTGATGAAGTAACGGCCGAGTTGGTGTCCGAGTTCATCGCAAAACATTCAGTCCGTAATCCAAACTTCTCCGACGCTATTCCTAGCGTTCAAAAAGAGGTCCGAATCGTTTATCTCGTTCCTTCTGACAGGGCTATTCGACAGGATTATCAGTTAGCCACTAGTGCTGCGATTGGTCATCTTCAGGCCTTCTATCAGAGTCAGCTTGGAAGCGGATTCGCTTTCTCGCTGCACACACCTATCGTAGAAGTTTTCCAAACAAGTCATGCGGCGGCGTTCTATACCACTGGAGCTAATTCGACGGACATCGGTTTCTGGACCAGCGTTCTGGGTGATGGATTTTCAGTGAGCGGTGGAGGATTCAACGATCCAAATAATCGGTGGATTTACTATATCGATGCCGATCCGTTGTGCGGTCAGGTTACCGGAGGCACCAGCGGCGTCGCATTGCTCCCTGCGAATGATCTCCGAGGCTTGACCCGTCAGCCGAATGTGCCGCCGTGTGTTGGGCAGCCGCCGGACCTCAACGGTGTTTGTCGTTGGGTTGGCGGATTAGGGCACGAGATGGGTCACGCGTTTGGCCTGCCTCATCCACCAGGATGCGATCAGGGTACCTGTACGGATTTCGCTCGACACTCTTTGATGTACCTGGGTTACATCGAATATCCCAACACGTACTTCCTCGACGCTGACAAAACTGCTCTGTTGGCGACGGGGTTTTTCTCAGTTCAGAGTCCGCTTGAGTTCTCTCCTGATTGCTCATGCAGAGTCTCGCTCAACCCGATTGACAATTACTTTTCGGTAGACGGTGGCACGGGGAACATCGATATCAACTGTTCAGTTGGCTGTCAGTGGAAAGCTCTGACCAACGTTGAATGGATTCGACCAATGTCGGCTACAAGTGGCAGTGGCAACGGTGTTTTAAATTACTCAGTGGATGGAAACTCGACTCGAAGCGCGAGGCAAGGGAGTATCACAATAGAAGGACACATCTATACGGTCGTGCAGGATGGGGGCTTGGGTGAAAACTGTACTTATGTTATCAGGCCATCCTTTAATTCCCTTCCGGCAACGGGTGGTTCCGGAACATTTCAGATCTTTGCTGAGTCGCGTTGTGCGTGGCAGGCTTCGACAACAAACAGTTTTATCACCGTTACGTCTAACTCTTCCGGGATCGGTAACGGCGTTATCACATATTCAGTCGCTCAAAATCCTGGCCCATTAAGCCGTAAAGGAAGAATAACGATTGGTGGTCATGATTACATAATTAAGCAGAAGGCTCCCAACTAGGGAGGCGAAAGACTGGCGACTATTTCTCAACGTACTCCGTGCCAAACTTGCCGGCGCCGCTTACTTGAACGATCACCGGACCTTGCTCAGCCGACACAAAGTGGGCGAGGCCGGCGGGGATGACGATGAAACTGCCCGCCGGGTATCCCTTCAGCTTCGATGCATCGAAGCGCTCACCTTCACCCAGATACCAGGTACCTTCGATGACCGTAACGATTTCGTCATGCGGGTGCGTGTGAGCGAGAACCCGCCCGCCTGCGGGAATCTTAACTCGATCAACCCACGCACCACTCTGGTTGGAGTCGCCGAACAATTGGGCTCGCTCTCGACCGTCCTTGTAGTAAGAGGTGAGCCATCGCACCTGTTGAGGAGTCACGGCGGCAATCTCTTTCTTGCTCTGGCGCGACCAGGCCATGGAAAGTGTGATCGTGGAAAGGAAGATGACTAGGGCAGCGGCTGCGGTAATTCTTGTTTTCATTTTGTCCTAATAGTCGACAAGATCATTTCTGTAATAACTCAGGATCTCTCTATCCAGGTACTCCAGTCTCGTTTGTAACTCGTTGGCCCAGTCTGTCGTGGAAGGTACATTCATCGGCATCAGGAGGGAAACTGGTTTTCCGCTTTTGACTGCTTCGACCCACTCAGCCATAGCTCTAATGTATCCGTCTAAAGCACACGCTGGGTTCGGGGCATTTTCGGTCGATATGTAAGCAGGCGGGAGATCGCCGACTATGACCCAGATCCAATCGTCGACCTCGTCTCTGGTTGTCCTGATCTTAAAAAGGAAAACCGCTACGACGCCTCCCACACCGATTCCAAAATAAGACTCCTCAATATCACCGCACCACTCAAAGGAGCTGAGGTAGGTTTCGGCTTCGATGAGCATTTTTTGAAGCAGCATTGTGTCCTGTTCACTATCCCCTGCGAGTTGTGAAGATGGGACAACTTTTGATAGGTCAAGACTCATTGATTTTCATCTCTTTTCATCACACCTTAAACCTGCAGCGCCTCCGTCGTGTCAGAATGGTCTTACCTAGAACTGTCGACAACCAGCACGGCGATCGTATACCGCGGAAAGAAACTTCGAAGATCGTTGAGCCGACCTATTTGATCTGCGACTGCAGAGTCGGTGTCACCAGGTCGTGATAAATCTGGTCCATCCGTTCGGGTGTGTAAGGCATGCCCTGTTCAAGCCACCACCTAAGCAACACGAACAACTGGTTTACAAGATGATCCGAAAGGATCGCGACTGGAATTGTCGCGTTCACCTTCACACGAGCAGTGAGCTCAGGCTCAATCTTCTTCTTCAGAGTTCTGACTCCGCTTGTGTAGACCGACTCTAACATTCCCGATCGCCTCATGCCTCGATAGAACGGGTGAACATCTCGCAAATGCCCAAACAGAAAAGTCACCGGCATGAAAGAAGCCTTGCCTGCGTTATCCCATTTGATCATCTGGGCCAGCAGCTCGAGAAATCTCTCCCAGTTTTTCCGAAACAAATCCTGCTTGTCCCGATAGTGCGAGTAGAAAGTTGAACGCCCCACATCGGCGCGGTCGATAAGGTTCTGGACGGTGACATCGTCGAACCGTTTTTCGGTAATCAGCTCGACCATGGCCTCGGTCAGCTTGTGGTTCGTGCGCTGGGTACGGCGATCGGATTTATCGTGACGTCTCATTCGTGTCCGAGTTTGTGAACAACGAAAGCCCGGTTGTTCAGTATCGAGAATTCTTCAAGGATTGTTTGAAACCCACAGCTCGTTTCGGCGTAGGAACATTCGTTGTCGCTTCCTTTGTGAAACGAAATCCTATAATACACGAGGTGAATAGATGAGAACATTAAGGTATTTTGGAGCCGCTGCGATCGCGCTGACTTTTCTTTTGACTTGCAATGCGTTCGCGCAACATCGGTTTGTGCTAATTGGCTGCGTTGCGCCGAGTCACACGTCAGCCGCCAAAGCTAAAGCTGATCCGATCTCCGGGGAATGGGACGTAACTTTCCACGTGCGAGACCAGTCGACGGCTGCGACTTTCACGCTCAAGCTGGATGGAACGAATGTCACTGGCAAAGTTTTTTCAGAACACACCGGACCGGGAACGCTTCGTGGCTCATGGACCGATGGCAAATTGGATCTCACTGCCGAGTTTCAGAAGCACGAATCGATCAAGGTCACCGGAGCCCTGAAAGATGACAAGCTGGCAGGAGAATTTCAAACTGAAGGTTTCACCGAGAAGTGGGAAGCGACCAGGAAAGCGGCGAGTGCGAAACAGTAGCAGCTTGACTACCGGGACGTGGGTGCGATCGCCCTCCGCAGGTCCATGTTTGTAGACTCGTGCGTGGGTGCGATCGCCCTCCGTCAGGAGGTTCATATTTGTAGACCGAGACGTCAGCGCGATCGCCCTCCGTCCGGAGGGCCATGTTATAGACCCGTGCGCGTGTGCGATCGCCCTCCGTCAGGATGGCCATGTTCTAATCATGCCTTTGCCATCCGTGGATGCCTTGAGACCAACGTGAACATGGAACTCCTGACGGAGCTCGAACCGTCCTCACCGATGTACCACAAACATGGAGCCCCTGGCGGGGTTCTTGTTTGCCGTCTTCCTCTCTCCCCGTCGACCCTCTTAAGGCTGTCCCTCAGGCAATCCCTTCGCTCGCAATTGCTTTTTAGCCTTAATAACCCCTTCCT
>Ga0075425_100008781_pt1 | contig 10738 bp, 6 predicted proteins | sample SoiMethybrSBSTD4_FD_75300 | JGI IMG/M metagenome (GOLD analysis project Ga0075425, IMG submission 75300) | Bulk soil microbial communities from a Populus tree surrounding site in Tennessee, USA - Soil MetaG P. TD hybrid SBSTD4 | ecosystem: Environmental > Terrestrial > Soil > Tree plantation...
GTCATGCGCATGGTGGCGGCGGAGAGACGGAACCCGAGGACGGCGGCTGGCAGCAGGAACTGCTGCAGGTTCGTGAGCGGCGCCTCCCACAAGGTCGCGTAACCGATCGGGGGAATCCAGCGGAACCAGAGAGCCGCAAACGTGATGACCAGCGTGCCGAGCCAGAAGTCGGGCAGGGACAGGCCGGAGATCGCGATGACCCGTCCGGCGTAATCGGCGGTCGTGTCCTGGCGGGTGGCCGACAGCACCCCCACGGGGATGGCGACGAGCAGGCCGAGGATGAGCGCCAGCGTCGCCAGCTCGAGCGTGACGGGGATGGATTTCTTCAGCGCCACGGCGATGGGCTCGTTGGTGAAGATCGAGTAGCCGGGGTTGAGACTCACCATCTGCCAGAGCCAGATCCCGTACTGCTCGTAGTACGGGCGGTCGAGGCCGAGGTCCTTGCGGAGCTTCGCCAGCTCGCGCGCGCCGACGTTGCCCGACTCCCCCATGAGCGCCGTCAGCGCATCGCCGGGCATGACGCGCATCAGACTGAAGACGATCACGGACGAGAGGAGCAGCACGGGCACCGCCAGCAAGAACCGGCGGACCACATACTTGTACACGCGAGTCTCCTCGGCCCGTCCGCTCCCTACTTATCGAGCCACTGCCTGGCCAGCGTCGGCGATCCGTAGCCGTCCACGCGGCGCAAGGCGAGGGCGGCCACGTTCCGCAGATAGGGTTGATAGAGGAAGAAGCCTCCGTCGTAGGGCATCCACATCCGGAGGACCTGGTCGAACTCTCGATCGACGATCTTCTTGGTGATCGCCCGCTGTGCGGTCGGATCTGGAGTCTGCCGCAGCTTCGTCGTCAACTCGTCGATGACCGGATCGTTGACGCGGAAAAAGTTCTTCGTGGACTTGGAATGCATGTACTGATACGTCCGCTCGTCGAGACCCACCGCATGGCCGGACTGAAAGCCCCACGACATGCCGTCCCATTTGTTCTCGACGTAGCGGCCGTAGTACGTCGTGTAGTCGAGCTTGGTGATCTTGACGTCGATGTTGAGGTTCTTCTTCAAGTCTTGCTGGACGAGCTGCACCTGCGAGGTCATCTGCGGCCAGTACTCGTAGTAGAACAGCGTCGTCGGAAAGCCGTTCGGATGCCCCGCCTCCGCCAGGAGCTTCTTCGCTTCCGCCGGCCGGTACTGCCACCAGGGACCGAGCTGGGCCGCCGTGGGCGGCGCGTCCTGATAGTAGACGTAAGGGACGCCCCAGCCGATCATCCCGTGCCCTTCGTATATGGTGTCGACCTGCTTCTGCCGATCGATGGCCATGGAAATGGCGCGCCGCACCCGCAGGTCGTTGAAGGGCGGCTTGTCCTGGGCCAGGGCCAGACCGAACGGCGCCAGCACGTTCTTGTACTCCTGAACGAGGGCGTCGGGGTTCGTCTTGCGCACGGTCTCCACCTCGCTCGGGCTGGACACGTAGAGAATCTCGCTCTGTCCCGTCCGAAACGCCGCCAGGCGCGTGGCGAAGTCGGGCGTCGACAGGATGACCTGCTGGTCGACGTACGGGCGGCCCCTGTCGTAGTAGTCAGGGTTGCGCGTGAGCACGATGCGCACCTTGCGGGTGTGCTCCTTGAGGACGTAGGGCCCCGTGCCGATCAGCCGCTTCTTGAGATCGCCGTCCTCTTCCAGCACTTCGCGGGAGAAGATCACCGTGACCGACTCGGCGACGTTCTGCGGGAACAGCACGTTGGGCGTGTGCAGATGCACCCGCAGCGTGTACTTGTCCGGCGTCTCCATGCCCTCGATCTCGCGAAAGGTGAACGACTGCACGCCTTCCTTGGCGTAGGCCTCGAAGCAGTACTTGACGTCGGCCGCTACCAGCTCGCGCCCGTTGAGCGGCGGCACGTTGTGCCACTTGACGCCTTGACGGAGCTTGAACGTCCACGTGCGGTGATCGGGGCTCGGCTGCCAGGACTCCGCGAGGTCGCCTTTGATCGTGAAGTCGGTGGTGCCCGTCGCCTCTTCGGGGAACGCGTAACGGACGAGGCGGCTGCTGGTGAGGCCGGCGAACTGAAAGAGCCCGATCGATTGCGTCAGCCGCGGGTCGATCACAGGCGGGTCCCACGCGGAGGCGCGCGTCAGCGTCCCGCCGCGCTTCGGCGGCTTCGGGCTCGCCGGAATCCAGTCGGGATATTTCGACGGTGTGGCCGCGTGGACCTTGCGGGACCCGACGGCGACGGCGGTCGTGGCCGCGCCCCATCCGACCCGCGTGAGGAATTCGCGACGATCGACGATAGACATCGGGCTCTCCTTCCCGTGGCCCCAAGCCACGAGGGGAAAGGATCGACAAGGTGCTCCTTTGTAATCGCGGTCCGCGAGGTTGTCAACGTGATGGGGCGGGGGCTATCCTCGACTCCACGAAGAAGGAGGTCGTCATGCCGAAAGCCCTACCGCAATCCGTCAAGAAGGTCCTCGAGGACAAGGCCTACGGGCACGTCATCACGTTCGACGAGAACGGAAAACCGCAAGTCACCATGGTGTGGCTGGACGTCGACGGCGACGAGGTCGTGTTCAACACGGCGGAGGGCCGGCTCAAGCCGAAGAACCTGCGCCGTGACCCCCGGGTCATCATCTCGGTCCAGGACCGCAACGATCCCCAGGCGTACGTCGTGTTCCACGGCAAGGCGATGGTGACGGAGGCCGGGGCCGATCCGCACATCGACAAGCTCGCCAAGCGCTTCCTGGGCGCCGACAAGTATCCCTACCGCCAACCCGGCGAGAAGCGCCTGATGGTCCGCGTCAAGCCCGATCGCCTCGGCGGCTACGGCCCGAAGATGCAGCCCTGGGGGTGATCATGAAACAGGTCGGCGTCGGCGTCATCGGCACGGGGTGGTGCGGCGGCATCCGGGCGGAGGCGTGCGCGACGCACCCACTCGTCAAGGGCCTGCACATCGCGGAGATCCGGCCCGATCGCCTCGCCGAGATGGCCAAGGCGACGGCCGCCCGCACCGCCGTGGCCGACTATCGCGAGCTCCTGGACATCGCGGAGATCGACGCCTTCTACATCTCCGCCACGCCGGAGACCACGCACCATGCGATCGCCCGCGATTGCCTGGCCGCCGGCAAGCACGTCTTCCTCGAGAAGCCGATCGCGCTCGAGCTCGCCGAGGCCGACGAGCTGATCGCCATGGCGCGCGAGCGGCAGCTCAAGTTCACCATCGGCTATTCCCAGCGGTTCAACCCGAAGTTCGCCTACGTCAACAAGGTGGTGCGCGAGGGGACCATCGGCCGACCGGTCAGCGTCCTGGTGAGCCGGCACATCACGCGCGGGCTCGGCAAGAAGATCAGCGGCCGCGTGAAGCTCTCGCCGGCGGCGATGGAAGCCACCCACGACCTCGACTTCGTGCTGTGGTGCCTGGCCCCGGCGCGGCCGGTGCGCGTCTACTCCCAGCAGAACTTCGGCGCCATGCAGGCCGCGAGCGGCGCCCCCATCCCCGACACACAGTTCCTCACCGTGACGGTCGACACCGGACTCACGTTCGTGGTGGGCGCAGGATGGACGCTGCCGCCCGGGTATCCCAACTTCTCGACGACGTGGATCGAGTTCGTGGGCACCGAGGGCGCGGTCATCGTCGACGACAGTCACCGGGACGTCGTGCTCAACACGATGAACCGCGGCATGGTGCTGCCGCTGTCGACGATGCCCGGCGAGGCCGTCGACCACACGTACGCGGGGCCGATGGCCGCCGAGACCATCCACTTCCTGGAAGCCGTGGCCTTCGATCGCCCCGTCCTCGTCACCCCCGAGCACGCCCGCATGGTGATGGAGCTCTACATCGCGGCCGATCTCTCGGCCGAGCGGAACGAGCCGGTCGCGCTTCCCTTGACCGGCTCGAAGAGCGTGCGCGCCGTCGCGTGAGCGACCGACCGTAGCCACCACGCCCGGAACCGTGACCGCCGGGCCGGGGCCCGAGGCGAATCGCCGCCACACCCGGCTCGTTCAGGAGCTCGTCGTCCGCGCCTCGGTCGCGGCGGCCGTCTTGCTGTTCGACCGGGTGTACGACCTCAGCAGCGGCGGTCAGGGCAATCGCGGCGTCGCCGCCGTCGCGCTGACGTTGCTGTTCCTCAATCTCTTCTATTACCTCGCCGCGCGGACGGGGCGCGCCCCCCGACTGCAGGCGTACCTGCGCATGTTCGTCGACATCGTCCTCATCACCGTCGGCATGGCCGCCGTCGGCGGCGTCGCCGCCGGACAGTACCTCAGCATCTACGCGATCATCCCGATCTACGCCGGCCTCGTCCTCTCGAGCACGGCCTGTCTGGCCGCGACCGGCGTGTCGACGGTCCTCTATCTCGCCGTCGCGCTCTATCACCACGCCGCGGTGTCGAACCTCGAGGTCGCGTGGGCCGCCGTCGCCTTCAACCTGCTCGTGCTCAACATCATCGGCATCCTCACGGCCGTGCTCGCGCATGCCTACCGGGTGAGCCGTACACGGCTGGCCGAGACGCACCGCGAGCTCGAGCGCGCGCACGACGAGACGCTCGCGCTCAACGCGCAGATCGAGCGCGCCGCGCGCATGCGCGTGCTCGGGGAAGTCGTGGCCGGCGTCGCGCACGAGCTCAACAATCTCCTGACCGTGGCGCTCGGCCAGACCCAGCTGTTGAGCCGGCAGGCCGGCCGGCTCCCGGCCGACGTGATGACGGCGGTGGACCGCATCCGGCAGAGCTGCGAGACGGCGAACCGGATCGTGCAGAACGCGCTCAGCACGGCCAGACAACCCGCCGACGAGCGCGTCGTCCTCGCCCTCTCGGAGATCGTCACGCGCATCACCGAGCTCAAGCGGTACGACCTGCGGCGGGACCGAATCGCCATCCGCAGCCGCTTCGCGCCGGACGTCCAGCCGGTGATCGGGGTGCCGTTCCAGCTCCAGCAGGTGATCCTCAACCTCGTGACGAACGCGCAGCAGGCGCTCCAGCAGCATCCGCGTCCGCGAGACATCGAGATCGTGGGCTTCCAGGACGGCGCCCGGGTCATCGTCGAGGTGAGAGACAGCGGGCCGGGCATCGCTCCGGCGGCGCTGCCCCGACTGTTCGAGCCGTTCTACACGACCAAGGCGTCGGGGACGGGGCTCGGGCTGGCGATCTCCGCCACCATCGTGCGGGAGCACGGTGGCGAGCTGACCGCGGACAACCTGCCGGGCCGCGGCGCCGTCTTCCGGCTGACCTTGCCGGCGGCGACGCCGGCGGCGACCACGCGCCCGGTCAGCGGCTGAGGCGCTCGAGCCGTCTGGCGATCTCCGTCTTGGGCTGGACGCCCACGATGCGATCGACCTCGTGGCCGTCCTTGAACACGAGCAGCGTCGGAATGCTCCGCACGCCGAAGCGCGACGCCGTCGCCGGGTTGTCGTCGAGGTTCAGCTTGGCGAAGCGGACGCGCCCGGCCATGGAGGCGGCGAGGTCGTCGATCACGGGCGCGATGATCCGACAGGGCCCGCACCAGGCCGCCCAGACGTCCACTACGATCGGCAGCGGCGAGCGCTCCACCTCGGCCGCGAACGTCGCGTCGGTCACCGTCATCGGCTTGCCGGGGGCAGGCAGCGGGGTCCGGCACCGCCCGCAGAGCGGCCGGCGCCCTTCGGCGAGCCGCTCCCCCGGCACGCGGTTCGACGCGCCGCACACCGGGCAGCGCAGGAGCTCGGGGTCAGCCATCGTTGACGTGCATCGTACGTGAGCCGTCCGGCGGCGGCCACCCGCACGGCGATCGTCGCTTTGACAGTTTCACAAGCGCCGCGATATCATGCCTCGCCGTGCGGCGTTCATTCCCACAGGTTTCGTCCGGAGGGTAGCCGTTTCCGCGGGGGTCCTGCCCCGCTGGTCCACGGCCGTAGCCTGTCTCGCCCTCAGCGTCGTCACCGCGCTCGGATCGATCGTCCACGCTCAGACCCAGACGCCGCCGGCCGAGACGCCGGCCGCCCCCGCTGAATCGCCCGCGGGCTTCACGGGGCCGTCGTCGATCCGGCCCAGCCCGATTCAGACCAGCCCCGACTTCATCCCGATTCCCGATCGCTGGCGGATCGGCTTTCCGGACTGGAACCGCTACGAGCGGCCCCTGGACGCGCCCTACGTGCGCGGGCACTGGTGGGATCCGTACAACCAGAACGTCCTGAAGGGCGACTTCCCGGTCATCGGCCAGAAGTACTTCCTGAACGTCTCGGCGATCAGCGACACGCTGCTCGAGCTGCGACGCATCCCGCTGCCGAGCAACGTGAGCGCGGCCGATCCCGGCAAGGCGGACGTCTTCGGCTCGGGCGATCAGATCTTCTTCAACCAGAACTTCATCCTGTCGCTCGAGTTCTTCAAGGGCGACACCGCCTTCCGCCCGCGCGACTGGGAGCTCCGCATCACGCCGGTCTTCAACATCAGCTACCTGAACGCCAAGGAGACGGGCGTCGTGAACATCGACGTCCGGCAGGGCACGACGCGTCGCGACAGCTTCTTCAGCTTGCAGGAGCTGTTCGTCGAGTACCACCTGGGCGACATCAGCCCCAACTACGACTTCCTGTCCACCCGGAGCGGCATCCAGGGGTTCACGAGCGACTTTCGCGGCTTCATCTTCAGCGACAACCAGCTGGGCTTCCGCCTCTTCGGCAATCTCGGCTCCAACCAGAACCAGTTCAACCTCGTCTACTTCCGGCCGCTCGAGAAGGACACCAACAGCGGCCTGAACCGGCTGTTCGAGACGCGCGGCCAGCACGTGGGCATCGTGAACTACTTCCGCCAGGACTTCATCTGGCAGGGCTACACGCTGCAGCTCAGCGGCCACTACCTGCACGACGGCGGCGACACGCACTTCGACCGCAACGGCTTCCTCGTGCGCCCCTCCCCCATCGGCACGCTCGCCACGAAACAGCTCGACGTGTTCTACATCGGCTGGACGGGCGACGGTCACATCGGGCCGCTCAACATCACGCACGCGTTCTACCAGGCGCTCGGGCGCGAGCGGAGCACGCCGTTCACCGGGTCAGCGCCCTTCATCAGTGGCGAGAAGCAGGACATCAACGCGCAGATGGTGGCCATCGAGGCCTCGATGGACTTCGACTGGCTCCGCCCGCGTGTCTCGTTCTTCTGGGCCTCGGGCAGCCGGGATCCGAAGGGGCACGACTCCGGCGGCTTCGACAGCATCATGGACAACCCGAACTTCGCCGGCGGCGGCTTCAGCTACTGGGTGCGCCAGGGGCTGCCGCTCGTCGGCACCGGGCTCGAGCTGAAGGGGCGCAACAGCCTGCTGCCGGCCCTGCGCAGCAGCAAGCTCGAGGGCCAGCCGAACTTCGTGAACCCCGGCCTGTTCCTGCTCAACGCCGGGCTCGACGCCTCGCTGACGCCGAAGCTGACCGGCTTCTTCAACCTCAACTTCCTGCGGTTCGACCGCACCGCGGTCCTCGAGCGGGTGCTGTTCCAGCCGAAGATCCGTCACGACATCGGGTTCGACTACAGCCTCGGGGCGCGCTGGCGTCCCTTCCTGAACAACAACGTCATTGTCACCGGCGGCGTCGCGGCCCTGCAGGCCGGCGACGGCCTCCGCGACGTCTACCAGCAGGACAGCTTCACGTTCGGCGCCAACGGTCTCAAGCGGGAGCGCGGCTTCCCCTACGACTTCCTGTACTCCGGCTTCCTTTCCGTGACGCTCACTTACTGACGGTGCCGCCATGACGCTTCCTTCCGATCGTCCCGTCCGACGTGTCCTCATCGGAGCCTGCCTCGTGGTCGTCGCCGCCACCGCCGTGTGGCTCGTGGCGCCCGGCGAGTGGCGGAGCGCGGTCCGGCCGGCGGTGCCCGTCGTGGCGGCGGAGAACGCCGACGGGCTCACGCGCTTGGCCCAGCGGATCCGTCGCGGACCTCAGGAGGCCGAGCCGGAGCCGGCGCAGCCGACGCCGACGACCCCGGAGCCGTCGACGCCGCGCGAGCCGGAGTTCCGTCAGACGCAAGAAGAGGCCGACAAGAAGAGCGCCGGCTGCATGACCTGCCACACGCCGGTCGATTCGCAGAGCATGCACGAGGCCACGACGGTGAAGCTCGGCTGCACCGACTGCCACGGCGGCAACGCCGAGGCGGCCGCGCCGAAGGGCTCGACGGCGGGGACGCCGGAGTACGATCGCGTGAAGAAAACCGCGCACGTCCAGCCGCGACATCCGCAGTACTGGAAGGGCTCGGCGAACCCGCAGCGCTCGTTCGCACGGCTGAACGAGGAGAGCGACGACTTCGTGCGCTTCGTGAATCCGGGCGACCTGCGGGCGGCCAAGCGGAGCTGCGGTCAGAGCGGCTGCCACGCGACCGAGGTGGCCCAGGTGCCCAAGAGCATGATGGCGACCGGGCCGATGCTGTGGGCCGCGGCCTACTACAACAACGGCACCTTCCCGCTGAAGACGCCGCGCTTCGGCGAGAGCTACGGCCCCGATGGTATCCCGCAGGGGGCGGTGACGACGCCGCCCCCGACGCTCGAGGAAATGACTAAGAAGGGCGTGCTCCGCTTCCTCGAGCCGCTGCCGCGGTTCGAGGTCGTGCAGCCAGGCAACGTGCTCCGCATCTTCGAGCGCGGGCAGGAACGACCGCTCGAGATCGGGATACCGGAGAAGGACGAATTGCCGGGCCGGCCGGCGAACCGCCTGAGCGCGCGCGGCTTCGGCACGCTGAACCGCACCGACCCCGTCGGTGTCAGCCTGCAGCGGACGCGGCTGCTCGACCCGATGCTGTCGTTCCTCGGCACCAACGACCACCCCGGCGACTACCGCTCGAGCGGCTGCACGGCCTGCCACGTCGTCTACGCCAACGACCGCTCACCGGCGCACTCCGGGCCCTATGCGACCTTCGGGCATCGCGGGCGGACCCAGACGGTCGACCCGACGATCCCCAAGGACGAGTCCGGTCATCCGATCAAGCACCTGCTGACGCGCTCCATCCCATCGAGCCAGTGTGTCGTCTGCCATCACCACCCCGGCACGACCGTCACGCAGAGCTATTACGGCTATACCTGGTGGGACAACGAGACGGACGGCGCGCTCATGTACCCGGAGACGGAGCGGAAGCCCTCCGCACGCGAGATCGCCGCGATTCAGGCGAGCAATCCCGAGGGCGCGGCGGTCCGCGGCAAGTGGTCGGATCCCGAGTTCCTCGCGAACATCACGGACCTGAACCCCAAGCTGACGCGCACCCAGTTCGCGGACTTCCACGGCCACGGCTGGGTGTTCCGCGCGGTCTACAAGCAGAACCGCAAGGGGGAGCTGCTCGACGAGGCCGGCAAGGTCGTCGCCCACGACGATCCGCAGCGGTTCACGAAGGCCGTCCATCTCAAGGACATCCACCTCGAGAAGGGGATGCACTGCGTGGACTGCCACTTCAAGCAGGACACGCACGGCAACGGCAAGCTCTACGGCGAGACCCGCGCCGCCGTCGAGATCACCTGCGTGGACTGCCACGGCAGCGTCCAGGCGCGCGCGAACCTGAAGACCTCCGGGCCGGCCGCGCCGCAGGGCGGCACCGATCTGTCCGTGCTGACGACCCCGTTCGGCCAGCGGCGCTTCCAGTGGCGCGGCGACATCCTCACCCAGCGCTCGATGGTGACGAAGGATCTGGCCTGGGAAGTCGTCCAGGTGCTGGACTCCATCGACCCCCTGTCGCCGTGGGCGGTCGCGAATCCCGAGCGGGCCCAGAAGTCGCGCCTGGCCAAGACGCTGCGCAAGGACGGCACGACGTGGGGGCTGACGCCGGCCAAGGCCGACGAGATGACGCAGCTCGCGCACGCGGACAGCCGCATGACGTGCCAGAGCTGTCACACGTCGTGGGTGACGAGCTGCTTCGGCTGCCATCTGCCCATGAAGGCCAACGAGCGCAAGCCGTCGCTCCACAACCAGCCCGACATCCAGCGCAACTGGACCGCCTACAATTTCCAGACGCTCCGCGACGACGTCTTCATGCTGGCGATCGACGGCAGCAACATCGGCAGCCGGATCTCGCCCGCGCGGTCGTCGTGCGCGGTCATGGTCGGCTCGCAGAATGGCAACCGTGAGTGGGTATACTCCCAGCAGCAAACGGTGTCGGCCGAGGGCTTGGCCGGCCATGCTTTCAGCACGTTCGTGCCGCACACCGTGCGCGCGACCGAGACCAAGCAGTGCACGGACTGTCATCCGTCCACGCGCGGCGACAACAACGCGTGGATGGCCCAGCTCTTGATGCACGGCACGAACTTCTACAACTTCATCGGTCGCTACGCGTGGGTCGCCGAGGGCCGCAGCGGCCTCGAGGGCGTGATCGTCACCGAGCGGGACGAGCCACAGGCCGTCATCGGGAGCACGCTGCACCGGGTCGCTTACCCGTCGCGTTACGCCGAGCACGTCAACCTCGGCGGCAAGCTCACCGAGGCCCACCACCATCGCGGCCGGGACGTGCTCGACGTGCTCGGGCGGGACGAGGTTCTCAGCATCCAGCTGCGCGGCGAGTATCTCTACACGGCCAACGGGGCGGGCGGCTTCCGGGCCTACGACGTGGCTCAGATCGACCAGAAGGGATTCTCCGAGCGGGTGGTGACGGCGCCGGTGTCGCCGCTCGGGCAGCGGCTCTACGTCAAGACGCGCTACGCCACCGCGGTGGCCTCGCCGACGACGCTGGCCGTCGATCCGACGCGGACGCAGCGGCCCGAGAACCAGGAGCAAAAGATCCACCCGCTGTACGCGTATCTCTATGTCACCGATCGGC
>Ga0075425_100008783_pt1 | contig 10738 bp, 11 predicted proteins | sample SoiMethybrSBSTD4_FD_75300 | JGI IMG/M metagenome (GOLD analysis project Ga0075425, IMG submission 75300) | Bulk soil microbial communities from a Populus tree surrounding site in Tennessee, USA - Soil MetaG P. TD hybrid SBSTD4 | ecosystem: Environmental > Terrestrial > Soil > Tree plantation...
TGGAACAGGCCGGCGCGGAACTCGCCGATGTAGATCGAGCCGTCGGGCGCGACCAGCCGCCCCGCGCCGTGCGGCTGGCCGTCGCGCAGCGGGCCCCAGTAGCGGCTGCCGTCCGGCCCGGTGGCGTCCTGCGCCGGCAGCTGCAGCGAAACGGAAAGCAGGGCGGCGAGAAGCGCCGCTCTCATTCCCGTTTCTCGCGCAGGGTGACGAATTCCTCGGCGGCGGTCGGATGGATGCCGAGGGTGGAGTCGAGCTGCGCCTTGGTGGCGCCAAGCTTTACCGCCACGGCGAAGCCCTGGATGATTTCGCCGGCGTCGGCGCCGACCATGTGCGCGCCCACCACGCGTTGCGTAGCGCGGTCTACCACGAGCTTCATGAACATGCGCTCCTGCGAGTCGGACATGACGATCCTGAGAGAGCGGAACGAGGACTGGTAGACGTCGATCGCGCCGAAGCGCGCCCGGGCGGCGTCCTCCGCGAGGCCGACCGTCGCCACATTGGGGTCGGCGAAGATCGCGGTCGGCACGTTCTCGTGGTCCACCGGCGTCGGCTCGCCGCGGAACAGCGTGCGCGCGAGCCACATGCCTTCGGCCGTGGCCACCGGCGTGAGATTCAGGCGGTTGGTGACGTCGCCGATGGCGTAGATCGAGTCGACGCTCGACTTCGAGAAGCGATCGACCGCCACTGCGCCGTCGGCGGCGAGCGTCACGCCCGCCGCCTCCAGGCCGAGGCCGGCGGTGTTGGGCTTGCGCCCCGTGGCGAACATCACGAGGTCAACTTCAATTTTTTCGCTGTTGAATGCGACCGCCAATCCTTTTGCATTCTTTTCAATACGTGAAGGATTCGCGTTAAGGAGGATTGCAACCCCCTTCTTCGTCATTTCTTCCGCGAGCCGGGTACCGAGGTCGGCGTCGAAGCCGCGCAGCAGGCGCGCGCCGCGGTAGGCGAGCGTCGTCTCGACGCCGAGGCCGTTGAAGATCGAGGCGAACTCGACGGCGATGTAGCCGCCGCCGACCACCAGCGCGCGGCGCGGCAGGTGCTCGAGGTGAAAGGCCTCGTTGGAGGTGATGGCGTGCTCGCGCCCCGGGATCCCGGGCACCTGCGGCCAAGCGCCGGTGGCGACGAGGATGTGCTTTGCGCTTTTCTTTTTTCCGGAAATTTCTATTTCATGCGGGCCGGTGATCCTGGCCCTGGCCCGAAAAATCTCCACGCCCCTGTCGACCAGCAGCTTCTCGTAGATGCCGCTGATGCGGGCGATCTCGCGATCCTTGTTGGCGCGCAGCACCGGCCAATCGAAGCGCGGCGCGCCGACGGTCCAGCCGTAGGCCGCCGCGACGTGGAAGTCCTCGCGGAAATGCGCGGCGTAGGAAAACAGCTTCTTGGGGACGCAGCCGACGTTGACGCAGGTGCCGCCGAAGGCGCCCGACTCGGCGACCGCTACGCGCGCGCCGTAGCCGGCCGCGACGCGGCTCGCGCGCACCCCGCCCGAGCCGCCGCCGATGGTGAAAAGATCGTAATCGAAACTCAGCCGGCTACTTCAGATTGGGGAGGTTCATCTCCACCAGCTCGAGCGTCGCGATGAGGCTCTGGTGCTGCGGCTTGTCGGCCAGCCACTTCAGCGCGTTGGTGACGCGCGTCTCGATCTGCCCGCGCGGCATGCCTTCGACGCCGTTGAACATCGAGGCGAGCTCCGCCAGGTTGCTCGACTGGGCCGTCTTGCGGATTTCCGCCAGCTTGCCCTCGATCGCCGCGCGGTCGAGGTTCCTGACGATCCGCATCGTCTTTTCGTCGTTGCCCATGTCCGCCACCTCCTGTGCCGCAGTTTATCCAGCCCGGACCGATTTTACCAGCGAGTAGCGGCCGCCCGCCCGCCGCACCGCGCCGTCGGCGACCAGCTTGTCGAGGTGCGCGGTGAGCGAGCGCGCCGCAACGTGGTGCACGCGCGGCGGCACGTCGTCGTAGACCAGGGGCAGTAGATCTTCGATGGACGCAACGTCCAGCTTTTCAAGCGACAGCACCACTTTCCTCTCGCGCGCCATGCGGTGCGCGACCAGGCGCCGGACCTCGCGGTGCGGCTCGCCGATCAGGTAGCCGTGACCCGGCGCAAGGATCGCGAGGTCCTCGTCCAGCAGCCTCTCCAGCGAGCCGAGATAGACGCGCATGTCGCCGTCGGGTGGGTTGATGACCACGGTCGAGCCCTGCATCACGTGGTCGCCGGTGAACAGCATCTTCGTCTGCTCGAGGAGGTAGCACAGGTGGTTGGAAGCGTGGCCGGGGGTGTGGATGGCGCGCAGACTCAGCTCTCCCAGGTCGACGCGCTGGCCGTGCTCCAGGACGTGGTCGGGCCTGAAGCTCGCATCCTGTCCCGCGGGCGCCGCCATGCCGAGCACCTGTGCGCCGGTCGCCGCCTTGAGCGGCGCCGCGCCGGGAGAGTGATCCACGTGCGTGTGCGTGCACAGGATCCACTTGATGTTCTTGAAGGAGGCGATTTTCTCCAGGTGGGAGGCGACATCCGGTCCCGGGTCGATCACGGCGATCTCCCGTTCCCCGACCAGGTAGGTGTTGGTGCCCGGCCCGGTCATCATTCCCGGGTTGGGCGCGATCAGGCGCGTGACGTGACGGTCGAGGCGCTTCGCCACGCCGGCGACAAGATCGTAGGTGCTCTGGCCGGTCTCCTCCGGATCGCTCCAGTGGATCTCAAAATACGGCGGATCGGCACGGCGGTGGAGCTTCGGCCCGTCCTTGCCCTGCGCCCAGCAGGCGCGGTTGGTCTCGGGCGCCGGGCGCGCGCGCACCGCGGCAAAGGCCTCGGCGGCGGTGGCGAACTGCTTCAGGTCGCCGAGCGTGGTGCGCGTGGCGAACACCAGCTCGATCTCGCCGCGCGCGCCGCGCTCCAGCGCTTCCTCGGGGCGGATCCAGATCTGGTGCACCGCCTCGACCGGATCATGCGAGCCCTCCTGGCCTTCGGGCGCCACCGCAAGAAAAAAGTGCGCGTCGAAGCGCCGCGAGGCGCCCGGCGAGGTGATCCAGTGGCCGTAATGGGCGAGCGCCGCGTGCGGCACGCGCAGCTGTTCCTTTTCAAGGAGCTCCTTGAACGGCTTGTCCCGGTAGTGCGCCAGCGCTTCGGCGCGTTTTGCCGTCACCGGCTGGTTCTTCTTATCGACCAGCAGAAGCACCCCGGACTCCTCGAAGCACTCGCGCACCGCCGCAAACCGGTGCTTCGCCAGCGGATCGTCGCCGCCCGGGTCCGCCTCGTCGAGCGAGCCGCCGGGAAAGACGTAGGCGCCGCCGAGGAAGGCCGATTCCTTCGCGCGCTGCATCATCAGCACTTCGATGCCCTGGGTGCCGTCGCGCACCAGGATCAGCGTCGCCGCCGGGCGGGGAACCATCGCCATCAGGCGGTGCGACCGGCGCGGTCCTTGTCGTTCTGCGCCTTGATCATCTCGCGCATGCGCTGCCAGTCGGCGTCGCCGAGCTGGTCGAGCTCGGTGAAGTAGCCGCCCGAGCCGGTGGCGAGGTAGCCGCCGCCGTCGATGGCGATGGTCTCGCCGGTGAGCCACTCGCAGCCATCGGCCATCAGGAAGGCAGCGAGGTTCTGCAGCTCGGACATCTCGCCCACACGCCGCATGGGATTTGTTTTTCTGGAGTCGGTAAAACTTCCCTCAGGTCTAAGCCGCTTCGACGCCCCCTCGGTCGGAAACGGGCCCGGCGCGATGGCATTGAGGCGGATGCCGAAGCGCCCCCACTCGACGGCGAGCGACTTGGTCATCACGTGCAGCCCCGCCTTCGACATCGCCGAGGGCACGACGTAGGGCGAGCCGGTGTGCACCCAGGTCACGAGGATCGACAGCACCGAGCCCTTGTGGCCGCCGGCGATCCAGCGCTTGCCCACGGCCTGCGTGACGTAGAACGTGCCGTGGAAAACGATGTTGGCGATGGCGTTGAAGCCGTTCGGCGTCAGGTCCTTGGTCGGACTGATGAAGTTTCCCGCGGCGTTATTGACCAGGCCGGTGAGCGGGCCGTCCTCGTCCCAGATGCGCTGGACCATCGCATCCACCGCCGCCGCGTCGCGAATGTCGACGGAATGGGTTCTTACTGTTCCGCCGTGCCTGGCTGTTAATTCTTTAGAGCAAGAATCTAGAACTGCACCCCGTCGTCCGGCGATCCAGACATCCGCACCGAGCTGCAGGTATTTCGCGGCGATCTCCTTGCCGAGCCCGGTGCCGCCGCCAGTGACGAGGATGCGCTTACCCTTGAGCAGCCCTTCCTTGAACATGGGAACCCCGCGGAGAGGCTCCCATTGTAGCGGGGGCGTAGGAGGCTTCGCCCAGCCCGAACGACCAGTTTTCCTTGGCGACCTCGACGAGGTTGATCCAGACATCTTCGCGGCGGATGCCGAGCGCGGAAAGGTTGCCGGTGATCACCCGGTAGAGCGCGCGCTTCTGCTCGAGGCTGCGGCCGGCGCTGATGGTGAGCTGGATCACCACCAGTCCGTCGCTGCGCGCGATGCCGAGATAGTTCGAGTCGTAGACCAGGTCGCCCGGCTCGTGCTCGGTCAGCACCTGGAAGCGGTCGAGCGCCGGGACGCCGATGGTGTCCACCATCGCGCGATGCACGGCGTCGCCGATGCGCCGGCGCAAATCGGCAGGCCGGCCGCGGAGAAGCGAAATGCGAACCAGTGGCATGGCAGCCTCAGCCGAACGCCGAGCGGCGCAGCATCCGCGTGTGCCGCAGCGGGCGGCGGCGGCCGGGCTGCGACTTGAACGACGCGATGAGCGGCGCGATCAGCAGCCGGTAGATGGCCTGGGCGCGCTCGCGGCGCGCGGCCAGGTGCAGTTCGGGGAGGGTGGAGCGGTCGATGGTGTTCATGGCGTTCCTTTCTTCAGGCGAGCGAAACCGAGGCTTCGCCGCCCAGGGCGTTGACGATGGCCAGACCGGCGTGGCGCAGGCGATAGCAGCCGCCTTGCTCCAGCACGATGTCGCGCGGCTGGTTTTCCTCGGTGATCCACACCGAGCCTTCGACGGCGCAGACCGTGCTGCCGGCGGCTTCCCGCAGGCGCAGGGTCTGGTGGGGGGAGAGCTTCACCGCCCCGGCTTTCAGTTCGATCTTCATTTGCATCTCCTTGCTTTTGGCATGCGCATCATGCATTCTTGCTGCGGCGCTCTCAAACGGTAAATACGCAGGATATGCATGCAGAATAGGAATGTCAGAACCCGTACCCCGCTGCCCAGCCTCGATCTCCTGGTGGGCTTCGAGGCCTCGGCGCGGTTGCTGTCTTTCACCAAGGCGGGCGAGGAGCTCTATCTGACGCAGTCGGCGGTGAGCCGCCAGATCAAGGACCTGGAGGAGCAATTGGGCGTGGCGCTGTTCCAGCGGCGCCACCGCGCGCTGGCGCTGACCGACGCCGGGCAGCAGTTCTACGCCGCCTCCGCGCAGGCCATCGCCACCATGCGCGCCGCCACCGACCGCCTGCGCGCGCAGGGCGCGCGCAAGCCGCTCGCGGTGACGACCACCACCTCTTTTGCCGCGCTGTGGCTGATCCCGCGCCTGGCCGGATTCACGCGCGCGCACCCGGAGGTCGACGTGCGCATCACTGCCGACGCCCGCGTGCAGGATCTCGAGCGCGACGGACTCGACGTCGCCATCCGGCACGGGCCGGCGACGCTCGCCGGACCGAACGCGGTACGCCTGTTCGGCGAGCGCGTATTCCCCGTCTGCAGCCCGAAGCTGCTGAAGGCGACGCCGCTGAAGGAGCCTGCCGACCTGAAGCGCCACGTGCTGCTGCAGTACGACGACCCGGAAGGGCGCCATCCCTGGCTGCACTGGAAGACCTGGCTCGAAGTGGCGCGCATCCCCGACCTGCGCCCGGCTGGCACGCTGACGTTTTCGGGCTACGAGCAGATCATGACCGCCGCGGTCGCGGGACACGGCGTGGCCCTCGGCCGCAGCCCCCTGGTGCGCGATCTGCTCGCCTCGAAGGAGCTGGTGGCGCCGTTCAAGAGCAGCGCCGACCCGGCGCGCGCCTACTTCGCCATCGCCTCGAAAGCCGGCGCCGGCCGGCGCGAAGTGGCCGACTTCATCGCCTGGCTGAAGGAAGAATCGGCTACAGCGTAAGCACCAGCTTGCCGATGTGCTGCGAGCTCTCCATCAGGCGGTGGGCGTCGGCGGCGTTCTCGAGCGCGAAGGTCTTGTAGATCTGCGGCTTGATGCGTCCGGCCTCGATCAAGGGCCAGATTTTCTCGCGCAGGCTCTTTGCCACCGCGCCCTTGAATTCGACGGTGCGCGGGCGCAGCGTCGAGCCGGTGAGGGTCAGGCGCCGGCGCATCACCGCGTCGATGCTGAGTTCGGTCTTCGCGCCGCGCAGGAAGGCGATGAACACCAGGCGCCCGTCGTCGGCGATGCACTTGAGCTCCTTCGGCACATAGTCGCCGCCCACCATGTCGAGGATCACATTCACCCCTTTGCCGGCGGTTGCCTTGAGTATTTCCTTTTCAAAATCCTGGGTTTTGTAGTTGAACGCCCCCGCGGCGCCGAGGCGCAGGCAGGCAGCCACCTTTTCGTCGGACCCGGCGGTGGCAAAGACGCGGTTGCCGGTGGCGGCGGCCATCTGGATCGCCGCGACGCCGATGCCCGAGCTGCCGCCCTGCACCAGCAGCGATTCGCCCGCCGCGAGGCGGCCGCGGTCGTAGACGTTGGCCCAAACGGTGAAGAAGGTTTCCGGCAGCGAGGCGGCCTCCACCAGCGACCAGCCTTTCGGCACCGGTAGTGCCTGCACTTCTGGCGCAACGCAGAATTCGGCGTAGCCGCCGCCGTGCACGAGGGCACAGACTCGATCGCCTAAACGAAAATTCTTTACGGTGGAACCAAGCGAAACCACCTCGCCTGCCACCTCCAGTCCCGGAAGGTCCGAGGCGTCCGGCGGCACGGCATAGTTGCCCATGCGTTGCAGGATGTCGGGGCGGTTGACGCCCGCCGCCGCGACCTTGATCAGGATTTCGTTGGCCTTCGGCGCGGGCTTCGGCCGCTCCGCGGGGACCAGGACCTCGGGCCCGCCCGGCTGCTTGATCTCGATGGCTTTCATCTATGCCATGATACGGGCAGGAGGAAAATCCGATGAGAATTGCAGCGACCCTGTTCGCCATGCTGGCCGCGTTTCCTGCGCTGGCGGATTTCAACGACAAGAAGCCGGTCAGCGCGACAGTCACCGGCGCCACGCCGAGCGGCTACCCGCGCACCATGGTCGAAGGCATGAACGGCGTGGTACGCGACACCTATCCCGGCTCCGACATTTCGTTCAAGCCGAATTCGCCGGGCGGCGGCGTGCTCGAGATCGCCGAGGGCAAGGCCGACTTCACCGCCACGGCCACCGGCACCGAGATCAAGCTCGCCAACGAGGGCCAGTCGCCCTACACCCGGTCGTACAAGGGCAAGTTCAGCTACGTCATGATGCTGTACGACAACCAGTTCATTCACTTCCTGATGACCAGGGAGTGGGCGGACGCCAACGGCATCAAGTCCTGGGCCGACATCGCGGCGAAGAAGCCCAAGATGCGCCTCGCCATCAACCGCCCGGACAACCCGCAGACCACCATCGGCGGGCCCTACGAAGTGATGAAGGCCTACGGCTTCAGCATCAACGACATCGAGAAGTGGGGCGGCAACTTCGTCCTCGGCAACAGCTCGATCGGCCTCGACGCCATCGTCGACGGCAAGGCCGACGTCTTCATGAATGCGCGCAACCTCGGCGACTCGCTGGTGAAGGACGTCGCCACCAAGCGGCCGCTGCTGTGGATCGACGGCGAGCGCGCGCGCATCCAGAAGGCCGCCGACACCTTCAACTTCAAGGCCGACCTGGTGGAGAAGGGCACCTATCCCTTCATGGACAAGGACTACCCGACGGTGCGCATGTGGGTGTCGCTGCTGGCGGGGGCGCACGTGCCCGACGAGGTGGTCTACAAGTACGTCAAGGCGCTCGCCGAGAACGAATCGCGCGTGCAGGGCATCGGCGGCTCGCTCAAGACCTCCTTCACCACCGCCAAGATGGCGACCAACCCGGCCGGCCTGCCGTACCATCCGGGCGCGCTGCGCTACTACCGGGAAAAGGGGCTGGTGAAGTAGCTTGCTGAGGTTCCTGCGGGAAGGCGCGCGGCACCGCCCGGGCGGCGCCTGGGACCTGCTGATCCAGGCAGGATCGGTCGCCGCCGCGCTCTACGTGCTGTGGATCGGCGCGGTGGCGCTCCTCGCCGGCAATGCCGCCCTCTGGCTCGCGACGAATTTCCACCTCGATTTCCTCCAGCCGTTCGCGGCCTGGGCGCGCGCCTTCACTTCGCGCTTTCACCTCGACATCTCGATCTTCATCGCCATCACCTTCCCGATCGCCTTCCTCACCACCACCGCCGGCCCCTGGCGCAGGCGCCTGGCGTGGACCGACGTGGCGCTGGCGGCGGCTTCGCTCGCGGTGGCGCTCTACTACATCCTCCTCAACGACCGTTTCCTCAACTGGAGCCGCGGCTTCTCGCAGCCGACGGCCTGGGACATCGTCGCCGGCCTGACGCTGGTCGCGCTGGTGGTCGAGCTGTGCCGGCGCAGCACCAGCTGGGGCCTGACGTCGCTGCTGGTGGGAATGTTGCTGTTCACCGTGTTCGGCCACTGGCTGCCCGGGCCGCTGCGCCACGACAACTTCAGCATCAACTACTTCGTCGAGATGATGACGATCCAGTCGGACGGCATCTTCGGCGCGCCGCTCGAGGTGGCGGCGAGCTACGCGTTCCTGTTCGTGCTGTTCGGCAATTTCTACAACAAGGCCGGCGGCGGGCAGCTGTTCTTCGATCTCGCCAGCGCCATCACCGGCCGCATGCGCGGCGGCGCGGCGAAGGCCTGCGTCACCGCGAGCGGCCTCTACGGCTCGGTCTCGGGCAGTCCGACGGCCGATGTCGCCACTACCGGGCCGCTCACCATCCCGATCATGATCCGGCAGGGCGTGCCGCCGGCGCGCGCCGGCGCCATCGAGGCGACCTCGTCGAGCGGCGGGGCGATGCTGCCGCCGGTGATGGGCGCGGTGGCGTTCATCATGGCTGACATCACCAACATCCCGTACGCCGACATCGTGGCGGCGTCCTGGCTGCCCTCGATCCTCTACTACCTCGCCATCTACATCCTGGTGCACCAGGAGGCGGTGCGGCACAACGAGCCGCCGATGCCCGAGGACCAGATCGTGCCGCTGCGCAAGGGCCTGGTGGAGGGCTGGCGCCACCTGCTGCCGGTCGGCGCCATGATGTGGCTGCTGCTCGACGGCTACACGCCGGTCTACGTTGCCGCCGGGTCGACCGCCGCGGTGATCGCGCTCTCCTGGTTCCACCGGCCGAGCGCCATCGGGCCGAAGCGCTTCGTCGAGTGCTGCACCGAGACCATCACGCAAGTAGTGCCGCTGGTCGGCGCGGTCGCGGCCGCCGGCGCGGTCGTTGGCGCCATGGAGATCAGCGCCCTGGCCGGCAAGTTCACGCTGGTGATCGATTTTCTTTCCGGCGGCATGCTGATCCCGGCGCTGCTGCTGTCGGGCGCCTTCCTCATCCTGCTCGGCATGGGGATGCCGACGCCGGCGGTGTACATCATGGGCGCCGCGCTGCTCGCGCCGATGCTGCGCAAGTTCGGCCTGCCCGAATTCCAGGTGCATCTGTTCATGCTGTTCTACGCCTGCCTGTCGGCGATCACGCCCCCGGTGGCGGTGGCGAACTTCGCCGCGGCGGCGATCGCGGGCGTGAACCCCACGGCGCTGGGGCCCTACGCGGTCAAGCTCGCCATCGGCGGCTTCGTCGTGCCGTTCTTTTTCCTCTTCAACCCGGGACTGACGCTGGTCGGCAGCCTGGCCGACATCCTGATCGCGTGCTTTTTCGGCACTGCCTGCACGGTGTTCGCGTCGTTCGCGCTGCATGGGCTGCTCGGCCTGAAGAACATCGGCTGGCCCTGGCGCCTGCTGCTGTCGGCCTGCTGCGTTGCTACCATCGTGCCGCGCCTCGAGGTCCAGATGGGCGCGACGCTTCTTGGCACGCTAGTGCTGGTGCTGATTCACCTGCGCGGCCGCCCAGGCCAGGTCGACGTTCCCGCCCGATAGGACGACGCCGACCTTCTGGCTTTTTGTAAAAGAAGCCTTTTTGGAAAACAACGAGGCAAAAGCAAGGGCGCCCGTCGGCTCGACGATGACCTTGATTTTTTCCCACAGGTAGAACATCGCGGCCAGCAGCTCGTCGTCCGTCACGGTGAGCATGTCGTCGACGTAGCGCTGCACCAGCGGGAAGGTAATGTCGCCCGGTGCCTGGGTGCGCGCACCGTCGGCAATGGTGTTCGGCACATCGATCTTGACGATTTTCCCGCTTTTGAAAGACAGGAAGACATCATTGCCCGCTTCGGGCTCGACGCCAATCACCCGGCAGTCCGGCGCAAGGCGCTTCGCCGCCACCGCGCAGCCCGAGAGCAGCCCGCCGCCGCCGCAGGGCACCAGCAGCGCATCGAGCGGTCCGGTTTCCTCGATCAGCTCCTTCGCCGTCGTGCCCTGGCCGGCGATGACATCGGGGTGGTTGAACGGTGGAATCAGAGAAAGGTTTCGTTCCTTGCAAATTTTCTCGGCCACTGCCTCGCGGCTTTCGTTTTTCCCATAAAGAATCACCTCGGCACCGTAGCCCCGGGTCCCGTCGAGTTTTACCCTGGGTGCGTCGGCCGGCATCACGATCACCGTCTTGA
>Ga0075425_100008785_pt1 | contig 10736 bp, 15 predicted proteins | sample SoiMethybrSBSTD4_FD_75300 | JGI IMG/M metagenome (GOLD analysis project Ga0075425, IMG submission 75300) | Bulk soil microbial communities from a Populus tree surrounding site in Tennessee, USA - Soil MetaG P. TD hybrid SBSTD4 | ecosystem: Environmental > Terrestrial > Soil > Tree plantation...
GGACGCGATCGCGAGGTCGCGCGCGTCGAGGTCGTCGCGGGCCCGCGCAAGCGGCACGGCCTGCAGCGGTTTCGACGAGGACCGCATGAACGCGACGAGCCGCGGATTGCCGGCTTCGGCGATCACCGCACCGTCCTGCACCGCGACGGCGTGCACGCGGTGGACCGCCTCGACGACGCCCCCGCGGTACACGGATACCCTGATCTCTTCGATGCAATGGAGACTAAAGCGGCCGCGCCACGGCCTCTGGGGTCACCCCGACTTCATGAAGCTGTGGGCCGGACAGACGATCAGCGAGTTCGGCACGCCCGTCTCGCAGATCGCGATTCCGTGGATCGCGATCAAGAATCTGAATGAGAGCGCGTTCGCAGTCGCCAGCCTCACGACCGTCCAGTTCCTGCCGTTCCTGCTCTTCACGCTGCCCGCCGGCGTCTGGGTCGACCGGCTGTCGCGGCGCATGGTGCTGATCGTCGGCGACCTCGGGCGCGCGGTGCTGCTTCTGACGATCCCGCTCGCATACGCCTTCGACGCGCTGAGCCTGACCCAGCTGTACGTCGTGAGCTTCCTCGTCGGGATCCTCACCGTCTTCTTCGACGTCGCGTACCAGTCGTATCTGCCCTATCTCGTCGAGCGCGACCAGCTGGTGGAGGGCAACTCGAAGCTGCAGATCACCGTGTCGGCCGCGCAGGGCGCCGGTCCGGCGATCGGCGGCGGGCTGATCCAGGCGTTCACCGCACCGTACGCCGTCTTCGTCGACGCGTTCAGCTTCGTCGCTTCGGGCGCGTTCAGCGCGGCGATCAAGAAGCAGGAGCAGATCGCTGCGCGCGTCGAAGGAGCGCGGCAGAGCATGTGGGCCGAGCTCAAGGAAGGGCTCGCCTACGTCCTTCGACATCCGTACCTGCGTCCGCAGGCGATGTGCACCAGCACCTCCAACTTCTTCGGCTCGATGAGCTTCGCGATCCTCCTCGTATACGCCGCGCGCGCATGGCACATGTCCGCGGCCGTGGTCGGCCTCGGTCTCGGCCTGGGCTCGGTGGGATGGCTGCTCGGCGCCGTGTTCGTCGGCCGGCTGCAGGCGCGACTGGGCGTCGGCACCACGACCCTCGTCGCCTGCGTCCTGTTCGGCGTGCCGTGGCTGCTGATTCCGTTCGCCCCGCACAGCTTCCCGCTGCCCTTCCTCGTCGCGGCAATCCTGATCGGCGGCTTCGGCGGCGTGGTCTACAACGTCACGCAGGTCAGCCTGCGGCAGGCGATCACGCCGGAGCGCCTCCAGGGACGCATGAACGCGGTCATGCGGTTCATCGTCTGGGGTGCGCTGCCACTCGGCTCCCTCGTCGGCGGCGCGCTGGCATCGACGATCGGCCTGCGCAACACGCTGATCGTGAGTGCGGTCGGCGCAACGTTCGCGATCCTTCCGATCTGGTTCTCGCCGATCCGCTCGCTGCGGGAGATTCCGGAGCCCGAGCCGCCGGCGGAGCCTCGGCTCGAGCCGGGGCTGGCGACGCCGCTGCAGGGCCCGCTCCCGGCGATGGAGGAATCGAGTGCCTGAGCTGCCCGAGATGGAGGCGTGGCGACGCCAGCTCAACGACCCCGTCTCGGCGTTCCCGATCGTGAAGGCCGGCCCGGCCCACATCGCGACTCTGAAGACGTTCGACCCGCCGCTGTCGGCGCTCGAGGGGCGGCAGCTCGCCGGCGCAGAGCGGCGTGCGAAGCGCCTGCTCTTCCCGACGGCCGACGGCGAGCTCGTGGTGCTCGTCCACCTGATGACCGCAGGCCGGCTGAAGTACCTGCAGTTCGGCGAAAAGGGGCCGAAGTCACCGGCGTTCCAGCTCCTGTTCGAAGGCGGCTCGCGGCTCGTGCTCACGGAGGCCGGAGCGAAGAAGCGGGCCGGCGTCTGGCTCCTGACGCCCGAGGAAGCCGGGCAGGAGCTCGCGCATCTCGGTCCCGAGGCACTCGGAATCGGGGCGGAGCGCCTCGAGGAGATCTGCCGCGACGAGTCGCGGCGCCTGCACTCGATGCTGCGCGACCAGCGCGTGATCGCGGGCATCGGGCGGGCGTGGGCAAACGAGATCCTGCATCACGCGCAGCTCTCGCCCTACGACCTCACGCGCGACATCACGCCCGAGCAGGTCGAGCGTCTGGCCGGCGCGATCGACACCGAGCTCCTACGCGGGCTCGAGCTGCGGGAGCGCGGCGCCAACGACAAGCGGACGTACCGCGTGCACAACCATCTCGGCGAGCCGTGCTACGTCTGCGGGACGCCCATCGCGCGCGTCGACTTCGAGGAGCACACGATCTACTACTGCCCGGAGTGCCAGACCGGCGGACGCGTGCTCAAGGACCGCCGGCTGTCACGGCTGCTCCGCTAGCGCGCGCTCGACCAGCAGGCGCTTGACCCCGGATCTGCTGCTGCCGATGAAAGGGGACATGACCAGGTGTTCCTTCGGGTCGGCTCACGCGCGGCTCGCGAGCGCGTTCATGTCGCTCGGTGCGGGAGGCTGCGGCACCGCGTATCTCGCGTTCCAGCTGACCGGCGCGCCCGGGACGTCCACTCGGACGTTCGTGATCGGCTTCGTGGCCGGCTCGGCGCTCGCCGTCCCGCGCTCCCTGATCGTCGGCGCTGCCGTCGATGCGTCGGGGCTGACGATCCGCAACTACTTCCGGACGTATTCGATCCAGTGGAGTGACGTCGCCGTCGTCGGATGGGACAGGGTCGCGGTCGGCGGAAGGTACGGAGGCGCGTATGCACCTGCGCTCGCCGTGCGCCTGCGCTCCGGCCGCACGGTGAAGGCGCGGGCGACGTACGGCCTCCTTGCGGCAAGCCGCGAACGGCTCGTCGCGGCGGTGGAGCGCTACGCAGCGAACAGCGGCGTCCGCGTCGAGCTCGCAGAGGACGACCTCTACTTCGGCTTCAAGCGGGTCAAGCGTCCGCACCGGCCCTTGACCGACTTCGCGTAGCCTCACGGCTGCTCCGCTAGCGCCCGTTCGACGAGCTCCGCGGCCTCTCGCACGTGTGCAACCTCTGCTCCGGAGAGGCGGGCGAGCAGCGCCGCGAGCTTCGCGACGCGGCGTTCGCGGCCGTGCTGCATCACCCGACGCCCCTTTGCCGTCGCGTGGAGGCGGTGCACCCGGGCGTCGGCGGCGTCGCGCTCGCGGCGGACGAGACCGCCGGCCTCGAGGGCCTGGACGATGCGCGTCATCGTCGGCGGCCGTACCTGCTCCGCGGCAGCCAGCTCGCCGAGCGTCCGCGAGCCGCCGAAGACGAGGACGGAGAGCGCCGAGAGCTGCGCCGGCGGGACACCCGTCGCCGGATCCTCGCGGCGGACGTGCCGGAGGGCATGAATTGCGGCCGAGTGGAAGCGGTCCGCGGCTTCGATTGACAGCTCTCCGTCGATTAGTTAGCTTAGCTAACGATGTCGGATGTCCTCCAAGCCGTGTATCGCGGCGACCGCGAGGAGGCCGAGCGCCTCGCCGCCGGCCGCGACCTCGACGTGTTCGAGGCGTCCGCCCTGGGCCGCACCGAGCGCGTCCGCGAGCTGCTCGACGCGGATCCGTCGCTCGTCGACGCATACGGCGACGACGGCTTCCATCCCGTCGGTCTCGCGTCCTTCTTCGGGCACGTCGACACCGCGCGGCTCCTCTTCGAGCGAGGCGCGGACGCCAACCAGCTCGCGCGCAACGAGCACATCCAGACTGCCGCCATTCACGCGGCCTCAGCCGCCGAGGCGAAGGACGAAGACACGCGCTACGAGCTCGTCAAGCTCGCCCTCGAGCACGGCGCCGACCCGAACCTCGAGCAGGGCGGCGGCTTCCGTGCGATCGACGCGGCGCGGCAGAACGGCGACACCCGCGTCGAGCAGCTCCTGCTCGAGCACGGCGCCCGGCCCTAGCGGTTCTCCTCCCAGGCGTCGAGCAGCCCTTGGACGTGGCGGCGCTGCTCGTCGGTGAAGGGGACGTCGGCGAGCAGCCGGCGAACCTCCGACGGATCGTCGTTCTCGATCGCGGCCTCGAGGTGCTCGCGAGTCGGAGTCGGCTGCTGCAGTTGGCGCCGGAGCCAGCGCAGCAGGCTCACCTGCGCGGCACGGGTCATTCCGGGAGCTTGACCGTGAGCGTGTCGCCGTCGAGCTCGACCGAGCCACCTTGCGCGCGGACGACGCGCACGGCGACGCCGGCGCCGAGGTCGCGCAGGTCCTCGCCGAGCACCACGGGTGCCGCCGAGGCCGTCACGGGCGAGACCGTGAGCGTAGAGCCGTCGACGCGCAGCGTGACCTCGTCGAGGCCGCCGTGCCGTAGCGCCGCCTGTGCGAGCGCGGAGACGCCTCGCTCGGTCCCCTCGGGGTCGACGTGGACCTCCTTGCCGTCGCCGTCGACCTTGACCCGGTCCTCTCCGAGGTTCGCCGCTGCGGCCCGGGCGAGCTCGAGGGTGTCGACCGCTTGCAGGCTCGGCTCGTAGCGCCCGCCCTCGATGCGCGCCGCCGTGCCGAGCTCGTCGAGGAGCTCGGAGAGCTGGCGCGACGCGGCGTCGATCATCTCCATGTAGCGCTGCTTCGGCTCGCCGAGGTCGCCCATGCGGATCAGCGTCTGTGCGAAGCCGTGGATCGTCGCGAGCGGGGTGCGCAGATCGTGCGCGGCGAGCGCGACGAGGCGGGTGAAGCTGGACTCGGTGGCAGCCACTGGGCTGCGTGACACTAACCTGTCTCCATGGCCGAGTCGCGACCTCTGCTCGACGATCTGCAGGCCTCGACGCCCGAGGTGCGCCTCGGGCTGTCGCGTGCCGGCGTGCAAGGGGTCGAGAAGGCGATCCGGCTGCGCTGGGGCGGGGCGGAGAAGCTGATCTCCGCCACGATCGACTGCAGCGTCGACCTCGATCCCCGGCAGAAGGGCGTCCACATGTCGCGCTTCCCGGAGGTGTTCGAGGAGGCGATCGACGAGGTCGTGCTGGAGGAGGCGTTCCTCGTCGAGGAGCTGGCCGAGCACATCGCCCGGCGCATCGTCGCGCGCCAGTCTGCGGGCCGGGCGGAGGTCCGCATCACGGCCCGCTACCCGCTGGCGCGGCGCACGCCGGTAACGGGGCTCCCAACCCAGGAGATGATCGCGCTCATCGGGATCGCCGCCGCGTCGGAACGCGGCGTCCGGCGGATCGTGGGTGTCGAGGCGACCGGCATCAACGCGTGCCCGTGCGCGCAGGGGCTCGTGCGCGGCGAGGCCGCGGAGCGGCTGTCGGAGGCGGGCTTCGGCGAGGGCGACGTCGAGCGGATCCTCGAGCTCGTCCCGCTCGCGACGCACAACCAGCGAGGGCGCGGGACGTTGTACGTCGGCAGCGACCATCCGGTGAACGCCGAGCAGCTCGCGCGGATCGTCGAGGGCTCGATGAGCTCGCCGGTCTACGAGCTGCTGAAGCGCCCGGACGAGCTGTTCGTCGTCGAGCACGCGCACCTGCAGCCGCGCTTCGTCGAAGATTCGGTGCGGATCGCGCTGCAGTCGGTGCTCGAGCGCTACGCGGAGCTCGACGACGACGACTTCTTGCTGGCGCGCCAGCTCAACTTCGAGACGATCCACTCGCACGACGTCGTCGCGGAGCGGCACGGCACCGTCGGGGAGTTGCGCCGCGAGCTCGAGTCTGGCGCGGCCGCCGCCCGCCACACCGAGCTACGCGAGTGGCTCGCGTCCTGAACGCCTCCCGCCCTAAGACATGTCCTGGGCGGTGCGCCGGAACCTGAATCGGTTCTCGGTTCCCGAGCGCAGACGTGCGATGTTCGCGCGATGCAGGACGATCACTGCGACTGCGGCGATCGCGGCGAACGCGATCACCGGCCACGGCTCGCCGAGCAGCACGGCCACGATCGGCAGCGACACCGCCGCGAGCATCGACGCAAGCGACGCATAACGGAAGAGCATGAAGACGAGGATCCACACGGCAGCGCCGATGCCGCCGACCACGGGCGCGACTCCGAGGAAAGCGCCGCCGCAAGTCGCGACCACTTTTCCGCCGCGCTGCCACTTCAGGAACAGGGGCCGCCAGTGCCCGAGCATCGCCGCCCCACCCGCGAGCACGCCCGCAAGGTGTGAGACCGCCAGCGTCGCGACGAACGCCGGCGCGAATCCCTTCGCCGTGTCGAGCACGACGACCGGGAGCCCGAGCCGCCAGCCGTACGCGCGCCATACGTTCGTGCCGCCGATGTTGCCGCTGCCGTGCTGCCTGATGTCCTCGTGCTCGACGAGTCGCACGAGCCAGTAGCCCCACGGCATCGAGCCGAGCACGTAGCCGGCGGCGACGAGGATGACCGTCGTCATCCGAGCTCCTTCGACATGAAGACGGCGCGCTCGTAGTACCCCGCGGCACTGTAGAGGCCACGAGCAACGTCGTTGGCGCCCCAGACATTGAGGTCGATGCCGCGTAGGCGCTCGGCGCGAGCCTCTTCCTCGATCAGCTCGAGCGCCCTGCGGCCGAGACCCTTCCCGCGAAAGCGCTCCTCGATGAACAGGTCGTAGATGTAAGCGCGATCCTCGCCGCGCGGCGCCCAGAACACACGGCCGACCGGCTCGCCTGTTGCGGCGTCCTCGACCACCGAGATCCGCTGGTGCTCCTGCCGCACGCCGTCCGGGAAGAGCGAGGCGTGATCCGCGCGGGACTTCTCGGCGGCAGCCTGCGGGGTCATCCGCGCCTCGTCGACGAGACTGCGTGCGTACTCGACCTGCTGCGCGGCGAGGTACCCGTCGAACTCTTCGTCGCGCAGCGGCCGAAGCCGAATGTCCACCGCTAAGTCTGGATCTGGTACTTCGAGACCCAGTCGTTGACCGTCGACCAGTCGAGGTTGTCGAAGAACGCGTCGATGTACGACGCACGGTCGGTCTGGTAGTCGAGGAAGTACGCGTGCTCGTAGACGTCGAGGGCGATCAGCGGTGTGGCGTTCCAGATCGGGAACGTGTTCTGTGCGTCGCCGACGTAATTGAACAGGCGCCCCTCGTCCCAGTCGTACGCCGTCCAGGCCCAGCCGCGACCGGCCATGCCCGTCGCCTTGAGGTCGGTGCGCCACGCCTGGAAGGAGCCGAAGTCGCGCTCGATCAGGTCGCCGATGATCCCGTCGGGATCCCCCCCGCCGCCACCGAGATGCTCGAAGTAGATCTCGTGATTCTTGATCCCCCCGATCGCGAAGCTGAAGTCGACCTTGAGCGCGCGAACCTCGGAGTAGACCTGGTTGGCACTCCCCGTGTCGACGCCGTCCAGCTTCTGGAGGATCTCGTTCCGCTTGTTGACGTAGCCCTCGTACAGCTTGTAATGGGCCTCGATCGTCGCCCGGGAGATGCCGTCGAGCTCGTAGAGCTCGGGCTTCAGCTCCCGCGGCGTGATCTCCTCGAACTTGAACGCAAGCGTGGCCATGGCCGGGGAGCATATCCTCGCATCCCAAGCGAGAAAGGAGCGACCGATGGCCCTTGAGGTCCCGCCTCTGCCGTACGACTACAGCGCGCTCGAGCCGCACATCGACGAGCAGACGATGCGCATCCACCACGACAAGCACCACCAGGCCTACGTCGACAACGCGAACAAGGCACTCGAGGGGACGGAGTGGGCCGACCGTTCGGTCGAGTCCATCCTCGCCGACCTCGACATCATTCCCGAGGAGAAGCGGGCTGCCGTGCGCAACAACGTCGGCGGCCATGCGAACCACAGCCTCTTCTGGGAGATCATGGGGCCGAACGGCGGCGGCGAGCCGTCGGGGTCGCTCGGCGACGCGATCAACACGACGTTCGGCAGCTTCGCCGACCTGAAGGCGGCGATCATCGACGGCGGCATCAAGCGCTTCGGGTCCGGCTGGACATGGCTGGTCCACGACGGCACCGCCCTCTCGGTGTACTCCACCGCCAACCAGGACTCGCCGATCAGCAGCTCCGACGTGCCGCTGCTGGGCATCGACGTGTGGGAGCACGCCTACTACCTCAAGTACCAGAACCGCCGCCCGGACTATCTCGAGGCGTGGTGGAACGTCGTCAACTGGGACGCCGTCCAGCAAAAGTTCGAGAGCGCGCGCTGAGCGGCGCGCGCTCTCGCGCTACTTCTTGACGACCGGCTGCGTCCCGCTCCAGCTGTCGAGATAGCCGCCGCCCATCTCGGTGGCCGGCATGAAGACGCGGATCGACCAGCGGCCGCGCGGGATCAGCGAACGCACGAACCGCACCGAGATCAGCCGACCCGACTTCGGGCCGAGCGTCAGCGTCCGGATGTTCACCCACGTTCTCGCCAGCGTGTAGCGCTGGAGGAAGACCGCCTTGCCCGCGAACGACGTTCCGGCGGTGACGTAGAAGTGGAAGAAGCCGCTCTTGGAGACGAAGGGCAGCTTGATCGCCGGCTGCACCTGCACCGTCACGGAGCTCTCCGACTTGCCCGGCCACTGTGCCTGGTACGTGGTGTTCACCTGCGGCGTCACGGAGTAGGAGAACGCGCCGCCCGTCGTCGTCTGCAGCGTTGCGATCACCTGCTTCGTCGTCTGCCCGAACGGCAACTGGACGAGCGTTACCGTTTCGCCCGACTTCTTGTTCGAGACCACCCCGCTGAGCATGACCGGAGCGCCGTACTTCACGACCGGAGCCGAAGCCATCAGCGAGATCTGCGGCGGAGCGCCTTTCACGACGACGGTGCCCGTCAGCGACGGATGCAGGCTGTCGTGGTAGTGGGACGTGCCGCCGCTGGCGAACTTGCGTGTCCATGACTTCCCCGGACCGAGGATCGGCGACGCGTACGAGCCGTTGTTCGCGACGACCTGGTGGTTGACCGTGTCGTGGTTCGTCCAGGTCACCGAGTCGTCCTGGTTGATGTTGACGGTCTTAGGCGCGAAGCCGGCGCGTTTGATCGACACCGTCACCGTCGCCGACGTCGCCGGAGCGGCCAGCACGAGCGCCAGCGCCGAGACGAGGAAAAGAATCACCCTGCGCATCTGCGGAACCCCCTTGATCAGGCCTGTTGTGGGGATCTTCCCTGGTGGTGCTGATTCCGACGCGCCAAGCCGGTTAAAGGTTCGTAAGCGTTTTGTGCTCCAATCCGACGGACGTGGGAATGCGTAGAGATCCTGAGGAAATGGGCGTTTATGCGTTGTCTGCGTCCCTGCCCCTCGAGGCAAGGAAGAAGGCGGCTCCGCAGGAGCCGTTCGTCGACGACCCCTCCGTCAGCGACGCCGACCTGATCCGCCGGGTGGCGCGCCGCGACGCGAACGCCTTCGAGGCGCTCTACCGCCGCTACGCCCGCTCGGTTTTCGGCCTCGCGCTGCGCCGCCTCGGCGACCGGATGACCGCCGAGGACGCCGTCCAGGAGACCTTCGCCGCGATCTGGCGGTCGGCCCGCACGTACAAGCCCGACCGGGGCGCCGGCGCGCCGTGGCTCTACGCCGTCGCGCGGAACGCGATCGTCGATCGAAGCCGCGGACGGCCCGAGCCGCCGGGCGAGGGGCCCGAGCTCCCGTCCGACGAGCCGTCGCCCGCCGAGCGAGCCGAGACGTCGTACACCGCGTGGCGTGTGCACCGCGCGCTCGAAGGCCTTGCGTCGAACGAGCGCGAGGTGATCGAGCTCGCGTACTACGGCGGCCTGTCGCAGAGCGAGGTGGCCGACTATCTGAACATCCCGCTCGGCACGGTCAAGACGCGCACGCGCGCCGGCCTGGCCCATCTGGCCGATCTGCTCGAGGGGGATCTGCGATGACGCGCCTTCCCGACTTCGACGACCTCGTCGGCTACAACGTGCCCGCAGGAGAGCGCGACCGGCTGCGCCGCGCCCACGACCTCCTGGTCGAGGCGGGGCCGCCGCCGGAGCTGTCGCCGGAGCTGGAGGCCGTCCCGTGGCCCGAGGATGCGCTCCAGCCGCTCTTCGGCCGCCGCCGCGAGCACAAGGCTCGGCGGCCGGTACTGCTCGCCGCCGCGCTGGCGACGGCAATCTTCGTCGGCTTCCTGCTCGGCCAGGCGACGACCTCGGACAATTCGTCGGTCAGCGCGACCAAGACCGTCGAGCTGCACGGCACCGCGCTCGCGCACAACGCGCTCGCGACGCTGAAGCTCGGCAAGGAGGATGCCGCGGGCAACTGGCCCATGGTGCTGCACGTCACCGGCCTCCCGAGGCTCGAGCACGGCGGTTACTACGCTCTGTTCCTGACGAAGGGCGGTGAGCCGCTCGTTTCGTGCGGGACGATCAACGTCTCGGGTGCGACGTCCGTTCGCCTGTCCGCCGCCTACGCGCTCGAGCGCTTCGACAAGAACGGCTGGGTGATCGTGCGGCAGACGCCGGCCAACCACTTCCAGCCGAACCAGATCGTCCTGAAGGCCTAGGGCGCGACGCGATTCGCCGCGACGAAGGCGGCGTGCGTGACCGGCATCTTCTGCGCGAAGAACTGCTCGACCGCCTCGGCGTAACGGCGGATCTCGCGCTGTGCCGTTTCGGCCGCGCGGAGGGAGACGAAGTTCATCAGCGCCCGCGCGTTCACCGTCCAGAAGAACTCGGTGTAGGCACCGACCGGCATGACCGCGCGCGCGAGCTCGCGAGCGACGCCGGCCTCGACCAGACGCGTGTACGTCTCGTAAGCATGCTCGTAGACCTCGCGGAGCTCCTCGCGCGTGCGCTCGGCGAGCTCCTCGTCGACGGGCTCGAACGAGTAGGCACCAGGCTTGCCGACCTGGCTGCGCACATCCTCGGCCTCCGGCACGTAGAAGTCGTCGGTCGCCTTCGCATACCGCATCGAGAACTCGTTGAACGA
>Ga0075425_100008786_pt1 | contig 10736 bp, 12 predicted proteins | sample SoiMethybrSBSTD4_FD_75300 | JGI IMG/M metagenome (GOLD analysis project Ga0075425, IMG submission 75300) | Bulk soil microbial communities from a Populus tree surrounding site in Tennessee, USA - Soil MetaG P. TD hybrid SBSTD4 | ecosystem: Environmental > Terrestrial > Soil > Tree plantation...
CCCATAGCAGCCCAAGTTGCCCGCCTGCACTGCCTGTGGCGGCCATCGCGTTAGTTAGCTTTAGTGTTAGTGACTGATGCTGCCCACTCTCGTCTCGCAATCATCGAATGTCGGGATAGCACCAGATGTGCTCAGTCGGGGAAATCGTCGCCCCCGCTGAGACGGCAGACGAGCACGCCTCACTTCAAGCTGAAGCGGAGGAGGCTTTTTTGTATATTTGGGCACCTACCGTACCGACAGTTCCGTTGGACATCGGGTACGGGTGCGGAGTGTCGATTGACCTCGGACGATTCACGGCGGGCGCTCTGCAGCTCGATGACCGTGGCGCGCGCTCAAGTCTCCCCCAAAACGGGGATGCAGAATAATCGAATTGTCCAGTAGCGAGCCGATGCGGGGCCGGTAACATCCTTAACTATCCACTAGGGCACGCGTCGTCTCCGTAGGGATTCTGTCTTAGGTTGAAGCCGCAAAACTGAGAAGGTCGGGGCACCGCCAAATAATACGCGCCTTCAGCGAGCGGGAAGTCACGACCCAGCATCTTGGGTGATGTCAACGGTGTGTCTCCAGAGGCGATTGAGGTCCTTCCTGTGGAAGGGCGCATCACCTTTTTTAACGAGACTGCTGGCTGCGTGGGGCGGTCGCCCCCGCTCGGCGAGAGCAAATCAACCGGCGGCACGCCCCTCTCGCAGGATTAGAGCTCCATGGCCATGACGCTTAGCGAAAGGCGCCCCTCTGGAGGCATGGAAGCAGCAGCCGGGGACCGCGAGGGCACGCTCGTTGTCGAGGAGCTGTATCTGCTCACCGACAGATTGTACCGCGCCGAAACCCCAAACGACATTTACGATGCCGCTCTGGATGCCATTACCCGCGCGCTAGGCTGCAGCCGAGCCTCTATTCTGCTGTTCGATGATACCGGCATCATGCGCTTTGCCGCCTGGCGCGGCTTGTCGGATGCTTATCGCCGCGCTGTTGAAGGTCACTCACCCTGGCAGTGCGATGTCAAAGACCCGCAGCCTGTTTGCATCCATGATGTCCACACAGCGGACTTCCCCGAATCTCTCAAAGACACCATCAAGGAAGAGCAGATTGGTGCCCTAGCGTTCTTCCCGCTCGTCGTGAACAACGCACTCATTGGCAAGTTCATGACGTACTACGACGCTCGCCACGTGTTCAGCGATGCGGAGCTAGCACTTGCTCTCACCATCGCTCGCCAGCTCGGCTTCAGTTTGCATAGGAGGAGGGCCGAGGAAGCATTGCGTGAGACCCAAAGGCAATTAGTGTCGGAACTCGCAGCCACCCAGCAGCTCCAGAGACTCAGCATCCAACTGATCCAGACAAACGATCCTGATGCGCTGTACAAAAAGGTCCTCGACGCCGCCGTCGTCATCATGCGTTCCGACTTCGCGAGCATGCAGATGTTCTATCCGGAGCGGGGCGAACTTCGGCTCCTAGCCTACCGGGGGTTCAATCCGACAGCGGCGGCGTTCTGGGAGTGGGTGCGGCCAGGATCGGGCAGCACGTGCGGCGCCGCGCTGGCGACAGGCAATCGATCGATTGTGCCGGACATCGAATTGAGCGATTTCATGGCGGGCTCTGAGGACCTCGAAACTTATCGCCAAACCGGTATTCGCGCCGTGCAGTCCACGCCGCTGGTCTCCCGCGCCGGCCGCCTGCTGGGCATGATCTCCACACACTGGCGCACCCCCCACCAACCATCGGAACGTGACCTTCGCCTGTTGGACGTGCTTGCGCGGCAAGCAGCAGATCTGATCGAGCGCAAACGAGCAGAGGAACATCAGCTTGCTTTGAATGCTGAGCTCAACCACCGGGTTAAGAATGTGCTCGCCACGGTCTGCTCTATCATCGGCCAGACACGACAAGGGAGCAGTACATTCGGGGAATACGTTGTGGGTCTCGACCGTCGGATAAGGTCATTGGCGAACACGCATGATTTGCTGAGTCGGGCGCATTGGCACGGCGTAGCCCTCGTGGAAATTGTCCAGCGCGAGTTTGGGCCATATGGTCGGGGCAATTCCGACGTACGTGGGCCAAGCGTAACGTTGAAGGCGGAAGCTGCCGAGGCGGTGGCCATGGTTCTGCACGAGTTGACAACAAACGCCGCGAAATACGGCGCTTTCTCCAAACGGAACGGACGCGTGCTGCTCAAATGGTGGTGGCAACAAAATGGGGGAGACCCTCGCCTCGTAATTGAGTGGAAGGAGGTCGGTGGCCCTCCTGTTGTTGCCCCCAATAGGTCCGGTTACGGAACATCCGTAGTACGGGAGCTTATTCCATTCGAGCTTGGCGGCACCGTGGATCTTGTGTTTGCCGCTGACGGCCTTGAATGCCGCTTGGAACTTTCTGCTGATTGGGTCAGCACACCCAGTTCTTCAAAAGATGCGAGCCAAGAATTGCTTACGGCCTCAGCCGATCCTAACAATTGAAAACAACCGTGACGCCGGCAGGAGTCGGAGCCCTGATGTTCCTTCCTGGTTTCGCCAGGCTAACCGCAAGCCCACTGCCGACCGGGTGCCAGTCGAGGTCGCGGAGGAATACGAGACGGCTTTTGCTGCCATCTTAGGTGAGCGAGTAGACTCGCTGATGGTGTCGAGCAGTCCTGTCAACTGCAACCATGTTCACCGCATAGCAGCATTCGCTGCAACCAACAATTTGCCCGCGATATACGCTTTCCGCGAGGCGGTCGTAAGCGGTGGCCTGATGTCTTACGGGACGAACATACCAGGTATTTTTCAGCAGGCTGCAAGGATGGTCGACCGGATTCTCAAGGGGACGCTGGTGGGTGATCTTCCAACTGAGCAGCCTACTAAGTTCGAGATGGCGATTAATCTCAAGACCGCGAAAGCACTTGGTATCGAAGTCCCATCCGCACTGCTCGCGTGCGCCGACGAGGTGATCGAATGACTTTGAGCCGACGCAACATTCTCGGCGTGCTCGGTGGGGCAGCGGCATGGCCCCTTGCGGCGCGCTCGCAAGAGCCTGGACGAACTTATCTTGTCGACTCCTTATCACCCGGCCCCTGGGACGCACCGCATCACGTGGCATTCCGCGATGAACTGACGCGGCTCAGTTTCATGAATGGTGGTAATCTTGCGATTGACAGGATGGGTCATGGAATGCGGCCGGAGCAGTTCGCTCAACATGCGACTGTAGCGAGTGTTGCGGAGCCATTGGTGACAGTGGCTGCGAAGCGTACACAGCGATTGCATGGGTTGTGGGATTGAGCCACGAAAGATCATCCATCGTAGGGGCCGAGAGTTTTTATTCGCTCGAAGGCAACATGTGCAGCACCGCTATGCGAGGTGCCAGTGTCGGCGGCGTGCCGATGTGCCACGGAGCCGGCGGCATGGCTGGTCATGTTCAGTTCGGTGCGCGCACTGGCGGAGCGCTCGTAATTCTCGGATTGGTGTTGCTTGTCACCGCGACGCTTTTCAGCGGTTCCGTGGCGACCTTGTTGCGATTGTTTCCTCCGGTCATTCTCGGCGTCATCCTGTTCCTGACAGGAGCCCAGCTTGCACTTGGCGCGTGCGATGTCCCTAGGGACAAGGGCGAACGCTTCGTTTTGATGGTGACGGCTGCTCTTGCCGTCTGGAATGTCGGCATCGCTTTTCTGGTCGGCTTGGCGGCCTACTGGCTCAACAAGAAGGGCTTGCTTCGCGTTTAACCAGTGAGGCAATGGGCCGCCGAATTTCTTGTACGTTTCCGCACAGACCTTAACACATGCTGAGTTCGGGCGGAATTTTGGCGGTCCGATAAACCATTGATGAACAGCCTCCTCGGAAACCGTTCAGTTTTATCGCCTAGTCTGCGACGGTGAAGCGCGTCGAGAACTGAAACGTATCGGCGACGTTGCTCTGGTTTATCGCGCACTCCGATCGGCGAGGAGTAATTGCATGTTACGGATGATTGCTTGGAGTGGATCCGCCTTGGCCCTGGCGCTCTGCGCGTCGACGGCTAGCGCAACTGGGCCGAGCGTGCCAACCTTGCAGAAAACAGCGGCACGATAGTGTCGCGTGTACATTCGGTCGACGAGGCCGAGGACAGTTTGCATAGGCGCGGCTACTACGATGTTCGACTTGAAAGGTCGAGCCTGCCGTATAGCTTCAACGCCTGTAAGCGCGGTATGCGCTACCACATCGACGCAATACGGGCAATTGCTGCTTGTGAAAGTGTGTCTGTTTGCCGGAATGCTGGCGCTTGCGGCGCAAAACCGCTTTCGCCTTGTTCCGGTGGTGATCAGTCTCTCCGGCGAGCCGACCAGCACCCAAGCATTGACGAGGCCAGACCCGACGAGTGTGGTAACGGCGGCATAACCCATACCCGAGAAGCGCACCAGCGCGGCACCGGCGTGAGAGCCGTGTTCCGCTGATGGGCATCGTCACGCGAGCATCAGCAAGTATGCGAGCGCGAGCAGGCCACCGGACCAGGCGACAGCAGCAAGCAGGTGGGCACCATCGGCAATCATGTGAACAACCCACAGCACCCCATCGTTGGTCTGTGTATGGCCAACGAGCGCTAGGCTCGCCAGCAGCAGGCCAGCGAGCAACATGATCGTCCAATCCGGAAGCTGCTCGTTGGAACGTTGCCTCATCAGGGTAAGAAGACCCGTAAGCAGCGCGAGGCGCGCGATCCAGACCTGTCCAAAGCTCGTCTCGCGCAACACCGTGAGAAGGCTGTCCGCACCAGTAGCCGTCATGGTCCAGGTCATGGCACAGCGACGGCGAGCCAACCCCAGGCCAGTGCGCTCGCGAGCGCCAGGAATGCTGCGCACCATAGCGATGTCCGCAGCCACCGGCTGAGGCGTGCTAGGGGAGGATTGCCGCTTGCGGGATAGCTGTAGAGGGGGAAGAGGCAAGCCCGAAAAGAGCCATCACCGCTGCAAAATGCAGGAAGCGAACGGTGATGAGCCCTGCTTCGATCAAGGGTCAACCTTGAAGGAGTAGCTACCATTCACGCGATGGGTATCCACCGACACGACGTTCCATTTGACCGTGTAGGTGCCCGCCGCTAGCGGCCCCTGCAGCGGCACAATAAGCTGCTTGTGATCTTTCGAGTCTGTCGCCAGCTTTCCAGTCGTGAGCGTCTTTCCGGCCTGATCCTTCAGCTCCACACTGGAAAATTTCAAGATCACGCCTTCACTGAAGCTCAACTTAATCTCTGTCGGCGAAGCAACCGTGCCATCAACGGCCGGACTTGCAGACTTAAGCGTCGGATGCGCCTCGACCGACGTCGTCACCACCCCAGCTGCCACCCACGCCAACATGACTGCAGCGATTTTCGTCAGCATGACTTATCCTCATTGAGGATGGGGGACGAGAGAGCCACCACACCCACCGCCAACACTATGTACATCCTCACCGTTACTACCAACGGCGCCACGAATAGTGGTCATGCCGCGTGCCAGGATGATCCTCGTGAAAGTCGCCATGAAGATCCCTTAGGGCACGGTGATAGGCGCGGTGCTCAGCCCGGCTATAGAAGCCCTCTTCGTGAGCGCGCCAATGGGCCTCATTGACCTCACGATGAAATTTCCAGTGCGCTCGGTGATCACGAGCATGTCGGCCATAGTCCGCGTCATGGGCCAATGCCGCTGCCGCTGGTGCTGTTATGGCCAACACCACCGCAGCAATGAGAGTTTTGCCGATGGTCATGATACATCTCCGGTCTAAGCCGCGCCCCCAGTCGATATGCCGAACGGTTACATCCACCGTTACAGTATGGCGGCTAGGTTGAACGCCACCGGAATGCGTGGTTTAGGAGCCGTTCATGGCACGCGGCATAGGTCGAGCTGCCTCGACGCTGCCGGGCGGGACTGATCTAAAAAGTCTGCGTGGTACTTGGGTGATCCAGCTGCAATTCTTGCTGGAATAATTCAGCTTGCACCTGTAGTGGGTCCAGAAAATATAGAGTTGCTCACCAATGGTGAGACGTTGCAGTAGTTTTAATTCAATCGCGGTAATAATCGATGCTTGCTGCGCCGCTCAATTGCGAGGCTCAGCATGGGCCCTGTAGTGCGGGCACCTCGGTTGTTTCCTGGCCGCAACGGTCGATCACCAGCAAACGCCGGTTACTACGACCAGGTAGTTGGACGTATGTGCATTGCGGGAGGTGATTGCAGACCTGCAACCAGGGTCGAACAGCTACCCCCAGTGTACGGGTTTCAGCGGGATCGCCGTGCCCTATCAACAGAAACTACATCTCAGTTGCTGCGGTTATTACCTGAGATTCGCGCGGAAGGAGTGCGGAAAGTCCTGGTGCGTGGGCACACGAACGAAATGAACCCCGCGTACAACATCAATTTCAGTTTGATCATGGCTAATGCCGTCGCGGATTTCCTAATCAAGAACGGCGTCCCGGCGGACAAGGTCACAACAAGGAGCTGGGGAGCGCCCCGACCTTTGAAGGAAAAGGCAATCCTTACAATCAACGCGCCGAAATTGAACTTGAACGAGACTGATGGCGTAAGTCCGAGGTCGCGCACACGCGTTTTTGCATAGGGTGCACGCGCAAGTTAGACTATGGCCGGGAGCGAGCAAGTGATGCGCGTATATGAGGATTTTGGCCCGACTGTGGTTGGCAATAGCCTGGACACATTGACCGAATGAGAGGGGAGATAAGGGGGGCTTCGAATGGATCACGGCAATACGCCGACAATTCTGCTTGTCGATGATACTCCCGCCAAGCTCTTGAGCTACGAGGTCATGCTGGGCGGCCTGGGCGCGCGCCTGGTGAAGGCAGCGTCGGCCGAGATCGGTTTCCGCACCCTCCTCGACACCGACGTTGCGTTAATCGTGACCGACGTCCTGATGCCAACGATGAACGGATTCGAGTTCGCAAAAATGGTGCGCGGTCATCCGCGGTTTGCCCTAACGCCCATCATTTTTGTTTCGGCGGTTGCGCATTCCGAACTGGATCAATTGCACGGATACCAGAGCGGTGCCGTTGATTACGTTGGCGTGCCCGTGTCCGCCTCCGTGTTCCGGGCGAAGGTCAAAGTGTTTCTGGATCTATTCACTCAGCGCCGTGAGCTTGAGGCGCTCAAAGCGAAGCTCGAAGATCGCGTCGCTGAGCGCACTGCGGAGCTCGAAGCGTCCCAGGAACAAATGAAAGTTTTAGTGCGTGAAATGCAGCATCGCAGCAAAAACCTACTCGCGGTCGTGCAGGCTCTCGCTACAAACACTCTGTCCCGAACCACAAGTGTTGAGGAGGCATCGAAAGCCCTCCTCGGACGGTTGCATGCCTTGGCACATGCGCAAGAGCTCATTGCCGACGAGAGGACCGCGGGCGTGTCACTCAAGGACTTGACGAATATGCAGCTCGCTGCGTTCACCGGCCAAGTGTTGGTCGATGGCGAGCCTTTGTTGGTTGGAAGTAGCTTCGCTCAGTCCTTTGCTCTGATCCTCCACGAGTTAGCCACCAACGCCCTCAAATATGGCTCGTTATCAGTCGAACATGGAACCGTGTCTCTGGCGTGGTCGATGGTCGCGACTGGCGAAGGCCAGCATCTCCGACTTAGCTGGATCGAGCGAGGCGGGCCGCTGCCTCCCAGCAAAGTTACACGAGGTTTCGGATCCACGCTGTTGTCAATGTACGGTAACGCAGTTACGGCGCTGACGGAAAATGGCCTTGAATACGCATTGATGGTTCCGTGGTCCGATGTTTTGAAAGGCGCCCGTTACGAGCGGTAAAAGCGTCCGGACCTTTGAGGGTCCGCTACGCCTCAATCGCGATCGAACCAGCCGGGACCACGCCTCGGAGCTCTCCCCCAAGTGGTGGAACTCCAAGGCGTCGCCCGCGGAGCAGCAGGTGAGGTCTTCATAATTGAAAGGGGAGCTGTACGTCCCTTTTTTGGGGGAGATCTTGGAGCCGGAGATATGTTCAAAGCGCACTCGTAGACGCTAAGAAAGGGCGCATCATTAGGGTGCCCAGATCGCCCTGTCGCGGAGCATAGAACAAGGAATCGTCCGGGGCTTTGAGCCTGGCATACAGGACATTGCTTTAGATTGCTCCGCTGTGACCGGCCTCACGTGCACCTTACTCTCGGCCGGCGCAAGGTCGCGGGCCAATGCCTCCGCTATGCTCCGCAATACGGTTTACAGAGGCCTAGGTCCTAAAAAGAGGCCTTATCAGGACCTGGGAAAAAGCTGCCCATAAGGCGGGACACCCGTCAATCGGCGTCATCATACAGCTCAAGGGTACCGTCTCGCTTCTTCGGCATCGTGGCGTGAAGCTCCTCGCTGCACTTGAAAGCGCCTCTGCATATGCCCCACCTTCCAGGTGGGCCCGTCACGACTGGTCGTCGACACTTCAGCGTCGACACTTCGAGACACCCACCGGCCGTCGAAGTGTCGACGCCCAACTGTCGACGCCCAGCGAGAGCGGAGCAATATCCTCTATTCCGGGTGCGGCCCAAAGCAGGGCAGGCTCGGCCTGCGGACATCAACATAGGTTGGTCCGAAGTCACCCAATTCCCCTCCGCGGGTGTCCGGGATCAAATGGATCTCTGCCGTTGCTCGCGGCATCGATCGTGGTCCGGGCAAGGCTGACCTGCCGCACTCAGCGTCTATCGTCAGTCTTGGCAAATAACCTGCCGTGAAATGCGATAAGCGCAACGATGACCCAGGACGGAGTTGAGCACTAGCAACGCCTGCGGGGCCCTGACCGCGTGTCAGCGATCCGGACTTGCCCCTTCGCCAAACAGCGAGAAGGGCGCCCACAGTGCCGGGTGCGCCTCCCGGACCTCGCCACTGTCGATCATGCCGAGCATCGCGCGCTGGAGCGCCCTTGCCTTCCCGAGCCGGCTATCACTCCCCTGGGCACCGACCGCGGTTGTAATCAGCTTCACCGTGGCTGCGGAATCCACCGCCCAATGCGAGGCCAGCAGCGCCCGGGCACCCGCATGGAAAAAAGCAAATGCCAACCCTGACAGTGCGTCCTCTTCGTTGTTTGCCATTGCGGCGGTATTGCACGCTGACATGATCACCCAATCAGCATCCAACTTCAACGTCGCCACGTCTGATGCGGACAGATATCCGTCGTCGATGTCCGTCTGCTCGGCGGGCGGCGTAAGGATGAGGCCTGGTTCCGTGGCATTCTGCAATTCGCCCGCGAGCGTCCCGTGTGTGGCGAAATGCAGAATGCGGTAGTTGGCAAGCTTGCCGTCGCTACTCAACCGCTTGATTGCTGTCTCCGTCGCATTTGCTCCAAGCAGAATATCCTCGGCATCAAGTTTCAACGCCGCGCCGATCGTGCAAAGTTCATCGGCGGTATCGGGTAATGGCACCTGCGATCTCAGGTGATCGACGTCCACACGCCCGTTGCGCATGGCAAGCCTTGCAGTAGTCCGCGTCTTCCTCGCCGCGACTACCACGTTGAGAGGCGCAACGTTCTCGCAGCGTTGCTTCGCTCGCGCATCTGCAGCCCAAGCTGCTTCCCATGGACGCTCGCGCGGGTCGCCGTCTAGCAATGGATTACCAAAACCAATCATCGGTTGGGTTGCCGCGCTTGGCTTTGCGATGCGGCGCAGGGCGTCGAGGGATGCTACGCTCGGAAGCATGGCGATGGGATGTTTGCGCGTTAGCCATGCTGTGTGGCGTAGCGCGTCCAAGGGCGCGATCTGCGCATTCCAATCAAATACCGTATGCGTTCCCATCTTTACGACGACATCGAACTGCCTAGGCTCTACACGCTCGACGCCGTTGCGGTCGATCTGCCTAGTATTCCGCGCGATGCGAAACGTCATCTTGGATTGCGGAGACGAGCCGTTGATCAGTTCATAAAGAAACTGGACGTTGGGAACGTTCTTGCTGTTTGCGGAGATAATTACGTCTTCATCAAGTAAGCCGGCGACCTCAGCTGGCCCTCCAGGAAATGGCCGAACAACAACCCCGACGCCGCCCGGTATCTTATATTGCTTCCGCAGCTCTTCGCTTCGACTGTCGGTCGGAATTTGAATCATCTCAAAGCCGACCCGGGGCACCTGCCGTGTTCGGTAGAGCGGCGTGTCGCTTACCGGTGCATCCGTTATCAGAACGTGCAGTGGAAACTGTGCAAAAATCCCCGGGCTGACCACCAACAAATCTTTGTCTCGGATCGTATCCTCGACCGCGCCGAACAGAAGTTTATAGAGGCCGCGGGCACGCGCCAGATCGAATGGGAGCGTCTCAGTGATCACATTGCCTTGCCCGTCTTTGCTGGCTGCTACTCCGAGTTGTTGTTCGCATGCTGAGGCCGACTCCAAGTTGTCCCACCACGTTGTTACAAGGCCACAGCCCAAATCAGAAGTGACCGCGCTGAGTTCCGTTATACCAACCTCGGAGCGGACCCATCGGACCTCCGACTTGGTTACAACCCAAACAAATGTCTCTTCCGGCATCGGCTCCGATGCCGGCGAATGGTGCACGACCACCAGCGCCTCATGTTCACGCAGAGAGGCCTGCGCTTGCTCGATTGTGAGTGGCTCCGCGCGCGTCACAGCGTAAAAGTCCGGGAACTTCGCTTTCAGCTTCTTTTCGGCTTCTGCTAGAGCGCTCTGCACCCGATCGGATTGAGATTTGAGAGCTTGCTCCTCCTGGGTTAGCGGTCTTCGAAGATTATGAAGTAACGCACCGCGTCTGCGCAGCCCGTCCTTTTCCCACTCGCGGATCCAGTCGTCCCGTTCGCGCATCAATTCAACGACAGCTGGGTCATCCGTTACATGTCGTGCCGCAACGCGCGAC
>Ga0075425_100008787_pt1 | contig 10736 bp, 10 predicted proteins | sample SoiMethybrSBSTD4_FD_75300 | JGI IMG/M metagenome (GOLD analysis project Ga0075425, IMG submission 75300) | Bulk soil microbial communities from a Populus tree surrounding site in Tennessee, USA - Soil MetaG P. TD hybrid SBSTD4 | ecosystem: Environmental > Terrestrial > Soil > Tree plantation...
ATTGCGGCGATCCGGTCGAAGTTGGCGACATCATGATGCCCTTCCAGCGCATCGATCTCCCGGCTCTTCCGAGGCCCCGCCCTTTCAATGCATTGATTGGGGCTACCGCTGATGTAAAAGGTTCGGTCGTGATCACCAAGAACGCTTTGTTGAACTACGGTTCGGTGATGAAACTGTCACGAGAGATTCCTGGTGTGACGGGCAGCCACCTCGGTCCGCTGTCTCGAGGCGTAGCGTCAGAAGGTGTCATCGTCTATGTGGATGTCGGCCAGAATGTCGGCGTGAAACCCGGCGATCTTTTCATCGTTTATAAGAGCATGCGACCGATGAAGGGCCTGTATTCGCTTCCGCCCGATGCCAAACGAATTGAAGATGCGCGCGCGGCAGTAGGCGAGATCGTGATCTTGAAAGTCGGGGAGAAGGCGGCTACCGCGCTTGTGACTTACGCGTCGGATGTGATTTCGCAGGGAGATCTCGTCGAGCGTAGATAACCATCATCATCATGCCGATGACGAGCATCGGAAATGTCAACAGCTGTCCGCGAGTAAACGGTCCCAGATCGAATCCGATCTGGGCATCCGGCTCGCGGACAAACTCCACCAGAAAACGGAACAAACCGTAAAAGCCCACCAGCGCCCAGAATACTGTTCCACGATAGAGATTCTTTTTGTAGATCCAACGCAGGATCAGGAACAGCACCAGGCCCTCAAGAAAGGCTTCGTATAGCTGCGAGGGATGGCGTGGGTCGGGCCCGCCGTCGGGAAATACCATTGCCCAGGGCAGGCTGGTTATACGGCCATACAATTCGCCGTTAATAAAGTTTCCTATGCGCCCGAGGCCGAGGCCGATCGGCACCGCGACACACGCGAGGTCTGCGATCTCCCAAAAGTTCCAGCCCTTCCGGCGGCACGCAAACCACGCGGCTGCGATGACGCCGACGAATCCTCCGTGAAACGACATGCCGCCCTGCCAGATTGCAAAAATCGACAGGGGGTCCCGCAGGTAGCTCGGCAGATCGTAAAACAGGACGTAGCCGAGGCGGCCTCCGACCATCACGCCGATGATGAGATAGAACAGCAGATCGTACAGGTCGTCGGTCGAAAGGTTCAGTTTGCGATATTTTGCAAAACGCTTGAGGACGAAGTAGCTGATGATGAACGACAGCATGTACATCAGGCCATACCAGCGCAGCTGGACGGGTCCGATGCGCAAGAAGACGGGATCGATCCTCGGGTAGGGGATCTGGAAAATCATTTATTGATGGCTGCACCTTTCTTGAGGCTGCGCGCTGTCGCGTTTGCGCTTCGCGTCTTGAGGCTGCGCGCTGTCGCGTTTGCGCTTCGCGTCTTGAGGCTGCGCGCTGTCGCGCTTGCGCTTCGCGGTCGCGCTTGCACTCCCTCCGCTCATGAAGCCGCGGTCTGGTGGAGCTGTTTTTCGCCAAAGACGAATGCGCTGAACCGGTGGATCGCAGCGCCGTCTTTCCAGTCGTCGTATCGGAGACCGGCTTTCCTGCATGTCTCTCGGAGAAACGTTTCACGGTCCCAGCCGTTTGCCGTCGCGACCTGTGGCAGAAGCAAGCCGCGATAGCCTCGTTTCGTGACCAGCAGGCCATGCCTTCCGATTTCAATTTCAGTGATGTCGAGCACCCTCTGCAGCGGGGAAAGAACGGAAATTTCGAAGTCGATCAGCGTCAGTTCGTCCCTCGTTACGGGCACGAATCGCGGATCGCCCACGGCTGCTGAAATTGCGCATTCCCCAACTGTACGGTACAGCGGTCCGGCGCCATGTACATTTCCAATGCAACCACGCAGCTCACCATCTTTGTGAATGGAAACGAAAAGGCCGCACGATTCCGTCAGGTCTCCGGAAGTGATTTCAGGCAGTGTGAAGGCGTGCGACAAAACATAAGCCCTCACAGCCTTTCGCGCGATTTGAAGAAGTAGTACCTGGTCGGCTTCAGTGAGTTGGAACATCTCGCGTTCGAACATGACGACTCTGTCTCTTCTGCAGGAGAGTGAGACGCCGACGCTCGCGGGCCTTGAATCGATCGTCAATTCTGCCCCAGAACGTGCGGAAGTAACCGATTGCAGAGAGCGAAGCGAAGAGAACTACGAAATAGAGCGCGATCCGCCCCAGCGAATGGAAAATGGGATATCCGCTGTTGCCGGGCATCCCCAGAATGAGTAAGGTGATTGCTGCGACCTGCGTCGCCATTTTGATTTTTCCGAGCTCGGATGCGTCGATGGTGAAGCCCTGGGCCGAAGCGATGCTGCGGAGTCCACTCACCGCGAACTCGCGCCCGATAATGATGACGACCATCCACGCCGGAACGACCTGAAGCTGCACAAGCGAAATAAATGCGGATGAAATGAGAAGCTTGTCCGCCATTGGATCGAGAAGAATTCCCAGGGTCGTGACCTGTTCTCTCTTTCGAGCGAAATACCCGTCCAAAAGGTCGGTCAACGACGCAGCCAAAAATATCGCGGCGGCAATCAGGACATTGTATTTCGTTAACAAAACGGCCACGAGAAGAGGAACAAGAAAGATCCTCATTAACGTTAAGCCGTTTGGCAGATTCATGCGGCTATTTTAGTATAGGCGGCCTGCTGCGGCCTTAGCTTTTTTGGTATAACGGAGGGTCGATGAAAGGACTCATTCTCGCTGGCGGTAAAGGGACACGTCTCCGGCCGCTGACCATCAACACACCTAAGCCAGTTGTGCCGGTTGCCAATTCTCCGTTCCTTCTCTATCAGATCGACCTCATGCGGAGCGGTGGGATCGGCGAGATCATCCTGAGCCTTTCTTATCAACCGCGAAAAATAGAAGACCTCTTGAAAGACGGCGCCGACTATGGGGTCTGGATTCGGTATGCGGTCGAAGGAACCCCCCTCGGCACGGGGGGGGCATTCAAGAATGCGGAAGAACATATCGACTCCACGACGGTCGTGTTCAACGGAGATGTCCTGACCGGACTGGAACTGGGCGCGGTGATTGCACGACACAGGCAGCGAAAAGCGGTCGCTACGATCGTGCTGACGCCCGTGGAAAATCCCTCGGCGTATGGGCTCGTGGAAACGGACGCCGACGGCTGGATCCAGCGCTTCATCGAGAAACCCGGCCCCGACGAAATTACATGCAACACGATTAACGCAGGCGTCTACGTTCTCGAACCGTCCGTACTTTCGTACATGCCGAAAGGAGAACCATACTCTTTCGAACGCGGACTCTTTCAGACGCTGCTGGAACACAAGCAGCCGATGCTCGCCTATACTATGGATCGGTATTGGATTGATATCGGTACGCCGCAGAAGTATCTGGAAGTTCACCGTGATATCCTCGCAGGAAAATTCAAATCAACGCGCGTGCCTCCAAGCGCTCTCGACAGGGCTACTCTTCCATCGAGTGCGCTGGTGGACTCAAAATCGATCATTGATCAAGACGTGACAATCCGTGACAACGTTCTGATTGAGAACTCGGTCATCGGCAGAAACTGCAAGATTGCGGAAGGCGTTCACATCGTGGATTCCGTGGTCTGGTCCGGCAACACGATCGACACCGATGCGCGCATCAGCGGCAGTATTATCGGTAAGGGCTGCTTCATCGGGTCTTCCGCCCAGCTCAGACCGGGCGTCGTTCTGGGAGACAAAACTGTCGTGACAGATTTCTCACAATTATGAATTCTGTTATCAAATTCGGTACGGACGGCTGGCGGGGAATCATTGCGGATACGTTTACTTTCGAGAATGTGCGGCTGGCCGCACAGGCGACGGCAGAGTATTTCAAAACTGTTCCCGTAACCGAGCGCGCCGTCTTCGTTGGTTACGACGTACGCTTCCTTTCAAAGAAATTTGCGACGATCGCCGCAGAGGTCATGGCAGCCAACGGATTCCAGGTGCTGCTGATGGATCGTCCGTATCCGACGCCTTACGTTTCTTTCGAAGTCCGACGCCGAAAGCTCGTCGGCGGCGTCATGATCACTGCAAGCCACAATCCTCCAACCTTCAACGGCTTCAAAGTGAAAGCCCACTTTGGCGGCAGTGCAACACCCGGCATCACGGCCCAGATCGAATCCAACTTGGGGAAAATTGAGCAACATGGGGTCAGACCCCTCGTTGCTGAATTTCAAACGGTGATGCCGGAGAGTTTCTACTTCGATCACCTGAAGTCGTTGGTCGACTGGGACCGCATTGCAAACTCAAAATTGAAGATCGTTATAGATTCCATGCACGGGTGTGGCGGGTACATCCTCGAGGAGATGCTGCGCGACACCTCATGTTCGGTGCAGACGATCCGTGGCAATCCCGATCCGTTATTTGGTGGAATCAATCCCGAGCCGATGATGCCGCAGCTTGAACCTCTCGGCGAGGCGGTCAGAAAGACCGGCAGCCACATTGGTCTCGCGACCGACGGTGATGCCGATCGCCTGGGCGTGGTCGACGAGAATGGCGAGTATGTGAACACGCTGCAGTTGCTATCGCTGCTGCTGATCCACGTGTATCGGAATAAAGGCTGGCGTGGCGCCGTTGCCCGCACCTATTCGCAGAGCCAGTTGATTCCACGGATTGCGTCGAAGTTCGGGTTGACTGTGTACGAGCGGCCGATCGGTTTCAAGAACATCGGCGAGCTGATGCTGGAAAACGAGATCCTCATCGGCGGCGAAGAAAGCGGCGGCATCGGTCTTTCACGGCACCTTCCGGAGCGCGATGGAATCTTCGTCAATCTCCTCATGCTCGACCTTCTGGCGGCGTCGGGTAAAAGCTGCACTGAGCTGGTACGCGACATGTGGAAGGAGTTCGGCGAATTCCACTTTGACCGTCGAGATCTGCACGTTCCGATCCAAGCGGGTCAGGCCGTCGTCGCGAAATGGAAAATGGACCCGCCGCCGACATTCGCCGGCAGGAAAGTCCGAGACGTCGGAAAGCTCGACGGATCAAAGATATTCCTCGAAAAGGACAGCTGGATCCTGTTCAGACAGTCGGGCACCGAGCCGCTGCTCCGGGTTTACTGTGAGGCTCCAACCAAAGCCGCCGTGGACGAAATAATCGGCGCCGGGGTCAAATTTGTGGAACAATTTACATCCTCCGGTGTCCATTGACTATGAAGGCGGGTCCCAATCGGAATGCGTAGAGAGATCGCCTATAACGACCTGGCGCGGGCTCCTGAAGTAAGTGCGCAGGAGTCTCTATTCGTTCTCCGCCTGAAAGCCAATGAGGATGCCGCGTACGACGAACTCGTCCGCACCTACAATTCTTCAATTTTCCACGTGGCATACCGCATGCTCGGCGATACAGCCGAAGCGTCCGATGTTGTTCAGGAAATCTTCATCAAGGTCTTTCGGAACATTGGCAGCTTCAAAGGCGAGGCGGCCCTGAAAACCTGGATTTTCAGGATCGCTCTATCGGAGATTCTCAATCGTCTTCGATGGTGGAAAAGCCGGCACCGTTCTTCGACCGTTTCTCTGGACGATCCACCAAACGGTCACGAGCATTACGTCCCGGACTCCGGTCCGAGTCCCGAAGAGATGCTCGAATCCAAGGAAAGGGAAATGGCGATCCAGGAAGCGCTCGGCAAACTTTCCAGCGAGCATCGGTCGATTATCGTGCTCCGCGATATCGAAGGATTCTCCTACACGGAAATTGCCGAAGTCCTGAGCATATCGATGGGAACCGTGAAGTCCAGATTGGCACGCGGCAGGGAAGACTTGAAGAAGTATTTGATCCGCTATTTGTCGATCCAGCGGGTGTGAGGTTGCATGAGTAAGAGTTGTATCAAGATCCAGAAATTGATGAGTCCGTTTATCGATTCGATGGTGACGGCGGTCGAAGCCGAAACGGTTCACGCTCATGTTTCGACGTGCGACCCGTGCAGACGCCAGCTCCAGATCCTGATTTCAATGAGAAGCCTGCTGACACGCATGGATATGCCTGCGGTGCCGACCGACCTGGTTCTGGCCTCCCGCGTCCGTTTGTCGCAGGAACGCAACAAGAACCTGCTCGTCAAGTTTGAAACGCGGTTCAACAACATCCTGAAGCCGCTGGCGATTCCCGTGATCTTTGGAGTCTCACTAACGACTCTTTGTTTCGGCATCCTCCTCGCAGCCCTTGCTTCGAACGCCACAGCGATGGCGCAGAGTACGGTTGAGGAGCAGCCGGTGTTCGCTCTCTACCAGCCGGTCCGCACTACCGATCCCACCATGTCGCGTTTCGCATCGAGCAAACGCCAGACCTGGGATGAACCTTTGATGATCGAAACGGGCGTTGATGAAGACGGCCGCGTGACCGAATACCGCATCATTTCCGGGCCGCAGAATGCTGAAGTGAATCGCTGGATCCGCGAAGTTCTCTCACTGGCGCAGTTCACACCGGCGATAGCCTTCGGAAAACCCGTAGGCTCGAAGATCATCCTTTCATTTGTCGCCGTTCGAAGCTAATTCTTGACCGCGACTACTTGCGCAACCGCTTCGACAACCCGTTCCGGCACATTTCCGGAACCCAACTGGCGCCTCAACCGCTCGTAGTTTCCGCGGATGCGGGATTGCAGCCACACATCGTCCATCAACCGGATTGCGGCTTTGGTGATGTTGTCTGGAGTCATTTTGTCCTGGAACAGTTCCGGGACGACTTCCTCTCCAAGAATGATGTTGACGATTCCAAACATGCGAACCTTCAGCAGAAACTTGCCGAGAAACCATGTCGCGCGTGAAATCCGGTAAACGATGACTTCCGGTGTCCCGAGCAGAGCCGTTTCCAGCGTGGCGGTCCCGCTTGCCACGATAGCGGCTCGCGAGTAGCGGACGGCGTTGTACGTTTCATTTGCAACAATCGTGATCGGCCTTGCTTGAATGATGCTTTCGATGAGCTGCCGGTCAAGCCCGGGCGCCATCGGCAAAACAAATTGCGTCTCCGGTTTTTGCGCTGCAATCCGTTCGGCGGCCTGGCACATAGTGGGAAGGATGTAACGCACCTCCTTGCGACGACTGCCTGGAAGGAGTGCAACGATCGGTTGCCGCGGATCCAGCTTGTACTCCGCGCAGAACTGTTGTTTGGATTTTGTTGCGCGAACCGTGTTGATCAGTGGATGGCCCACGAACTCTACGTCCACGCCTGCACCGCGATAAATCTGCTCCTCGAATGGAAAGATCACGAGCATCTTGTTCACGAGGTTGCGAATCTGGTTCACGCGCCCTTCGCGCCATGCCCACACCTGCGGGCTGATGTAATAGATCACCGGCGATCCAGCATCCTTCAACCGTTTCGCCAGGCGCAAATTGAAATCCGGGAAGTCGATGAGAATGGCCGCAGTCGGCGCTTCGCTTTCGATGTGTTCGGCGAGGTTGCGGAAAACTTTGTACAACTTTCCCAGCTGGCTTATCGCTTCGAAGGGCCCGACCACCGCCGTGTGACGGATATCGCTTTGCATTTCGACACCGGCTTCGCGCATGCGCGGACCACCGAGGCCGTAAATTCGGCAGCCGGGATATTTTTGCCGCAGGGAGCGTGCGACTTCGGCGCCATACATGTCGCCGGAAGCCTCACCGGCGACCATCAGGAACTGAGGAGGACTCACGGCAACGGCTTTTTCAATTCGAGAAACTGCGGAAGGGTGGTGTGGACGTCCACGGATTCCTGCCAGACCAGATCCGTGTTCTGCGCTTTGCCGATGGCGAAAAGTTTATATGCGCCGAAAGGAACAGCCTTGAACTCGAACTTTCCGTCCGCGCTCGCCTGCTTCACATATTCGCCGATGTTTCCGGCGGCATCGCGGCGCATTCGAGCGACGACGAAATCCAGCGACTCGATCTGGGCCTTACGTGAAATCTCGAGGAAATACTCTTTGTTCTGCGCGAACGCCGGCTTGTACCGTTCCCAGTACATGTCGAGGCGTTTTTGCATATCGGTGTCCCACAAATCGGCGTAACGCGGGGAAAGAAGAATGACCTGCAGCGGTTGTGATAACGGATGATCCACCGGGACTGTGACTGTTCCGGCGATGACGCCGGTTTGAGCCGCCGGATGCTGCCCGAACCACAGCATTACAGCGACCAGTATCGACTGAAGCATGGCAAGATTATAATACTTTGCTGATGAACAGGCTGCGGACATTCATAGTCGTCATTGTCCTGACGCTCACATTCTCCGTCGGCGTCACGGCACAACCGGTCCACATTGTCATCGCGCACACGAACGATCTTCATGGGCAGCTTCTCCCGCGCAATGGAGTTGGTGGGCTCGCCGAGGTCGCCACCCTTATTCGAGGCATGAAGCCGGATCTCACACTTGACGCGGGCGATATTTTTACCGGCACTTTCATCAGCGACGAATTCAAAGGCGAGCCGACCATCCAGGTAATGAACAAGATCGGATACACGGCCGGTACTATCGGCAACCACGAGCTCGACTATGGTCAGCCTATTCTGAGAACCAGATTGCGTGAAGCCCACTTTCCGCTGTTGTCTGCCAACCTCGTCACGCCCATTCCCGAGATACAGAAATACAAAGTCGTAACCGTGAAAGGAATCCGGTTTGGAATTATCGGCATCACGACGGAAGAAGTTGCGACCACGACACACCCAAGGAATCTCACGGGTGTCAAAGCTCTCGATCTCGTGAAGGCCCTCGAACAAGTTTTGCCCGAAGTGCGTGGGAAGGCCGATTTCATCATCCTTACGGCTCACCTGACCGCACAGGAGGAAAAGCGTGTCGCTGCGGCATTCCCGGAGATCCGGCTGATTATCGGCGGCCATGTGCACGACACGCTGGGCCCATTTTCGCTCGGTCAAACCATGGTCGCAAAAACGGGAAATGTGGGGCGTTTCGTTGGTCGCGTAGACCTGGATTTTGACCGCCGGTCCCTGACGCATATGGAGGCGAAACTCATCCCGGTTTCGAATGTTCCGCCGGCTGAGGATATAGCCGCCATCATTGAACCGTTCCGCCGCAAGGTTGAAGCAGCGATGGGCGAATTGATCGGCGAAGCAACGGCCGATCTCCTGCCGTCGAATAATTCCGAATCGGTGCTCGGAGACCTGATTGCCGACGCGTATCGCGAAAAGGGCAAGACGCAGATCGCTCTGCAAAATCCCGGAGGAATCCGTACACGAATTCTGCAGGGAAAGATCACCTGGGGAAATGTCTTCGAGGTTCTGCCGTTCCAGAACACGCTGGTGACGTTAAAGCTCACCGGCGCTCAGCTGAAAAAGACATTGAGCTGGGATTTGCTCGCCGTCAGTGGGCTCAAGTTTTCAATCGATTTGAAAAAGCCAGCGGGTCAACGCCTCGTCTACGCAACCATGTCCGACGGCACGCCGATCGATGACAAGAAGTCTTATACCGTCACCACAAACGATTTCGTCCTTGCGGGAGGGGATGGTTTTTCAGAGGTCGGAAAGGGAGCCGACATCCAGGACACCGGCATTCTTCTGCGCGACGTCTTCGTCGATTACATCAAAGCCCACGTCGTTCTGTCTCCCGCTCCGGATGGCCGTGTCACCATCCTGAAATAGATCGGGGAAAATTCGGGGACAACAAGCCGCGGATGCCGCGGATTACACGGATAAATCCGCGTAATCCGCGCAATCTGCGGCTAGTTGTCCCCGAATTTTCCCCGATTTATTTCAGGCGTTCGATTTGCGCGCCTACCGATCGAAGTTTCTCCTCGATTTTTTCGTAGCCGCGGTCGAGGTGATAGACACGGTCAACGATCGTGAAGCCTTTCGCGACAAGCGCAGCAAGGATGAGTGACGCGCTCGCACGCAGGTCCGAGGCGATGACGTTCGCGCCGGTCAGATTTGTTTTCCCTTTCACGATGGCGCGTGAGCCATCGATCCGGATGTCCGCCCCCATCCGCATCAGCTCACTGGCATGCATGAACCGGTTCTCGAAGATGTTTTCGGTGATTACCGATGTGCCGTCGGCCTGAGTCATCAGTGCCATGTACTGCGCCTGCATGTCGGTCGCGAAACCTGGATATTCCTTCGTCACGATGTCCCGCGCACGGAGATGACCGTTACTTCGAAGCATTATTCGGTCGGCAGCCGTTTCAATGCGTACGCCGGTTTCACGAAGCTTTTCGATCACGCTGCCGAGGTGTAGGGGATTCGAATCGATTAGGTCGAGCTCGCCGTTGGTTATCGCTCCGGCCGCGAGAAAGGTCCCCGTTTCGATACGATCCGGAATGATGCGGTGTGTGGCTCCGTGGAGTTCGGACACACCTTCGATGGTGATTGTCGAAGTCCCGGCGCCCGATATCTTCGCGCCCATTTTGTTCAGGAGCTCAGCGAGATCTGAAACTTCCGGTTCGCACGCGGCATTTTTAAGTACGGTGCGGCCGCTGGCGAGTGTGGCTGCCATCATGAGATTTTCTGTGCCGGTGACAGTAATTTTCTCGAACGCAACCTCAGCACCGGTCAGCCGATCGGCACTGGCCTCGACGTAGCCGTGTTCGGTTTTGATTTGCGCCCCAAGGGCCTCGAAGCCTTTGATATGCAAATTAATCGGACGAGCGCCAATCGCGCATCCACCGGGAAGTGAAACGCGGGCGTGGCCGGTTCGTGCGAGCAGCGGCCCGAGCACGAGTACCGAAGCGCGCATCGTCTTGACCAGATCGTATGGCGCTTCAAACGAAAGGACTTTCTCCGCGCGAAAGTGTCCGGAATGATCGGCGCCGAATTCCACCCCGACACCAAGCTCACGCAGCAGGCGGCGGGTGGTGATGATGTCATTCACCATCGGCAGGTT
>Ga0075425_100008788_pt1 | contig 10735 bp, 9 predicted proteins | sample SoiMethybrSBSTD4_FD_75300 | JGI IMG/M metagenome (GOLD analysis project Ga0075425, IMG submission 75300) | Bulk soil microbial communities from a Populus tree surrounding site in Tennessee, USA - Soil MetaG P. TD hybrid SBSTD4 | ecosystem: Environmental > Terrestrial > Soil > Tree plantation...
CGAACGTGAAAGCATTCATGCTCGCCTATATCGAAGCGATCCATGATTTCAAGCGCAACAAAGAAGCCGCGATCTCGGTGCTGAAGAAGTACTCGCGCAATGACGATCGCGACGTGCTGGAACATAATTATAACGAGATCGCGAGCAGATATCTGCCGATGCCGATTCCGACACTGGAAGGGATCCGGACCATTCTGAGCGAGCTTGCGAGCACGACGCCGGCAGCAAAGAACGCGGATCCAGAGCAATTCGTCTCTTACAAGATCGCGCGGGAAATCGAAGCGAGCGGCTTCGTCAAACGGTTGTACGAAAGATAACCGAAGGACGGGGTTAAGCGGAATTACAATCTCGACGTTTACCTAAGGAGTTGCCTGATGACGACCGACTACACAAAAAAACTTTTACCTCGTTTTCGCTACGGAGTGATCCAGCCGCGCGCCCATGAGGAAGTTCAGCGCGCGCGAAGTTACCAGCTATATCGCTTGCTGCCGCTCGACTTCATGGAAATCTCGACGGGACTCGGGCTCGAGAATTACACCAAGGACGGGGTCGAAGGGGCGATCAACAATTATTGGACCTGCGTCGATCGGCTGGCTAAAGAAAAGGTCGATCATATCATCTTCAGCGGCGCGCCGATCTCCGCGATGCTCACCCGGCCGAGGGTCCTGCAACTGCTGCTTGAAACGAAAGAGAGAACTGGAATATCCGCCGACGCTCCGCTCGAGGCGCTGATCGCCGCGATGAAACATCTCGGGCTGTCGAGGCTCGCGGTCGGCAGCCGCTGGGCAGACCCGGTGAACGATGCGATCAAACGCTACCTCGAAGCCGGCGGCATCGACGTGGTGGGCATCACGAAGCGGAATCAGTGGGCGTCGGACTCGTTCGCGATGACATTGGAACAAGGCTTGGAAATGGCGCTCGACGTCGGTCGTGAGGCGGCAAAGACCTGGCCCGAGGCCGAAGCGATTTCGGTCCCTGGCGGCGCGGCCATGTCACTGCACGTGATTCCGGCTATCGAGGAAGAATACGGCAAGCCGGCATTCACGAACATGAGCGCCGAGGTATGGAACGATCTCGTGCGCCCCGGCATCATTCCGCCCGTGCAGGCTTGGGGACGGCTCCTGGCAGGCATCAAATGATGCTCTCTCTACCTGTGCAGTGATGTTCACAACGGTTTTTTCCGACTCGTCGACGGCACTTTCACGATCAGCTCCGACTAGCTTTTGCGTAACTTGACATGTTTCAATACCGCTTAAATTATGCGCCGCTGCTGGGGCTTTGCCATCTTTTGTTTGATTTTATTTATCGCCTGTTCAGGTGTGGGAAACGAGCCGATTCCCGGCCAACCGCCTCATCACGTGGCGGGCGGGTTCCGCAATGTCAATCCGGATTTTCGCCGTCCCTCCGCATGGACGCGCTGGAGCTTTATGATGCGGCATTTGGTTGCGAATTCGCTATTGCCGAGGAGTTTCGATCCGCCCCGAACCGCGAACGACGGGGCAATCCTGAGGGCTGGCGGTATGAATCCGAGCATTACTTGGATCGGGCACGCGACCGTGTTGGTGCAGATCGAGGGCGTCAATATTCTCACCGACCCGCAGTGGAGTGAGCGAGCAAGTCCAGTCTCGTGGGGCGGCCCGCGCCGCCTGAGCCCTCCCGGGCTCCGATTCGAAGATCTGCCGCGCATCGATGTGGTTTTGATTTCCCACGATCACTACGATCATCTCGACCGGGATACTGTAAAGCGCCTTGCTGCGACGTACGATCCGCTTTTTTTGGTTCCGCTCGGTCTCAAGGCATGGTTCGCCAAGAACGGAATGACGCGAGTCGAAGAAATGGACTGGTGGCAGGAGCGCGAATATCGCACACTAAAATTTGTCTGCGTGCCGGCTCAGCATTTCTCCCAACGAACGTTGACGGACGCCAACCAACGACTCTGGGCGTCCTGGTCGGTGTTGAGTCCCGAGCGGCGGTTTTATTTCTCCGGAGATACGGGATATTTCACGTTCTTCAAGGAAATCGGCCAGCGGCTCGGTCCTTTTGACGTAGCGGCACTCGCCATAGGCGCTTATCTACCGCCCGAAATGATGAAATTTGTGCATCTCACGCCAGAAGAAGCGGTGCAGGCGTTCATCGATCTCAAAGCCGGCGCGCTGCTCGGCATTCACTGGGGCACCTTCGATCTTACGGACGAGCCGCTCGGGGAACCGCCGCAGCGTCTGCTCGCTGAGATTCGCCGTCGCAACATCGACTCGTCACGCGCCTGGATTTTCAAGATCGGCGAAACGCGGCCCTGGTAAACTAATTAATTGAAATATCTGCCTAATTGGCAGCTCGGTATTGAAGAAATGGTTTTTTTTCGGCGTGCGAGCCAGACAAAACACTGCATGGCCAAGCGAGGATGAGCTTTCTCGATGAATTGCGACCGGCAGGCACCGAATGGCGTTTGACAGACGTTCGAATGCCAGCCATTGTATAAGGATTATATTACCTATGCCCCAGGGAGAGAACGTATGAAGACACTGCGATTGGAAACCACTGCTCCGTTTCAAGGATTGGCCGAGCTCGTGGCCTACGACGAGGGTTTGTTCGAGAAGGAAGGGCTTCGAATCGAGTGGATGGACCGCGAGAAGGGTCTCGATAAGAGCCCGGAGCTGCACATCACGCATCATAAAGATGCTTCGCGCTATACAAGCCATGGGCGCATGATGGAATCGGGCCAGGCTGACCTTTACAACGCTTGCGAATGGGGCAATTACTCGCGCGTTGAAACGACGAATGTCAGCAGCCGCCAGATGGGTCGACGTTCCATGGTGAATTTTGCCGGAATCGTAGTTCGCGGAGATTCACCGGTGCAGGTGCCGCAGCAATTCGCTAACGTGCAGATCGGGCTACCCATGTATAGCGGCACGCATTATCTTTGCCTGCAAATGCTGGAAGGCTTCGTGCCGCGCGATTTGGTCAAGATCGGCCGCGTGCCGAACGGCTCTAATTACCGTTTCAAGATGCTGATGGACGAAACCATCGAAGCGACGACCCTCACAGAGCCCTACCTGTCATTGGCTGAGAAAATGGGATGCCGGATTGTCATCTCGGCTTTCCACCATGGTACGGACGTGGCTTCGGAGCGTGTCGATGCCGAAACTTATGCAGCCTTCAACCGTGCTATCCGCGAGGCCGTCCGGCGTATCATGGCAAACCGGCGCGCCTATCTGCACTATTTCATCGACTACTACCGCGATCGCGATCCGATGATCAGTCAGCTCACCATCGACGATCTGCGCGAGAGCCGGCTTTATCTTGTCGATCCGGCGCCGATTCCGCCCGATGAATTGCAACGGACATACGAGTGGATGAAGAGTTGGGGATTCCTCGAAACTGCTCCGTGCGCGACGGATCTCGTTCACCTGAACAATTAAACAGCATTGCGAGCGAGCGCAGGGATGACTTGAAGTGTTTCAAAAAGACTGCAGTGCTTAAGCGAACGCTTTAACCGGGTTCACCCTACACGGCGTCAGAACGCCGCTCGTCGGGAGCCGGTGTTTTGCCGATCAAGCTTGCCGCAGAGGCTAATCGTCCGTGAGCGAGTCTTGTTTGTCCAATACTTATTCCGCGAGTCGTCCCGGCGTGTGCCTCCCCAAACCTGTTGACAATCCTATCCTAAGCTCGTCCGGGATTGTGGGAATGCGGCATCTATTATTTCCAATCTGATTTGCTCGAACGATTTTCTTATTTGTGCAAATTGTTTTTGACCTCTGGATTTCTCATCATTGCAAAAATCCGGGGGCCTATTCCAAGAACCACAGTGAGACCGAGGATTGTCTTTGAGCGAAAAAAAATTAGTCTCAGGGGCAGATTAGTCTGGACAAATCTTTCGTGCTGGATGTAAAAAATTGCCTGCCGTCATGAACATTCAACAGGCTGCAAGATCACCCAGTGGAGGAATTATGTCATCACGCAAACTGCTGTATATCGCAACTGCTCTGTTGTGGGCTGCGCTCATTTTAGTGGCGTCTGCTGCTGCACCGGCTAAAACAAGTTCGAAGAGTGCTGCCGACAACGAAATCGAGCGTGGTCGTTACGTCGTTGCAATTTCAGGTTGCAACGATTGCCACACGCACCGCTTCTTGCTGAGCGGCGGCAAGACTCCGGAAAAAGAGTGGCTGACCGGTAGCACGATGGGCTGGCGTGGACCGTGGGGGACGACGTATGCGACAAACCTGCGGTTGTACTTTCAGGAAATCACAGAAGAGCAGTGGGTTCAGGTCGCGAAAGAGATTCAGCGACGTCCGCCCATGCCGTATTACTCGTTAAATGCGATGACCGAAGCCGATGTTCGTGCGCTGTACAAGTACGTTCGCTCGCTTGGCCCCGCAGGTAATCCGGCGCCGAAATTCGTGCCGGCCGACAAAGCACCACCGCAGCCCTTCGTGCAATTTCCCTGAACCCGGAAGCAAGCTCAAATAGCCAGCGCTTTCCGTACCTGCTCGACTAGCACGGCGGGCGGCAATGAAGCGTCCAGAGTGAGCGCAGCTTGCGGCGGCTCCAGGGTGTCAAATTGGCTTTCTGTCAGCGACGGGTTGATGAAGTGGTCTTTGCGCTGTTTCAGCCGGCGCTCTATCAGAGTTCGACTGACCGCCAGATGAACAAAAATGACGCGCTCGTCGACACGCAGGCGCGCGCGATACGAACGCTTCAAAGCGGAGCAGGCCAGGATGCCGGGTTCCTCACGTTGCAAAACTTGCTCGAGCAAGGCACGCAACCGGGCAAGCCATGGCGCTCGATTGCTATCCGTCAACGCCTCGCCGCGGCGCATCTTTTCGATGTTCGCGGCAGGGTGGAAATCGTCCCCTTCGTAGAAGCGCCAGCCGAGTTCTTGAGCCAGCAACTTACCCACTGTGGTTTTTCCCGCGCCGGCTACGCCCGTGAAGATGATGAACATAGCGCTTGCCCAAGGAGGGTCGTTTTAATATTTTTCATAAGACCAAGTGATTCGAAGCAATCAAAACATCATAGGTTTGACGCTTGACGCAATTCGAACCAGGGTCGGATCTTCTGTTTCGGCTTTGGATTGGGGCCATCTTATTCTTCGGTTCGACCAAAACCAAACATTGCCGCAGGCCTTAAAGTCTTGAAAACTTCTTTTAATCACGTCAGTGCTATTCGGTGAAGCTCATGATGTACGGCATGCTCTTACGTGGCTTGTTTGCGGCTGTTGTTCTCGCGGTGTGGACCGCGCTTTCGGCTCTTCCGGCGCTTGCCGAGTCGCGGCCGGCACTGACTTGCGATTTGCAATCGATCGTCGATGCCAAGGTCTTACGGGTCGCGCTTACGCGCTACGATCTGCCTTCGTTTCACGTATGCGGGCCCGATGGAGCGCTGCTCGGGCCCGAGATCGAAATGGCGCGGCAACTCGCACGCGCTCTCGGCGTCAGAGCCGAGTTCGTCGACAATCCGGAATCATTCGACGCGGTGGTCGATTTTGTGGCGGATGGCCGCGCGGATATCGGCATCAGTAAATTGTCTCAGACCTATAATCGCTTAAAACGTGTGCGCTTTTCCGAACCGTACGTGACGCTGCGCCATGCCCTTCTGTTCAATCGAGTCGCGGTCGCCCGCGCAGCCGGCGGCCAGCCTCCAGCGGCGGTGTTGCAGAAATATCACGCCCGGCTCGGCGTCATTGCCGGCAGCGCCTATGTGGATTTCGCGCACCGGAATTTTCCCGCCGCGAGCGTCGTGGAAGCGCGTAGTTGGGAAGCAGCGATCGAGAGTTTGCTCAACGGCCAGGTGACCGCCGTCTACCGAGACGAATTCGAGATTCGGCGCGTGCTCAAAAACAAACCCGCGCTGAATGTGCAGTTCGGCTCTGCGGTGATCGTCGATCAAAACGCGCTTCTCTCGATCGCGATCTGTGATAGCTGCAGCAAGCTCCAGGAATTTATCAATTATCATATCGGCGTGACACGCGGCGAATTCACGCTCGAGAGGCTGCTCAAGTCAGAACTGGGAAAGTAAGTCGATGAACGCTGCGGTAGGCTTGCATACGGACAACTCGCTCAAGGCGTTATCGCGGTCCATCAATCAACCCGCAATCACCCTGGCCGCAGTCGTTCTGGCTTTGGTGCTCGGCGCGCTGCGACTGCCGTTTCTGCAACACCTTCGGCCGGTCGGCGATTTTTATATCGCCTTGCTGCAGATTTGCGTCCTGCCGTTTCTGCTTGCTACGATTCCTCTGGCGGTGCGCTCAGCAATGGCCAGCGGATCGGCGCCCGGGGTGATCCGATCGTTACTGTTCTGGGTTTTGGTGACGCTGCTGGCGGTTGCCGCCATGTCGACGATCATTCCAAGCTTGTTCTTCAACTACTCTGCGCCGAACGAACAGATGTTGTCGCACATCGGCGCTTTGCTCGGCCGTTCAGCCGACACGATCGATGTCGAATTCGCGATTGATCCACGCCATGCCACACAAAACAAAGAGGCCTCGGATTTCGGCATTTTCGCCCTCATCCCGACCAACATATTCGCCTCGTTATCGTCGAATGATAGCGTGCGCGTGCTGGTGTTCGCGGCGATCTTCGGCATCGGCATGGCATTGACCGAGCGTGCATCGGGGCAATCGATCTTCGACGCCTTGCAGCATATCCAGGCAGTCTGCACGATGATCTTCGACTGGTTCAGTTTGCTGGTACCGATTGGCATTGTCGCCCTGGTCGCGCCGCAGGTTGCGCGTCTCGGCCCGGATGCCTTCACCGCGCTGACGCTTTTTGCGTATGCATTTCTGACCACCGGGGTTCTGCTGTTACTCGCGGCGCCGCTGCTATGTGCGTTCGCGCTGCACGCGTCACCCGCGTGCGTATTCGGCGCCTTATTGAAGCCCGTGATGCTCGGTGCGTCCACACGGAATTCGGCGATTTGCGTGCCGCTTGCGCTCGAAACGCTGAAGAATGACTTGAACGTTAAAAAAGAGCTCTGCGACCTCTACGTTCCCATCGGGATCGCGACGATCCGGTTCGGAACTATTCTATATTTCGTCATCGCAACGCTCTTTCTAGGTATTTTGATGGGGCGTCATTTCGGCGTTGTCGATTTGGTGCTATTGGCGATTTTTTCCGTCGGCGCCTCGTTTGCGACCCTCCGAGTCAGCGGTCTTTCCGCGCTGGCGCCGCTGGCGATTGTACTGCGGCGCTTTGGGCTATCTTACGAAGTGGCTGTTCCGCTGATGATCATCATTGACCCACTCGCAGACATGGTACGGACAATGCTGAATGTGGCGATCAATTGCATGATTCCAACGCTCGCCGGCCGACGCGGGAGCATAGCCACGACAGAATCGTCAGTATAAATGCACATTGATAATCTCTGGAGGGACGAGTAATGGCGAAAGATGGATTCAAGATAATAGACAGTGACATGCATGTGATGGAGCCGCCGGATTTGTGGGAGCGCTATATCGATGCGAAATTCAGAGCGTTGGCGCCCCGCGGCGTCACGAGTCACAATGTGCGGGACCTCCGGCTCGTGCATCCGGATGGGACGGAGTGGGCGCGCAAATCCACGCCGCAAAATAATACGGCGAGGGGGAAAAACTTCGATCAGAAACAGGATATCTTCGGGCGCGACGCTGCACGGGGTTGGACTTCGGAGGTTCAGCTCGAAGCAATGGATATCGAAGGCATCGATGTCGCCGTGCTTTATCCCACGCGCGGTCTGCGAGCGCTGGTACTCCCGAACATGGATGCCGATTTCGCCGCTGCCATGGCGCGCGCCTATAACGATTGGCTCTATGATTTTTGTCAGCGAGATTCGAACCGTTTGATCGGGGCGGGGATGATTTCCACCTATCGCATGGAAGATGCGGTGACTGAAGCGCGCCGCTGCGCCGAGCAGTTGGGCTTCCGGGCGATTTTTCTCCGTGCCAATCCGCTCGTGGATCATCAATGGCAGAGCAGCTATTACGATCCGCTGTGGGATGCGCTGGAGGCGCTCAACCTGTCTCTCGGTTTTCACGAGTCTACCGGTACAGGGAGGAATCCGATCGGCGAGCGATTGGAGCCCAATTTTATGCTGCGCCGGGTTTTTTCCCAGCCGATGGAGCAGATGCTCGCGCTCGGCTGTTTTTGCGGCGGCGGTGTCCTGGCGCGCCACCCAAAATTGCGGGTGGCGTTTCTGGAAGCCAATTGCAGTTGGTTGCCTTGGCTTTTATGGCGGCTGGACGAAGCGTGGGAGCTCGACGGCGACGTCTTCGCTCCAGACCTGCAGCAAAAACCCAGCGACTATTTCAAGCGGCAATGCCGAGTGTCCATAGAACCCGACGAAGTGATCGCCAGCAATGTCATCGAGCAGGTCGGCAGCGATTATCTGGTTTTTTCCACGGACTATCCGCACGTTGATTCGCGCTATCCTGAAGCCGTCAATTATTTCCTTCGGCTGCCACTCCGTGATGAACACAAGCGCAAAATTCTTTGGGACAACTGCATGTCCTACTATGCAATGGCTGCATGAACGGAAGCGAGAGCAGGGTCGGCGCTGGTAGAACACGCGAGGCTCTACTCGAACAATAAGGAAGAACGAAGATGGCGCAATTCGATCCAGTAAGAGTCGGGCTCATCGGAGCGGCGGGCAGATGGGGGCCGTGTGCGCATGTGCCGGCGCTGAAGGGCGTCTCGGAAGCCGGACTCCTAGCGGTGTGCACGGCACATCAAGAGACCGCGCGGGCCGCCGCCGATCAATTCGGCGTGTCGCGCGCCTACGGCAGCGACAATGGATTGAATGCCGATCCGGAAGTTGAGGCCGTCGCCGTCGCCGTGCGGGTGCCGGCGCACTATGCGCTCACCAAACACGCGCTCGAAGCGGGCAAGCATGTTTTCTGCGAATGGCCGCTTGGCGCGAATACCCGAGAAGCCGAAGAGCTGGCAGCGCTGGCGCGGAAAAAAGACCTGCGCACCATCGTCGGGTTGCAGCGTCGCGCGTCCCCCGCGTATCTCTACATGCGCGAGCTCATCCGGCAAGGTTACGTGGGGCAAGTGCTGTCAGTGAATCTGTTGCTGATGAACAGCGGGGTGCTGACCCGCCCCTCGGACCGCACGTGGCAGCGGGATGTAACGTTAGGTGCGAACACACTGACGATTACCTTCGCCCACGTATTCGACGCAATGTGCATGGTCGTGGGCGAGCTCAACGAGCTCTCCGCGATTGTCTCCACGCAGGTGCCGCAGTGGTTCGAGACCGACACGAAAAAATATGTCGATGTTACGTCGCCGGATAACATCATGGTTCACGGCCGGCTCGAAAGCGGCGCGGTGGTCAATGCCTACTGCGGAGTCCATCCGTATCATGGTAGCGGTCATCGCTTCGAGATTTACGGCACCGAGGGCACGCTCGCGATGATCGGCGGTGGCGAGGGCGGCCAGGAGCTTCGGCGCAAGATCATGGGTGGACACAAGGACGATAAAGAACTAAAGCAGTTGACCGTCCCGGAGCGATTCAACTGGGTGCCGGAAAGCATACGCAGCGGTCCGGAGTACGACGTCGGTCAAATGTGGGTCAAATTTGCCGAAGCGATACGCACAGGCGCGAAAACGGACCCCGACTTCCCCGATTTCGATCACGCGGTGCGGCGCCACCGGAGCCTGGATGCGATCGTGCGCGCCTCACGAACGGGGCAACGGCAGAAGATTTAGTAGACAAGAACGAGAATCGTTCAAAGATTGACGGATCGGTGGCGTCGCGATAGCGTTATGCGATAAGTGAACCGGAATTATCAAGTCCAGCAGAGCTACCCTGGTAGTTTTGGGAGAACGGCTATGGAAAAACGCGCGGCAGAGATACATGATCATTTGAAACATCCCGTCATCGACGGCGACGGCCATTGGATCGAGCCGATTCCGGTCTTCCTCGAATACCTCGCTCAAGTGGGTGGCGCAAAATCCGTCGATCAAATGAGAGCGCTCTGGCAAGCACGCGATGCATGGTATCGGGCCACGCCGGAGGAGCGCCAGCATCACCGGCTACGGCGTGCAATCTGGTGGGGTGTCACGAGCAGTACGCTGGACAAGGCGACAGGACTGTTGCCGGCATTGCTCAACGAGCGGTTACCAGAGCTTGGCATCGACTTCGCGATGATCTATCCGAGTTTCGGTCTTACCATCAACGGTATCTCCCAACGCGAATTGCACCGCGCGGCATGCCGCGCCTACAACATGATGACAGCGGATATGTTTGCGCCATACGCCTCAAGGTTCGCGCCGGCTGCGATCATTCCGAGTCAGACGCCGGACGAAGCTCTCGAGGAGTTGGATTATGCGGTGGTGCAGCGGGGTTTCAAAGTCATTATGATACGCGGTAATCAGGAACGTGCGGTTCCAAGCGCAGCCGAGGGGATCGACCGGCAAAAAGCCGCTTGGTACGTCGACACGATTGCTCTCGACAGCCCCTATAATTACGAACCGGTGTGGAAGCGCTGCGTGGAGCTGGGTGTCGCGGTCACGCAACACTCAGGCAGCGGCCGCTGGATGGATCGCTCTTCGATCAATAATTTTACCTACAATCACGTTGGCCACTTCGCCGAATCGAACCATGCTTTCGCGCGCGGCGTGTTTCTCGGCGGCCTTGTGCGGCGTTATCCGACTCTCAATTTCGGCTTTATGGAAGGTGGAATCAGCTGGGCCTGTCAGATGTGCCTCGATCTGATCGAACACTGGGAAAAGCGCCGCCGCGATGGCTTACAATACCCGAA
>Ga0075425_100008791_pt1 | contig 10735 bp, 9 predicted proteins | sample SoiMethybrSBSTD4_FD_75300 | JGI IMG/M metagenome (GOLD analysis project Ga0075425, IMG submission 75300) | Bulk soil microbial communities from a Populus tree surrounding site in Tennessee, USA - Soil MetaG P. TD hybrid SBSTD4 | ecosystem: Environmental > Terrestrial > Soil > Tree plantation...
GGAAAAGGCGGATGTTCTGGAACGTGCGGGCAATCCCTTTGATCGTGCGCTTTGACGGCCGCACTTCGTCGACCGGTTGACCCTCGAACGCGATTCGTCCGGAATCGGCTGACAGGACGCCGGTGACGAGATTGAAGAACGTCGTCTTGCCCGCGCCGTTGGGACCAATCAGGGCGTGGATATCGCCCGTTGTCACAGCCATGGTCACTTCATTGAGCGCGTAGAAGCCGCCGAATCGCTTAGTCAGGTAGTCGATCGAAAGGCAGATGCTGCGCGCGTCAGCCACGGCTGTTACTCCAGCGCGCAAACGAGGCCCATCGCATCGAGTCTCGAGTAAGCAGGCCATCAGGTCGCACGATCATCATCAGAATGAGGATGATGCCGTAGGCGATCAGCCGCTTCGCATTCTCGAAATCGAGGAACCCGTGCAGGAAATCGTACACGCGGTTCATGGGGAATGTGTCCGTCCACTCGACCGGTATCAGCTCCAGCCATTCTCGCAGCGTACGAAGGAATTCCGGCAGCAGCGTAAGTACGAAGGCACCGAGTGCCGGCCCCCAGAATGTGCTGGCTCCGCCGACCACGACGTAGGTCAGGATTTCCACCGCGAGCATGATGTTAAACGTAGTGGAGTCTACATAGGTCGTGTGATGCGCATAGAGCGCGCCGGCGAGCCCTGCGATCATCGCGCCGAGGCCGAAGGCCAGAAGCTTGGTGCGTACGACATCAATGCCCATAACTTCAGCGGCAGTCTCGTCCTGCTCGATCGAGTCCATCGCGCGCCCGAGGCTGGAGCGCTCGAGCCGAGCGAAAAAAATCATGAGCAGCGCGATTAGCCCGACGGTCCATTCCAACGTGCGCGGGTTGAATGGGATATTGCGGAAGCCCTGCGCGCCGCCCGTGTAATCCCAGCTGAGGATGATGACCTGGACGATCTCGGAGAATCCCAGCGTAAGCAGCAGCAGGTAGACTCCCTTGATGCGTAGCGCCGGAAATCCGACCACGACGCCGATGATGGCGGCAACCGCCCCGCCGAACGGCAGCGCGACCGCAAACGGGAGGCCCATCTTCTGGGTCAAGATTGCGGAGGCGTAGGCGCCGATCGCCATGAAGCCGGCCTGGCCCAGCGACACTTGACCGGTCTTGAATGGTGCAAAGAAACTGTATGCAGCGATGATGTGAATGGCTGCGAAAATCAGGACCGACTGGGTGTAGTTGTCGATGAGTCCGCTGAACATGGTTACGTCTGTTCGGCTGTGCGCGTGCCGAATAATCCGGTCGGCCGATAGAGCAGGATGAGGATGAGGATGAGGAACGAGAAGAAGTCGCGCTCGGTGGTGCCGATGTAGGCTGCCGACAGAATTTCGATCATGCCGAGCAGCAGGCCGGCGATCATCGCGCCAGGCACGTTGCCGAGGCCTCCAAGCAGCATCACGATGAGACCTTTTACCGAGGCGCCGAGTCCCATGAACGGGGACACGCTGCTGTTTTTTAGCCCGTCGAGCACGCCCGCGATGCCCGCGATGCCGGAGCCTATGATGAATGTGATCAACACCACGCGATCGACATTGACGCCGAGTAGGGCCGCCGTTTCGTGATTTTCGGCAACCGCGCGCATGGCTCGCCCGAGCTTTGTACGCTCGATGAACAGCCAGAGCGCGACCATCAGGGCAATCGCGATTCCCAGAATGAAGATCTGTACCGAGCTGATGGTGATCGGTCCGAAATGATAGAGCTCCTGGTGGATCGTCTCGGGAAATGAGAACTGCTGGCCGCCGAAGACATAAATGGCGAAGTTCTGCAGGACGATGGTGAGGCCGATGGTGCTGATCAGCGGCGCTAGCGGGCGGTCCTTCGGCACCGGTCGAACTGCGACAAAGAACGCTAGCGCACCGAGAACAGCGCATGCGATCATGGCTCCGAGCAGAGCGAAGTAGATGTTGGTGCCGGTGTACAGAACTAGAAAAAGACCAACGAATGCGCCGACCATGAAGACCTCGCCTTGCGCGAAGTAGAGAAGGTTGAGCACGCCGAAAATCAGCGTGTACCCGATCGCGACCAACGAATAGGAAGCGCCGAGCATCAAGCCGTTGATGAGCTGCTGGTAAAACATGGCGGTCCTTCAGGCCGGCACAAATGGTAGCTGGCCCCACGGCGGTGCGGCGAAGCTTCCGGATGTTCGCGAGACCCGCACGGTCAATGGGCCGCTCCCGCGAAATCTTGGGCGACGCGCGAAGCGGCGACCTTCGCCTTGTGCGTCGTCGCCGGAGTGTTGCGACTACGGCCGACGAATCGCGGCATGCCGACTGTCACCACCGCGCCGATCGCAGCAATGTCGCCGTGCTTGATGGCGGCGAGGGCTGTCTTCTGCGTTCCGCCGTCGGGGGCGTCGATCAGCACGATGTCGGCCGCCTTGCCGGGTGCGAGCAATCCGCTGTTCAGACCGTAGACACGCGCGTTGCTTCCGGTCGCCGCGCAGATGAAACGTTCGGGCGGCATGTCGGTCAGGCTCGAAAGGTGTGCGATCGTATAGAGCATGCCTAGCGGCATGATCCCGCTCCCAGTCGGTGTGTCGGTCGCAATGATGAAGCGCTCGAACGCGCCCCTTGCCTCGGCCAGCTTCGCGCACAGAAGTGTCGTGCGCAGGTTGCCGGCGGTGCAGACCTGAAGGGCAATGTTTGACTCCGTGATCACCCGCTCAAAGTCGGCGTCCGGCATCGCTGTTGGCCCACCATTGATATGGAAAGACACATGCGGATGCATTTTCAGAAGGTGATCACCGGTGATCGCACCCGAGCCTGGGATCGACGAACCGCCGGTGTGGCAGGTCGTGATCAGACCAGCAGCCTTCGCGTCGGCAACGAGGGGCACGTAGTCGTAAGCGGTCTTGACAGCTCCGAAGCCGGCTTTTGCGAGCTTCACGCCCTCCTGCACGAGTTGGCGAAAGTCTGACTGCTTCAGACCGGGCTCGAGGATGACCGAGCCGGCGATGACGCGCATGCCACCCGGGCGGTATTCAGCAAAACATCGTTGCGCGGCAAGCGCCAGTGCCTTCACGCCTTCGACATCGCGCGGGCGTCCCGGCACATGCACTTCCGAAGCCGAAATTGCTGTCGTGGTGCCGCCATGCAGGTAGCTCTCCAGATAGCCCACGGTACGTTGGCGCGGCGTGTAGTCGCCGAACGTAATGTGGACATGCGAGTCGATGAGGCCTGGGATCGCCGTCATGCCGTCGGCGTCGATCACGACGTCGGCCGCCTCGGTCGCGCTCGCCGATGCGGTGCCGACTAAGGCGATCGTCTCGCCGTCAACAAGGATCGTGTCGCCTTCGGCAAATGGCTTGCGCCAGTCACCGGAGACGATCTCACCGAGGTTGACGATTGCAACTTTCATGGCCGACCTCAGTTCGCCTTATGGCCAAGTTCGTCTTCGAGCCGATACGATTCCATTAGACCGTCTACGAGGCCCGTGGCGCCATCCCAGTCGAAGGTGCGATAGCTGTGGCCCGTGGTCACAAACCGAGCTCCCGCATAAAACATCTCATATTGCGTGTGCCGCGAGCCGAACTCGGAGCCGACGGCGTCCCATGCGGCCTTCAGGAACTTCACTTTCTCTTCCGGGCCCATCTTCGCTGCGCGTTGCGTCACGTCGATGATCCGCTTGAGCTTCGGATCCTCGAAATCGTGGATCGAGGAAGGGAGCATAATAAGTGCGCCGCCGGACAATTCGCGCAGCGTATTGACGATGCGCGGATAGAGATCCTGAGTCAGCACCTGCGCGGAATACATGAAGTGCTTGTTCGGCACATACCATTCGCCGCGCATTGAGCCTTCCGCCTCCATGCCGGCCATCATGGCGTCGACCATGCTGCTGTTCGCAGCGAGATAGCCGAGCTGCTCGCGCACCGAGGGAATGTTGGTGGTGCCGATGGCCTCTGTTATGCGGTGGGCGAGTCCGATCAGAAACTTGATTTTCACCGACAGGCGGATTTGCGACTGGTAGTTCTGGTAGGTGTGACCGGCGGTGTCATGAAATTGGGCGCGGCACATATCGGTGTCACGGTGCACAAAGAGCCTCTCCCACGGCACCTTGACGTCGTCGAAATAAATGAGCGCGTCGTTCTCATCGAAGCGCGACGAAATCGGGTTGTCGAAAATCGAGACAGCAGCCGCCTCGTAGGACTTGCGCGACAACACGCGCATGCCCTTGGCATTCATCGGCAACGCGCACGAAAATGCGAGGTCTTCCTCGCCAGGCTTTAGTGGTTGCAAATTGGCGACGAACACCTCGTTCGCCATGATGGAGCTTGTGCCCAGCATCTTGGCCCCGCGGACCGTCACTCCGCCTGAATCCTCGTCCACGATCCGCGCGACCAGCTCCTCCTTCTGGTCGCCCCAATCTTTGGCGCGTTCGGCCTGCGGATTAATGATCACGTAGGTGAGAAAGTAGTCGTTGCGACTCGCTTCCTCGAAGTAGTCGCGCAGCGCCTGCGCGCGCTTGGGCCCGTGCTTCTCGAACACCTCGATGCCCATCCGCTGGCCGACAAGCGCGGAGGCGAGGTGATCGGGCGAGCGGCCCATGAAACCGTAAGAGAGGCGGGCCCATGCCTGCATCGCCTTGCGGCGTCGGACCATTTCGGAGTAGTTGCGCGGCATCTGCCAGGCGCGATTGATCCGCCTATTCGAGCCATGCGGCAAGAACGTCATCAGTTCGATGTTTTCCGATCTCGCCTGGTAGTCGTAGAGCAACGCCGCCGACTTGACCGAATTGCGGAATGCAGCATGCTCGGTGACGTCGGGCACGAGCTTGCCGTCAATATAAACTGTGCGGCCGTCCTTGAGCGATTTGATGTGCTCTGCCCCCGTCTTGCAATCCGTCATGGCCGGCTCCTTCTTCAGTTACCCGCAACCTCGCACCGCCGACTTCACGTCAGTCCATCGAGGCCTTTGATCTCACTAGCTGCAAGACCGCCGACGCGATGGTTGGCACGGCCCCGGTTGGCGAACGCGCAGATGATCGCAATTTCATTCGGTAGCGGCGCATCGGGCAGCGTGATGGTGGTGCCGTCGTAGTGCGAGCGGACATAGAGCGCATCCTTGTGCGCAAGCGGAATGTCGATAGTGGCACCCGCTGCGGCGCGCTTGGTAATCGAAGAGATCCACGCTTTGCCGCCGCCGGCGGCCTCGCGCATCACGTTGCCGAACACGGTGGTGAGCATGGACACGCCGTGCTCCTGCTCGCCCTCGACTCCGATGACGGCAGCCTTGCCGTAGCTCTGCGCCTTATGCGGCGCCAAAAGCGAAATCGCGAGCGCGCAGATCGTGCGCCCGATCTCGTCGCTCGCGTCGGTAAGCGGCTTGAGGTCGCGTTCAAAGCGGCCTGCGAATGGATTGTCGATGATGGCGGCCACTGCGACCTTGCGCAGCGGCGGATCGATGCGTTGTCCGGCTTCCTCCGCGATCTCTTCTATGAACGACAGCGTGCGCTTGATATTCATTGATCGTTCCCTCCCGCTACGCTTTTTATTTGTTTGGCAAAATGATGGGTCGGTCTAGTAATGCATGTCAATAGCAACGGCATGGCGCAGACCTTTCCTTGATGTCAGACATCCTCGACGATGAGCGGCCTTCCGGGCTTCCTCTGGCGGCTATCGCTGCGCGGCCGATAGTTGAGGCGGTAGCTCATGTCTCGTGCGAGAAGCGGCTCGCGGCAGTGGTCGCACACGACCGCCGGATTGAAATCGTGGCCGCATTTCTTGTGAGTAAGGATCAGCGGCGGCTTGCCGCGCGCGAGCCAGTCGTCACCCCAGCGCAACATCGCGATCAGCGGTCCATAGAGATCCTTGCCCTTTTCGGTCAGCGGATATTCATAACGCTCGGGCTGATCTTGATATTTGCGTCGCACGAAAATTCCTTCCGCGACCAGGCGGTCGAGACGATCGGTCAGGATATTGGGCGCGATGCCGAGCTTGTTCTGGAGATCGTCGAAGCGGCGTGCGCCGAAGAATGCTTCGCGAATGACCATGAAACTCCATCGGTCGCCGATTACTTTTAGCGTTTGTGCCACCGAGCTTGGGCGACCACGATCAAGTAGTGCCGGATCGGACGGGCGCCGGTTGCGCTTGGCGTCAAAGACCGGGGTTACACCTGCGCCAGAACCATTCCGATAGGTGACGTTCGTGTTGTCAACTTCATCCTTGCAATACGAGCAGGCGACCATCGGCCGGCATATTCGGCCACACAAATTGTGAATGAGATAAATTGGCGGTTTGGCGGCTTTCTTCAGCCATTTGTCGCCGAATGCGAGCAGTGCCAGCATCACTGGATAAAGGTCGATGCCCATCGGCGTTAGGCGGTACTCGAAGCGCTTCGGCCGCTGCGAATACTGAACGCGACGCAACAGTCTGCCGGCTGTGAGATCGCGCAGCCGTTGCGTGAGTGTCGCGCGTGGAATTCCGAGCGCCGCCTGAAATGTTTCGAAGCGTGTCGCTGCGAAATAGCATTCACGCAGTACAAGAAATGCCCAGCTGTCGCTCAAGATTGCGACGGTACGGCCAACCGAGCAGTTGCGCTCATGGATAACGCGCACGGGCTTGGCGCGTGATCGTCGCGCAGGGCGGTGCGCCAGCGCGCGGCGGCGCAAACTCACAACCTGACCCATCGCCACCCCGAGCACCGCTGCATCGAAGGCACGCGGCTCCTTGACTTGACGATAGCCTACATAGTCTAATTATGAAAGTCATTAATCGCGGGACGATGCGGGGCCTCTCGCAGTCATGAAGCCGGCAGCGTTCGAATACGTGGTCGCCAACAGCATCGACCAGGCGGTCGCAGCGCTCGCGCAAGCTGGCGGCGAGGCAAAAATACTTGCCGGCGGGCAAAGCCTCGTGCCAATGCTGAATTTCCGGCTCCTCCGCCCAGCGATTCTCGTCGATATCAACCGTATTCCCGGGCTTGCTTTCATCGAGGACGCTGGCGAGGTCGTGAAAGTCGGCGCGCTGACGCGGCACTACCAGATTGAAACCTCGCCGGTCATCGCGAAGCACTTTCCAGTGCTGTCGTACGCGATGACGCACGTCGCACATCTTGCAATCCGTAACCGCGGCACCATCGGCGGCAGTCTGTCGCATGCCGATCCCGCCGCCGAATTACCGATGATGGCGGCGTTGCTCGGGGCAAAGCTGCATATCGTTTCGGGTAGGGGCAGGCGCATTGTCGAGGCAGACGATTTCTTCCGCGATGCGCTCACGGTCGATCTCGCGGAAGACGAATTGCTGACGGAAATCCATCTGCCGAAATTGCCGCCGCGGACCGGCTGGGGCTTCGAGGAAGTCGCGCGCCGCGCAGGTGATTTCGCCCTGGCTGCTGTTGCCGCTACGGTCACGGTGGCCGGCGGTGCGATGAAAGAGGCGCGCATCGCGCTCACTGGTGTCGGCCCGACACCTGTCCGTGCACGCAAAGCAGAGGCGTTACTCACCGGCCAAAAATCCGAAGCGAAATTAATGACGCGGGTGATTGAGATCGTGCGTTCCGCAATCAAGCCGGAAACCGATCTGCACGCTTCGTCGGATTACAGGCGCCAGCTGGCGGGCGCTCTCGCGAGCCGTGCTCTTGCCGCCGCGTTGCAGCGAGCGGCCGCGCTATGAGTGGTCGGCACGATATACGTGTGACGATCAACGGCGTGGTGTACGAGCGCGTGATCGAGCCACGCCTGCTGCTGGCAGATTTCCTGCGTCACACGCTCGGGCTCACCGGCACACACGTCGGCTGCGAGCATGGAGTTTGTGGCGCCTGCACGGTGCTGGTTGACGGTGATAGCGCGCGCTCGTGTCTTATGTTTGCGGTGCAAACGGACGGCTGCACGGTCGAGACCGTCGAAGGGCTTGGCGACATCAGCAAGCTGAATCCTTTGCAACAATCTTTCCACGAACATCACGCGCTGCAATGCGGTTTCTGCACCCCCGGGATGCTGATGACCGCGACGGATCTTCTGAAGAAATATCCGCTCGCAACCGACGACGACGTTCGCGAGGGGCTTTCGGGCAACCTCTGCCGCTGTACCGGCTATGAGCACATCGTCAAGGCGATCCGCGCGGTGAAAGCGGGATCTGCGCGATGAAGATGAACCTCCTTTCCGGCGGGCGGTTGCGCATGCGCAAGAGCGTCTATTTTCCGGACGCGGAACGTGGCGAGACTATAGAAATCCCCGTGTCTTGCGCGGTCTTGCGGCATCCGCAGGGCAATGTGCTGTTCGATACCGGCTGTCATCCTTCGGTGCCGGACGATCCGGAGGCGCGCTGGGGAAGTCTTGCGAAATTGATGGTGCCGATCATGCCGAGTGGCGAGAACGTGGTCACGGGCCTCGCCGGCATTGGCTTGCAACGCGACGACATCGATATCGTTGTCTGCTCGCATCTGCATCCCGACCACTGTGGCTGTAACACGCTTTTCAAGCGCGCGAGCTTTATCATCCACAAAAAGGAGATCGAGGCAGCGCGCGCGCCGAATGCCAAAAACGCCGGTTATCTCGCCGGCGAGTGGGAGCAGTCAGCGCCGACTGACGAACTCGATGGCGAGCGCGATTTGTTCGGGGACGGGCGTATCGTGCTAATCCCGCTGCCTGGTCATACACCAGGCACGACCGGCGCGTTGGTCGCACTCGACCGTTCTGGAAAGTTTTTCCTCGCTTCCGACGCTGTGAGCGTGCTTGAAACGATCGATCGCGATGTCATTCCGCGCAATACCTGGAATGTCGACGCACTGATGAAATCGCTTGCCGAGATCAAGCGCATACAGAAGCAGGGCGCCGTGGTGCTGTGCGGCCACGACGCCGCGCAATGGCAAAGCTTGCGAAAAGGCGCCGACGCTTATGACTGAGCCCGCCGAAACCCACGCCAGGCCGAAGATCATCGGGGCCCGGGTCAAACGTGCCGAGGATCCGCGCCTGCTTACGGGCCTCGGCAGCTATACCGACGACCGACAAGTGGCACGCGCGCTGCACGTTGCCTTTCGTCGCAGCGACCAATCGCACGCGCGCGTCGTCGCCATTGATTGTGAAGCTGCCGGTGGTGAACCCGGGGTCATTGCTGTATTCACGGCAGAAGATCTCGCGAACGGCGTAAAGCCTCTGGTTGCCACGTCGCGCATGGCGAATTATTACGCGACGCCGATTTTGCCGCTGGCGCGAGGCAAGGTGCGCTACGTCGGTGAGCCCGTCGTGGGCGTTATCGCCGAAAGCCGTTACCAGGCGGAAGATGCGCTCGAACTCATAAACATTGACTATGAACCGCTGCCCGTTGTCATCGATGCGGAAATGGCGGTTCACGACAGCGCGCCGCTTCTGCACGAGGAGGCGCGCACTAATGTGCTCCTGAGCCGCGAGTTCAAGCGCGGCGATGTCGATGCGGCGATTAACGCGGTGCCGGTACGCGTCAAAGGTCGGTTCCGCATGCACCGCAAGACGCCGGTGGCGATGGAGCCGCGCGCATGCCTTGCCGAATATGACGCCGGCCGCGACGCGCTGACTCTGCATTCGGCGACGCAGGTCCCCGGCATCGTGCGTGATGCCCTATCAGCCGCGCTCGATTTGCCCGGCCACAAGATCCGCGTGGTGGCACCTGATGTTGGCGGCGGCTTTGGGGGGAAGGGCTCGCTTTATCCCGAGGAGATTTTCGTTTGTGCCGCCGCACGGCGGCTCGCACGCCCGGTCAAGTGGACCAGCGATCGCATGGAGGATTTGACCTGCAACAGCCAGGGCTTCGATGAGATCATCGATGCCGAGCTTGGTCTCAATACCGACGGCCGTATCGTGGGGTTACGCGCGGACGTGATCGGCGACGTTGGCGCCTATTCGATCTATCCGTGGACCGCTGCACTTGAGCCGGTGCAGGTCGTGAGTTTCCTGCCGGGGCCTTACCGCATTGAGCATTACCGCGGCCGCGTACGGGCGGTCGCTACCTCGAAAGCACCGACGGGGCCTTACCGCGGTGTCGGCCGCCCGACTTCGACTTTTGTCATGGAACGGCTGATGGACATGGCCGCCGCACAGCTCGGGCTCGATGCGAAGGAAATCCGCCTGCGTAATCTAGTCGGCGCAAGTGAGCTTCCCTACAAGGTCGCTTCCGGCATCGTCTGGGATAAGTCCGGCTTTCAGGAATGTCTCCACGCGGCCTGCGACGCGATCGGTTACGAGACGCTGCGCGTGGCGCAAAAGGAAGCGCGTGCGAAGGGCCGTTGGTTCGGCATCGGTCTGGCGTCTTACGCGGAATTGACCGGCATCGGCTCGCGCATCTCGGTCGCGCCGGGGATGCCCATCAATACCGGCACAGAAATGGCAAATATTCGCGTCGATTCGACTGGGGCGATCACCGCCGCATTCGGCGTCGCCTCGCACGGGCAGGGGCTGGAAACGACGCTGGCACAGATCGTCGCCGAGCACCTCGGCGCCCGCTTCGAGGATGTCCGTATCGTGCAAGGTGACAGTGCCGCGGTACCGGGAGGGACGGGCACCTATGCCAGCCGGAGCCTCGTGCTTGCCGGCGGCGCGGCGACGCTTGCTGCACGCGCGGTGCGCGAGAAAGTGCTCAATGCAGCTTCGCATCTGCTCGAAGCGTCAACGGCCGATCTTGTCGCCGAAGATGGAAAGGTGTCCGTCGCCGGAACCGACCGTTCGCTGACGTTCCGCGAAGTTGCGCGGGCAGTCTACTCTGAGATGGGCCGCCTGCCACCGGACGCGC
>Ga0075425_100008792_pt1 | contig 10733 bp, 7 predicted proteins | sample SoiMethybrSBSTD4_FD_75300 | JGI IMG/M metagenome (GOLD analysis project Ga0075425, IMG submission 75300) | Bulk soil microbial communities from a Populus tree surrounding site in Tennessee, USA - Soil MetaG P. TD hybrid SBSTD4 | ecosystem: Environmental > Terrestrial > Soil > Tree plantation...
CGGCAAGGCGATCCAACAACAACAGAATTCCGCCGCCGAGCAGCACCGGGAATGACAAAAGCGCCAGTACAGCTGTTGTGAACCATGCCCAGCATGTCAGTGGCATGCGCATGAGAGACATGCCGCGCGTGCGCATGTTCAGTAACGTAGTAATGAAGTTAAGCGCTCCCAGCAGTGAGCCCACGCAGAAAATGGCGATACTTATGATCCATAAGTTCATTCCCATCCCTTGCCCAGGCCCGGCGATCTGCCCCAGCGCGCTCAACGGCGCGTAGCCGGTCCATCCTCCTATTGGTCCAACTGTCGAAGGCGCACCAGAGAAGAAAATCGCTGCAAGGATCACGATGAAGCCGACGAACGTTATCCAGAACGACATCATGTTGAGGAACGGAAACGCCATATCCTCAGCGCCAATTTGTATCGGCAGGAAGTAGTTGCCAAAACCGCCCTGTGGCGCGGTTGTCAACACGAAGAAGACCATGATCGTCCCGTGCATGGTTACCAGCGACAGATAGAATTCCGGATTCATCACACCATTAGGTGCGCCACCCGGAAAGAGGGTTCCGAGGATGGGCCAATTTGTTCCCGGCCACGAGAGATTCAGACGCATCAACAGCGACATAATCATGCCAACCAGCACGGCCGCGAGTGCCAACAGTATGTACTGGATGCCTATAACCTTATGGTCCAAACTGAAGATGTATTTGCGTATGAAGCTCTTTGGCGGCTCGTGTCGATGCACGGCGTCGTGGGTTTCAGACATCTTTAAGTCTCCTCAGCGATTTTCTTGGACCGCGGAGTTTGCGTCCGCGCGTCCGGGCGTAGTTGCCCGGACCTCTCACGTTTAATATTGAGGCAACTGATACTTATTTAATAATTCCTGCATTCGCGCCTGAAACTGCGCTTGCGGCAAAGCAGTTAATGCTCGATGTTCGTCTTCGGGCAATACAAGCATGTAACTCTTCATTTTGAAGTGAAGTTGCCCGCACAGTTCCGCGCAAGCTAGCTCGTACTTACCAACTTGCGTTGCGGTGAAGTGCACCTTTATCTCCATACCGGGCACTAGATCCTGCTTGAAGCGAAGTGGTGGAACCCAAAAGCTGTGTATGACATCCTTCGAACGAAGTCTTAGCTCGACGGGTCGATTAACCGGGATGGCGAGGGCTGCGGTAACCGCATCATCTTTCGCACTGGGGTCGCTTTCATCGAGTCCGACAAAGTTCAGCGCGGAATCGTCAATCAAAGCAGGGTCTGTGCGGCCAAAAACGTTGTCCTTGCCGGCGTAGTGAAAGTTCCACTGAAACTGCTGCGCGACGACCTCAACCTGAAAAGCCCCTGCGGGTGCATCATGCAAACGAAGCTGAGCCCAAACGCTCTGGCCCATGACGGCCAACGCGATAAACACTACCGCAGTGACCACAGTCCAAACGACTTCGAGACGATTGCTGCCGTGCGTGTAAGTTGCGCGTCCGCTTACTGTGTCACGGTACTTCCAAACCATCCACCCGAGGCCAACCTCAGCCGCCGTGAATGCCACGCCCACCACCAAAATGGTGATGAGAAACTGGCGATCCAGGGCTGGAGCATGTGCAGAGATCGCCGGTGGAAACCACCATTTCTTGCTGACAAACAGAATTACTGAGGCAAGAGTAACGATCCAGATAAGAACCGCCAGAACTCGTCCCATCGGCTAGATCTCCTTAGTTAGTGGTAAATAATAGTCGTGATGGTGAATAGGTAATGGTGATTAGAACATGCGGCCTGCAAACATTTTCCATTTTCCATTCATCATTTTTCATTTCTCATTTGAGCCATATTCGTGCCTCAAACTACGGTCTAAATAACAAATGAGAAATGAAAATGTTTGTAGGTCGCTTTTCGATTCACCACTTACCACTTACCGATCAAAGACCATCAGAATAAACAGAAGCGGCAGATATACTACAGATGCCAACAACAAACGCCGCGCCTGTTGTCTTGATTTTGAGAAAGCCGCGCGAACGCTGCTGTAGAGAAACAGCAGACCAAGAATGATCGCGCCATAGAAATAAAGTTTGCCCGACAAGCCAAGCACGGTCGGCAGCAGGCTCACCGGCAAAAGCATCAGGGTGTAGACGATGATTTGTTGCGCCGTCACACGCCCGTCAGGTTCCACTACCGGCAACATCAAGATGCCCGCGCGACTGTAGTCCTCACGATACATCCACGCGATCGCCAGAAAATGTGGAAATTGCCAAAGGAACAGAATCGCAAATAGCACAAAAGGTTCCACGCCCAGTTCGCCTCGGGCTGCTGTCCAGCCAATCAATGGAGGCACAGCTCCGGGAAATGCGCCTACCAAAGTCGAAAGCGTACTTCGCGTTTTTAAGGGCGTATAAGCAAATAAGTATCCGGCAATAACTGTGAGCCCGAGTAATGCAGTAAGAGGATTTACAACCGCCGCTAAGTACACCTCGGCGCCTGCGGTCAATGCAACACCGAAACATAGAGCCTCTACCGGCGTCAATTTTCCCGAAGGCAATGGTCTGTCAGCGGTGCGACGCATCAAGCTGTCGAGATCCCGCTCGAGGTATTGATTCAGAGTTGCGATTCCAGAGGACAGAAGCGCTATACCGAACATCGAACTCGCCAACGCGAGGTAATTAACGCCCTGGCGCGAGGCCAAACAGAAACCGGCTGCAGCGGTAAGCACGATCAGGAACGTGATTCGAGGCTTCGTGAGCTCCGCGTAAGCTGCAATCCGTTCGCGAGCACTTAACCGTTCGCCTTGCAGTTCAGCAATCGCCGGATGAAGTTTTACAACGAACTCTTCCATGAGCTTTAAAAAATTCTAAATCCTAAATTCTAAATTTTCTGAACCTGAAACGAATTCCACCGATTCATTTGGTCGCAGGCAACGAAACGCCCGCAGTGTTAATACGATTGCCGATGCAAACACCGCAGCCCCACAAGCTACATGACCCACTGTGACCCCAACCATCGGGTTAAGTGGTTGAGGATCGTTAGGCGATGCCTGTCTCGTAATGTATGACGCAAGCCCGAGCAGAAGCTGTATACCCAGAAGGATTAAAGCAATCACTGCCGGTCGTGTAAGAAATGATTGGTTCCGATAACGCCAGATAACGATGATCGCTGCCGCACCTAACAATAGCGTAACTGCTGCTGCACCACCGATGTGCGCGATAAGCAGATCCGCAGGTAAAGGTTTATCCCAGGTCGCTGAGTGACGTAACGTTGCCCCGATTATCAGCTGCAAAAAGATTGTCGCTGCGGCAGCAAGACAGATATACCGGACTGGTATGCCACGATCCTCCTCCAGGCTCAATTGATTGTTCATCCAGCTCTTCGATGTAAAGACGGCCAGACTCACAGTTGTACAGAAGAAGAGTTGGGCCAGAGTGGCATGTGCAGCCGAAACGACCAGCGGCAACATCAACTTTACAGTGAGACCGCCGAGAAGCCCCTGAGCGATCACACCTGCCAATGCAAACACACCCAACCGTCGTACCCATGTACGTTTTTCTTTTCTCAGAATGTAAATCGTGAGCGCTATGGTCAGCAGGCCTACCGTCGTAGCAACCATGCGGTGGCCGTGCTCCCAAAACAGGTTGCCGACCATCTTGGGAAACACCTGTCCATTCGACAGCGGCCAGTCTGATGTCGCTAGCCCTGCATCATGACTCGTGACCAGAGCACCGGCGATGATTAAGAAAAACGTCGCACAAGCGACGAGCAAGCTGAATCTAAATAATCCCTTGTTCATTAACCGATTGCTAAATTTCCAATTGCCGATTCCAGATTGGCTGTATTCTTTGCGCGTTATCCATTAAGTTCGCCAAAAGTATTCTTCTACGTACGTGCTGGTTGCGACCCATTTGTCGATCTGTTGCCGACTGGCGACTGCGCGTTTTGCAATCGGCAGTCGGCAATCGAAAATGAGATCAGTGTTTCCCGCCGACGACTGGAATCTCCAGCGCGGGCATCACTTCCAACGAGCCAGGGCGACCTGCCGCGGCAGCCGTTTCTCCGAACGAGAAGTCAGCCTTCGCACTGCCACTTGCCGTCACAATGACCTGCATAGTCTTTTCAGTTCCCGCTGCTCCACCCTCGCGCCATGCGACGACTGTATACGTTCCCGGAGGCACTCCTTTGATCGTGTAAGCGCCGTCTTCACCAGAAACAGAGTAGAACGGATGCTTGAGGACGCCGATATACGCCTTCATCCACGGATGTTGGTTGCACTTGACGGGAATCAAGATCTCAGCGCGTGCAAACGTCTTTTCGATCGGCGGTGCGCCGTTCGGCTGTGTCTGATTCCATTCGGGATTGTTCTTCGGCGTTGGATGGATGTTGTGCTGGGTTGGATCACTATTGGTAACTGATAGCTTCTGGTTTGTCTGGATGCCGAGTACGTGTGGACGATAATGGCAGCCATTCTGGTCGAGAACCACAGCCTGAGTTGGAGTCTCAAATGTGTACTCCGTGATCTTCGAGCCGTCAGCTAAAGAACCTTCCTTAATGTAAACGAAAACGTTGGCGAGTTTTCCGTCTTTGACCACCGTGGTCTCTGTAGCCAAATTCGGATTCTTACTACCGCAAACTGGATCCGCTGACGTATCGATCTTTACTGGAGCCGGCGGCGTGCCTGTGAAAGCAATCGTGCCGGCAATCGATCCCTCGTTACCACTTGGCCTGAAGGCCTTGCCCGTAGTCCCAGTGCCGGCATTAGTCGATTCGTTCGTCGCTGTCTTGCCGCAGGCGGAGCCGAGCGCCAGCAAAGACAGCACTAATGCCATAACAAGCCAGACCTTTGTCTGCTTCTTCATATTCAATCCTCCGAATTAGAATGACTTTCGAATAGAACTGTAGCACGGCAAACGCCATAATGCAGGCGCTCACGGCTATCAATCCTCGCCTCGCTGGGCGAAGTTTTCTCGCGCCAGCCACCTACAATCTGTTTACAAACTCTGCCTCACAGCCCACCGGGCACAATCATTGCACGGCTGCGGAAGCCCGGCGGTCGCGCTCGAACGACCGCAATTGTCTTCTTACGCTTTGGCAAACGATTAGCCCCAGTTGTTCGGCTATTCGAATTTCCCTGTGCCCTTCCAGTTTGCGCAGGCGCAGATGCCGCTGGAGCTACAGGAGCAGTTGCCAATAACTGTCTCTGTTCGGCGGGCGACATTAGGAACATATACCGCACCAACAACTTCGCGTGATCGCTGTGGTATTCGTTGGCACTCTGTGGCGGATTCGGCAGATTAATCACCCACCGATCATTTTCTCTCCGGAAGAGTCCCGAAGGCATAGCCGTGCCTGGACTGATCTGCGCCGGATCAAGTAACCACCGGAATGTCCAGTCTGGCTTTAATCGTTCACCTGCAAGCAGGAAGTTCGGTGCAATCGCCTTTTCATCGTGAGCAGGTTCACCCGTGATGTGACACTTCAAGCAAGGTGTCCCCGAAGTGAACATCTGTCGCGCAACCAACTTCTCCTGGTCCGTCAGCGGCTCCAGCTTCTCCTTTATATATGGCTCCTGTTGTCCGGAAAGCGCCATGAAGAAACGAACCAGCACTTGTAGCTCATTCGGCGAGAAGTTGAACGTCGGCATTCGTACCTTTAAGTAGGGACGGACGCCGTTTCGGTCCGCACCGGGCTGCGGCTTCAGCCGTTCAGAGGTGCCCGCGGCCGCCGGCGCAGCGTTGGCAGACGGATTCACCGAAGCGTTACCAGTTGTTGGCGGCGTTGCAACTTTTTGTGGCGCTGCAGTGGGAGGCGCTTGTTCAGACCCCTGTGTCGACTTCTCTTCAGATAATGACGGGTCATGTAGGAAACGCAGCAACCAGCTCGGATCGACACGTGCGCCTTCGCTTGTCAACCGAGGTGGCAACTGTTCTGCCGAACCTTGATACTGTGGAAGATCCATCAGGACCGACCGCTGCCCAACTTGCAACTGGTGACACCCCATACAGTTGTATTTCTTGACTACCCACCAACCGTTCTGAATATCCTGCCGTCGCTGGTCCTCGGGAGTATAGAAAAGAGACGCGGGCACATTTGAGCCTTCTGCGCCAACACTTCCTAGCAAGAACGTCGTAAGCGCATTACGCCATTCAGGAGTCAGGAAAGGTTCCGGCATGCGCAGGCGATCCTTAGGATCTTTCTCCTTGCCGACGTCATAAATTCCGGGCTTTGCGAGCTTATGTTCGAAGAAACCTTTGTGGTTGTACCACGGGCGTTCAGTCTTCGAACTGGCGCTAGAGCCTTCGGCGCCAGCTTGCTCATGAAGTTTTAGTGGATCTTCACCGTCTTCGGCTTTCTTGGTCCATAGTGCAAAATCCAATCGCTCGATTGGTGTTGCACCTTCGACGGTCAGTTCTTTTCCGATCCGTTGCTCTTCTTCAAAGCCCTTGATCTCATGGCAACCAGCGCAGCCGTATTGTTTGATCAATGCGAAGCCTTTGTCCTTGAGATTCGGATCATCCATGAAGGAAGCATTCGGGTACTGCGGCGGCGACGAGAGTGAAAACAGGTATGTGGCAATGTCCCGAGCATCCTGCTCAGTTAAGCGGAAGTTTGGCATCACCGTCATGTTCTGCACTTGCAGCTCAGCGCCATCGTTTGGACAACGCGAATGCAATTCAGTGTCGAACACGTACGGTTTGCCGGCCTTGGCGTAATCCTCAGGAGTCAGATCACGCTTCTCTTTCGGACAGTATGGAGCGAAACGCTCACGAGGGTTGTGAATCCAGCGAACAATGTAATCAAAGTTCGCCTTCTCGCCGACCTTGGAAAGATTGGCAGCGAACTTGCCACCCATCTCACTGTCCCCCTGGCCGATGGAGTGACAACCGAGACAACCCCGGTTCTCAAACAGGTCTTTTCCGCGGCCCGCATCTCCCCGTTGTTGCGCAGGAATCTTGCCGTCAAACCCGTCCTGCCACAGATATGCAGCTATAGCTTTAATCTGCTCCGGGGCATCATTATCGGCCTTCACACCTGATTGATCGTTTACATTAGCAAACCGCCAGAACGTGGGCATCTTTGTGCCCGGCCTGAATGCCTGCGGATTCTGCAACCACACCGGAATCCATTCTTTTCGTAATTTCAGCCGGACATCCTTCAGATTTGGCCCAACCTTTTTCTGGTCCTGCATCAGGTACTTGGCCTGCAAATTCAGTTGATCAATACGTGCTGCCAGCAAACTGTTGGTGACCTTCAGGCTTTCAGAGTGGGCCAGCATCTTTCGAGCGTCTTCGTCACTTGTGCCTTCGGGTGGATTCTCATCCTGCCGGATCTGTTTTTGGTTGGCGGTGATTTGGTCTTCGAGTTGACTGATATTCTGACGAGCAGCTCCCAGCGAATCAGTCTCGCGATCGAAACCTTCGTATCGGTGACAACCTACACAGCCGCGTTGATAAAAGAGATCGCGACCAAGATTGAGTGTTTCAGCTCCAAGTGTCACACGATCCCTGGCGTGACATTGTTGGCATCCGGCTTCGGTGTTTTCTTTCTCGAACATCGGCCATAGCCAGAATTTATTCTGGCCATGGCTCTTCAATTCGCTCGTCGTTGCGCGTCCATTGCCCCAGTGACAACCTGAACAACCAAACTTGTCGGGCTTGTGTATGTCGAGTAATTCCTTGTTCGGATGGCTGACGAACGCGCGAGACAGATTGTCAGGCTTCTTTCCCGGACCATCTGGCGCCATGTCTTCAGCCTTAATCGGGAGCAGCGAGCGAACCCCTAGATGACACACCTCGCAACGATCGACGATGTTGTAGTCATTTACACTTACCTGATGTCCCAGAATCGAATAGTCAAAACGGTTCAATCCCTGTTTGGCTGTTTCGATTTGGCTCGGCGATAGTCCATACAGATGATTCTTCAGGTAATCATCGCGCTTCTTGTCGAGGTCGGAAGGGGTTTTCAGTAACGCAGCTTTTTGCCCAAGCTTCTGAGCTTTTAGATCACGCAGATCGTTGTAAGTTTTTTCAAGGGTGGGGTAGTCCATGCGCACAGTTTGCTTGCGCGCCGGATTGTCGTCCGAAGGCATTTCGACTTCGACGACTTGTTTCTTCGTGGTCTCTGCTTGTCTCCTATACCGATCTTTCGCCCGACCATCAGTAGTTTCAATGTTGTAATTGATCACCGTGAGGCGGCCGCGTTGGTTCTGAAAAGGATCGGTAACGGCATCAAGCTTTGCCTGAATTACCTTTACCTCAGAATCGATCTGGGCCACCTCAGGTTTTACTTCTTCATGAGCTGCCTTTGCCTGGTCATCGAGCGCCTGATATTCGGGAGTTTCCTTAATTTCCTGCTCGCTCTTACCCGCCATTGGCTTGACGCTGTCCAAAAACCGGCGATAGCGGCTGACGTATTCACGCTGCATCCGCTTCCACGGCCGTTGCCCGAACGCTTCGTCATAGAGCGCCCACGCAAGTGACCCTATAAGGAGCAGCGCAGAAATCAACATCAAACCGCTGGTGGAGCGGCTGACAATTGGATCTTTTGTCGGGACCTCAGGCTCTTTGCGGACTAGTGACTCGGTGGCCTCACGAGAGTCAGACACTACGATCTTCCCTCCGGACTCGTCAGATGTTGAACCACGGCGTTACCCAAACGTACTTGATCGTTAATGTAAGTCGCAGCAGCAGCTTTACCGGCAGTGCCAACAGCACACTAACCGCGAAGAACTGAAACGTCAGATACTGCAGGATGCTAGTTCGTGACAGAATCTTCTGTTCAAACTCATTCTTTGGAAATAGATTCAATGGACGCAGAGTGATCCGTTTAAAATCGACCGTCATTAACCAATGAAAGAACAACGCGCCCAGCACGTAGAACCCACTCACCACAATTAATCCAAATAAGAACTTCGCCGGGTTATTTGAAAGGAAGCTAAGGTGAAGCAGTTTTCCAATTCGACTTGTTGCGATCCAGTCGTGGAGATCTATGTTCTTGTCGAAAACGACCGCATTGTGATCCCAAGTTTGTCCCGGCCAGAACCAAATCCAACCCGGCCCACGTATGAACGTGCCGATGAAGATCAAACTGATCCACATCAGAAAGCCCCAGCCAAACATTAAAATCGAGAATCGACGCTGCCGCAGTGTGTAGTAACCATTTCCCAACGGATTTGAATCAACGTAGGGAAACACCATTAAGCCGATCATGATGATGCTCGGCATAACCACACCCGCGATCCAGGGATCAAAATAGACGAGCATCTCTTGCAATCCCAGGAAGTACCAGGGGGCCTTCGACGGATTCATCGTGAGGTTTGGATTCGCAGGTTCTTCAAGCGGCGCGTTCAGCGTGATGGACCAGATAAAGAGAACGACCGTAACGATCAGCGTTACCAAGAACTCAATGCGCACGAGATATGGCCACACGTGAACTTCGCGGGCCCAGCCAGGCCGCCATGGCTCAACTTTTCTGTGATGAGTCTTGGCTAACTTTGGATCAGCTTCGAGTTGTTTAATCAACTGATCGTTGGCGCGCGATTGCTTGACGCCCATCCAGGTAAAAAACGGCACCAAGAAAAGCATCGCGACAATGGGGATATTGTCAGGCGCCGAGGCAATTACCCATAACTGGTGCCAGTCCTGAACGAACAACGCCGCCAGCGCTATAAGCACCACTAGCAGGCCGAGGATCGTCCATTTATTAATAAATCTACGCATCGCCTTATTTCTTCTTAGCCGTCTTCATTTCCGACTCAAGCATTACCGGCGCTGGCCCGGAAATGCCTCCGTCCTTCCTGATTCGCCAAAAATGCACAGCCATAAAGATCGAAGCTACCAATGGGATGCCGATGCAATGCCAGATATAAGAACGTAATAATGCGTTTGAATCCACGATCGAGCCGCCCAACAATCCAAACCTGACGTCGTTGTAAGGCGTCATTCCCAGTTGAGCGCCAAAGGGCCCCTCGTGACCCAACATCGGCGTCGCGCGCGCCATGTTCGTGCCAACGGTGACCGCCCAGAAGCCGAGCTGGTCATCCGGCAGTAGATAGCCTGTGAACGAGAGCAGCAGAGTCAGCACAAGCAGAACGACGCCAACACACCAGTTGAACTCACGTGGCCGTTTGTATGATCCCGTCAAGACAACACGGAACATGTGCAGCCAGGTTGTGATTACCATCAGGTGCGCTGCCCAACGGTGCATGTTTCTGAGCAGCTTGCCGAACGGGACGTCATGCTCGAGGTAGAGGATATCGCGGAAAGCGTCGCCTTTTGTGGGGTGGTAGTAGAACATCAACAACACCCCGGTAAAGGTCAACACGATGAAAAGATAAAAAGTTATTCCACCCATTCCCCAGGTGTAGGGATATCGCACCGCATCGCGATTGATCTTGGCCGGATGAAGATGCAGGAATACGTTCGAGAGAACTGCAAGCGAGCGGTTACGCGGGTCTGAACGATCGTGCGAAACGCGAAAGATAGATTTCCACAGCTGCGTATCCTGAGGATCTTTGTATGTCTTCGCTTCCTCGATCGCACGTTCTTTCAGCGCGCCGCCCGTTTCGCGGACGCGCTCAACCAGGCTTGCGCCTGCGGATTGATCGCCTGTCAGCTGTTTTGTCTCTTTATGATCCGGATTCTCAGGTTGCATAACGTCTTAACCTAGGGCAACTCTTTGGAGTGCTGCGACTGGTCGCAGCTTTTTGTAGTAGCTGGCGAAAGTGTAAAGCTGCGACAAGTCGCAGCACTCCAAAGAGTTGCCCC
>Ga0075425_100008793_pt1 | contig 10733 bp, 10 predicted proteins | sample SoiMethybrSBSTD4_FD_75300 | JGI IMG/M metagenome (GOLD analysis project Ga0075425, IMG submission 75300) | Bulk soil microbial communities from a Populus tree surrounding site in Tennessee, USA - Soil MetaG P. TD hybrid SBSTD4 | ecosystem: Environmental > Terrestrial > Soil > Tree plantation...
AAACCTTCGCGTACAATGATTAAGGCCGAGTTGAGAAAAAAATAAATGGCGGAGTAGTCGTCGTTGTGCGCCAGGATTTCGCCGGCCCGATCGAGGCGCGTTTCAATTTCGGCGCGGCGTTTTTCAATCTCCTCCGGAGCTACTCCTTGTTTAATTGCGTTTCGGTACTCTGTGAACAATGCTTCCAGCGCGCGACCAAAAGACGCATCCTTTGCGAATAGGGCCGGTTCGGCCAACTCGTATCCGTCAATGTACGCATCAACAGCTTTTTGATAGGCCTTGTCTTTTTCTCCACCGGAATAAAGGGACGCGCTTTCACGTACCAAATTTCGCGTCAAAACCAGTGGATCTGCGGGTTTTTGCTCAAGCAAACCACGGCGCAGATACGCCAGGACGTCATTGATGGAGGCTTCTTGGTCAAAGTATCCTTTGATCTGATCGGACAGCTCTTCATCAGAGTGGGTTGCGAGGTTGGCGACAGAGCTCACATCGGCCGGCAAATTTTTGTGTTCGAGCAGAGCCGCGCCGCGACGGGCTTGTTCGGCTGTGAAGCGCAACGACATGACGTAGAAAGCGACCTGCCAGCGCTGCTCCTCGCTAAAGGCGGCGAATGAAGCCATGGCAGTTCCTTCGACCCCGAAGCTAGCTGTATTGAATGCCTTGAAAGGGGACAATCCTGCCATGCGCTCGGGATCTGTGAAATTTGCTGGAGGAGGAGTTTTAGGACTCATCGAGTTCGTTCCAGGACCATCGGCGCGTCCAGTCGCGCCGTGACACTGCGCACAATTTTCGGCGTATAGCGACTGTCCCGATGCCAAGGTAGGAAGCTGTTTGGGGTAGGGAATAATATTGTAGGCCGAGATCACCTTCTGCTTGGCAGTCTGGGCGAGCTCGGCAATCACCGCGGGCTCAGCTTTTTTTTCAATCTGCGCGGCCAACGATCCGATAGTGGATTCAACTCCCGCCTTGTCCGCCCCGTCTCCTGCTTTGAGCTGTTTCAACAATTCCTGCGTTCGCCTGGAGAATTCCTGCATCTCCCCATATTCGTCTTGATTGACTATTTTGCCGTCTTTGACGGCGTTCTTATAATCGCTGCCGAGATAGTCGAGGACGGAAACGAGCCGTTTGGCTTGTTCTTGAGCAGAGGCGATTGGGAGTCCGAGGAAAAACGTCAGCAGTGCAAAGCCAAGGAAGACGCCAACTCTCGAAATCTCGCTATTTGGGGGTTTTTTCAATGGCGCTGTCGTTCCGTTGTGAACTTCTGCTTGATCTCTGAAGTCCACTTTACTATAAATCTGCTAGCAAATTTCCATATCCGAAGTTGGATGTTTCCACTATGTTAAAGTCAAAAGTTCGTATAGGCGAAAGAAAAAAGTTTGTCAAGACTACAGAGACACCGACGGTCAGTCCTGCCTTAGAGGACTACCTGAAGTCGATTTACCAGTTGGCGGAAGAATCCGAACCGGTCATCGCGGCTCGCATCGCCGCGGAGACGGGCGTTTCACCATCGACAATATTTACGACGTTGCAGCGGCTCGCCCGCGAAGGGTACGTGACCATCAATCGGCGCAAGGAAATACATCTTACCGCTGATGGCAAGACGGTCGCCGAGAAGATCGTGCGGCGACATTTCTTGACCGAGCGATTTCTCACCGATTTGCTGGGGCTTGATTGGGTGCGGGCGCACCAGGAAGCGCACCGTCTGGAGCATGCTATTTCGCAGGACGTGGAGGAGCGCTTGGCCAAGTTGCTGAGCAACCCGACGACTTGCCCCCACGGCAATCCGATCCCCGGGGCGCTAACAACGCCCTCGCCAAAAACAATTCCGCTCAATGAAGCGACCGACGGACAAAGGGTCGAGCTCGATTTCATCACCGAAGGCGGCGAGCGCGACGTACGCTTGCTGAGGTTTTTGCAGGAGCACGGGATGCGACCAGGCGCCAAGGTTGAGATCCTGGACGTTGCCCCTTCCCTCGGTATGATGACGCTGAGAGTGGGTGAGGACGCTTTTTCGTTAGGAATTGAAGCAGCGAAGAAAATTCGCGTTCATTGAACGGAACTCTCCAATGATACAGGTGCTGCTTTAGTCCGATGAGGGACTGTTAACTTGGCGGGCAGCCAATTCGCCAGCCAGAAACTCGATCTGCTCACTGACCCGGGCGTCGCGATCGAGTAGAATCACCTCTTGTCCCTTGACTCGGCAGCTGCCGCTCTTGGTGCGGTAACCCGCTTCGCGCAAGAGCTTTTCGCTGCGCACTTCAATGTCGAGCCGCTTCGCCTGGAGAATAAGTTCCTGCAAGCGCGCTTCGTGTTTGTTCTTAGCGGAAGGCATGATTTGCGAGGAAAACCCACGGGCGATTATGGACAAAATTCTCGGGATTGTAAACCTCTCTCGCCTTTCTCCCTTGCAAAAAAGAGCTTCCTTGCTATCGTACCGCGCGTGATGCGCCGGCCCGGCCTGGAGTTGATCTCGCCGACGCCGGCGCTCAGGAGAACGGCATGATCAAAAATATTCTCGTTCCGCTCGATGGGTCCGAGCACTCCAAAGCCGCCCTCGACTATGCTCTTTGGATCACAGAAAAGTTCGACGGCACGCTGTTCGGACAACACATCATTGATACGATCTCCATAGAAGGAACCTTTTTTCACGACATATCAGGCTCCCTTGGGTTCGAGCCTTACTTGGATTTCTCGAGCAAAATGCGGGAAATTCTCGAAGAGCGCGGCAAAGCGATTCTCGATGAATTCGCGAGCCGCTGTGAAAAACGGCATGTCCGATACACCACGTTTCTCGATATGGGATTGATCGCCAATGAGATTTGCGAACGTTCTAAAGTGGCGGACCTGGTGGTGATCGGCCACCGCGGTGTCAATGAAGAGTTTTCCACGGGGCTTTTGGGCACCACCGCCGAAACGGTCACGCGCAAATGTCCCCGGCCAGTGTTTGTCTCGACAAAACAATTCCAGCCGGTCGCCAAACCCCTGCTGGCTTATGACGGTAGTCAACGCGCTAGCTCCGCGATGGAGTCCGCCGCGGAATTTTGCACGGTACTGCACTTGCCGCTGACGGTGCTGACGATCGGCCGCGAAGAATCGGTCAAACGAAATAATTTGCAACAGGCAAAAAATTACTTAAGCTCGTATCCAATTGATGTGATGTATCAAACCGCACAGGGTTATCCCGAACAGAAGATCATCGAACAGCTGGTAACTTTTGATTACGATCTGCTCTTTATCGGCGCCTACGGCCATCGCCGGATTATCGAGATGGTTCTCGGCAGTACTACCGAATATGTGCTCCGCAATGCGCCTTGTCCGGTGTTCTTGACTCGCTAAATACTTATGAAGTTCGTTGCTGCTGCCGTTCAGATGCTTGCTGGCAACGATAAGCAGGCGAATCTCCGAGAGGCGACGAGCTGGGTGCGGGACGCGGCAGCTCAAGGCGCACGGCTGGTGGCTCTCCCTGAGGTCTTCATCTGGCGCGGTAGCAAGAAGCTCGAGCGCCAATTTGCGGAACCGATACCCGGGCCGACTTCGATAACATTATCCGATCTGGCCCGTGAACTGAGCATTTACCTCTTGGCGGGTTCAATTCTCGAAGAGATTCCAAATAGCGAAAGAGCCTACAACACGAGTTTGCTTTTCGATCCTGCGGGCGAGCAAATCGCCTGCTATCGGAAAATACATCTTTTCGATGTCGATCTTCCGAACGGAGTATCCTTGCGCGAGTCGCAAACTCGGGCGCATGGACATGAGCCGGTCGTGGCTCAAACCGAGCTCGGCACGATGGGTTTGAGTGTCTGCTATGATGTTCGGTTTCCCGAACTCTACCGAAAATTGGCCGAAAGAGGTGCCGAGGTCATCTTCGTGCCATCAGCATTTACTGCCTATACTGGCGAAGCACATTGGGAGACGTTGCTCCGCGCAAGGGCAATCGAAAACCAGGTTTATATCATCGCGCCAGATCAATTCGGCGTCACCGTCAATAGCTTCGAAACCCACGGCGATTCAAAGATTATCGATCCGTGGGGCCGAATCATGGCTGAGTTACCCCAGGGTCCCGGCGTGATCACGGCAACCATCGATTTAGATTATCTCGCGAAAATCCGCGCCGAGTTCCCGGTGCTTAGCCATCGACGGCTTACCTGAGCCGTACACCGCGCTAACTCGCAACTCCTTTTTGGGCCATGAATGTTGCCAAATCGCCGACACGACAGCTATAGCCCCATTCGTTGTCATACCATGAGAGCACTTTGGCCATCTTTCCTTCGAGGACAACCGTGGACAGCGCATCGACTATTGAGGATGCCGGATTGCCGCGAAAATCGCTCGATACCAGCGGTTCATCACAATAGCTGAGAATACCTTTTAAAGGCCCATCGGCTGCCGATCTCAGGGCATCATTCATGGTTTGGATCGTTGCGGATTTTTTCAGATCGACAACGAGATCGACCACCGAGACTGTGGCGGTCGGCACACGCAGCGAGAGGCCGTGAAGTTTTCCCTTGAGCTCAGGCATCACCAAGCCGATCGCTTTGGCCGCGCCTGTGCTCGTCGGAATGATGTTTTGTGCCGCTGTGCGGGCGCGTCGGAGATCTTTGTGCATCAGATCGAGGGTGCGCTGATCGTTCGTGTAAGAGTGAATGGTCGTCATCAAACCGCGCTCGATGCCGAACTGTTCGTGCAGCACTTTGCTAACAGGCGCAAGGCAGTTCGTCGTGCAGGAAGCGTTTGAGACGATATGATGCTTGCGGGGGTCGTATGCCGAATCGTTTACACCCAAGACCACGGTAAGATCCTCGTCGCTGGCTGGCGCTGTAATGATTACTTTTTTTGCTCCCGCCTCGAGGTGTGCTCGGACTTGCGCCGCGGCGGTAAAAACTCCAGTGGACTCGATAACAATGTCTACGCCAAGTGCTTTCCACGGGAGCCGTGCCGGCTCTTTTTGATTCAAAACAGCGATCTGCCAGTCGTCGATCTTCAGAACACCCTCGCCGACTTCGACTTTTCCGGGAAAAATTCCATAGGTTGAATCATAGCGAAACAGATGCGCGTTGGTGCGCAGGTCTGCCATATCGTTAATCGCCACCACTGTCAGGTCGTTTCTGTGGCGTTCTATCATGGCGCGAAGCGCTAATCGTCCGATTCGCCCGAATCCATTGATCGCAAGGTTCGCATGCATACTCAGTCCTCAGATTGGTTTTTTGTAAATGGATGATGAGTCAATTTTTAAAAATGACGGCGTGCCCGAGCATCGTCAAGCAAGTCGACATGAGGCGCGCCGGTGCTCCGTAATGTCGAGGCATAGAGAGAAACTTTAATCCACGAAGCTCGATCACTTGCAGTTCGCTTCACGCGTAGCATGAAGCTTTGCCTTATAGAATAGCTCACCTGGATTTCGCGTCTGTCGGTCTGATCAACCCTAGTGGCAAGCGTGATTGGTTATGCCGGCAGCCCGGCGTGGAGTGTCGATCAATGTCTAGATCGATGTTTCGCCCGGTCCAATGCATAGAATTTAGGCGGGCTGCCCAGTTAGTACGCAACGACAAGGTTCATCCGTAAAGCTTCGCTCAATCGGTCTGAACAATTTCGAAGCATTCCAGGCTCAAAGGCCGAGCGGTAAGTCATCATCCTCCTGGCATTGCGGTTGCTCAAAGCCACTCAAAACAATTGTTTTAGGTGTGTACTGGCCCGGAGTCCGGCAGAAGGAGCAAACTATGAAGATGGTCGAAGCGATCGTGAAGCCGTTCAAGTTGGACGAAGTAAAAGAGGCTTTGACGAAAGCAGGCGTGCAAGGAATGACTGTCGAGGAGGTCAAAGGCTTTGGCCGCCAAAAAGGCCACACAGAACTTTATCGGGGCGCCGAATACTCGGTGGATTTTTTGCCGAAGGTCAAGATCGAGATCTTGGTACCGGACGAAAAGGCGGCGAAGGTCGTTCAAGTGATCACCGAGAGCGCTAAGACGGGCAAGATTGGTGACGGAAAGATCTTCGTCATATCCGTGGAAGAAGTCATCCGAATTAGAACAGGAGAAACCGGAGCGGACGCGATTTAAAGAGTGGTGATAGCGAACCAGGAGGTAAAAATGTTTACCAGAGACAAACTTAGACGGTTCGGCGCGCGGTTGCACGATCCCGAGTGGCGGCGTTACGGCTATTTGCTTTTAGGAGGCAAAGCTCTCGGCATCGCTATAGTGTTGACGGCAATTTACTACGTTTCCGCTGTGATCGGCGGCAACGTCACAGCGGCGGATGCGCCAGCACCGCCGGTGCTCAAAGGAAACGACATCGTCAATCCGCTCAATACCGTTTGGACGCTACTGGCGGCATTTCTAGTCTTCGGCATGCAGGCAGGTTTCACTATGCTGGAAGCGGGTTTTAGCCGTTCCCGCGAAACCGTGAACGTTCTGATGGAGTGCGTGGTCGACACGTGTTTGTGCGGCTTGCTTTTCTACGCCTGGGGCTTTGCGTTCATGTTCGGATCGGGGACGCCCTTTTTCGGAACCGAGTTCTTCTTTCTCCAGGGCACGCCAGCAACGTACGGTTCGAGCGGCGTGGCGTTCCTGGCATTCTGGCTTTTTCAATATGCCTTTGCTGATACATGTTCGACGATTACGTCGGGCGCGATGATCGGTCGTACCAGTTTTTTTGGTGACTTGCTCTACAGCATCGGTGTTTCCGGTTTCATTTACCCGATTATCGGCCACTGGGCATGGGGACCGGACGGCTTTCTCGCAACCATGGGAAGTAAGGGAATGTTCTTTGAAAGTCTCGGTATTGGCTTTCATGATTTCGCCGGCTCCACGGTTGTGCATACGATCGGCGGATGGGTCGCGCTTGCCGGCGCGATTGTGCTCGGACCGCGAATTGGAAGAAAGTTTAAAAGCGAAGGCGGGGGGCCCATGCTGCCGCATGACCTCACCATTGCCACCGTGGGCGGCATTATCCTCTGGTTCGGCTGGTACGGTTTCAATCCCGGCAGCACACTTTCCGCGATGGATTTCGAAGGCATCGGCCGAGTCGCCGCCAACACAACTCTGGCCGCCTGCGCGGCGGGATTAATGGCGATGTTCTACGCATACCCCAAAACCAAAACCTGGGACGTGAGTTTTACGGTGAACGGTTTTCTCGCCGGATTGGTCGCAATCACCTGCCCGTGCTATTGGGTGTCACCTCTGGGTTCGGTGCTGATCGGCCTCATCGCCGGTGTGATTGTCGTGGTGGCCGTCGATGTTTTGGAGTGGCTGCGCATTGACGATCCGATTGGCGCTGTTCCCGTGCATGGAATCTGCGGTATCTGGGGCACCCTCTCGCTCGGGCTCTTTGCGTGCGGTCAATTTAACTCGACCGGTCCCCTCGGGCCGGACAACGCTGCACCGCTGACCGGTCTCTTTTACGGCGGCGGACTGCAGGTATTGCAAGCCCAAGCTATCGGCAGCCTTATTATCACGAGTGCGACCTTCGTCGTGTCACTGAGTCTGATGTATGCCGTCAATGCGGTCGGGCTATTGCGGGTAGATAAGGAAGGCGAGATCAGGGGCCTCGATCTGCATGAGCACGGCATTCCAGCGTATCCCGAATATCGCTTGGTGCCGGGCGCAACGCCTCACGGCACGGCCTCTTTTACCGAGGGCGCCTTTGCTCCCCATGCACCTGCTTCAGCCACATTGAAGCAGAGCGCGACATAATCTGGCAAGACGGGGTTGTCCTGAAATTTGCAGGGCAACTCCGTCTTCCTATTTTCAATCTTGTCAGTCAACTCTGTTTCGGTTCAGCGGCCACTTAGATCAGGCGATGGAGCTTAAATAAGAGTAACTCAGCTGATGAGCAATTCGGCAGCCCGGCCACTATCAACCAATTTGTGTTGATCGGAAATTGAAAGAAAAGCAGAAAGAGCAATGGGTGATTTGATGAAATAGCACCACCCACGATGAATCAGGGTTGCATACTTCGCCGACAAGTCGGGAACTCAGTTCTCAACAGCAATGACTTAATATGGAGCTGCCTGAGGGCTTCGATGGACGAGGTCCTAGTTTTTCAGCAGGATCCGTTTCAAGATTTAGGGTTTTTTGCCGAGGTTCTCGAAAAACAAGGAGCCAATTACCGCGTCATTCGTCTGTTTGATGGCGAAATGCGTGAGGCGGAGCTGAAGGATGTCGGACTGCTGATCGTTCTCGGCGGGCCCATGGGAGCCGACGATGAAGAGAGCTTTCCGTTTTTGCGCTGGGAAAAACGAATTATTCGCGCGGCGATCGACGAAGCCGTGCCAGTCCTTGGAATCTCTCTTGGCGCGCAGCTAATCGCGTCAACTCTCGGTACAAAAGTTTTTCACGGTTCCGTCAAAGAAATCGGTTGGAGTCCGATTTCAATCACGCCCTATGGTCAAATGGATTCGTCGATTGGCTATTTGCCGGAGAATGCTACTGTGTTTCAGTGGCACGGCGACGGATTTGACCTACCGGCCGGCGCGATTCGTTTCGCCTCTTCGGCACACTACAGTACGCAAGCGTTTCGTTTCGGTAAGACAGTTTACGGACTGCAATTTCATCTGGAGGTCACGCCGCCGATGATCGAACGCTGGCGACCAGCGTTCAAAAGATTTGGCGTTGGCGCCGTACGTTTTGCCCGACAAAATTCTCGAGACACCCCGAGCTATGCGCCCACTCTCAAATATTACGCGGAGAAATTCGTTTCGGAACTTATTCGCCGTGTCTCACGTTTACGAAACGGCAAGATCGATGGAGGCCCGGTGAGCGCATGAGGCGCGTCCTGGTCATAGACGATGACGCTAGCTCGCGAGCGCATCTTATCAGCACGCTGAAACAAAACCGGTTACGAATCGTAGGTGAGGCCGCCACGAGTAAGTTGCCCCTCGTTATAGCGCGTACGACGAGGCCGGAAATTATCCTTATGGTGGTTGGCTTGCCCGACATCGACGACATCAAAGCCGCTTGGCAGATGATGCGGCTTCAGCCATTGTCGATTGTTTTACTAACCAGTCACTATGATGCCGCTACAGTAGAACACGCGAAGCAGGCCGGCGTCTGGTGAAGCCGTTGCGACCCGCTGAACTCACTCTGGCGATCGAGCTTGCGATTGCCTGATTTCAAAGATGCCTACGCTGAAGATTGTGTGTGGAGTAAACGCAATCTTTGGGTCAAAAATTGCAATATGCCGGCAAGGCCCATTTGAGCGACACGCAAAGCGATGGCTCGACCGTAAATCAAAGTAGTTATACTCAGCATTCGTACGTTCAATAGAGAGACTGCTCAAAAACTGTGCGAAGCAGCGATTAACATTTGAACAACTCTCCGCCGAACCAGGCGGTCACACCGGATTAATGCAAGCACGTATATCCGTATTTATTAATTTTCTGATTCATAGCTTCGATCTGTTTGCCACGATAATAAGGCGAGTCGTCAATGAGGAGGAATGAGAGATGAAGGAAAGAGTGTTGCGCTTATTGTTGGTACTTTTGCTTGGCATAGTGTCGGCGTCGAGAAGTTATGCCGCAGACGCGCAGACGCCGCCGGCCGCTGAGCAGAAACCTGCCGAGCCCGCCGAAAAACCTCTTGGGCCGGGGTGGCTCAGCTTGGAGTGTTGCATCGGTCCACTCGATAACGCTATCGCGAATGGAAAAGGCGCGCTTGAAAAAGCGATCGGGATCAATATCTCCGGCTATCTGGACACGGGCTATACCTGGAGCTCCAATCATCCGAAGAGTCCCGCAAACATCAGCGGCCGGTATTTTGACAAAGACTACAACAAGGTCGAGTTTAACGACTTTCATATAGCTCTGGATAAGCCGGAAAAGGATTGGGGGGTGGGCTTTCACCTATCCGGTGATTTTGGCCGCACGGGCGAGTTGTTGAGAGAGGCGACGTTATGGGGAAAGACTCTTCACAAAGAGCCTTCAGCCGAATTGCGTGAAGCATACGTGACGACTACGATCCCTATTGGTGAAGGACTGCAGTTCAAGGGCGGTTTATTTGTCACGCCTTTGGGAACCGAAATTCTTCCTGCGCCCGGCAATTACAATGACGAAATATCCCGGTCGTTCGCGTTCAATCTGGGAATTCCTATACGTCACTTGGGGGGTCTTTTTACCTATCCAGTTCTTAAAACACTTAGTCTGAGCGGCGGATTGGTGACCGGCTGGGACGATCCTCGTGACAATAACAACTCGCCATCGTTTCTTGGCGGGGTAAGTTTCACCCCAAGCGACACGTTTGGGCTAGCGAGCAATTTGATCGTTGGCCCGGAACAGCCGGCCCCAACCAACCGTGTGCGTTTTACTTGGAGCAACGTGGCGACGATAAAGCCTATGGAGCCCCTCACAACGTATTTGGAATATACGTTGGGTTATGAGGAGAAAGCACCGACACCAGCGGGTGATCGGAATGCGTGGTGGCATGCATTTGCCGGTGTCGCCTCGTGGAACTGGACTGAACGCTTCAACACGGCATTTCGAGGTGAACTATTCCTCGACAGTCAAGGCGCCAGGACCAATGGATCTGGTCTTTTCTTCTCCAACGGAACAATACGCAACGCGGCCCTAGGTGAGATCACGTTGGCGGGAACTTACAAGTTCACCAAGATGCTTCTCGGACGTATGGAGTTTCGTCAGGATTGGGCCAATCACCCTGTCTTCAAGGTCAGTTCGAGCAAGTCGGATAGTAATCAGACCACTTTGGCACTCCAGCTGATTTATACTTATTAGTTGATCGATTGAA
>Ga0075425_100008794_pt1 | contig 10732 bp, 11 predicted proteins | sample SoiMethybrSBSTD4_FD_75300 | JGI IMG/M metagenome (GOLD analysis project Ga0075425, IMG submission 75300) | Bulk soil microbial communities from a Populus tree surrounding site in Tennessee, USA - Soil MetaG P. TD hybrid SBSTD4 | ecosystem: Environmental > Terrestrial > Soil > Tree plantation...
GAAGTGCTCGCTCGATTACACGAACGCCTTCGAGCTGTTGATCGCGACGATTCTCTCCGCGCAATCGACCGACGTGCGCGTGAACATCGTCACGAAGTCGCTCTTCCGCAAGTATCCCGATCCGCAGTCCTTCGCGAACGCGTCGCAGGTCGAGATGGAGCGCGACGTCAAGCAGACCGGCTTCTTCCGCAACAAAGCGAAAGCGGTGATCGCGTGCTCCAAGGCGATCATGGAGAAGCACGGCGGACACGTGCCGCAGACGATGGACGAGCTCACGGCGCTCCCGGGCGTCGGACGCAAGACCGCGAACGTCGTCCTCGGCAACGCCTTCAAGAAGAACGTCGGCATCGTCGTCGACACGCACGTCGCCCGCGTCTCGGCGCGACTCGGCCTCACGTCGAATTCCGATCCGGTGAAGATCGAAGAAGACCTGATGAAGTTGATCCCGCAGAAAGAGTGGACGGTCTTCTCGCACCGCCTCATCTATCACGGCCGCCAGATTTGCATCGCGCGCAAACCGAAATGCGGTGAGTGCCGGCTCAACGAGCTGTGTCCGAGCGCGGAAGAGCCGCTTGAATAGGACTGAGGACTGAGGTGAAAGAGAGGGAACCCCTCTCAGTCCTCAGTCCTCAGTCCTCGCTACGGTGGATCGGGCGTGTTGGGCTTCGTCCACGGTCCGCATCGCGCGATGCGCCACAGCGTCTTCGCGCTTCCGACGATGAGGCCGTGTTTGCGCACCGACTCGCGTCCGTACGCGCTGCATGTCGGCGTGAACCGGCAGGTCACCTTGCCGCGCAGATGCGGCGAGACGTACGCGCGATACTGATCGATGGCGAATACGCCGGCGCGCGCGCCGATGTTGTGATCGGTCGCGATGAGAACGATCACGACGATCGCTGCGATCAGCCACGCTCGGCGGCTTTTGCCTCGTCCCATAGAGCGTCCATTTCTTCGAGCGTCAGTTGATCGAGATTGCGTCCTTCGCCGTGCACGTGCGACTCCATCGACTCGAATCTGCGAATGAACTTCCGATTCGTCGACTGCAGCGCTTCTTCCGCATTCACTTCGAGCTTGCGCGCGATGTTCGCGATGGTGAAGAGGAGGTCGCCGATCTCGTCGCGCACGTGATCCTTGTCGCCGCTGTCGATGGCCTCGCGCAGCTCCGCGATCTCTTCGTCGACTTTGTGGAAGACCTCTTCGGTGCCGCGCCAATCGAATCCGACGCGCGCTGCTTTTTCCGTGAGTCGCGTCGCTTTCAGCAAGGCCGGCAACGACGCCGGCACGCCGGAGAGCACGCCTTTGTTCTCCTGTTTTCGCTCGTCGCGTTTCAACTTCTCCCAGTTGACGAGAACCTGCTCCGCATCTTTCGCTTCGACGTCGCCGAAAACGTGGGGATGCCGGCGAACGAGCTTGTCGTGAATCGCGGTGATGGAGTCGTAGACGTCGAACGATCCTTCTTCGCGCGTCAGCTCCGTGATGAAGACGGCCTGCAGCAGGAAGTCGCCGATCTCTTCGAGCAGCGCTGCGCGGTCGTCATTGGTGATCGCGTCGACCACTTCGTACGACTCTTCGATGACGAAAGGCTTGAGCGACTCGAGCGTCTGTTTGCGATCCCACGGACATCCGTTCGGACCGCGTAGCGTCGTCATCAATTTCACCAGATCGTCGAAGGAGCGTCGCGCCATGCCTCGCATTCTAGTGCTACGATTCTGCTCCTCCGGCACAGCGGAAACCCCATGCCCACGTCGAACCAAGTTCTCATTGTCGCGACAGAACCCGTCGCACGAACTCCGGCGCGCATCGCTCAGTCTCTATCGTTCGATCCGGTCGTGGCCGCATCCGAAGAAGAAGCGATTGCGCTGCTCGACGCGCAACCGTTCAGCCTCGTTGCGGTGGGTGACGACGCCACGTGGCAGCGCATGCGCGAGGTCGTCGAAGCGCGTCAGCCGATGACGCGCGTTTTGCGCCTGCCGGAAATGAACGGCGATCCCGCCATCGTCCGCCAACTGCTCACGCGCTACCTTGAGCCGCCGCACGACGCCGCTCAACATTTCTCCGAGGCGCGGTACAAGTTCCTGTCGCACGTGCTGGAGTCGTTCACGACGACGCTCGACTTGAAAGAGGTCGTGCGCCGCATCGTGACGATGACGCGCGAAGAGTTCGGCGCCGATCGCGCGTACTTGCTGCAGTCCGTCACGGAAGAGAGCGAGTTCGCGAAGGTCGCATTCGCATGCGAAGGGCCGGGCATCGACAAGCTGGAAGACACGACGATTCCTCTGAAACGCTCGCAAGGATTGATCAAGCGGGCGATGGAATCGGCGGAGCCGACGGCGGTGCTCGAAGGCGATCCCGATCTCGACACCGAGCTCGCGACGCTCTTCGGCATTCGCTCGCAGCTCGTGCAGATTCTTCGTCCGCGCGACGGCGAGCCGTGGGCGCTCGGCGTCACGCAGTCGACGCGGCGCAACTGGACGCCGGAAGAAGTCGCGCTCTTCGGCGAGATCGGCCGCTACGCGACGCTCGCGCTCAACAACACGCTGCTGCACGCGCGCGCCGTTCGCGAGATGGCGAAGGTCAGCGCGATCCTCAATCAGATTCCGGAGTCGGCCGCGATCTACGACGCGGACGGACGTCTGGAACGGATGAATGCCGCAGCGCATCGCGAGCCGGTATCCCTCTTCTCCGCCGATGCGGAAGGACGCGTTCGCGGAGGGCGGCATCGCTACGTCGACGGAAGTCCGCTCTCGACCGAAGAGCTGCCGTCGATGCGCGCCGTGCGCGGTGAGACCGTGAAATCGGATTACCTCGTGCGCGATCCGCGCACGAACGACGACCGTGTCATCAATCTCAAGGCAGCTCCGATCCGCGACGATCGTGGCCGCATCATCGGCTCGGTCGTTCTCTCGCGCGACGTCACCGAAGAGCGGCAGAACGCCGAGCGCGAAGCGTGGCGCCGACGCCGCGCGGAATGTCTCGCCAACATCGGCCTCGAAGCGGTCACGGTGCAGGCGTCGTTCGACAATCTCGACGAGCCCGCGCAACGCATCGCCGAGGCGATCTCCGGCGCGGCGATGATCTACCTCTACGCGCAGGCCTCGGGCGAACTGCAGATGGTCGGCCTCGGCGCCATCGCGCCGATCACGTCCTCGTTCCGCGAGTTGCGCGACTACCTCGCCAGTCGTCCCTATCACGCCGGCGAAGGTCTGCCTGGCGCCGTGTTTCAGATCGGACGTCCGCTCTTCTTCTCCGACGTGCGCGGCTCGGCGATCCTCGACTTCGCGCGCGATGAAGGCGATCGTGCGCGCGTCGAAGCGTTGAACGAACAGACGCTGATCGCGTGCCCGATCGAATCGTACGGCGACCGCATCGGCGCGCTCGTCATCGCCCGCTCCGACGATCGCCGCAACCTCGACGCCGAAGACCTCGAGTTCGCACAAGCGATCGCCGAGCGCATCGGCGCGGCCGCGCACATTCATCGCCTGACGCGCATCTCGCAGGAAGGCCACCGCGCCGCAGAGGAGCTGGCGCGACGCGAAGTCGATGCGCGCGTGCGATTCGAAGCGGTCATCGAGACCGCGCCCGTCGGCATCGCCGTCATCTCAGCAGACGAGCTGCGGTTCGAGCTCGCGAACGCGCGCTTCGTCGACTTCTCCGAAGAGTTCGGACCGATTCTTCCGGACACGAAGCTCATCGGACTGCGCGTCGCCGAAGTGCTGCCGGGATTCGAGACGACGCTCAAGCAGGTCGCGGAGTCGGGCGAGACGCGCTTCGACGAAGCGTACGAGATGTCGACGCGCGGCAAGAGCGTCTACATCAATCGCATCATCTCCGCCGTTCGTGGACGATTCTCCGGCATCACGCAGAGCATCACCGTCCTCATTCAGGACGTGACCGAGCAGGTGCGCGCGAAACGCGAGATCGAAGCGCTGGCGAAGATGATGGCGGAGCGCTCCGCGCGACTCGACTCGATCCTCGGATCGATGACCGACGGTCTGTGGGTCTACGACGCCGACGGACAAGTCGTCGACGTCAACCAGGCCGCGCTGACGATGTTCGGTCTCGGATCGCGCACCGAAGCGATCGCGCACGGATCGTTCGGACGCTTCGCGCTTCGCTATCCCGACGGCAAGCTGATTCCGCCGGACGACCTGCCGCACACGCGCGCGCTTCGCGGACAGACGGTTCCCGACTACCTCGCCATCGGCCGGCACCTCATCACCGGAAAAGACATCGACCTGTCGATCGCCGCGGCGCCGATCGAATCGAACGGCATCGTCGGCGCCGTCATCGTGATGCGCGACATCACTGCGCTGCAGGAGCTCGATCGCAAGAAAGACGAGTTCCTCTCCGTCGCATCGCACGAGCTGCGCACGCCGCTGACGACGATCAAGGGCTACACGCAGCTTCTGTCGCAGACGATCAGCGACCTTCCGCCCGAGGAGCGCACGACGTATCTCAACGCAGTCCTCGGCGAGATCGATCGCATGATGGGACTGATCTCCGAGCTGCTCGACGTCTCTCGCATCGAGACGAATCGACTGCAGATTCATCCGCAGCCGATCCGCTGGGTCGAGTTCCTGGAGCGCCGCGCGTCGGCGTTCCGCGTGCAGAACCCGGCGCGCACGATTCGCTTCGATGCGAAGACGGACGACACGATCATCGTGCACGCCGATCCCGACCGCATGCGCCAAGTCATCGACAACCTGTTGTCCAACGCGCTCAAGTACTCGCCCGACGGAACGGATGTCGAGATTTACGTGATGTTCGAGAACGGCATGACGCAGACCAGCGTCGTCGACCAGGGCATCGGCATTCCGAAGGACGAGATCCCGCAGCTCTTCGAGCGCTTCCACCGCGCGCGCAACGTGTCGAGCCGCTATTACGGCGGCTTGGGACTCGGTCTCTACATCGCTCGCGCGATCATCGAAGCGCACGGCGGCACGATCGCGGTCGAGAGTGAAGAAGGAAAAGGATCGCAGTTCACGGTTCGGCTTCCGCTGCCGTAGTCATTCCGCCAACTTCCGCAGAATCCGCGGCGATAACAACCATTCCAACGCACCGTCGCCGTCGCTTCGCACGCGCACGGCGTAGCAGCCGCCGCGCTGCAGCGCGAGACGATGCGCAGCGCTCGACAATCCGATCATCGCCAGCATGTTCGACGTCAGATTCGGCTCATGTCCGACGACGATGATCCGCCGTTCGGTCATGTCGCGCAGCACGGCCGCGAGCTCGTCGGGATGCGAATTCGAGCGCAACGCGGGCGTCTCCGTCACTTTGATGCGCGAGCGATACGCCTTCGACACCCACAGCGCGGTCTGCACCGCGCGCACGAGAGGGCTGGAGAGAATCGCCTGCGCGCGCGGAAAAGCGCGCTCGACACCGGCGGCGAGCTTCATCATCTCCGCGTGACCTTCAGCCGTCAGCGGGCGTTCGTCGTCCGACAATCCCTCGCGCGCATCCTCGGCTTGTCCGTGCCGGAGAAAGACGATGATTCGGTCGCGACTGTCTTCTTCCTCTTCGGCCATGAGAAGAGGATACAATCCGCGCGCCTTTTCGGAGGGGAGCCTTGGCCAGATTCAGCCTCATTCCTCGTGAGGAGAAGTTCTACGACGACTTCAAGGCGATGGCCGATCAACTGCGCATGGGCGCGCGGCTGCTCGAAGAGATGGTCGCCAGCGATCCGCCGATCGCCGACAAAGCCCACGAGATCAAGGAAGTCGAGCACAAGTGCGACTTCCTCACGCACGAGATCATCCAGCGTCTCAACAAGACGTTCGTGACGCCAATCGACCGCGAAGACATTCATCTCCTCGCGCGCACGCTCGACGACGTGATGGACGCCATCGACGACGCGGCCGCTCTCATTCCGCTCTACCGCATCGAAAAATGCCGCACCGGCACGCGCGAGCTCACGCGTGTGATTTCCGCGCAGGCCGACGAGCTGCGCAAGGCCATCGACTCGCTGGAGAACAAGCACGCGAACATCCTCGATCATGCCGTCGAGATCAACCGGCTCGAGAACGAAGCGGATCGCATTCATCAAAACGCGATCGGACAGCTTTTCGACGAAGAGCGCGACGCCATCGTCGTGATGAAGTGGAAAGAGATTCTCGATGTGCTCGAGGACGCAACGGATGCGGCCGAGGATGTCGCGAACCTGCTCGAGAACATCGTGGTGAAACACGGCTGATGTCGACGCTTCTCCTGATCGTCATCGGGCTGATCGCAGTCGCGCTGTCCTTCGACTTCATCAACGGATTTCACGACGCGGCCAACTCGATCGCCACGATCGTATCGACGCGCGTTCTGTCGCCGGGACAGGCCGTCGTCTGGGCGGCGTTCTTCAACTTCGTGGCCGCGTTCGGATTCGGTACCGCGGTCGCGAAGACGATCGGCAACGGGATGATCGACATGAAGGCCGTCACCTTCAGCGTCATCTTCGCGGGACTCGTCGGCGCGATCGTGTGGGACCTCATCACCTGGTATTTCGGCCTGCCGACGAGCTCTTCGCACGCATTGATCGGCGGCTACGCCGGCGCGGCGGTGGCGCGCGCGTTTTCGTTCTCGGTGATCATCCCCGGCGGCTGGACGAAGACACTCATCTTCATCGTCGTCTCGCCGATGATCGGCCTCATCGCCGGCCTCGGATTGATGACGGCGACATACTGGATCTTCCGCGACTTCACGCCGCGCCGCGTCGACAAATGGTTTCGCCGCCTGCAGCTCGTCTCCGCCGCCGCGTTCAGTCTCAGCCACGGCACGAATGACGCGCAGAAGACGATGGGCATCATCGCCGGCGTTCTATTCACCGCGCACTACCTCGCGAAGTTCGAGATTCCCATCTGGGTCGTGCTCGCGGCGCATGCGGCGATCGCGTTCGGCACGCTCGCCGGCGGATGGCGAATCATCCACACGATGGGATCGAAGATCACAAAGCTCACGCCGATGGGGGGATTCGCCGCGGAGACCGGATCGGCGATCGCGATCTTCACCGCGACGCATTTCGGCATTCCGGTGTCGACGACGCACGCGATCACCGGCGCGATCGTCGGTGTCGGCACGACGCGGCGCCTCTCCGCCGTGCGTTGGGGCATCGCCGGAAGGATCGTCTGGGCGTGGATCCTGACAATTCCGATGGCCGGCCTCATCGGCGCCTGCACGTTCTGGGCGGCGAAGATGTTCGGCGCAAGCTAGCGGACAGCGAAAATCTGCATCCAGTAATACGCCGCCGTCAGCAGCCAAAGCGCGAACGCGAAAAGATAGAGCTGCATCGGAATTTGCCGTTTGCTCAGAATGCTGATCAGCACGGCGCCGGCAGCAATGAGGCAGAGCGGAAACAGCCACGACCGCATCGGCAGATGCGTCCCGTGCACCATTGCGATCACGGCGAAGACGAGCGGGACGAACATCGCCAGCGTGATGAGGAGGATCAGAATCGACAGGAAGCGCGCCATACGGGCAGAATTTTTACTCTATACTCCCCGTTTTGTCTCTCCCAAGGCGATTCTGAAATCGAGGTAAATCCATGAAACCAGAGATTCATCCGCAATATCAGCAGGTTCCCGTCCACTGTGCGTGCGGCGAGACTTGGACGACCGGCAGCACCCGCAAGGAGCTGCGCGTCGAGATCTGCTCGAAGTGCCATCCGTTCTTCACGGGCCGTCAGAAGCTCGTCGATTCGGCAGGCCGCATCGACCGCTTCAAGCAGCGCTTCGCGAAGAAGGAGCAGCCAAAGGCGGCGAAGTGAGCAACGCCTGGCGCCGGACTGCGAAGGTTGTCGTCAACACGCTGAACGCGGTTACGAACGGCCTCACTGCGTCCGACGCGACGACTGCTGATCGCAACGTCGACATGCTCATCGGCGGGCAGGCCATCATCGAAGGGGTGATGATGCGCTCGCTCTCCGGCTATTCGGTCGCGGTCCGCAAGCCGGACGGCGGCATCTCGATCAAGAAGGACAAGCTCACTTCCATCGCGAAGAAGTATCCCGTCCTCAAGTTTCCTGTTCTCCGCGGCAGCGTCGCTCTCATCCAGTCCCTCATCCTCGGATTCCAAGCGCTCAACTACTCGGCGAGCGTCGTGGTCGAGGGGGAGGAAGGGGCGGCAGAGATGTCGAACTGGGCAGTCTTCACGACGCTCCTCTTCGCGCTCGTCATGGGAGTCGGCATCTTCATCCTCGCGCCGCTCGGGATCACGAATCTGATCCGCCACTACCTGCTGCCTCATATGGGCAACATGGCGTACAACGCGATCGACGGCGTGATCCGCGCGCTCTTCTTCTTCGTCTACATCCTTTCGATCTCGTTCATGAACGACATCAAACGGATGTTCCAGTACCACGGCGCCGAGCACAAAACCGTGTATACGTTCGAGGCGAATGAAGAGCTGACGGTCGAGAACGCGCGCAACAAGTCGACTCTTCATCCGCGCTGCGGCACGAGCTTCCTGCTGTTCGTGATGGCGATCTCCATCGCCGTCTTCTCGCTCGTTCCGTCGGCGGCGCCGTTCGTGATCAAGTTTGGCGCGCGCGTCGTGCTCATCCCGCTGATCGCCGGCCTGGCGTACGAAGTGATCCGCTTCTCGGCGCGTCACCTCGATAGCCGTCTCTGCCGCGCGCTGATCACGCCGGGACTCTGGCTCCAGAAGATCACCACGAAAGAGCCGGACGATACGCAGCTCGAAGTCGCCATCGTCGCGCTGAAAGAGGCGCTGATGTACGACGTGCTGCAACCCGAACAAGCGGCCGTCGCTTAGCTACGCTGTTCTCACATACTGCAGTCACACTGTGAGGCGGAGCCATGTACGAAAAATTAGACGAGATCGAACGACGATACGACGAGTTGCAGCGCAAGATCGCTGATCCGGCCGTCGTCACCGACGTCGCCGCGTATCGCGACTCGATGAAGGCCATCTCGGAGATCAACGACGTCGTCGCGAAATATCGCGAGTTGAAAGACGTGCGCAAGCGCGTCGCCGACGCGCGCGAGATGCTGCGCTCGGATGACGAGATGCGCGAGCTCGCGGAGATGGAGCTCGCCGAGCTGGAACCGAAAGAGCCGGAGCTCGAGCGCGAGATTCAGATCCTGCTGCAACCGAAAGATCCGAACGACGACAAGAACGTCTTCGTCGAGATCCGCGCCGGCACCGGCGGCGACGAAGCGTCGCTCTTCGCCGCCGAAGTGATGCGCATGTACATTCGCTACGCGGAGACGAAGCGCTGGAAAGTCGAGATCACCGACGCGAACTACTCGTCCGTCAACGGCATCAAGGACGCGACGCTGCAGGTCGAAGGCAACAGGGTCTACTCGCGACTGAAGTTCGAGTCCGGCGTGCACCGCGTGCAGCGCGTCCCGCAAACGGAAACGCAGGGACGCATTCACACGTCCGCGATCACCGTTGCCGTTCTCCCCGAAGCCGAAGACATCGACATCCAGATCAGCGAGAAGGATCTCCGCATCGACACGTTCTGCTCGTCGGGCCCCGGCGGACAGTCGGTCAACACGACCTACTCCGCCGTCCGCATGACGCACCTTCCCAGCGGCGTCGTCGTCTCCTGCCAGGACGAGAAGTCGCAGATCAAGAACCGCGCGAAAGCGCTGAAGGTTCTCAAAGCGCGCCTCTACGACATCGAGCGCCAAAAGCGCGAAGCCGAGCTCTCCGCGACGCGCAAAGGGATGATCGGCAGCGGCGACCGCAGCGAGAAGATTCGCACGTACAACTTCCCGCAGGACCGCGTGACGGATCACCGCATCGGACTCACGGTTCACAACCTCCCGGACGTGATGAACGGGAACCTCGATGTGGTGATCGAGCCGCTCATCGGCCACTTCCAGGCGGAGCGTCTGCGCGAGGCGGTGGAGTCGCGGTAGGCCGAGGTACACTGATCGTGATGAAACCGGCGCGCGACGAACGCTTGCGGAATACGCACTCGCCCGATACGGAGTGGGCCGCAGAGATCGCGCGGCGAATCGCTGAGGTTGAAGCGGGCACCGCGAAGCTGATTCCGGCCAAGGAAGCCATCGCGAGCGCTCGCGCGAAATTGCGTGAAGTCAGTCGAGCTGCACGACGCAGCTAACCTCGAGTTACACGAATCCGCGATCTTCATTGAGACTGCTCGAACCGGTTACGGCGAGCGATTTCTCCGCACCGTAGAAAATGCTTTCGAGCGCCTCGCCTTGTTCCCGCACATCGGTGTGAAGACGGTCCATCGCTCCCGGATGGTAAAGGTGCCGCGTTTCGATTACGACATCATCTACCGCGTGGAGCGGCATCGCATCTACATCATCGCGATCGCGCACCATGGCCGCTCACGAAACTACTGGCGCTCCCGCCTCCGCTGAAGAACTCCCGAAACGCGCGCTCGCCTCTCTCCGAAAAAATCACCGCCCGCCCCTCCTCCCTCCGCGCCCAACGCAGCGCGAAGATGCGCGCGAGGATCGCGGCGCCTAACGCGCCGCCGAGGTGGTGACGGCGCTCGCTCCAATCGAGGCAGAAGCGGGTGGTGGGGCGGCGGGCGTGGTGGAGCGTGGGGAGATCGATGTCGAGTTGCGCGAAGAACTGCGCGTCGTCGAGGCGGTCGCGGATTTGGTCGAGGAGCCACACGCCGCGCTCGCCGGCGAGGTGGTCGTAGCAGACGCGCGCGTGGCGCAGCGCGGGATCCGACGGGCCGACGCGGATTTGCGGCGTGTCGCGCGCGGCGATGCCCATCAGTGACTCGAGCATCTCGGCGATC
>Ga0075425_100008795_pt1 | contig 10731 bp, 10 predicted proteins | sample SoiMethybrSBSTD4_FD_75300 | JGI IMG/M metagenome (GOLD analysis project Ga0075425, IMG submission 75300) | Bulk soil microbial communities from a Populus tree surrounding site in Tennessee, USA - Soil MetaG P. TD hybrid SBSTD4 | ecosystem: Environmental > Terrestrial > Soil > Tree plantation...
CCGACGCCTTGCCGCCGCCGTCGGTGTGCATCACGACGTCGCTCGAGAGCAGCGCGAGCAGGCCGTCCATGTCGCCGCTGCCGGCCGCCTGGTGGAAGCGCTGGAGGAGGTCCGTGTGCTGCCGCGTCGACGCGCCGAAGCGCGGGCGCTCCATGCGGACGTGCTGCCGCGCACGCCGCAGGATCTGCCGGCAGTTGGTCTCGGTGAGATCGAGCATCGCGCCGATCTCCGCGTGGGTGTAGTCGAAGATCTCGGCCAGCAGGAACACGGCGCGCTCGATCGGCGTGAGCCGCTCGAGCAGCAGCAGGACGGCCATCGACACCGATTCGTCGATCTGCGCCAGGCGCGCGACGTCGCCGCCCGGTCCGGTGACGATCGGCTCGGGCAGCCACTCGCCCACGTAGGTCTCGCGCTGCGCGCGCGCCGACTGCAGGTGGCTCACCGAGATGCGGCTGACGATCGTCACCAGAAACGCTTTCGGCGATCGGATCTCGACCTCCGGCGCGCGCTGCCAGCGGATGAACGCGTCCTGCAGCGCGTCTTCCGCGTCGGCGACGCTGCCGAGCATGCGGTACGCGATCGAGAAGAGGAGCCGGCGGTGCTGCTCGAAGACCGCTGCCCTGCTCGAGACGTCGGCTTCGCCGCTCATGACGCGTTCACGCCGATTGCCTTATGACGCGCCCCGGCGTCAGGCCGTCCCCGCCACCGTCGAGTTGCCGCGCGCCGTCGACGATTGCGCGGCCGCGCGCGCTCGTCCGGCGGAAGTACGAATACGACGCGACGAGCGCGCCCAGGAAGAGCAGCGGATCGATCACGAAGAGCGCCGGATCGCCCACCGAGAAGTGCGCGATGCTGGCCGACACGAGCGTGATGCCGAAGCCGAAATACGCGAACTCCCTGATCTTCCGCGGCACGCCCGGCACGAGCAGCGCCGCGAGGCCCAGCACCTTGGCCGCCGTCAGCTCGATCCGGAAGTAGTCGGGATAGCCGAGGTGGGCGAACGCGCCCTTCATCGGGCCGATCGGTTCTTTCAGGTTGAAATTGACGGCGCTGAAGGCCATCACGGCGCACACCGCGCCCGTAGTGAGGAAATAGAACGTCTTGTCCCGCCTGGTCAGTTCCGTCATCTGCCGCCTCCATCAGGGGAGACCGGACAGCCCGGCGGAACGTGACACCTCCTCACCCTACAATCGCGATCGGATCGCCCAGAGGTCGGGGAAGATCGGACGGCCCACCGTCTCCCGCAGATACGCCGCGCCAGACGAGGCGCCGGTGCCGGGCTTGCCGCCGATCGTCCGCTCCACCATCTTCGCGTGGCGGTAGCGCCACTCCTGCACGCCCTCGTCGAGATCGACGAGCCGCTCGCACAACTCCGCGTTCTTGACGTCTCGGCGGTACACGTCGATGAGCACCTGCTGGATCTCGGGCGACGGCTCGGGCGGGGCGGTCGTCGCGGCGCGCAGCAGGGCGGCCGGCACGGCGTACCGCTCGCGCGCGAGGTACTCGAGAAAGGCGTCCCACAGCGTCGACTCGCGGTAGCGGCGCTCGAGCGCATCGCGGGCGCGCCCGTGCTCCGTGAAGCGCTGCAGCGCCGCCTCGGACTTCACGCCGAGCACGAACTCGATCTGCCGGAACTGATCGGACTGGAACCCGCTCGCCGCGTCGAGCCGCTCGCGAAAGCTCAGGAACTCGAGCGGCGTCATCGTCTCGAGGATGTCGAGCTGCGCGACCATCACTTTGAGGATCGTCAGGATCCGCTTCAGCGTGTGCTGCGCGCGATGCGACTCGTCCTGCTCGAGCAGCCGCATCACATGATCGAGCTCGTGGAGCAGCTCCTTGAACCAGAGCTCGTACACCTGGTGGATGATGATGAACAGCATCTCGTCGTGCTCGGGCCCCGCCGAGCGCGGATGCTGCAGCGAGAGGAGCTCGTCGACCCTGAGATAGCTGGCGTACGTGGTCGCCGCGTCGGACATGTCGGTGATCCTTGTCTGCCTCCCTGCCTTGCCAGTGTCAGGCAGGTTTGCGCGCGAACGGCACGATGTGCTCCCACTCGCTCGCGTCGGAGCGCGCGACGACGGCGACGACCGGCTCGGTGTCGCTGAGGTTGAACACCTCGTGCGGCACGCCGGGCTCGATGAAGATGAAGTCGCCCGCCTGGTTCTCCACGCGCGACTCGAGCGCCGGTCCGTACTCGTGGCGGACGCGGCCGGCCAGGATGTACAGCATCACCTCGAAGCCGACATGGATGTGCGCCGCCGCCACGCCGCCGGGCGGAATCGTCGCGACGTTCATCGACAGCTGCGTCGCCTTGACGTTCTTCGCCGACAGCCCCGCCCGATATTGAATGCCGTTCCAGCCGCGCGTGATGCCGCCGCCGCGGACCACCGAGATCCCGTCCGTTCCCTCGACCGCGCCGAGCGCCTCGTTCTGAGTTGTCTGAGCCATGATGTGTTCCGCCCTCCAACCTCCCTGATCCCTGACCTCCCCGACCTACCTGACCTACCCGGCCTACCCGCCCTACCCGGCCTCCCGCGGCACCACCGCCGTCACCTCGATCTCCACCTTCGCGCGATCTTCCATCAGCGCGCGCACCTCCACCGCGCTCATCGCGGCGTGATAGGCGCCGACCAGCTCGCGGAACGCGGCGCCGATCTCCCCGGTGCGCGCGAGGTACTCGCGCTTGTCGGTGAGATACCACGTCATCCGCGTGATGTGCTCCGGCCTCGCGCCCGCTTCGGCGAGCACCGCGTTGACGTTCGCGAGCGCCTGGCGCACCTGTCCGACGAGATCGTCGGTCTCGAACTCGCCGCGCGCGTTCCAGCCCACCTGCCCCGCCACGAAGATCGTCGTCCCGCTCGCGACGACGCCGTTGGCGTAGCCGCTCGGACGCTTCCATCCCGGCGGCTGCAGGACCGTCATCGCGCGCTGCCCGACGCGGCGTGCGGCGCCTCGGCGCGAAGCAGGAACCGCTGCAGCTTGCCCGTGGGCGTGCGCGGCAGCGACGCGCGGAACTCGATCGCGCGCGGATACTTGTACGGCGCGATGTGATCCTTCACGAACGCCTGCAGCTCCTTGGTCATCACCGGACCGGCCTCGAACTCCGGCCGCAGGACGACGAACGCCTTGACGATCTGCCCGCGCAGCTCGTCGGCCACGCCGACGACGCCGCACTCGGCGACGGCGGGATGCAGCAGCAGCGCGGCTTCCACCTCAGGCCCGCCGATGTTGTAGCCCGAGGACACGATCATGTCGTCGGCGCGGGCAACGAAGTGGAAGACGCCGCCGGCGTCCCTCACGAAATCGTCCCCCGTCAGGTTCAGACCGCCGCGCACGTAGGTCTTCTGGCGATCGTCGGCGAGATAGCGGCAGCCGGTCGGTCCGCGCACGGCGAGATGCCCGACCGTGCCGTCGGGCACCGGGCGCATGTCGTCGTCGACGATGTGCGCCTCGTAGCCGGTGACGGGACGCCCGGTGGTGCCGGGCGCGCAGTCGCCGACGCGCGTGCTGATGAAGATGTGCAGCAGCTCGGTCGTGCCGATGCCGTCGAGAATCGGCTTGCCGGTCCGCCGCGTCCACTCCTCGCACACCGGCGCCGGCAGCGTCTCGCCCGCCGAGACGGCCATCCGCAGCGAGGAGAGGTCGGCGCCGTCGTCCATCGCCGCCATCATCGCGCGATATGCCGTGGGCGAGGTGAAGCAGATCGTCGCCTTGTGCGTCTCGATGATGCCGATCATGTTCGAGGGCGAGGCGTTCTCGAGGAGCGTCGCCGTCGCGCCGAAGCGCAGCGGGAAGATCGCGAGCCCGCCGAGGCCGAACGTGAACGCGAGCGGCGGCGATCCCATGAACACGTCGTCGGGCGTCACGCGCAGCACTTCCTTCGCGTAGCCGTCGGCGATGATCAGGAGATCGCGGTGGAAGTGCGCCGTCGCCTTCGGCTCGCCGGTGGTGCCCGACGTGAACCCGAGCAGCGCCACGTCGTCCCGTCCGGTGCGCGCGGCGTCGAATCGCACGGGCTTGTTGAGCGCGACGCGATCGAGCTCGGCGTCGTGGTTCGACGTGCCGTCGAAGCAGACGACGCCTTTCAGATACCGGCTGCTCTTCGCGCAGGCGACGAGCTCGTCCGCGATCCGGCTGTCGCAGAGCGCGAGGCCGATCTCCGCTTTGTCGACGATCTTGGTGAGCTCGATCTCGCGCAGGAGCGGCATCGTGTTCACCGCGACGGCGCCGGCCTTGGTCACCGCGAGCCACGCGGCGACCATCGCCGGGTTGTTGCCCGAGCGAAGCAGCACTCTGTTCCCCGGTTTGACGCCGAAGTCCTCGACCAGCGCGTGCGCGAGGCGGTTGGTCCAGTCCGCGAGCTCCTTGTAGGTGCGCTGCCGCCCGTTGCCGATGAGCGCCACGTGATCGCCGTAGCCTTTGTCCACCATCCGATCCGTCAGCTCGACGGCCGCGTTGAGGTACTCCGGATACTGAAACTCGGGGCGATCGAGCAGGAGATCGGGCCACTGCGCGGCGGCGGGCAGGCGATCGCGCGTGAAGGTGTCGACGTGCGCCGTGGGACCGAGCGGGAGGGTGCGCGCCATCTCAGTCACCCGAAAACTGCGGCTTGCCCTTGACCAGGAACGCGTCGTAGGCCCGCTGAAAATCGGCGCTCATCATGCAGATCGCCTGCGCCTGCGCTTCCGACTCGATCGCCTCATCGATGCCCATCGACCACTCCTGATGGAGCATGCGCTTGGTCATCGCGTGGCCGAAGGTGGGGCCGGCGGCGAGCTCCGCGGCCCACGCGATCGCGTTCGCGCTCACCTCGCCGGGCTCGACGAGGCGGTTGTAGAAGCCGCAGCCGAGCGCCTCGTCGCCGGTCATCGCGCGGCCCGTGTAGAGCAGTTCCGCCGCCCGCCCCTGGCCGATGATGCGCGGCAGGATGCTGCAGGCGCCCATGTCGCAGCCGGCGAGGCCGACGCGCGCGAACAGGAACGCGACGCGGCTGCGCGCTGTGCCGACGCGCAGGTCCGAGGCCATCGCGAGGATCGCGCCGGCGCCCGCGCACGCGCCGTCGATCGCGGCGACGATCGGCTGCGGGCACGCGCGCATCGCCTTGACGAGATCGCCGGTCATGCGCGTGAACGCCAGCAGGTCGGGCATCCGCATGCCGGTGAGCGGGCCGATGATCTCGTGCACGTCGCCGCCCGAGCAGAAATTCCCGCCCGCCCCCTCGATCACGACGGCCCTCACGTCGTCGGCGAGCGACAGCGCGCGAAACAGGTCGCGCAGCTCGGCGTACGACGCGAAGGTGAGCGGGTTCTTGCGCTCCGGGCGGTCCAGCGTGATCACGCCGACCATCTCGCTGACGCTCCAGCCGATGTGGCGGCACGTCGTGCCGGCGGCGTCCCGCCGGTTGCCCGGCGCCAGATGTGGGTCCATGCCTCAGACTCCCTTTTCGAGATCGGATCGCGGCGTCGCCGGCGCGCCCGGATCGGAGGCGAGCGCGCGTTCGCGCTCGAAGCCGCGCTCGAGCTGGGCCTTCGCCTTGACGTACTGCTTCGGCCAGTCGGCGCCGATGCCGTTCGTGTGGCCGATCTTCGCCGCCTCGATGAGCGTCCACGCCGGGCTCGCGAGATGCGGCCGCGCGATCGCGCAGAGATCGGCGCGCCCCGCCGCGATGATGCTGTTCACGTGGTCCGCTTCGGAGATCGCGCCGACGGCCATCGTCGCGATCCCCACTTCGTTGCGGATCGCCTCGGCGAACGGCGTCTGATACATGCGTCCGTACACCGGCCGCTGCTCGCGGCTCACCTGCCCCGACGACACGTCGATCAGATCGGCGCCGGCGCGCTTGAACGCGCGCGCGATTTCGATCGCGTCGGCCTCGGTGTTGCCGCCGTCGACCCAGTCGTGCGCCGAGATGCGGACCGACAGCGGCCGATCGTCCGGCCACACGCCGCGCATGGCGGCGAACACCTCGAGCGGCCAGCGCAGGCGGTTCTCGAGCGGTCCGCCGTAGCCATCGGTGCGCTGGTTCGTCAGCGGCGAGAGAAACGCCGACAGCAGGTAGCCGTGCGCGCAGTGCAGTTCGAGCCAGTCGAAGCCGGCGTCGATCGCGCGCCTCGTGGCCGCGACGAAGTCCACCGTCACGCGCTCCATGTCCTCGCGCGTCATCGCGCGCGACCACGCGCTCACGCCGTCGACGTACTGCTGTGGCGACGCGGAGATGAGCGGCCAGTTGCGATCCGGTCCAGCGTCTGGCAGCGGGAGATCCTCGCCTTCCCACGGCACGCGCGTCGATCCCTTCGCGCCGGCGTGGCCGAGCTGCAGCGCGATCTTCGCCGTCGTTCCCGAGTGGACGAACTCGACGATGCGCTTCCATGCGGCCGTGTGTGCGTCCGTGTAGAGGCCGGTGCACGCGGGCGTGATCCGCGCGTCGGGCGTCGGGCATGTCATCTCGGTGAAGACGAGCCCCGCGCCGCCGAGCGCGCGCGCGCCGAGGTGGACCAGGTGGTGATCCGTCGGCATGCCGTCGACGGCGCTGTACTGCGCCATCGGCGACACGACGACCCGGTTCTTCAGCGTGAGGCCCCGCAGCCGAAACGGCGTGAACATCGGCGGCACCGGGTCCGCGGCGGCCAGCCCCGCGCGCGCCGCCATCCATCGCTCGTAGCCGCCGAGATAGCGCGGATCGCGGCGCCGCAGGTTCTCGTGCGAGATCCGCTGCGACCGCGTGAGCAGCGAATACGCGAACTGCTCCGGCTCGAGCCGGGCGTGACGGTCGACGTTCTCGAACCACTCGGTCGAATTGCGCGCCGCGTTCTGCATCCGCAGCGCCTCGACGGTGCGCCGCGCCTCGTACTCGCGCAGCGCGGGCATCACATCGTCCGCGCCGCGCGCGCCCGACAGACGATCGGCGAGATCGATGGCGTCCTCGAGCGCCAGCTTCGTGCCCGATCCGATCGAGAAGTGCGCGGTGTGCGCGGCGTCCCCCATGAGCGCGACCGGCGTCCGTCCGCCCGCGCCACCCTCGGCGTGAATCCACGCGCGGCAGACGACGCGCGGGAAGCGGATCCACTGCGCGGAGCCCTGGAGGTGCGCGGCGTTCGACATCAGCGCGTGGCCGTCGAGATATCGCGCGAACAGCCGCTCGCAGAACCGGATGCTCTCCTCTTTCGACATGTCGGCGAGGCCGGCGGCGCGCCACACGGGATCGGGCGTCTCGACGATGAAGGTCGAGGTGTCGTGGTCGAAGCGGTACGCGTGCGCCTGGAACCATCCCCACTCGGTGCGCTCGAAGGCGAACGTGAACGCCTCGAACCGCTTGCGCGTGCCGAGCCAGACGAAGCGGCAGCGGCGCACGTCGATGTCGGGCTCGAACGCCGCCGCGTACTTCGTGCGGATGCGGCTGTTCAACCCGTCGGCCGCGACGATCAGATCCGCGTCGATCGCGGCGTCGTCGGCGATCTCGCGCTCGAAGCAGAGGCGCACGCCGAGCTCGGTCGCGCGCGTCTGCAGGATGCGGAGCAGACGCTGGCGCCCGATGCCGCAGAAGCCGTGCCCCGAGGATCGAATCGTGCGCCCGTTGATGTGGATCTCGATGTCGTCCCAGTGGTTGAACGCGTCGAGCACCTGCGCCGCGGTCTGCGGGTCGGCGCGCTGCAGCGACGACAGCGTCTGATCGGAGAAGACGACGCCCCACCCGAAGGTGTTGCCGGCGCCGTTGCGCTCGAACACCGTGATCTGGTGCGACGCGTCGCGCTTCTTCATCAGCAGGGCGAAGTAGAGGCCCGCCGGCCCGCCGCCGACGCATGCGATGCGCATCGCCGAGTACCGTAGGTCGTGGGTTTTCAGATGTCAAACGGCGAGTGGATCGCCGCGTGTCGGCAAACCAACAGTAGCGCAGCCCTTTAGGGCTGCCCGGCGGCGCGCCCGGCAGGCCTGAAGGCCTGCGCTACCCGGCGGCCCGCCCGGCAGGCCCGAAGGGCGTGCGCTACCGGAGGCCCGCCGGTGTTACAAGTGCGCGCCGCTCACGCCTTTCGGGCTCGCCTGCCAGTTGTCGCGCACCACCCCGCGATGAAACCAGGGCGGCGCGGGCATCAACAGCATCCGCGCGAGGCCGACGACGTACGGATCGTACGAGCGGCGCAGCTCCGCGAGCCGGCGGTCGGCCTCCGGCGAGCGCACGGGCGCGAGGCCGGCGCTCTCGATCTGGCGGCGCATCTCGTCGAGCTCGCCGTCCGGCAGACGATCGGCGGCGGGATCGGGATCGGCGTGCAGCACCTGGCAGAGATCGACGGCCGCGTGCCGCGCCATCGCGAACGTCACGTGCGCCTGCCACGTGGGCAGGCCGTCGATCCCGACCTCGACGAGCGCGGACAGATCGAGGATCGTCGCCAGCGCGGAGACCCACGACTGCCGCGTGTGCTGCGACCTGAAGTACGCGACGGCCGGATACGAGATGTGGCTCTCGAGGATGTCCGAGCACCAGTATTCCCAGTCCTTGAGAAACGGCTGGAGCGCGCCCATCTCGTTCCGCGCGGCAAGCCGCCGCAGCACTTCGACGGCGGCGGGCGGCGAGCCGGCCCACGCGTCGAGCAGCGTCAGCTGCGCCTCGCGGCGGGAGAACGACTGGTAGAGCACCGGAAAGTACGCGATCACGATCGCCAGGAACGCGAAGCCGGTTCCCGCTTCGGCGACGGTGATCAGCCGCGCGAGGGAGCCGACCGGCTGCACGTCGCCCAGCCCCAGCGTGAAGAACGTCGTCCCGCTCAGGTAGAGATCGTCGATGAAGTGGGCGGTGGCTCTGAGCGGCCGGATGCTCGAACCCGCGGCCCAGTGAAGGCCGGCGAAGCCGGAGAGCAGACCGAGCGCCCAGACCGCGGCGAGGCCGATCAGCGACATCGGACCGAAGATCGCGAGGAACCGTTCGCGGTGGCGGTCGGCGCGCAGGAGCGCGGTCGCGCGCTTCCACAGCTTCCACGTGAACCGGAAATACACGCGCGTCAGCCGGAGGCGCCGGCTGACGGTGCGCGGGAGCACGACGGTCTCGAACGCATCCCAGAGGATGATCGCCAGAACCGAGGCGCTCAGGAGGAATGCAATCACCCTCATCGGTGCAGGCACCCGCGGCGCGTCAGGGAAGGAATCGCTGCGCCGCGCCGGCGATCATCACGAGCGTCAGCAGCGCGATCGCGCATTCGCCAGCGACGCCCACCGCGAGCGGCCGCCACCCTTGACGCGCGATCGTCCGGAGATTGGTGCGCAGGCCGATCCCCGCGAAGGTGAACAGAAACGCCCAGCGCGACAGGTTCGCGATGTCGGCCGACTCGGCTGTCGTGAACGCGCCGAGCGTGGCGAGCGTCGAGATCGCGACGAAGCCGAGCACGAACTTCGGAAACTTCGCCCACAGGAACGCCGGCTTGTTCGCGACGCCGGCGGCGCCGCCCTTGCGGATCCAGTAGAGCGCGTAGCCGAGCACGACGAAACCGATCGTCGCGTTGCGCGTCGTCTTGGCGAGCACGGCGAAGCGGCCGGCGGCCTCCGAATAGAGCGCGCCCGCGGCGGTCGCCTCCGCGGTGTTGTCCACGGCGAGGCCCACCCAGAGCCCGTACGCGTGGTCGCTCATGCCGAGCGCGTGGCCGACGAGCGGGAACACGAACAGGCTGATCGCGCCGAGCGCGAGGATCGCCGCGATCGCGTACGACGCGTCCTCGTCGTCGGCCTCGATGGCGCCCTTGGCCGCGATGATCGCCGAGACGCCGCAGATCGACGCGCCGATCGCGAGGAGGCTGGTCAGCTTCGGCGGCAGATCGAACGCGCGGCCGAGCGCCGTCATCACCGCGATCGACACGGCGAGCTCGAGGACGACGCACACCAGGCTGACGGCGCCGAGCTTCGCGACGTCGCCGAGGAGGAAGCGCACGCCGAGCAGCACGATGCCGCTCTTCAGCCAGAACTCGTACGTGTCGACGCCTGCCTCGCAGATCGCCGGCACGCCGACCGTGTTCGAGACGATGAGGCCGAAGATGATCGCCCAGAGGACGTACTCGACGTTCGGCAGCGTGAGATGGTGCGCGCGGCCGTACGCCGCGATCGACTGCTCCGCGATCTTGCCCGCGTAGCCGACGGCGCCGAGCGCGGCGACGCCGGGGAGCATGGCGAGGAAGCGGCGTGCCACCGGCGGGTGGGCCGGGCGCAGCGGCGCAGCGACGATGGTCATTGGCTCACCACGGGATGCGGGCGAGCAGCCCGAGCTTGACGAGGAGGACCGCGAGCGCCGCGGCGAGGACGGCCATCCAGTCGCGGGACAGGTTGTTCATGGCGTCACGAATGCAAAAGGCCCGGAAAGCGTGGAGCCTTCCGGGCCTTGGAACCGGTGACCGCTTGGTGCTCGGTGACGGCTATCCGATCGCGATCCGTCCGCACACAGCGCCGCCGCCCGAGGCTCGGGCTCCGAGGCGACAACGACAGGCGCAGCCGGACAGCGCGAACACGACGGCGTTTATCACACGTTCGGCCACGGCGTGTCAATCGACGAAGTGAGCCGCAACGCTTCCCCGGCGCGAAGCATTCGCCGGCTACCGACGGAAAACGCATGACGGCCGACCTGAGGACCGGCGGTACCGATGTGCGAACAGGCTGTCGCGCCCATCGACGTATAATCCACGCGCTCCAGGCGCGCAGCCGATCCGTCGACCACCCGTCTCACGAGCGGAGGTTCCATGCGCGATCGCCGCCGGC
>Ga0075425_100008796_pt1 | contig 10731 bp, 9 predicted proteins | sample SoiMethybrSBSTD4_FD_75300 | JGI IMG/M metagenome (GOLD analysis project Ga0075425, IMG submission 75300) | Bulk soil microbial communities from a Populus tree surrounding site in Tennessee, USA - Soil MetaG P. TD hybrid SBSTD4 | ecosystem: Environmental > Terrestrial > Soil > Tree plantation...
GGAGAAGCTCTCTAAAAATGTTGGTGGAACGGTGAACGCGACTTTATCGACGTCAAGTTTTGAGCTGTCGCTCGAGAATTCAAAGGTGAAAGGCTCGTCCGCAGCTTATATCAACGCTCTCTCCGGATTGGTGAAAAACAGGTCTGACGTCATCGGCTACGTGTTTGCGATCAACGGCGAGATCAACAGCGCGGATGTTTATGCTTCGCACGCCCTGTTTGCCAAACTGTGGCCCAAACTTCTCAAAGCAACAGCAGTTGAAGCAGTCGCTGAGCTGAAGCCGGATGTACAGCCCAAGCCTGTTGCTGACGATCACATTCGTGGGTTTCTGGCCGAGTCAGAACAGGCAAGCGCCGCCACCAAAGAAGTAACCACGCGTGTGAGACTCGTCACTCGCGAGGACGACAAGAATATCTTCTTTGAAACTCAGGATCGCGCACAGAAAGACGGCTGGGTGCACCGGAATTACATTCGCAAACAGTGACGTTTATCGGAACAAAAAACTGGCGAGCGACTATTCAACTTAGCGTCGCTCGCCATCTTTTTTATGAGGCATGCACATAGCATGGAGGGGTGAGGGATTCAGTTGCGCGTGGGGTATTCTCCATCCGAAGCGATGGCCGAGCCTCGATCACTGCGATCACAAGGGGGGCCCGACAAATTGCGACCGCTTCAATTGTTATGACTTTTAGGTGGGAAACATTTCAAAAATTTTGGAGAAAGCTACAAAGAAGATGCTGAGATTGTTTACTACTTAATGACGCGGAAGGAGTAGTTGTCGATAAACTCGTCCTGGCCGGAATTTAATACACCGCTCAATCTCACTTGATAATTACCAGGACTAAGCATCTCTGCTGGAACCGTGAGGGGAACAATGTGCTGATCGCCGTTTGCTTCCGCTTTGAGCTCCTCGGTGGTTTGCAACATCTCACTTTCACGTAGCAGTTGCGATCTGTACTTCGGAAAAGCAGGTCGCGCCAACTCGAGCTGGAGTTTGACGTCAACACCTTTCGGCTGAACGCGAACGGGCTGAGTTGCACTGTCGGACCCCAGCGAGCCCGGCGCAAGCGTTATAACCAGAGGGGGCGGAGCAGTTTCCTGGGCACCTTGCTCCGAGTTTCTGGCTGCAAGCCATACAAGGAAGATTATTCCAAGGAAGGCTACGAGGAACGCGAAAAACGCCAGCGCCGGGCGGTTGACGAGTGGTCCTGAGAATAAATAAAAAGAGCGTTTTGCAGGAGCGCCTTTTTCGATCGGCCAAACTGTCGCCGGGATCTCTCTATTCGAGACGAGTTGTGGTTGGGAGTCCACATATCTCTTTAGCAATTTGCCGAAGCGCAGATTCTTTTGCCGCTCAGCAGTGGTCAAGAAATGACTTTCAAACTGCTGCCGTTCCGAACCTGATAACTCGTCTGCCAAATACCGATCGATCAACTCCTGTTCAATGATCAGTAATTCTTCATATACCTCCGGCTCACGCAAGATTCTTTCTTCGAGTTTGACCCGCCGATCTGCTTCTAAAGTCCCTAGCAGGTAACTTTGCATCTCTTGCTTATCAATATTCGAGTTCAAAACTTATCTCCGGCAAAAGTGCCGCTTCTAATCTTAATGACTGAAAAGTGGTGGGTATTTCATTGGCCTGTGCGTTCGAGGCATTCTTCCACACACTCTTGCAAGGCAGTGCGTATACGAAACGCCCTGATGCGTAGAGCGTTAGGCGCAATTCCCAACTTCTCTGCAAGTTGTTTTCGTTGTTCGATCTTTGCTCGACCCTCGCCTTGATAGTATTGCAAAAGTAGCTCGCGATTTTCATCACTTAACTTCGCTATACATTCTTCCAGGCAGCGATATTCCTGTTCGGCTCGGTTCGAATCCTCGTTCGAGGCTAAAGGAGGCTGAGGCTGTCGTCTTCGCTGATACTCCATCAGCACTTTATTGGCCACACCATAGAAGTAACGCTCACTGTCGCCCGTGAATTCGTTTCCGATCCCGTTCAGCTTACTGATGACACGGTTGATTGTTTCGTCGGCAAGCTCTTCAGCTTCAGCACAGCCGCGACGGAGGAAAATTTTGATGAGGCGACGCCGAATCTCTTCATACTTCATGGCGGCCCGTTCGCGATCCGAATCGAGCCACGCAAGCAACGCATCAAAAGATTCCTGCGACAGGACCCAGTTTTTGTTCATCGGGTACTGACGTACACAAATCGGTCCAACTTTTGTTCTCTTATTTCACTTGCTGGAGTGGAGTTGGAGAGCTTCTTCTTTGCCATGACCTGACCTCCAATGGGAGCGGAACTGAAAGCGTTCAGAACCTGGAGTCAAAACCTGATTACGTGATTGATCGGGAAACGCATTTTGGGCCACAGGCAGAAACTCCGCAGGGTCGTAAGGACTTTTCCAGAGCCTGTGAACGGGCAGAGAGTTAGCCTATATCGAGAGGTATGTCAATAATAAAACTGATCGTGGGGCATTTTGCCGCGATAAGACGGCTTTGCGACCTTTGCGATCCTTAGCGTTCTTTGCGTGAAAAGATTGACCTTTCACGCAGAGCGCGCAAAGGATCGCAAGGTCGCGAAGAAATACTGAGGTCTCAGTGGGTGATCTTCGTCGAATAGAGAATCCCATACATCTCGTTCTTGTGCTTATCAAAGGCCTTACCCTCGCTGGCCAGCATCAAGTTAATAAGTTGCACCTGCCCAAGATACTTTCGGTAAGCCAACCATTGCAGTCTGCGACTGTCGTCGGGCTTTTCGGGGTTTGCCTCTCGAAATTGCACACCCTTAAGACCATCGATCTCGACCCACTTTACTTCATCAACCTCGCCGTTTTTCGCACGCGTGTCTGCCTGGTCATACCACGACTGAATACTTTGTTCGACAGGGAAGCTTTCAGCCATCGGTGAAATGCTGACGATCAGTGAAGCTGCCTCAGAACCACCGGGGGAGCGCCAGACAAAGGTCTTCGACTCGTTCGTCTGTTCGGTCCATTTTGGTGGGATAGTCCACGACATACCCTGCCGTTCCCACTTTATCTCCTGTCCGCCGGCCAGGGCGGCTGTTTGCTCGGCTGTCGCACGGCCGGGCTCGGCGGTCTTTGCGCTTGCGGATTTAGAATTTGATGACGAGCCGGAAGACGAATGCGCTTTCTTCAGTCGTTCAGACAGATTGCAGAGCGAAAGCGCGAATCCGATAAGCAGGACGAGCAGGATGTTTTTCATAACATGGCCTTCTATTCGAAAGTGACAATAAAGTCAATTGGACCACAAATTTTTGTGCTTCTTTGTGGCCATTGTCTTGAAACCAAATTGCGGCTATCCTATGTGCCTTCCCTTCTTAAACCCCCTGTTGATTAACCGTCGCGCCCAGGCGCGAACCGTTCGGAGAATGCCAAAATGAAAAATACCGACGTACGGCCGGTCCTTGTTCTTGTCTTAGTTGTTTCCGTGGTCCTGATCACAGCGAGCGCGTGTACTCGAAATGCAAACGTCAATGCGAACCTGAACACCAACATCAACACCAACGTGAACGCGAACGCAACCGGTGCAAACATCAACGCATCCAGCGCTCCTTCAACGATCGCCGCACGCGAGCCGGATAGCTACAGAGCGACAATCGTCTTTACGGCAGAGACCGAGGGAGGAGACAAGACGATCGGAATCCCAACACTGTCAGCCGAAGTTGCGAAAAACGGCGCGGACAGGCGACTCTCTTTCAAACTGCCTGACGGATCAGATCTGGTTTATCTCGAACACGCGGGCGTCCAGTATGGCATCGCACCTGCGCGAAAGCAGTATGCGGAACTAACGCCGCAAGCGACAGGCTTTCAGATCCAGAAGTTGATGACACCGGGCCAGTTGGTTGCTTACCTCGACAGGTTGAAAGGCATCGAGTTCGTCGGCGAAGAGCCAATGGCCGGCAGAACCGCACTGAAGTATCGTTACGCGCGAACCGAAGAAACCAAAACCTCAGCAGGCGAAGTGAAGACCGAATCATTTGTTTACGTCGACAAAGATACAGGTCTGCCACTGCGCGCGGAACTTTTCAGTGAAGCGAGCGGTAATGTGCAAGGTGTAAAAGGCGCGAAGGTGGTTGCCGAGATGCGCGACATTCAAACCAACCCCGATTCGAGCCTGTTCGAGGTGCCGGCCGGTTACAACAAAGTCTCGGAGCAACAGGTGAGAGCGCAAGTTGACGCAGTGACAAACACAGTTGCAGCAGTGCTCAGAACGCTGTTGACGAATATGAATACTGCGCCACCGCCTCCATCACCGACGGTTTCACCTGCGACGAGCCCGAGTCCGGCGCAGTGAAGGTGAACAGATGAGATATGTTGTCATTCTCCTGGTGGGAGTTTTGCTCGGCGGCACGGCTGCGATCTTCTTTCTCGGCGTGCCGCCGGCGAAATCTGCGCCCGGACAAGCGGTGCAACCACCCGACAAGAGCGGAAACCCGCCCGCGACAGTGGTTATCTCCCTGGACCAGGGCTTTATTGATGCGGTGCTCGCAACCACCTTCTCCGGTTTGGGAACACCGACGTTTCAACTGGGCCAGACGCGCATCGACGGCTTCGAGCGCATCGAGCACGCGCTATTTCAAGGTGGGTGCACAAACACAATCACGCTCTTGCCTGAAGGTAGCGGCGTCAAAACCGGTGTGCAGTTTCGCAATGGCAGCGTTTATGCCCCTATGGCATTTACAGGTAGTTACAACCTCGCCGGATGTTTGCAATTCAAAGGCTGGGCACAAACAAGTATCAAATTCTCTTTCGATCAGGAGAAACAGACTGTTTACGGACACGTCGACGTCGAGGGCGTGAATCTCGAAGGCGTGAATCCGATAGCCAACAACTTCGTCACAGTGTTTGTGCAGAGCGCGATCAATCAACGCGTGAATCCGCTGGTGCTTGTGAGTGAGCCGCAGCTATCGTTGATGATCCCGGTGAAGGCGAGTAATGGAGTCGTCAAAGCACGAGCGAAGGACGTGCGCGCCGAGATCCTCGAAGGCTCGTTGAAGTTGTATTTGACGTATGAATTTAGTGGCGTAAAAGGCCAGGGAGGAACTTAGACTTTTTCCTCGTCTCGCGTTTGCCCGACACCATAGCGAAACACAAGCTCACCACCGAGCCAGCCTGCGATCGTGATCAGAATCACGCCAACCAATGAAAGCAAAAACGGAATGGTAAGGCGGCGTCCGACGATTTGACTGTAGGCGCTCAATCGCAGGAACAAGCTAACTGCGAAGATGATGAGCGCTATGATGTTGAGTCGTGCGTGCCAGTTTGCAACGCTCTTCACCTCGCCATTCTTGATTGCCAGCCAGTCGATGATGCCAAAGATGGCGGCGACAAGTGCCGCTATGCAACCGGCAGCGATCATGAATTTAGAGATCACGAGCAGCGTCGTATGTCGAGTGAAATAGAAGAGAATGTCGACTACGAATGACGTGACCCACAGGCCGAGCGGAAGCGGAATCAGCATTGGATGGATTGGGTGACCCGCGATGTTTGCTTTGCTACGCATGAAACCCTCCTTTCGGGAGTAGCAATGGGACTACAAGAGGGAAAGCCCTATTCTGATCGTGATTGGACCAATGGTCAAGTTGTGGTCGAAGCTAAGGTTCAGAGTTCAACCTTTAGGTTGTTCCTGAGAAGACAAGCTAAAGCTTGAACTCTGAACGTTGTCTGTCTCGGATTTCACCGCAGACGCAGCCAACAGTCGCTGGCGCTCGAAGTGGTCCGCGATCTCCTCCGCCGTCTTGCGTCCAACAAACGGAGTCAACTCCGACACACCTGCCTGTGAAATTCGTTGAATCGAACCGAAGTGTCGCAACAGTCGCCCTTTGCGTTTGTCGCCGACACCCGGAATTGCGGTCAGCTCCGAAGTGAAATCGCGCAACTCGCGCCGCTTGCGATGATAGGTGACCGCGAAACGGTGAGTCTCATCGCGAATCATTTGCAACAGACGCAGTATGAGTGAATGCGAGTCGAGGTAAATCGGCTCGTCCTCACGACCCTTCATCAGCAGATAGGCGACGTCATTGTGTCGTTGTGGCGGCTTGACGATGCCGACCATCGGAATGGCTTCAAGGCCGAGCTCGCTCATCGCATTCGCAGCCGCGGACAGTTGCGCCTTGCCGCCATCGATCATGATCAGATCCGGAAGCGGTTTTCCTTCTTCGAGCAATCGCCGATATCTCCGCGTCACCACTTCCCGCATCGACGCCACGTCGTTCGCACCCTCGACTCCTCTGATTCTGAATTTGCGATACTCTGACCGGTTCATCTTTCCGTTGTCGCAAACAACCATACCTGCAACGTTCTCCGCTCCTTGAATGTGCGAGATGTCAAACGACTCGATACGCGCGGGGAAATGCCGCAGCTCCAGCGTCTCCTGTAACTCTTCGAGCACCAGCTTCATGTCGGGCTTCAGAATCCGGAAACGTTGTTCGAAGGCGAGCTTCGCATTCTTGTCGACGAGATCGATCATGTCGCGCTTTTCGCCGCGCTGCGGATCGTAAATTTTCACTCGACGACCTTTTCGTTTCGTCAGTGCCTTCTCGAGCAACTCGCGATCGCAAACATCAACCGGCACGTAGATCTCGCGTGGCACGTAATCCGAGGCGTAGTATTGGGCCAGCACGTCACTCAGAAATTCAGCGGGATCGAAATCGTCTTCCGGCAAGTCTTCCCAGAAAAATTCCCGCCGGCCGACGATGTTTCCCTCGCGCATCGTGAATAGTTGTAACGCGAGTCGTGGTCCTTCGCGGTAGTAACCAAAAATGTCGATGTCGCTTTCCGAAGTCGTCGCCATCTTCTGCTGCTCGGACAGCCTGATGACAGTTTTCCGCAGGTCGCGATACTTCGCCGCCAATTCGTAACGCAGCGTCTCGGAAGCATCAAGCATGCGCTCCTCGAGCGCGTCAGCCAGTTCTTTGTTTCGACCTTCAAGCAGCAATCTCACGTCGCGCACTGCTTCCTGATATTGTTCCGGTGTGCACAATCCCTTGACGCACGGACCGAGGCAGCGTTTGATGTGATACTCCAGGCACGGTCGCGGCGCTTTGCCGTCGATCTCAATGTCGCAGGTGCGTAACTGAAACGTTCGGTTAATCAGGTCGATGGTCCGCCGGGCCAGACTCGCCGGCAGGAATGGGCCAAAGTAGAGTGCGCCATCGCGCTGAATACGCCGCGTGATGACGACCTTTGGAAATGGCTCGTTGATAGTGAGTTTCAGGTGCGGGTACGACTTATCATCCTGAAGTTTGACGTTGTAACGAGGTTTGTGTTGCTTGACCAGCGACGCTTCGAGAATCAACGCCTCGACTTCGTTGTCGGTAACGATAAACTCGACATCTGAGATCTGGCCGACCAGCGCATCAGTTTTGCGGTCAAACGGCCGCGCACGAAAGTATGAACGAACGCGGCTGCGCAGGTTTTTGGCCTTGCCGACATAGATCACCTTTCCCGCCGTGTCTTTGTGCAAATAGACGCCGGGCGAAGGTGGAATTTCTTTGAGTCGTTCTTCAATAGCCACGATCTTGAGATGCGTCTCTTTAGCCACAAAGAGGCACAAAAAGCACAAAGACTATTTTAGCGTACACAAATGCAATTTCCACTTAGGCTGCCTCGCGACAAACCGTTCGATGCCGTTGGTTTTGGTTTAAATGCAGTCGATCACTTGATCGTGGTGCCGGAGTATCCGGCGTTCGACACGAAGATTCGTCTGCTCGCACACAGGCAATCGGCCGGCGGCCAAACTGCAACTGCGATGGTCGCGCTTCGGCGTCTCGGTTTGAAGACCGCTTATGCCGGCCGTTTTGGATCGGATGCGGAAGGCAAGTTTGGACTTCAGACGCTGAAAGACGATAACGTTAACGTCGACTTTGCGGAAGTGGTCGAAGGCGCCAGAAACCAACTTGCGTTCATCATCGTTGACGCGCGCACCGGCGAACGCACAATCATCTGGGACCGCGACGAAAAGCTCGCTTACAAACCTGACGAAGCGCCGGCCGAGTTTGGATCGATGGGCAGCGTACTTCATCTCGATGCACACGATCCACCCGCATGCGTTCGCGTGGCCCAGGCAGCGCACGCGAGCGGCACGATCGTCTCTGCCGACATCGATAACGTCTACGAAGGTCTGCTGGAACTTCTTCCTTTGATTGACATTCTCATCGGGTCGAAAGAGTTTCCCCGGCGCGTCACCGGCATTACCGATGAACGCGCGGCACTGATTGAGTTGAAAGCGCGATTCGGCTGTGCACTGGTTGGGATGACGATCGGAGCTGAAGGCGCGGTGGTCTATTGTGATGGAAGTTTCATTGAATCGCCGGGCTTTGCGGCCCCCGGCGGTTGCCGCGACACGACCGGAGCCGGAGATGCGTTTCATGGCGGATTTCTTTATGGACTTCTAACCGGCGAAGACATTGAAACAAGCTTGAGGTTCGGCAATGCTGTCGCTGCGATGAAATGCAGCGCCTTGGGCGCGCGCACCGCTCTTCCGACACGATCTGAACTCCAGAAATTTCTAAACATTTTGTAGGGGCGGCACTCCGTGGCCGCCCGTCTTCCAAACACGACGGGCGGCCACGGAGTGCCGCCCCTACAAAACATGCCTCAAGCGTGATATAAAGCGCATTCTTACCACTGAGGAACCCAATGAAACTCTTTTTATTTATAGCGAGTGTTCTGCTCCTGACTTTCATCCCTGCGCAGCAGCGAGCTCTGACGGCTGACATCGTCTTTAAAAACGGCAACATATACACCGCCAATGATCGCGCACCGCAGGCCGAGGCGATTGCCGTCAAAGGTGATCGGATCGTCTTCGCCGGCACAAACGCAGCGGCACAGAAGTTCATCGGCAAAACCACGCGTGTCGTCGATCTCGCAGGCAAGACAGTTCTTCCCGGTTTTACTGACTCGCACCAGCATCTCTCCGGTGTGGGCCTGCGCGAAATGACTCTCAATCTCGAAGGCACCACGAGTCTCGACGACTTCCTCGCGAAAGTGAAAGCGCGAGTCGATCAGGCAAAGCCCGGCGAATGGGTAACCGGACGTGGCTGGATCGAGACGCACTGGCAGCCGCCCGTGTTTCCAACGCGTTGGGATCTCGACAAAGTGTCGCCGAACAATCCCGTGATTTTAGGTCGCGCTGATGGGCACGGCGCCGTCGCGAACAGCGCGGCATTGAAGCTGTCCGGTATCGATAAAAACACGCCGAACCCGTTCGGTGGTGAGATCTCCAAGGACAAGCAGAGTGGCGAACCGAATGGAATGTTACTCGACGCAGCCCAGGGACTGGTCCGTCGCCGTGTTCCACCAACGTCATCCGCAGATGCCGAGCGTGCTGTTGTGCTTGGAGTAAAGAGAGACATCGAACTCGGCTGGACGCAAATTCAGGACGCAGGTGGCGCTTACGCTGACGTCGATATTTTCAAAAAACTCTACGCAGCAGGCACCATCAAACTCCGCATCTACAAAGCCGTTTATGGACCAGGCCCGAACGCTACGCGCCTCCTTAATGAAGGTCCAACCATCGGCGCCTTTGAAAATCGATTTACGCTCAGAACCATTAAGGTCGTCTCGGATGGCGCGCTCGGTTCGCGTGGCGCTGCCCTGCTTGCTCCTTATTCAGACGCGCCTGACACGTCCGGCTTTCTGACTGTGAAAGCGGAAGAGCTGCGCCCGATGCTGGTCGAGGCGCTGCGCAAGGGCATTCAAGTTGAGACTCACGCGATCGGCGACCGTGCGAATCGTTTCATACTCGATGAGTATGAAACGGCGTTGAAGGCTGTTCCGGTTGCGGAGAGAAAAGTCGCCGAGCCGCGCTGGCGAGTCGAGCACGCGCAGATTGTCAACCCAGCCGACATTCCGCGTTTTGCGAAGCTGGGAATTATTCCGTCGATGCAGCCGTCGCATGCGATCGGCGATCTGTTTTTCGCGCCGAGTCGATTAGGAATTGAGCGGCTCGCAGGTGCGTACGCGTGGGAAAGTTTCATCAAATCGGGCGTCGTTGTTCCCGGAGGATCTGACGCGCCGGTGGAGCGCGGCGAGCCGATGATTGAGTTTTATGCAGCCGTGGCGCGCAAAGATCAGAAGGGTTTTTCGACCGAGGGTTGGCATCCCGAAGAGGCGGTAACGCGTGAACAGGCTTTGAAGATGTTTACGATCTGGCCCGCGTACGCCGCTTTTGAAGACAAACTGCGCGGCACGATCGAAGTCGGCAAACTCGCCGACCTGACCATTCTGTCTGCCGACATCATGAAGATTCCGGAGCTGGAGATATTGAAGACTCGTTGCGTGATGACGGTCATCAACGGCGAGATTGTTTTTGCCACAGATAACACGGATTGAAACAGATCATGAAAACCTCTACACGTCGTGACTTTCTCTCACTCGCCGGCAAGAGTGTCGGGCTGGCGGCGTTGTCGGTGCCTGCGATCGGTGCGCTGTTGAAAAATGTCGAGGCGGCAGGGCGGAGTGTGGCCCACCTCAGTCCCGAACAGGTGGCGATGGATGAAGATTACTGGTCAGTAATCCAGAACTCGTTCACCGTCACGCGTGGCATTGTGAACTTAAATAACGGTGGCGTCTCGCCGAGTCCCCGCATCGTCACCGAGGCGCTCGTGCGTTACATCTGGCAACAGGAAGACGCGACCGCTTACACGATGTGGCAGTTACTCGAGCCGCAGTCAGAGACTATTCGCACCGGCCTGGCCGAAATGTTTAGTTG
>Ga0075425_100008797_pt1 | contig 10731 bp, 11 predicted proteins | sample SoiMethybrSBSTD4_FD_75300 | JGI IMG/M metagenome (GOLD analysis project Ga0075425, IMG submission 75300) | Bulk soil microbial communities from a Populus tree surrounding site in Tennessee, USA - Soil MetaG P. TD hybrid SBSTD4 | ecosystem: Environmental > Terrestrial > Soil > Tree plantation...
GCGATCGCGGCAGGCGAGGCGCTCGGCGACGCCGGAATCACGCACGCAGTGGTGCCGCCGGATCGGACCGGTGTGTTCTTCGGGACCGGCACGGCCGACCTGATGCGGAACGAGGAGTGGTTCGCCGACATGCGGCAGCGCGGCATCCGCCGTGCGGCGCCGGCGAAGATCTTCGATCACTTTCCTTCCGTCCCCGCCGACGTCGTGGCGAACCGCTTTGGCTTCGAGGGCCCGAAATCGTCGGTGCTGTCCGCGTGCTCGTCCGGAACCGTGGCGATCGGGTATGCCGCCGACGCCATTCGCCGGGGAGGGATCGATGCGGCGGTCGCCGGCGCGAGCGACGTGCTCTGCCGGCTGACGTTCAGCGGCTTCAACGCGCTGCGGCTCGTCGACACCGAGCCCTGCCGTCCGTTCTGCCGCACGCGACAGGGCATGAATCTCGGGGAAGCGGCAGCCGTACTCGTCCTCGAGGAGCTCTCCCACGCGCGGCGGCGCGGCGCGAAGGTCTACGCGGAGGTTGCAGGGTACGGCGTGCGCTGCGAGGCGTATCACGCCACTGCGCCGGAGCCCGAGGGCAAAGCGGTCGCGGCACTGATCGGCAGCGCTCTCGAAGCTGCCAGTGTGAATGCCGACATGGTGGAGCATGTCAACGCGCATGGAACGGCGACGCCGCAGAACGATCAGGCCGAGGCGCGCGGCCTGCGGCTCGCGTTCGGGGATCGCGCCAGGCGCGTGCCGGTCACGTCGATCAAGGCGATGGTGGGCCACTGTCTGGCCGCTGCGGGCGCCATCGAAGCCGCGGCCCTGGCGCTGTCGATCGATCGGGGGGTTGTACCGCCGACGGTAAGCTTCCGCGAGCGCGATCCGGAATGCGATGTGGATGTCGTGGCGAACGACGCGCGGCAGCTCCCGATCGGGTGCGGCGTCTCGACGTCGCTCGCCTTCGGCGGGAACGACGCCGCCATCGTCTTGCGAGCGGTCTGATCAACCTCTGACGGCGACGTACTCGCTGAAGATGCCGTGCACGACCTTGCGCTCGGCGGATGGAAATCCGCTGCGGCGCAGCGACGCGAGAATCGTCGCCGGCGGCACGCAACGCGCGATCGTGTCCCAGTACAGCCGCATGAGCTCGGCCGCGCTCCCGCTTCCGGTGGTGAGCCGCGTGACCAGCGGCACGATCGTGCCGAAGTAGAAGCGGGCGAGGGCCAGGCCGAGCGCCGACTCCGGCCGCGAGATCTCGAGCAGAAGGAGGCGGCCGTCGCGCGCCAGCACGCGCCGGTACTCCGCGAACGCCGCGTCCAGATCCTCGACGTGCCGCAACGCGTAGCCCATCGTGACGAAATCGAAGCGTTTCTCGGCGAAGGGCAGGCGGTCGCCGATGCCGAGCACGAATCGCGCGTCAAAGCGATCGCGCGCCCGCGCGATCATGTTCGACGATGGATCCAGTCCGATGAGCCTCCCCGACGGACCGATCAGCCGCGCGATCTCGCGCGCGAGCAGCCCGGTCCCGACGCCGACGTCCAGCACGCGGGCATTGGCACGGACGCCGGCGCGGGCGAGCGCGTCGCGGCGATAGCGTTGCCCGAGGCCCAGCGACATGATCGCGCACGCGCGATCGTAGTGGGGCGCCGACTGGTCGAACAGCGCGTTGACGACGGCCGGCCGCTCGCCGGCGCAGTGCCAGTAGCGCGTTTCAGTGGGCAGCGGTGCTTGGCTCATTGATCGTCCCCGCCGGGGCGAGCGAGGGCGCGAAGCGCACGCGGCGCTGCACGCGGACGAGCGCGAAGAACGCGGCGACCCAGAACCGGGTGGTGAGCGGCGGGTTCCAGTAACCGGCGAACACGGACACGAGCGCGCGGAACATGTGACGCGGCGGATCGTTGGCAAAAAAGAGATCGCGAAATTCGCGCGTATAGAAGCCGAGCACGAACCGGCGGAACGAGCGATAGCGCCGGTACTGCCGGCGCGAGTATCGACCGAAGGCCTGGGCCGACAGATCCCCACGCGCCAGTCCACGCTCAACCGCCTGCGCCGCCTCGAGCCCCGACTCGAGCGCGATGGCCACGCCGGTCGAGAACACCGGATCGAGAAACGATCCGGCATCGCCGGCGAGCACCCACCGATCGCCGGCGTAGGCGCGCGAGCCGAACGAGAAATCCTTTTCGACGCGAACCGGCCACTCGCGCGTCGCAGCCGACAGCAGGCGGGCGACCGCGGGCGTTTCCGCGATCGCCCGATCGAGGAACGCGGCCGGATCGGTTGGCTGAAAACCGCGCGCCGCTGCTTGCGGCAGCACGACGCCGACGCTCATCAGCTCGCCCGAAATCGGAATCAGCCAGAACCACCCGAGGTCGGGCCGCGCGACAATGTGGATGTCGCCGGCGCGCCGTCCCTCGCGACGCGGCACCCCGGCGTAATGGGAGAACACCGCCACGTTCGCGAGGCGCGGCTCGTCGATGCGCAGGCCGAACTTGCGGGACAGGAGCGCCCCGCGGCCCGACGCGTCGACGATCGCCTTCGCGCGGACCGTGAGCGTCTCCGGCGGATCGCCCGCGCGCTGCACCGTCGCGGTCACGCCGTCGCGATCGAACGAGACGTCGAGGATGCGATGCCGCTCCCGAACATCGGCGCCGCTCGCGGCGGCATGCTGCAGCAGGAGGTGGTCGAACGTTGCGCGCGGCACCTGCCACGTCTGAGGAGTGGGCACGCCGGGCGCGTCGCCGAAATCGGCGTAGCGTTCGTTGCCGCCGTCGGCAGTGAGGAACGTCGCGCCCCATTTCTGCGGGAACCCGGCCGCGCGGACCTTGTCGTCGGCGCCGATCGCCCGCAGCACGTCGTTCACCGACGCGAGCAGCGACTCGCCGATGTGGAAGCGGGGAAAAGTGTCGCGCTCGAGGAGCACGACGGAACGACCGGCACGCGCCAGCCACGATGCCGAAGTCGACCCCGCCGGACCTCCCCCGGCGACGATGACCTCGCACTCCAACATGACTAGGACGTCTTACGGCGGCGCGCGGGCGCTGGCTTGATGCTAGGCGGCTTCGCCGGGGCGCCGCGCGGCCGCGTGGTTCGACTCTTCGGCGCCAGGCCCGCCGTACATGCGAGCGCCTTGGCAACCCACTCCTTCGCCTCGGCGTTCTTCCCGATCCAGCGACGCGGCAGCTGCACGTAGCCGCTCATGGGGCGGCCCTTCATCGGCTCGAACGGCTTCGCGCCGTCAATCGCGAGCAGGTCCGCTCGGTCGCCTTCCACCAGCCGGACGAACACGTCGGGACCGAACGTGCCGGCAAACATGTGGCCGTTCACGAACGACGCCTTGTGGCCGAACATCGGTCGGACGACAATGCGCGGATCCGGCGGAAGGAGTGCCTCGAAGGCTTTGATCGTGGCCGGATTGGCCTTCGGCATCATGCGCGGCAACTATATCAGCGGCTGGAGACTACGACTTCTTTATCCTAGCTGCGGCGCGACCAGGTCGGGCCCCAGCGATCGGGCACGTTGAGCGTCGCGAACACGCCGACCGGATCCGCCGAGATCACGAGCTCGTCGCGGTGCGCCTCGAGATCGGCCATCCGGGTCTTGTTGTAGGCCTTGTGTTCCTCATAGACGAGCATCTCGCTCCAGTACTCGATCAGCAGATAGCGCGAATGCACGGTCTGATCGCGCAGAAAGGAACTGCCGAGGTACGACCGGCTGTGGCGATTGACGGCCGTCCAGTCACCGTCCGCGCCATAGAAGCGCTCGAAGTCCGCTTCGCGTCCGGGGCGTACTTCGAACTGCCACACGATCGCGATCACGGCGGTCGATTATATGATTGACGCCCTTGCGCCGTTCCCTAAGGAGGTTCTGGTGGCCCTGACGTTTCAGAGTCGTCGCGTCGAGGAAATTACGGTCGTCGAATGCAGCGGCCGCATCGTGGAAGGCGCCGAGTCGGAGGCGCTGCAGCAGCTTGTGACGGATCTGATTGCGGAGAGCCCGTACATCATCCTGCACCTCGCGAAGATCGACTTCATCGACAGCAGCGGCCTCGGGCTCCTGGTCCGGTGTCTGATCCGGACCGAGCACGTCCACGGCGTGCTGCGCCTGTGCGCGGCGCCGCCGCGCATTCGCGAGGCGCTGCATATGACCGGCCTGAACACGGTGTTCCAGATCTTCGAGACGGAAGAGGCGGCGATCGAGGGCTTCTATCGGAGCGCGAGCGGCGACCGCCGCACCGCGGCCGACGCGAACATTCTCTGCGTCGAGCAGTCGGCGAACGTGCTCGCGTACGTCGGACAGCTGCTCCGGCAGGCGGGGTACGTCGTCGTCACGACGGGCAACCTGCCCGACGCGCTCACGCTGCTGACGGCGACGCGTCCGAAAGTCCTCGTCGTCGGCGCGGCGCTGCGCGCGCTGCGGACGACGCGCGCCGCCGAGAAGTTCAACGAGCTCGCCGATTCGCTGCGCGTCATACAGCTGCCGGCGGATTTTTCGATCCAGGAAGCCGGACATGCCGGACGCCAGCTGCTCGACGAGGTCCGCTCGGTGGTCGGGCCGTCGGGCGCGTCGGCGGCGGCGCCCGCGTGAGGGGGCCGACGCTATAATGGCCCCGCGGGGCGATCCCCTTTGCATGCGCGTCGATGCAGGCGTGAGTACGAATCCCGGCAGGAAGCGTTCTCGCAACGAGGATTACCCTGTCTCGGACGAGGAGCTCGGCCTGTTTCTCGTGATCGACGGCATGGGTGGGCACGCGCGCGGCGACGTAGCCTCGCAGCTCGTCGGTGAAACGGTCCACGACTTCATCCGGGACACCGCGCACGATCGCGAGAAGACGTGGCCGTTCGGCTTCATTCCGCAGGTCTCGTACAACTGGAACCGCATGACGACCGCCGTGACGATGGCGGACCACCAGGTGGCCCGGCGCATCAACGAGAACGAACAGCTGCGCGGGATGGGCGCCACGATGACCGGCGCCCTCATCGAGGGCGACAGCGCGGTCATCTCCCACGTCGGCGACTGCCGGACGTATCTGATCCGCAGCGGGCACATCGAGCAGCTGACGCAGGACCACTCGTGGGTGGCGGAGCAGGTCCGCAACGGATCGATCGATCAGCGCGAAGCCAAACAGCATCCGCTCCGCAACGTCGTCACGCGCGCGGTCGCCGGGCTCGAGGATCACTTTCAGGTCGACATCCGCGAGCTGCCGGTCGTCCCGGGCGATCGGCTGCTGCTGTGCTCCGACGGCCTGCACGGCGTGACGACGGACGAGGAGCTCCTCGAATACGTCGATCGAGCGGCGGAAAACCCTCAGGCCGCCTGCGATGCGCTCATCGATCTCGCGAACGAGCGCGGCGCGCCCGACAACGTGACCGTCATCATCGTTCGCGTGAGCTGATCGCGCGGTACACGGCGAGAAACCGGAGAGCGCAATGGACGTCGACGCCACTGTCGAGGATCAACTCGCAATCGTGCACGTGAGGGGCTTTCTCGATACGAAGTCCTCGACCGACTTCGAGCGCAAGATTCTCGAGCTGCTGCAGGGCGGCGCCCGCATGCTCGCCGTGGACCTGACCAAGCTGGACATGATCACGAGCGCCGGCATCCGCATCCTGATGATGGCGGTGAAGCGCCTCGGCGGCGCGGACCGCGTGGCGCTGTGGGGACTCAACGAACAGGTGCAGGTCGTATTCCAGATCGCCGGGCTCGCCGGAGTCTTCCCCGTGTATCCGTCGCAGCAGGCCGCCGTCGACGGCCTGCGGAAGCCGGCGCCAGCCGGCGAGGTCGACGCGGTGCAGGCGTCGAAGATGACGCGGCTGATCTCGCGGCTGCTGGGGGAGTCGAGTCAGGCGGCGCCGCGCAAGAAAGCGGCGAACGTGTCGAAGATGACCGAGGAAGTCGCCGAGCTGCTCAAGCGCCCGAAGACGTAAAGACCGTCTCCACGACGCCGAACCTCACCCGATCCCCATCCGACAGCTTCACGCTCACGCCGGCGGCGACGCGCGCGTCGTTGACGAAGGTGCCGTTGCCGGTCGGCTTCGGTTCGCTGAGGTACCAGCCGTCCGCCTGCCGCGTGATTGAGGCGTGGCGGCGGCTCAGTGTCCGCTTCGCGTCGAGCGGCGTCAGATCCACTTCCGGCGTGTAGCCGCTCGCGCGATCGAAGCGGCCGATGACGTTGAGGTCGGTGAGGCGGAATTCGGTGCCCGATGCCGAGTGTACGAGCCGAGCGATCTGCGGCGTGCTCGATCCCCGGCGCGCACGCGTCGCCTCGTTCGGCGATTCGACCGCCTTCGCGGCCGGCGGCGGCGGGGGGGCGGGCGCGGCCGGCGCAGGCGGCGTCGGTGCGCGCACACCTGACGCGCCGACGGCCGGCGTCGAGACCTGCTGCATCGGGGGCAGTGGCTTCATGAAGCTCGCGGCGATCTCCGACGCGCGGCGCAGGGCATCCTCGTGCTCGCGCAGGCGCGACGCGAGGCGGTACAGCATGCGGACGGCGATCTCGGGATTCTCCTGAACGAGCTGCCCCAGCGTCGTCCGATCGATGCGCAGCAGGCGATATGGCGTCAGGCCTCTCGCGGTGGAGTCGCGCGGCTGCTCCTCGAACAACGACAGCTCGCCGAAGAAATCGCCCGCACCGAGCGCGACGGGCTTGACAGTCTCGCCGGCCTGCGCTTTGACCAGCTCGACCTTGCCTTCCTGGATGATGAACATGTCCTTGCCGGCGTCGCCTTCCTTGTAGACGAAGTCGCCGGCGTTGCCGGACACGGTGAAACTTGCGATGTCGTCGAGATTGGGGGTCTGCGAGAGCGACTTGACCATGGCGCGAGGAGCAGCCAGCAATCTATCCGTGAAAGTGCGCGCGGGTCAATACGTCTCCACGCCACGGCGCGTCGTCGGGGTGCCGCCGGACCAGCGGCGACGCCGGACGCGCCACGTGGGAGAAATCGCCGGGGCCGTCTTCGCACATCCGGTTGAACACGGCGATGGCGAGACACTGGATGAGCTGACGCACTGCCTGCTCGCGGCGCGCCGGCTGCTTCTCGGCGAGACGCAGGAGCCCTTCGAGGATCCGCGCGTCGAACAGGCGGCGTGGTCCGTCGAGATACTTGTCGCGAAACGCCGGAAAGACGCCGGCCACCCACCGATGCATGAAGTCGACGGTCGACGCGCGATCGGGCGCGTTGACGAACGGCACCTTCCGCCGCCGGATCAAGGCGTCGGGAAGCCACCGCCGCGCGGCGCGCCGGATGATCTCCTTGTCCCAGAACAGCTCGTCATGCAGCCGCGCCGGCACGCTCGCCAGCAGCTCCACGATCCGGTGGTCGAGATACGGCACGCGCGCTTCGATGCCTTGTCCGGCGCTGGTCCGGTCCTCGTGCCACAGGTTGAAGGCCTGCAGTGTCCGAAGTCGCAGCCGCATTTCCGCCTGGAAAGGCGCGGCCGGCGGCGGCCCGTACACCTCCGGCGCCAGGACCGGCGCGAACGATTCGGGCACACCGATCTCGACGCGCCGGTTGTTCTTCCACGTTGGCAGCACGGTCGCGTCGAGGTACTCGCGCCAGCTCGTGTGCGGCTTGTTGACTCCGTTGCTGTAGCCACCGGCAAATTCGTCGGCGCCTTGCCCGAGGAGGATCACCTTCAGATTCGGGATCGCCGTCTTCGCGAACCGATGCAGTTCGTGCTTGAAGAGGAACTCGAGCGTGAAGAGCGGGTAGTCCATCAACCAGATGAAGTACTCGAACTCCTCGAGGCCCAGACGAAGGTCCGCGCCTAGCGTCTCGTGGTCGAAGAGCACGGGATAGAACGGCACGCCGGTGAGCCGGGCCACTTCCGCGGCGGCGTCGGCGTCGCCGCAGACGAGCGTCGTTCGCTCGAGAATCGTGAAGCAGGGGAGTGCGTGTCCGGCTTTCGCGGCCGCCGCCACCATCGCGGCCGAGTCGAGCCCGCCGCTCAGAAACGCGCCGATCGGCACGTCGGCCATCATGCGCAGCGAAATGCTGTCCTCGAAGAGGTCAGCGAAGCGATCGACGTAGTGCTCGGCGGGCAGACCGGTGTCTGGCGTCGCGAACGGCTCGTCGAGATTCCAGTAGCACCGTGTGGCGACGCTGCCGTCGGCGCGCCACGTCAGGTAGTGGCCCGCCGGCAGCGCATCGACGCCGTCGACGAACGTGGCGACGCGTGACACGTCGGGCGTCCAGTCGCGCCAGTTGAACCGGCGGGAGCACGCTGGGTGCGCGAGCAGCGCCTTCACTTCCGACGCAAAGAGGAGATCTCCCTCCTGCAGGCTGTAATAGAGCGGCTTGATGCCCAACCGATCGCGCGCGAGGAACAGCTCCCGCTTGACCGAGTCCCAGATGGCGATGGCGAACATGCCGACCAGCGACTGCAGCGCCTCCGGACCGCGTTCTTCATACAGGTGGAGTACGACCTCGCAGTCCGACTCCGTGCGAAACGCATGCTGGCCGCGCAGGGTGCGGCGCAATTCACGATGGTTGTAGATCTCGCCGTTGATCGCGACGAGCAGCGTGCTGTCCTCGTTGGGAATCGGCTGCCGGCCGCCCTCGCAGTCGACGATGGAGAGGCGCCTGAAGACCAGGGCGAGGTGGTCATCAATCGCGAGTTGCTCGTCGTCCGGGCCGCGCAGGCTCAGCTGTCGCCCCATCGCGCGCAGGATGCGGGCCTGCTCCTCGTCCGGCCGCGCCCGCGGCGCCGCTGACGCTGCTCCGGCAAAACCACACATTGGATGGTGCGCGGCTCAGCGCCGCATGGAGGCCGTTTGGAAGGGTGACGCCGTCAGGTCCGTAGACCCGGACAACGGCGCGGACCTGCATAAATCGAAATGCGGGAAGTATTGCTCTGACGCGATGTGAATGATCCATTCATAAAACGCCGCGACGACGCTCTTGCCGCTGGCGCTTTGGACGACGAGTGCCGGACACCCCGTCGCAGGCGACGGCCTGGGCATCGTGCTGTTCTGCACGGCACGCAAGACGTCGTCACGAACCTTCATTCGCACCTTCATGCGCCCGCCATACCCCATTTCTTCCAGCACCTGAAACTTCGACGGATCGTAGTCTTCGCCGCCGGGCCTGTTGAGTGTCTCATCGAGTGCGAGAAAGTAGCTGATTTGCATCGAGGCCAGCGTGACCATCGTCCTCCGCCCCTGGTCGGCGATCATTGCCGCTTCGGCGCTGCTGATCCTGCGGGGATGAAGGGCCTGCTCGTACGCGTGCGGGATGACCTTGAGAAAGTTTAGAAGGGTCTTGACGGCTGTGTGCAGGCCGCTCTTCACGTGATACCGCGGATCGGTCGCGCTCGATAACTGTCTCCCGCGCACGACGGCGGCGTAGTACACGGCATAGAGCTCGTCGAGGTGCGCTTCGTCCTTCGATGACGACGCGGGGGGATGGCTGCGGCGCGTTTCGCGCACTCGATGCCACGCCTCGACATGACTGTCGAGGAACGCAAGCACGCGCGTCCGGATCTCTTCGACGATGTCGTCCGAGTGCAACCTGTTCAGGAGCGCTCCAGGCGGCGTGCGGTCGAAGACATCCTCGCCTCCCGCGGAGGTCTCGAGTGGAAGGCCTTGCCCGTGCGCGGAAAGCCATTTCTCGACGGACCGCCATGTCTCCTCGATGAAAATCGCGGCAAGCGCGTTGACGTCGCCGCGATCTCGCTGTTCCGGTCCCCGGCCATCACGGATTTCCCGAAGCGCGACTCCCAAGCTCAGGCGTGGCGCATCGGCGCCGAGGTCCGCCAGCTTGCCGTCGGGAGGTTCTCGCAACGGAAGTCTCATCGATGAAGGCGCGTATAGTATCTCAACTCCGATGCGCTCAAGCCTCGAGACAATGTTCGCGCCGATCTCGCGCGCGACATTCATCCGCGAGCACTGGTTGAGTCGGCCCTGCGTCGCGCCGGGTCCTTTATCGCGGTTCTCCGAACTGGATGCGTCGGAGCTACATCTCCGCATGCTGCTCGCCGGCAAAGTGACAGTCGACGCCCAGATTCGATCGCCCACCGGCACATTCGTCGCGCTACCGATCGATCGTGGCAACGCGCTCGCCGCGTACGAGGCTGGCGTCCAGCTCTACATCCATCTCGATCCTCGCGAATCCGGCCCGTTGCAGTCGTGGTCGGCGAAGCTGCACGAGGAGCTCGGCGTGCCGCCGCAATGGGGCGAAATCGGCGTCTACGCCGCAAAATGCGGCGGGCTCGGCGTCGACTGGCATTTCGATCGGAACGAAAATCTGATGCTCCAGCTGGCGGGCCGAAAGGTGTGGAAGCTCGCGCGCAATGATGGCTTCGACCATCCGATGACCAACCAGATGCTGCACGGACCGGTGCATCCGCTGAACGCCATTGCGCGCACCGGCGGCCCGATGATCGACGAGGCGGGCGTCGAAACCATCGCGTTCGAAGCGGGCACCGCCGCCTACATTCCGCGCGGACACTGGCACGAGACCGAGAGCGGCGAGGAAGGATCGCTTAGCGTCGCCTTCACCTGGAGCCTGCGAACCTGGGGTGAATGGGTGGCGCGGAAGCTTCTCAACGATCTGCTGGCGGATTCGAAATTCCGCCGGGTCGCGCCGATGGCCCGCGACGGCGACGCAGATGCCGACGCCGTCACGCAGGAGTACATCCGGACTCAGCTCGCTCCGCGCATTCGCGCATTCGCCGACAAAGTTTCGTTACATCCCGACGTGCTGCTCGCTCGTCGCGACGAGTAGTCCGCCTTCGGGGTTCGCGGCTACGGCG
>Ga0075425_100008800_pt1 | contig 10730 bp, 10 predicted proteins | sample SoiMethybrSBSTD4_FD_75300 | JGI IMG/M metagenome (GOLD analysis project Ga0075425, IMG submission 75300) | Bulk soil microbial communities from a Populus tree surrounding site in Tennessee, USA - Soil MetaG P. TD hybrid SBSTD4 | ecosystem: Environmental > Terrestrial > Soil > Tree plantation...
TCGGGTTCGGCCTAATCGCGCTGGCGACCGGGCTGTACTTTCTGTAGTAGGCCGGGTGATGTCGATAGCGGTCGTTGAGCGAAGTTTGGACCCTGTTTAACTCAACGCCCGCACCCCGGGACTGAGATGCGCTTGTGATTTACGTTCGTCCCTCGCCGTTCTGAATCCCATTGGCTGAGACGAGAGTTGAAGGAGTTGGGAATAAGCTGGGAACGCGAGCGAGGGAAATTGGGAATCGGACCGCCATTCCAGCGGCCTGGGTGTCGGCATCCTTTCGATGGTTGCAAGGTCTGGATATGCTGAATGTTACGCAGCCTCCGAAACCTGTTGACCGACCTCAAGTAACGAACTGACTCGCAGATTTAGCTGAAATGATGTGGATCCTGGACCCTTGACACATTGGTCGCTCTATACCCGTCCTTGACTTTGTCTTAACGCGGATCGCCGCGAGTTTAACAGCCGCTTGACTCCCTCCGCCCGTCTCATGGGTGTGAGGAGGATAGTGCAATGATTACGACCGCCACGGAGCCGAGTCCACCCGACCAACGAGACGTCGGTGCGGTGCTGAGCGGGCTCCATCATCTGCGTCTCTGGCGCGGCCGAACCGTCGTGATCAAGTACGGCGGCGCCGCGATGGGGCGTGTCGAGCTCCGGGCATCCTTCGCCCAGGACGTGGCGCGCCTGTGCGCGGCGGGCGTCCAGCCGGTCGTCGTCCACGGCGGGGGGCCACAGATCGACGCCCTTATGCGGCGCCTCGGCAAGACCCCTCGCTTCGTCGACGGCCTCCGCGTGACCGACGACGAGACGATGGAGCTGGTCGAGATGGTGCTAGTGGGCCGCATCAATCCCGAGCTCGTGGGCCTCATCAACCAGCACGGCGGCCACGCGATCGGCCTCAACGGCAAGGACTCCGACCTGATCGTCGCCCACCGGCGCCGGCACCGGCTGCCGAACGGCGAAAGTGTGGATCTGGGGTTCGTCGGTGACATCGAGTCGATCAACCCGGACCCGCTCCGGCTTCTCGAGGGGCACGGCTTGATCCCAGTCATCGCCCCCATTGCGACAGGTCGTGACGGGGCGACCTACAACGTCAACGCCGACCACGTAGCCGGCATGGTCGCGGCGGCGCTCGGCGCGACCGTACTGCTCCAGCTCACGGACGTTCCCGGCATCCTCGACAGCGACGGCCACCCGCTCGAGCTCGTCAGCCAGCGGGCCCTCGAGCGCCTGGTGCATGAGCGCGTGGTCGATGGCGGCATGCTGCCGAAGGTCGACGCCGCCGTCAGCGCGCTCGACCACGGCGCGGCCCGGGTGCGAATCGTCGACGGGCGGCAACCGCACGCGGTGGTACTGGCCCTACTCGCGGGCAAGGGCCTCGGCACCGAGATCGTCCTCTGAGCACGACGATGCACAAGCTCAGGGTCGGCTACACCTGCAACATCCGCGACAAGTGCAAAGGCGAGGACGAGCGATACAACGAATGGGAGCCTCCGGAAACCGTGGAGGCGGTGTCAACTGCGCTCGTTGACGCCGGCTGCGAGGTCAGCGTCATTGACGTCGGCCCCGAAATCCTCCACGTGCTCGAGCGCCGCCGATCCGACCTGGATCTCGTCTTCAACAATGCCGAGGGCCTGGAGGAGGGCGAGTTGCGGGAAGCGATCGTGCCCTTCTTTTGCGAACAGCTCGGCATCCCGCACACCGGCTCCTCACCGAAGACCTTCATCAATGCCCTAGACAAGGCAACCGCGAAACGTCTCGTCGCCTATGACGGCGTCGCCACTCCGCGCTTTCAGGTCATGCGCAGTGCCAGTGATCCACTCCTGCCAGGCCTCGCGTTCCCGCTCATGGTGAAGCCCTCCCGCGAAGGGACGAGCATCGGCATCACCCAGGCCTCCAGGGTCCACGACGGCCATGGGCTCCGCGCCCAGGTGGAACGGATCCTCGACACCTACCGCCAGCCGGCGCTGGTCGAAGAATTCATCGGGGGAACCGAATACACGATCGGCCTCGTCGGCTCGTATGTCCTTCCAATCCTCATGGTCGACCTTACGAAGATCCCGGGGCAGCCGGTCGTGCGAGATGCCCACGTCAAGCAGATCGACACGGCCTTCAGCGACGGCCTGTCATTCGACGCGGCGCCCGACCGCTACCGCGCATTTGCGGCCGCCGCGGTGCGCGCCAACGGCGCGCTGGAAGCTCTCGACTACAACCGGATGGATTTCCGGGCACGCGACGGATGGTTGTACTTTCTCGAGGCCAATCCGATTCCGGGCATCGACCCTGCCACGTCCGATCTCCCCGCGATGGCCCGACGAGCCGGCGTCTCGCACGGCGGGCTGATCGCGATGATCCTCTACGAGGCCGTCCGACGGTACGCAGGTCATCCTGCCCATGCCCGACGCTTCGCGGGGACGTGCGAACGCCTGTGCGAGATCGTCAACGCGCGTGTCGGCCCACTTCAGGTCTGCGACGAGATCACCTGGCGGGGCCACACGTACCACCTCGTGCGCGAGCGATGCGATTCGTCCCGCTGACCGGTCAGGAGGACCGCGCCCGCCTGCTCGCCATCTCCGCGCAGGACATGAGCGTTGGCTATCACGCCACGCTCGAGCGCGAGTTCAATGACGTCGCTGGCGGTCTGTCCCGCGGCATCTGTGCTGTCGACGGGACGACACCGGTAGGGTATGCCGTCTATCGCAGGACCGTGCACACCTATCACCTCGACACCATCGCCGTCGACCGGGCCAGGCGGGGGGAGGGCATCGGCACGGCACTGCTCGCCTCCGTCCGCGCCGCTCTCCGGCAAGCAAAGCCCACCATTCTCAACGTCGTCACCGACGCGACGGCATTCGAAGTACTCGCGTTCTATCGCCATAGCGGCTTCGTCGTGGCCGGGTACGTGAAGGACGAGTTCTTCCCCGGCGTGATCCAGGCCCACCTGACGCTGGAGGTTCGATGACCATCGACCTGAGCGTGATGCATGGCTGTCAGAATCGCTTCGCGATCGTCGACGAGGGCGTGTCGCCGATCCCCGACCTGTGCAAAGGCGCCCTGGTCCTGGCCATCGCGACCCGACTCGACATCCATGGCGTCTTGTTCCTCTCCGCGCACGGCGGCCCCCGGATGCGGATCTTCGACCGGGACGGCACCGAAGCGACGATGTGCGGCAACGGCATCCGGTGCGCGGCTCGATACTTCCGCGACCACGGTTGTGTGACGGGATCGCACTTCACGATCGACACGCTCGACGGACCCAAGCCCGTCTACCTGGAGAACCGCTGGGTCACCGTCAATATGGGTCGAGCGCGCGGTTATCGCTGGCTCGCCGAGGATCGACAGTTTGCCTTCACCGGCATCCCTCACCTCGTCGTCCTGACGGGCGGGATCTCCTTCGATGCCGCGCGGGCGGAGGGCCGGCGGCTCCGCTACGATCGCGCCCTTGGCGCCACGCTCGGGTATCCGGACGGCGTACACGTGAACTTCGTGCAGGTGAGCGAGGACGGGCGCCTGGATGTGCTCACGTACGAGGCCGGAGTCGAGGACGTGACGCCGGCGTGCGGGACGGGTTCGACGGCCGCCGCGTACGTCTGCGTGCGCATCGGCCGAACGTCCTTCCCGGTAAACGTGCGGCTCCTCGGGGGCGAGCTGATGATCGACGCGCGCGGCGACTCGATGACGATGCGCGGCCCCGCCGAGTACATGAGGCCATTCGCGCTGGAGTGGTCCGCTACTGGGCTGGAGTCTGTCCCGGGTAGGGCCAAGATTCAGGAAAGCGACTGCTTGTCCCGCCACACTTGCGGCCGGGCAACGTCCCTAGTGCAAGGGCGAGGAGGCGCTCCTTCCAATAAATTGTTTATGGGGACGAATAAGCATCAAGCCCAGGATTTACAGTAGAAATCCAGTTGCCGGCGATCCGGCCGCATGTCGGCTCGGCGTGGGTGGATCGTATTCCGATGGGCGTTAGGAGCCAAGGAGCCGGCCGACCCGCTGAGGCCGTTCCTTCCGTGCCGTATTCTTCGCTTGTACGGATGACAGGAGCCCGTACAGTCGGCAGTGACTGTGGAACGTATTTCGATTGAGGCCGAGCAGATGGGCGGCACGACGTTGATTGCTGCCCATTAGCGCGAGAACGTGTACGAGAAGAGGACGCTCCATGATGGCGATGATCTCGCGGCAGACCCTCCCGGGGCGCTCAGCGATCAGATAGTCGGCGAGGGAACGAACCGCGGTGGCTATGGTGTTCTCGGAAGTCATGCCTTTCCGGTTCTGGGTCCCGGGCGATCCCGTCGTGCTCGCCCGGCCGGATGCCGATGACATGCTTGAGCGAAGAGCGCTCACTTCCGTGATCTTGACTCTCCTATGCGCCCTCGAAGGGCTCACCTTGGACAGATGTCTTCACTCCGCGCGGGAGGATCCAGCCCAGACGCGGTTGACTAGGGACGAGTTCGCATAAACATGAGCAATACGTCCCCCCGGCCCACGGTCGTTGCTACAGCAGCGTCCCGCGCAGGACGACATACGCCACGGTGAAGTAGATGACGAGGCCGCTGACGTCGACGAGCGTGGCAACGAACGGCGCCGATGCGCTCGCCGGGTCGAAGCCGGCGCGGCGTAGGATGAACGGAAGCATCGATCCCGCTAGGGAGCCGAACATCACGACCCCGACCAGTGCGGTACCCACCGTAAGCGCGACCAGCGGCCAATGGGGACCGTAATCATAAAACCCGAGGAGTTGCCAGCTGACGATGCGGGCGATCCCTATGATGCCGAGGATGCCTCCGAGAGTCGTACCCGCCGGCACTTCGCGCAGAGCGATGCGCCACCAGTCCCGTAGACGGACTTCCCGCAGCGCAAGCGCCCGGATGATCAGCGACGTTGCCTGGGATCCCGAGTTGCCACCTGAGCTCATGACGAGTGGGATGAAGAGTGTGAGCACGAGAGCGCGGCTCAGCTCTCCCGCAAAGTGCTGCATGGCGGTGGCCGTGAGCATCTCGCTGAGAAAGAGGGCACAAAGCCAGCCAGCCCGCTTACGAATCATGGTCCCGAATCCGATCTTCGTATACGGCTCGTCGAGCGCCTCCATACCGCCCAGCTTGTGCAAGTCCTCCGTCTGTTCCTTTACCATCGCGTCGATCATATCGTCGACGGTCACGATTCCGAGGAGATGACCCCCCTCGTCGACCACCGGCACCGCCAACAAGTCGTATTTCGCGATCAGCCGCGCCGCCTCCTCGCGGTCAGTCCACGGGTTGACGGTCACCGGTGGGCGTCGATCGCCCACGTCGAGCAGCGTGCGAGTGGGGTCCGTGAGGACCAACTCGCGAAGCGTCACCACATGGACGAGTCGGCGGTCCACTGGATCCAGCACATACACCGCATACACCGGCCGGTGCGGATGTCCCGCTCCCCGGATCTGTGCGAGTGTGCGCTCGACCGTCCATGGGCTCAACGCCTCCACGTGCTCCGTCGTCATAATCCCGCCCGCCGTAGTAGGGGGATAGCCCAGTAACGACTTGAGCGATGCCTGGGTGACGGCGTCGATTGCCGGGAGCAGGCGTGCGCGAGCGCGGTCGGAGAGCCCCCGGAAGACCTCCGCCCGCTGGTCCGCCGACATCGCGGTCATCAACGTCACGGCCTTGTCAATGGGCAGGTGCTCGAAAAGATGCGCACGATGATCGAGTTCGGGCTGGTTGAGAGCGCGCACCGCCAGATCGAACGGCAGCGCCGCCAGCACGCGGGCGGCGGCCCCGTGGTCGATGGCGTTCAGCGCCTCCGCGATGTCGGCGTCGTGCGCGCTCTCCAGCGAGTGAGCAACATGAACGGCATCGTGGTGTTGGAGCTGGCGCTCCTCCATGGTCTCTCTCCTTCGGGAGCACGCATCGCGACCCTCGTGGGTCTTACTAACGTTCCGGCTCGGCCCCTGGCGTGAGAACTGGGAGTAGAGCTGAAGTAGCTTGCACCTCTTCCGTCGGAGCGCATGTGCAGAACTCGGCTCCCTGCGAGGCGAGAAGGCACACGGCCGTTGCGGGTTGTGGGTTTCTCAATCCTCCGTCCGAGCTGTTGCCACCGAATCCTCGGACTCGCGTCATCCCGAGACCAATAGATATAGATCGAGACCAATAATGGAACGAACCGAAGAAGAGCGGCCACTTTGCGGTGTTCGAGCAGCCGGAGCTATTCGTCCAAGAGGTGCGAACCTGTTTTCGGTCGATGCGCTAGCCCTACTACCGGGTCGATGTGGACCGGTCCGAATCCGTCCAGGCAGCCGCCGGGCACGGACTTCGGGGCGCGGCTCTCCCCTCGCGAGCTAGGCGAGAGGCGTGGTGGCCCGGCCGCCAGGGACGTGACGAAGCCGGCGCGGCAGTGCCAGCCGCAACTCTCGGCAGCGCTTGTGAAGCGTGTTGCGGTTGAGCCCGAGCAGCCGGGCGGCCCGCAGCTGATTGCCGCCCGTCAGCTCTAGCGCATGGGCCCAGCAGGGGACGCTCGAAGAACTCGAGGGCGTCGCGATAGACCCTCCCGGGGCTCGAGGTCACCAGCTGGTCGATGAGTGGTGGAACCGCATTGGTGATCAGGCGCGTCAGCGCGCCGAGAGAGGCCAAACATTCGCTGCGGTCATGTTCTTCGGCCACAGTGCGCCTCGCCTCTTCGACCACCGTTAGTAGGTCAGCGCCAGGCCGACAGATCCGATCGGCACGAATCCATCACCGCCCGTGTTCACCGCCTTGAGGTTGCTGTTGAGCATCAGGAACTGCACCCCGCCCTTGGCGGACCAGCTCCCGAATTTCGCGGGAATGAACTTGAGGGGCATGCTAATGAGCGGCCCCCACGAGAAGTATCCGAACGTTTGATTGTGGCCGTTGACCGTGTAGTAGTCCTTGAGGCTGAATCCGAAGGTCATGGGCAGGCTGATAGTCAGGGGGTATGACGACTCGGCGAAGAACGTGTATCCGGGGGCGAGACCGATCTGCATGTAGATGCCCTTCTTTCCGTCGGCGACCAGCGCCTCCCCCGTGGTCTCGAAGGCGAACAGGATCGACGGGTTCACGGCAAACGCCCCCAGCCACTTGGAATCGCTGAGGGAGAAGCCGAGCCCTATGTCGGAGTAGGTCGTGAAGGTGTTGTTGGGGCTCGAATAATAGGTAAAGGTCGCCGACGTCGTCAGCACCTCCCACCACGCAGCGCTGACTTTGAAATAGAAGTCGGTCTCCGTCCAGCCTTTGGGATCGGAAGGCGGTACGAGGAGACCTCCGCCAGTGTGCAAGTTGGTCCAGATCCCGGGCGCGACAGACAGCGACGTCAGCGGTCCCATGTTCTCCAGGAGGCGAAAGCCGACCTCCGCGTAAGGCTGAACGTTGTTGCCGCCGTTCTGGGTGGTTGCGATGCCGCGGAAGTAGTAGGCCGAGGCCCAATCGATGCCCCCCGTCAGGGAGAGCCGCCCCGTGTTCGGCCCCGGCTCTGGCGCTGGGGCGGCCGCCGCAGCCGGCTTCTCGGCCTGGGGCTGGGTTGGGCTCGGGCTCGGCGCCGGCGTTTGAGCCTGGGCCCCCAGTATCGCCATGACTCCTATTACCGCAAGCCCTACAATCGCCGCCGTCCACCTTCGCCGTAAGGTCATTTCGGTCCCTCCCTTCGTCGTCAGAGTGCGCTCTCGTTCGTGCGCGTCCGTGCAGATGCACGGAGCCGTCTCACGTCATCGGATCGTCCTCGACATCAGACTGCGTTGTCGCCGCGCTCGCTGGTCCTGATGCGCATCGCTTCCGCGAGCGGCTCGACGACGATCTTCCCATCGCCAATGCTGCCAGTCCGGGCGGCGAGCGCATCCTCCACGTCCAGCTTGAACGGTCCAGCTTGAACGGCTTGATGATCGTCTCGATCTTCTTCATGTCCGCATGTCCGCCTAGCGCGCGGGGTCGCGGGCGCGCCGCTGACGAACCAGAGGGATCGTGACGGTGGCGACGCCCCGGTTCATGAAAAGGACGAGCAAGGCCGTGGCGAGGACCCAGGCGGTATCCAGCGCCACCCCGGTCTCGCCGAAGACCCACCCGCAGACGACAGCAGGCAGACGACGACCACAACTGCGGCGATCCATACCACGCTGTTCTCGACGTAGGTGAACAGGGTGTTCTCTTCCCAGAGTGTCTTCGGCTTCTCTTCCTTTTTCTCCTCGGGCTTGGCCTCGCCTGGCTTGGTCTCCGCGGGCGGGGCCTGGGTCGTCTGGCCATAGGCGGGACCGCCAGCCGCCGCGAGGCAACCTGCTGTGAAGAGCACTGCCAAGGACATCACTCCGAGCCGTCGCGTCATCCGATCCTCCTCGAGCTCGCTGAGCCGACGCAGTACGGATCCGTCCGAATCTTTCCCGAGCACTCTATGGCCCTCGGCATCAAGAAGACGTCAAAAGCACGGCCGCGTGCGTTAAGCAAACATAAAGCCCTCCAGACGTGCCACTGCAAGAGCGCGTCTTCAGCGTTGACACTCCCTTAACGGGAAACGCTCCCACTTTGACGGCGGCTTGATCTCCGTCTGCCGTCCAATGTGCCGTAGGAGGTCGACCCATGAAGCCGACCTGGTGGCTCCTGTACACCATCGGGCTCTCGCTGTTGGGCCTGCTGGCTCTCGTCGAGATCTTCGTGCCGCGTGGAGGCCTGCAAAGCGTCCTCGAGATCATCGTGGTCATCTGGTCGTTCGGACTGATGGCCCTTTGGCTCCGGCACAACCGAGTGGCGATGGAACTGGAGGAGGACCGCCGGCGCCGTGGGTCTGTGGAGCGCGGTCGCCTCGATCCGGCTCTGCCTTCCACCAAGCTGGCAGGACAAAACGGGAGCCGCGTGGCGCCCGCTACTTCCAGCACTAGAGGGACAAGCGGGTCCTGAAAGATGTCCGTCCTTGGGCGCGCGTGCTCAGGGTCCGCCTCTGGACGGCGAGGAGGAAGACATGATCCGAGCAGGTGACGTCATGCGGCGCGATGTCGCTTCGGTCGGCGCCGATGCCCCCGTCGACCAGGGCGTGCGGCTGATGCTCGATCAACAGCTGGGCGGGGTGCCGGTCGTGGACACGAACGGTCGCCTCATCGGCATGCTCACTGAGGACGATCTGATCACCCGCCGGATTCCGCGGCGCCGCCTGCGCTGGTGGGAGGTCGTGCTCCAAGATGCGGAGACACTGACCAGCGAGTACCGGAAAGCGTTCGGCACGAGGGTCGGCGAGGTGATGACGCCGATGCCCGTCTCCGTGAGTCCGGACACCTCGCTCGACGACGTCGCGGCCGTGATGCGCGCGCATGGCCTCCGCGTGGTCCCGGTTCTGGCCGGTGACGAACTCCTTGGCGTCGTCAGCCGCGCCGATGTGATCGGGGGGCTGGCGGATCGATGGGAGACCGGCGGTGTCATGGCATCCGATGTCGAGCTGGAGCGAGAGATGCGGCGGCGCATGCAGCAGGAGCCTTGGCTCTCTACCCGGAACATCCTCGTCCAGGTCGAGGGCGGCACCGTGTCGCTCCACGGTCTGACGGACAGCGAGGCCGAACGATCGGCGCTTGTAACGATGGCCCGCGCGATCCCGGGGTGTCGAGGAGTCGATCCGCATCTCCTGCTCCGACCAGATGTCCTACGGCACTACGCGACGTGAAGATGCGATTGGACCTCGGCGACGGGATCAGGAGCTCGGCCCTCGAATAGCCAGACGAGACCGTCGAAATGACTAAATCGGTCGTCGTCCTGATCGAGGAAGACCCGGTAGCGCGACGCCTGCTCCGGACCATCCTGCTGCGTCATGGCTATCGCCTGTTCGAAGCGGCCACTGGGGTCAATGGGCTCGCCGAGGCCGCCCGCCGACGGCCGGACGTCGTCGTCGTCGATCTCGGTCTCCCAGACATGGACGGGATCGAGGTCATCCGGAGACTCCGGGAGTGGACGAGTGTTCCAGTGGTCGTATTCTCGGCGCGCGCTCAGGAGAGCGACAAGGTGGCGGCGCTCGACGCGGGCGCGGACGACTACGTGTCCAGGCCGTTCGGGATCGCGGAGTTCCTGGCCCGCCTCCGCGTCGCGCTCCGCCATGCCTCCGGTGCCCGTCGGTCAGAGGAGGCGGTGTTTACGCTCGGCGATCTCCGAGTAGACTTGGTGCGCCGGCGCGTTTTCCTGACCGACAAGGAAGTGCGGCTCACGCCGATCGAGTACCGGCTTCTTATCACATTGGTCCATCACGCGGGTTTCGTACTGACCCACCGTCAAATCCTTACGAAGGTCTGGGGCCCCTCACACACCGAGGAGGTGCACTACCTGCATGTTCACATGGCGCACCTCCGGCGGAAGATCGAGGCGGACCCGACGACCCCTCGGTATCTGCTCACTGAGGCCCGGTTGGGGTACCGCCTGGCGTCCGAATGACGCCGGGTTGTCAATGAGATCACAGCCAGCATCGTCACGACCCGCGTGGGGGTCGCTGTCCGCGGCGCTCGCGTCGCGGCTCTTCACCGAGCATCCCTCTTGGGCGAGGGCTCGAACGTTGAAGGCCGCCAGCGCTGACGGTGCGATCGCGACCAGATACGGATACGCAAGGGCGAGACACATAAGCATGATGGGACTCATTCGGCTTCGCCCCTCGTCGAGCGCCATCCGATTGTGACGCGGCCAGATTGCCATGAATCCAAACGCGACAGTGACCGTGGTGCTCTCGAGGATTGTGAGCAGGGCTCCGGCCGAGAGGAAGGTCTCGAGGGGCGCGATCAGGGCGATGAC
>Ga0075425_100008802_pt1 | contig 10730 bp, 10 predicted proteins | sample SoiMethybrSBSTD4_FD_75300 | JGI IMG/M metagenome (GOLD analysis project Ga0075425, IMG submission 75300) | Bulk soil microbial communities from a Populus tree surrounding site in Tennessee, USA - Soil MetaG P. TD hybrid SBSTD4 | ecosystem: Environmental > Terrestrial > Soil > Tree plantation...
CGTGGGGCTCGCTCTCGGCCGTGGTCGTGATGCTCACCTGGCTCTGGATCAGCTCCGTGGCGCTGCTGCTCGGCGCCGAGATCAACGCCGAGGCCGAGCGCAGCCGCGAGCTGCGCGAGGGCGAGCCCGCCGAGGTCGAGCTGCAGGCGCCCGCGAAGGCCTAGGCCGCAACGGCTCGGTAGAGTCGAGACATGGCCTCCGGAGCAGCAGCCACCCTTCGCGCCGGAGATCGAAGCGTCTCTTACGCATCGCTGACGTCCGTCGACGGCGTCGAGCGGCTGCCGTACTCGCTCCGGATCCTGCTCGAGAACGCGCTCCGTCACGACTCCGCGTCCGGCGTCGAGGCCGTCTCGCAGTGGCGGCCGCAGGACGAGCCGAACCGCGAGCTCGGCTTTCGCCCCTCGCGGGTCCTGCTCCAGGACTTCACGGGCGTGCCCTCGATCGTCGACGTCGCGGCGATGCGCAGCGCGATGGCCGACATGGGCGGCGACCCGGCCAGGATCAACCCGCACATTCCCGCCGAGCTGGTGATCGACCACTCGGTGCAGGTCGACGAGTTCGCGACGCGGATGGCGATCGACGTCAACCGCGACCGCGACTACGAGCGCAACGGCGAGCGCTACGCCTTCCTGCGCTGGGGCCAGGGCGCCTTCGACAACCTGAAGGTCGTCCCGCCGAACACGGGGATCGTCCACCAGGTCAACCTCGAGTACCTCGCGCGCGTGATCGAGGAGCGCGACGGCGTCGCCTTCCCGGACACGCTCGTCGGCACCGACTCCCACACGACGATGGTCAACGGGCTCGGCGTCCTCGGCTGGGGCGTCGGCGGGATCGAGGCCGAGGCCGCGCTGCTCGGCGAGGAGCTCTCGATGCTCGTGCCGCAGGTCGTCGGCGTGCGGCTCGACGGCCGGCTGCGCGAGGGCGCCACCGCGACCGACCTCGTGCTGACCGTGACCGAGCTGCTGCGGCGCACGGGCGTCGTCGGCAAGTTCGTCGAGTACTTCGGCCCGGGGCTCGAGGGTCTCGCCCTGGCCGACCGCGCCACGATCGGGAACATGTCGCCCGAGTACGGCGCGACCTGCGGCTTCTTCCCGGTGGACGAGCTGACGCTGACGTACCTGCGCCTCACCGGGCGACCGGACGAGCGGATCCAGCTCGTCGAGGCGTACTGCAAGGAGAACCTGCTCTGGCACGACGAATCGGTGGAGCCCGAGTACTCGCAGGTCGTCGAGCTCGACCTCGGCTCCGTCGAGCCGAGCCTGGCCGGGCCGCGCCGGCCGCAGGATCGCGTGCCCCTCGCCGCTGCGAAGGAATCCTTCCTCGACGCGCTCTCGAGCTTCGGCCACTCGTACGGCAACGGCACCCTCGACAAGGGCGGCGACGACACGTTTCCGGCGAGCGACCCGACGTCGTTCCAGGAGCCGGGCCCGCACACGTTCGACCCCGACCCGTCGCCGGTCCTGACCGCGGAGCGCCCAAAGGCTCACGTCGCGACGGCGGAGCTCGACGGCGAGGAGCTCGAGCTGCGCGACGGCTCGGTCGTGATCGCTGCGATCACGAGCTGCACGAACACCTCCAACCCGCAGGTGATGATCGGCGCCGCGCTCCTGGCGAAGAAGGCGGTCGAGCACGGGCTCCAGCGCAAGCCGTGGGTCAAGTCGTCGCTCGCGCCCGGCTCGCGCGTCGTGACCGACTACTACGACCAGGCCGGCCTGACGCCGTACCTCGAGGAGCTCGGCTTCCACACGGTCGGCTACGGCTGCACGACCTGCATCGGGAACTCGGGCCCTCTGCCGGAGCCGATCTCCGCGGCGGTCGAGGAGGGCGACCTCGTCGTCTGCTCCGTGCTCAGCGGGAACCGCAACTTCGAGGCCCGCATCCACCCAGAGGTGAAGGCGAACTACCTCGCCTCGCCGCCGCTGGTGGTCGCCTACGCGCTGGCGGGGCGGATGGACATCGACCTCGACAGCGAGCCGATCGGGCAGGGCAGCGACGGTGAGGACGTCTTCCTGCGCGACCTCTGGCCGAGCTCGCAGGAGATCGAGGAGACCGTCGCGACGGCACTCGACGGCGGCATGTTCCGCAAGCAGTACGCCGACGTCTTCGCCGGTGACGAGCTCTGGCAGGCCCTGCCGGTTCCTGAGGGTGCCCTCTACGCCTGGGACGAGGCCTCGACGTACATCCGCAGGCCGCCGTTCTTCGACGGCATGCCGCCCGAACCGGAGCCGATCGAGGACATCCGGGCCGCGCGCTGCCTCGTCTCGCTCGGCGACAGCGTCACGACCGACCACATCTCCCCGGCGGGCTCGATCAAGCCCGAGAGCCCGGCCGGCGAGTGGCTGATCGAGCACGGGGTCGAGCGTCGTTTCTTCAACTCGTACGGTGCGCGGCGCGGCAACCACGAGGTGATGGTGCGCGGCACGTTCGCCAACGTCCGTCTGAAGAACCTGCTCGTGCCGGGCAGCGAAGGCACGTGGACGGTGCACGTCCCGTCCGGCGAGGAGCTGACGATCTTCGACGCCGCCGAGCGCTACCGCGCCGAGGGCGTGCCGACGATCGTGCTCGCCGGCAAGGAGTACGGCTCCGGCTCGTCGCGCGACTGGGCCGCGAAGGGCCCGAACCTGCTCGGCGTGCGCGCGGCGATCGCCGAGAGCTACGAGCGGATCCACCGCTCGAACCTGCTCATGTGCGGGATCGTCCCGCTGCAGTTCATGGACGGCGACAGCCGCGAGACCCTCGGCCTGTCGGGCCGCGAGGAGTTCTCGATCACCGGCCTCGAGAACGGCGAGGCCGACGAGGTGACGGTGCGCGCCGACGAAAAGGAGTTCCGCGCGCGTGTGAGGCTCGACACACCGAAGGAGCGCGACTACCTCCGGCACGGCGGCATCCTCCAGTACGTGCTGCGCCGGTTCCTGGCCGAGAGCTAGCCGCGCGCCGCGAGAGCGCGATCCTCGACGGTCGTGCGCTTGCTCACCCGGGGCGGCGTGCGAAGAAGACGAGCTCTCGACCCGGGCGATCCGGCGCGGCGCGCACCTCGTGGAGGACGTAGCCGGACGCCTGCAGCTCGGCCTCGATCTCCGCGCGTTCGCGGAATCGAAGCGTCGAGTCGGACGTGAGGACTTCGCCGGTCGCGCGGAAGTGGAAGGTCGTCCGGAAACGGACGAGCGGCAGCGCGACCTTCGCCAACTCGTTCCACTGCTCGACCTCACCGAGCCCTTCGACGTCGACCACCTGCCGGGTGCGCTCCCGCGTCCATTCCTCCCAGCCCCCGAAGGCGGGATCCCGCGACTCGAACACGAGGCTGCCGTCGGGTCTCAGCGCCCGGTGGACGGCGGCCAGCGTTCGCTCCCAGTCGTCTTGCTCGACGATCGCCTGGGCGACGTTCCCGGTCATCGTCGCGAGGTCGACCTCCAGGTCGGGAAGCGCAGCGGCGTCGCCGACGATCCAGGCGACGCCTCCGGCGCCCGGCTTCTCACGCGCGACGTCGACGGACGCCCGGGCCGGATCCAACGCAGTCACCTGAAATCCCTGCCGCGCCAGCAGCAGCGCGAACGTTCCCGTCCCGCAGCCGACGTCGAGGACGCGCCGCGCTCGCAGCTCACGCGCGATCGCGACGTAGACGTCGAGGTCGCGCCGGTCCGCGTCGAAGGCGTCGTAGAGCGCCGCGAGGCGAGGGTGCTCGAAGACCAGGTCGGGCACGGAAGCTAGAGCCTCACGAGCGCGTGCAGCCGTCCGAGGTCGCGCGCCGCCTCCGGTCGGAGCTCCGTCACGACGGTGGCGATGCCGGCCAGCTGCGCCCCGCACGCCTCGACGAGCTGCTTCGCGGCCGCGGCCTGGCTGCCGGTCTCGATCCAGTCGTCGACGAGCAGGACGCGGTCGCCTTCGGCGAGCGAGGCACGCTGGACGCGCAACGTGTGACGGTTGCCGCGGTAATCGATCCCGGCCTCGGCTTCGGCCTTCGCGCCCGGGAACAGACCGTCTGCCTTCCGGACCGGGACGAAACCGACGCGCAGCTCGAGGGCGGCGGCCGTCCCGAGGATGAAGCCGCGCGACTCGATGCCGGCGACCTTCGTCACCTCGCCGCGGAACGGCTCGACGAGCGCCTCGGCGAGCTCGCGCAGTCGCGCCGGGTCGTCGAAGAGACGCCAAACGTCGGCGTGGCCGTCGACGTACTCGATCCTCACCGCGCCGCGCATCGCGCGTGAGACTAGACACGTACGGCGAGGGCCCGCCCCGGCGCCTGGGGCGAGCCCTTGTCCACGCGAGCTAGGCGCTCGCGGCGCTCGAGGGCAACGGCGCCTGGCCGCCGGGCGGTCCGGGCATGCCCGACTCGACGCTGACGACCTCGAACTGCTTGTTCACGTAGACCGTCACCGGCGTGCCGTCGGCCTTGACCATGTGCGCCTCGTAGGCCGCGTGGCCGTCGGCGTCGGTCTCGACGCGAACGATCGTGCCTCCGGGCACCTTGGCCTTGGCGAGCTGCGTCACCTTGGCCAGGGCGTCACCGGTCAGCGGCGTCTCGTCGCTCCGCTGCCGGCCCCAGGGCTGCCCATTGCCGCTCGGCCGGGCAGCAGGAGCACCGGCCGCGGCCGGCGAGCCGCCGCTCGACAGCGCCGACGAGGACTGGCTCGGGCTCGAGCCCGAGCCGTTGGCCGCGTTGGCGATGCCGTAGGTGCCGGCGGCGACGCCGAAGGCAAGGGCCGCTAGCACGACCACCCGCTCCGGCGACCACCGCCGTCTGGTGCTGTCCATCGGATTCACCTCCTTCGGTCGACTACGAGGCCACCGTCGCAGCGGAAGCTGAACGCCGTCTGTGAGCGGGCTGAACAGTTCGTAAGAGCTAGGTGCGCCGCAAGACGGTGACCCCGCCGTCCCGGCAGAGGCTGCGGTAGCCCGGCTCGCGCCCCGCGCGGCCCTCGACGGCGAGGTAGGCGTCGTCGTCCTGCCGGAAGATCGGGTCGATCTCGAGCCGGTGCGTCAGGTGCGGGACGAGCGCACCCGATGCGGCCACGGAAGCTTTCGGCGGGATCCGGCGGAGGCACTCGTCGATCTCGCCGGCGCGCGTCGCGGTCATGTAGCCGGACAGGCCCTGCAGCGGGCGAACGACCGCGAGGCTCAGCACGAGCCCGCACGCCAGCACACCCGCGACGGCGAGCGAACGCAGCCGCGTCATCCGCGAGAGCGTGTCGATCGCCGCGAAGGCGAGGATCGGCGCGATCGGAAGCGAGTACTGAAACTTCTCCGACCAGAACGCCGGGTTGCCCGCGAGGAACCGCTCCGCGATCGTCGGCACGGCAACGAGCAGGAGCGGCGAGAAGAGCGGCAGGAAGAGCCACGCGCCGAGGGTCGCGGTCAGCGACGCCCGCTTCTCGGCGCGGTTGAACACCGCGGCGAGCACGTGCCAGGGCCGGCGCACGATCGCAAGCGGCGCCCGCGTCCAGCTTGGGCCCAGGCTCGGGTAGTCCCAGTAGTGGTACCGGTGCCCGGAGATCGCGGGCATGATCGCGCCGATTACGACTGCGAACCACGCAACGGCGAGGCTCATCACGCCGAGCCCGAAGCGCGGCCGCCGCTGGACGACGACCGCGTAGAGCCCCATCGCCGCGAAGGTCAGCGCGATGTCCTCCTTGGCCAGGCAGCCGAGCATGAACATCGGCCAGAACACCGCCGGACGCCGCTCGAGCAGGCCGTAGAGGCCGAAGGAGATCGCCGGCACCGCCAGCGCGAGCTCGTGGAAGTCGAAGATCATCCCGGCGAGCAGGCCCCAGAAGCCGAGGAAGGCAAGCTGGATCGCGGTCGCGCCGCCGACGCCGAGCCTCGGCCGTGCCCACCAGAAGATCGGCAGGCTCGCCGCCGCCAGCAGGAGCGCCTGAACGACGAGCAGGACCCGGGCGTCGTCCCAGATCCAGTAGGCCGGGGCGAGCAGCATCAGCGCCGGGTGGAAGTGGTCGCCGAGCAGGTTCGGCACGCCCTTGACCGTGTTGCGGACGACCTCGAAGCGGCTGTAGCCCCAGATCGTCTGGTCGAAGATGCCGAGGTCGTACGCGTCGCTGGCGAAGCGGTCGTGCCGGTAGATGGAGACGAACGCGTAGAACACGGCCGCCGTCGATGCGCAGCCGACCGGAAGGGCGTCGATCGCCAGCCGTCGAACGTCCAGGCGCCAGCGCGGAAGCGGCAGTGCCTCAGCGGACAGGCGACCCAGTCTAGGCAGACACGCGCTAGGCTGCGGCACCAGTGAGCGCCGCCACGCTGCATACCAACCACGGGCCGATCGAGCTCGAGCTCTTCGACGGCGAAGCGCCGAAGACGGTCGCGAACTTCCGCACGCTCGCGGGCGACGGGTTCTACGACGGTGTCGTCTTCCACCGCGTGATCCCGGACTTCATGATCCAGGGCGGCGACCCGACCGGCACCGGGATGGGCGGCCCCGGCTACACGTTCGAGGACGAGTTCAACGACCACGGCGTCGTCCGCGGCGCGCTCGCGATGGCCAACGCCGGGCCGAACACCAACGGCAGCCAGTTCTTCATCGTCACGGCCGAAGCGACGCCCTGGCTCGACGGCAAGCACACGGTTTTCGGCCAGGTCACCAACGGCATGGACGTGGTCGACACGATCTCCCAGCTCGACACCGACGCGAACGACAAACCGCGCGAGCCGGTCCTGATCGAGCGCGTCGAGCTCGTCGAGCCGTAGGCGATCCCACCGCAGCGGGGTGATCGCGGCTACGCCGTCGTCGACGACTTGCCGCTCCGCCGCTTCAGGTACCAGCGAACGAGCTCGACGGTGCCCGTGACCGCGAAGGCGATCGCAAAGGCGAGCAGCAGCCCCTTCCAGGGCTGGTTTTCGAAGGCGCTGCCGCCGAAGTAGCCGAGCAGGGCCGCGTAGGACCCCCAGATCGAGGCCGCGATCGCGTCGAAGAGGATGAACTTCGGGTACGGGTACTCGAGCGTGCCCGCGCTGAGGGTCACGACGGTGCGGCCGCCCGGGATGAAGCGCGCGATCACGATCAGCTCACCCCCGCGCTCGGTCACCTGACGCTCCGCCCACTCGACGCGCTCCTGCGACTTTTGCGATGTGAAGAACCGGTTGGTGATCCGGCGTCCGAAGCGGTGGCCGATCCAGTAGGCGATGTTGTCCCCGGCGAACGCCCCGGCGGCGGCGAACAGGATCACCAGCGGCAGGCTGAGGTCGCCCTGCGAGGCGACGACGCCGGCCGTGATCACCGACGTCTCGCTCGGCACGATCGGGATGATCGCGTCGAGCAGCGCCAGCACGAACAGGATCGCGTAGGCCCACCCCGAGGCATTCGCGACGAGCTGCGTGAAGTGGTGGAACACTGTCTCCGAGCGTATGGGTTTGGAGCTCGCGAACAGGGAAGAAGGCTGCGGACTTCGAGGAAAGGACGTTGATGTTTCGACGCAGCAAGACGACCGTTTTGAAGAAGAACGCCATCTCGGGCAAGGAGCTGGCGCTCGCCCTCTCGCGCGACAAGAAGTTTCGTAAGCAGCTGGCACAGGCCGCCAGCCACGGCATCCGGGCTCGCCGCCGCGCGGCGATGCGCCTCGGCATGACGGCTGCTGCGACTCGGCTTGCATACGACAAGGAGCTCCGCCGGGAGCTGCAGACGATGACGAAGAACCTGCAGGCGGCCTGGGGCCGCGCGGAGCGGAAGCGCAGCCACAAGCTCCGCAACACGGCGATCGTCCTCGGCGCGGGGAGCGCCGTGGCCGGTCTCTACGGCCTGCGCAAGCGGATGAGCGTCTCGCCTGCGACGGGCTCCGGGATCAACACGATCGACGAGTCGATCGAGGTCGACGTTCCGGTCTCGACCGCCTACAACCAGTGGACGCAGTTCGAGGACTTCCCCCTCTTCATGGAGGGCGTCGACCACGTCGAGCAGCGCGACGACACCCGGCTCCACTGGGTCGCGACCATCGGCGGCCACACCGCCGAGTGGGACGCGAAGATCGTCGAGCAGCATCCGGACAGCCAGATCACCTGGATCTCGGAGGACGGCCGCAAGACGCGCGGCACGGTCTCGTTCGAGCCGGCCGGCGAGAACCGAACGCTGATTCGCCTGTCGATGAGCTATAAGGCCGAGGGGCCGCTGGAGCAGGCAGGATCGGCCGCTGGGCTCGACAGCAAGCGCGTGCGCGGCGACCTCGGGCGGTTCAAGATGCTGATCGAGGGCCGCGGCGAGGAGTCGGGCGCCTGGCGCGGCGAGGTCTCCGCCGGGCGGACGGAGGGCTGATGCCGAGCCGCCGGGACGTCGTCAGCGAGCAGCTCGACGAGCTGCGCACCGACTTCCAGGCGCTCTGGGTCGCGCTGACACGCGATCCGAAGAAGGAGGCGCGCAAGGAGCGCGCCTGGAGGATCTTCGCCGGGGCGGCGGGAGCCGCCGCCGCCCTGGCGGCGCACAAGGCCGCGGCCCGCATCTGGGCCGTGCTGACCGGCGAGCCTCCGCCTCTCCAGCAGCGTCGCCCGCCGCAGAAGACGCCCTAGCGCCGCCACCCGCGCGCCCGTGAGTACCATCGGCGAATGCCGGTGAGGCCGACGGTGCAGGTCGTGGGCCGGCGCATGGACGCCGAGCACTACAGGCTGCGCGACTTCCTCACCCGCACGGCGCAGCCCTACGACTGGTACGAGGCCGGCTCCGATGACGCCGACCGGTTCCTGGAGACGCACGGCCTTGCGCAGGCGACGCTCCCGGTACTGGTCGACGGCGAGGAGGCCTACCCGGCCGCGACCGTCGAGTCGATCTTCCGGGCCTGGGGCGGCGACCGGCCTGCGCAGCGGAAGCACTACGACTTCGTCGTCATCGGCGCGGGGCCCGCAGGCCTCGCGGCGGCCGTCTACGCGGCCTCGGACGGGCTCTCGACGCTCGTCTGCGACAGCGACGTGCCCGGCGGCCAGTCCTCGTACGCCACGATGATCGAGAACTTTTTCGGCTTTCCCGAAGGGATCGGCGGCGCCGAGCTCGCCCGGCTGGCCGCCCGGCAGGCGGAGAAGTTCGGCGCGGAGCTGATGCTGATGCGCGGCGTGACGGGCGGCCGGATGAACGGCCACGACGAGCCGGTCGGGCTGAAGTTCGACGACGGCTCGGAGGTGACCGCCTCGGTCGTCCTCGCGGCGCCGGGCATGGAGTGGACCCGATTCGACCTCGACGGGATCGAGGACCTGATCGGCGACGGCGTCTACTACGGCGCCGGACGCAGCGAGGCAGCGCAGTGCGCGGGCCAGGACGTCGTCGTCGTGGGCGCCGGCAACTCGGCCGGCCAGGCGGTGCTCAACTTCGCCAACCAGACGGCCCGCGTGACGATGCTCGTCCGCGGCGACCGGCTCGCGAAGAGCATGTCCGCGTACCTGATCGAGCGGATCGAGCACCACCCGCTGATCGACGTGCGCCTGGAGACGCAGCTGACCGGGCTCCACGCGAGCGGCGGCCAGCTCGAGGCCGTCACCTTCACGGACTCCTCCGGCAGGGACGAGACGCGGCGAGTCGACGGCGCCTTCCTCTGCCTGGGCGGCCGGCCCCACACCGAGTGGTGCTCGCGGGAGCACGTGATCACGGACGACCGCGGCTTCATCCTCACCGGGCCCGACCTGCGGGGCCAGGCCGGCCTGCCGGACTGCTGGCCGCTCGAGCGCGACCCGCTTGCACTCGAGACGAGCCGGGTCGGGCTCTTCGCCGCCGGGGACGTGCGCCACGGGTCGACCAAGCGCGTCGCAGCGGCCGTCGGGGAGGGGTCGATGGTCGCCTCGCTCATCTTCAGCCGCCTTGCCGAGCTCGGTGTCACCTACTGAGCTCGCGGACGTCCTCGAGCACGCGCGCTCGCGAACCGAGGCCCTGCTCGAGCCGCTCGACGACGAGGAGCTGACGCGCCAGGTCTCGCCGCTCCAGTCGCCGCTCGTCTGGGACCTCGCTCATATCGGCTACTTCGAGGAGCTCTGGCTGCTCCGCAAGGCCGGAGGCCGCGAGCCACTCTCGGCGGTCTACGACGAGCTCTACGACTCGTTCGCGCATGGCCGGTCGGAGCGCGCGGAGCTCCCGATCCTCGAGCCCGCCGCGGCGCGCGCATACGTGCGTGACGTGCGCGAGGCCGTCGTCGAGTTGCTCCCGGAGCTGGCGCGAGACGACGACTTCCTCGTCGGCATGGTCGCGCAGCACGAGCTCCAGCACGGCGAGACGATGGCCCAGACGCTGGCCCTCGCCGGCCTGTTGGCGGAGCGGCCGCCCGAGGTGACCGCGACCGGCGACCTCCTCGTCCCCGGCGGCCCGTTCAGGCTCGGCTCCGACGACCCGTGGGCGTACGACAACGAGCGGCCGACGCGTGTCGTCGAGCTGCCGCCGTTTCGGATCGACCGCGGGCTGGTGACGAACGCCGAGTACGCGAAGTTCGACGGCGTCAGCCGGGGCCCGGACGACGCGCCGGTTCAGCACGTGTCGTTCGACGAGGCGGAGGCCTACGCACGGTGGGCCGGGAAACGACTGCCGACCGAGCCGGAGTGGGAGAAGGCCGTCAAGACGGCCGGCTCCGAGCTCGAGCACGCGCGAGGAGCCGTCTGGCAGTGGACCTCGACATTCTTCGACGGCTACCCGGGCTTCCGCGCCGACCCGTACCCCGAATACTCGGAGGCCTTCTTCGGCGACGAGTACCGCGTGCTACGCGGTGGCTCTTGGGTGACCGACCCGCTCGTCGCCCGGCCCACCTTCCGCAACTGGGACC
>Ga0075425_100008803_pt1 | contig 10729 bp, 8 predicted proteins | sample SoiMethybrSBSTD4_FD_75300 | JGI IMG/M metagenome (GOLD analysis project Ga0075425, IMG submission 75300) | Bulk soil microbial communities from a Populus tree surrounding site in Tennessee, USA - Soil MetaG P. TD hybrid SBSTD4 | ecosystem: Environmental > Terrestrial > Soil > Tree plantation...
TTCGACGGCTCGGCCATGTCGAACGGCCGCGCCAGGACGCACGCCTTGCCGTCATAGACGACCTTCAGTTTCTTGAACGGCTCCACGACGTCGATCTTCATGCCGCCGGCATGCATCGCCTTGTTGTCGACGATCCTGGGGCGGCCGTACATGAAGGCGACGCGGCCATCGGGCAGATAGAGGCACGTCGTCATCTCCGCCTGGCCTTCGTTGGGGCGATTGCCGAGGCGGAACCAGCCGCCGATCTTGCGCACCGGATCGAAGACGTTGAAATACATGCTCTCGTTGTAATTGGCGGCGGCGTCGGGCGTGTGGGTGTACTCGTCCTTGGGCTCCAGGCGCAGCTTGAATCCGGTTCGTGTCGCCATGACGGCCTCCCTTGTCAGGGGCGATCTTGTCGCCTTCGCCCAAGCATCTGCAATCGCGTTGTTCGTCGCGCCGACACTTATTAGAGTGAGGCAAAAGAACGTTGGGCGGGCTTCCCCAGCGTCAGCCTGCGCGGGAGAGACGAACATGGCGTGGAATTTCGGCGATATCCTGGACGCGGTCGCGAGCGTCGTGCCGGGCGATGCGCCCGCACTGATCCATGGCGAGCGCGTGATCTCCTGGGCCGAGACGACCGCGCGCTCCAACAATCTGGCGCGCGGGTTGATCGCGCGCGGCGCCAAGCCCAAGGACAAGGTCGCGTTCTACATGCGCAACCGGCCGGAATATTGCGAGGCGCTCGCCGCCTGCTTCAAGGCCAGACTGACCCATGTCAACGTCAACTACCGCTACAAGCCGGAAGAAGTCTTCTACATCTTCGACAATTCCGACGCCCAAACGGTGATCTACGGTTCCGAGTTCCGCGACACCGTCGCGGAGATCAGGCCGCGTCTTACCAAAGTCGCAAACTTCATCGAGGTCAGCGACGACGCGCCGATCGCCGACTTCGCGGAAGATTTCGACACCGTGGTGAAAGCAGGCAACGGCGCGCCGCTCGATATCGTGCGCTCGCCCGACGACGAATTCTTCATCTATACCGGCGGCACCACCGGCATGCCCAAGGGCGTGATCTGGGGGCACAACGATTTGCGCGAGACCTCGCTCATCGCGCTGCGCAAGCTCGGCCCTGTGCCGGAGAATATCGACCAGGTGGTCGCCGCCATCAGACAGGCGGGTCCTGGGCCGCGCCTGCTGCCAGCCTGCCCCTTGATGCACGGCACCGGACTCTTGATGGCGATGAGCGCGATGCTGAGCGGCGGCTCGGTCATCACGCTGACGCATCACTCGTTCAATGCGCACGAGATGTGGCAGGCGGCGCAGAAGCACAAGGCGATGACGCTCGTCATCGTCGGCGACGCGTTTGCCAAGCCCATGCTCGCCGCACTCGAGGAACAGCCCGGCCGCTACGACACGTCGAGCATCGTGAACATCGTATCATCCGGTGTGATGTGGAGCCGCGAAGTCAAGAAGGCGCTGCTCGAGCATATGCCGCAGGCCATCATGGTCGACAGCTTCGGCTCTTCGGAAGCCGTCGGCTTCGGCACGTCGATGATGAGCAAGGACGGCGAAGTCGCGACCGCCAAGTTCACCGTCAGCGACCGCGTGAAAGTGTTCGATGCCGAGGACAGGCCCGTCGAACCCGGCTCCGGCATTCGCGGCTTCGTCGCCATGCCACCGCCGATCCCGGTCGGCTATTACAAGGACGCGGCGAAGACCGCCTCGACCTTCAAGACGATCGGCGGCGTACGCTATTCCATTCCGGGCGATTGGTGCATCGTGGAGAAGGATGGAACGCTGACGCTGTTGGGACGCGGCAGCGTCTGCATCAACACGGCAGGCGAGAAAGTGTTTCCCGAGGAAGTCGAGGAAGCGCTCAAGCTGCATCCCTGTGTCGAGGACGCGTTGGTGGTTGGCGTGCCCGACGAGAAGTGGGGGCAGTCGGTCACCGCCGTCGTCACCGTCAGCTCGCCTGACGACTTTGACGAGGAAGGCATCCGCGTGCATGTGCGCGATCGGCTGGCCGGCTACAAGACGCCCAAACGCGTGCTGATTGCCGGCGTGAACCTGCGCGCGCCCAACGGCAAGGCCGACTACAAAGGCGCGCTCGATTTCGCCAAGCGCGAGCTGGGCATTGTTTAGCTGAGCTCCTGCCAGGTGTCGGCGCCGTCGAAGCGGCGCACGCGCGCCTTCGCCACGACGTCGGGTGGCATCATGCGCGCATTCACGCCCATGCGGTCATGATCGCGCTTGGTCGCCAGCCAATGCGTGTGGCAGCCGCAGACCTTGCAGCGGTGAAACTCGATCATGCGATCGTTCCACATATAGATGTCGGTGGCGCCGGCGGCTGTGAAGCGCACGCGCTTGGGAGAATAGTAGGCCCACAGCGCGCCGGAGCGGCGGCAAATGGAGCAGTTGCAATTGGTCACCTCATCGGGCGCGCCATCGACCTCGAACGTGATCGCACCGCAGTGACACGACGCTTCGATCGGTTTTGCGCTCATGGCTCCTCTTTATGCGCCGGTCCGCTGCTTGAAGAATTGAATGACGCGCCGCTCGGTCTGGCGCGTCATGCTGTTGGGATCGCTGTCACGCAGGTTCAACGTCAGGACCGAGTGCGGGCCGAAGCCGGGCGCCGGTTCGGCATGCTCGTCGTCGAGTTCGATGGCCTCGAACTTGTCGCCGAACGCGTTCTTGAACGACTGGAAGCGCTCCTTGGTGACGATCGGATCGCCCTTGAAGCGCAGGCCGAGGCACGACAGGTCTTCGTCGATGAAACGCTTCTTCGCGTGGGCGATTTCGTCGGGTGAAATTCCCGTCGCCGCCTTGGCGGCCGCACCGAAGCCGAGCGGCAGCGACGGCTGCGAGAGCACGGGCGCCACCACCGAAGGCTCCGTCATCATCGCAAGGGCAAAATTGCCGGTGAAACACATGCCGATCGCGCCCACGCCCTTGCCGCCGCACTCCTGATGCACTTTGCGGGCGAGGGCGCGCAGCCAGTCGACGATCGGGCTCGAACGATCATGCGCCCACACGCTGAATTCGCGCCGGATGCAGATGCCCTTCAGCATCTCGCCGATGGCATAGCCGGGGCTGACCGGCCTTCCCGGTTGGCCGAAGAGCACGGGAAGAAAGGCCGTCATGCCGGCGTCCACGACGCGATCGGCGAAACGCACGACGAGGGGATGCAGCCCCGGCATCTCATGGATGATGATGACGGCTGGACCGCTGCCGCGCCGATAGATGGACCGCGTCCAGCGGCCGTCGCTGAAGTCGAATTTGGCGTATGCCTTGAGAACGTCGCTCATCTCAGCCCTTCCGGTCCCTGCCGCCGTCAAACTAACATGCGATGTCATCCCCATGGCCAGAGGCAATGAGCGCGAGGAACGTGACGAAACTGGTTCTGCCGCTGCCCCAGGCCAGGCTGCGCATCGGTGTAACGGGCCATCGCATCGGCACGAAATTCTCGCAGAGCCAGGCCGACGCCGTGCGTTGCACCATCGATCAGCTCCTCTCCGACATTACCCGCCGGGCGCAGCAATGTGTCGAGGACAACCGTTGGGCCTTCGCTGCGGGTGAGGCAGTCGTCTCGACGATCTCCGCGCTCGCCGAGGGTTCGGACCGCATACTGGCTGAAGCCGGCCTGGCGCAAGGTCATCCGCTGAATGTGATTCTGCCCTTCGCGCGCATCGACTATCGCCGCGACTTCGAGAGCGAGGCATCGCGCCAGACATTCGATGCGCTCCTGGCCAAGGCGGGCGCAGTCTTCGAATTGAACGGCAACCGCGAGGGTGCCGAGCGCGCCTATGAAGCCGCGGGGCTCCTGATGCTCGCCAATGCGGACATCGTGATCGCGATCTGGGATCAGCTTCCCGCCGATGGCATCGGCGGAACGGCCATGATCGTGGAACATGCGGTGGCCGAAGGTGTGCCGGTGATCCTGATCGATCCACGCGCGCCTGCCGACGCTGCCGTCTTGTGGCGCGCCGACCTCAAGCTGCCGACGGCGCGTGCCGGCATCGAGGATGTGCCGCGCCGCGCGCTCGCGACGATCTTGCCGCAAATGATTTCCCTCCTGCTGGCGCCGCCGGAGGGGAAAGAGGGGGCGGTGTTTCGCGAGGCGCTGGCCGAGAGACCGAGACGCTGGAATTTCGCGCTCTCCTATCCCGTGCTGCTCTTTCTTATCGCGGTGCGCGGATTGAAGTGGTCGGATGTGCGCCTTGCCGATCACCGCCAGGATGGCGCGATGCGCTGGCGCGCTTATCTCGCAGCCGACGGGCGCAACACGCGCCTTGCAACGGTGGTGACGGCGAAATTGCTCGACGCCTATTCGTTCGTCGACCATTTGTCTATCCGTTACGCGCAGACCTATCGCAGCGTCTACGTCTTCAGTTACGTCGCCGCCGCGGCGGCGGTGCTGCTCGCACTTTTGAGTCTGGTGCTGGCGCAGTGGGTCAAGCCCTATCTTCTGGGCGCCGAAGTGATCCTGATTGTCTTGATCCTCGCATTGATCGGCCAAGGCTCGCGCAAGCAGTGGCACCGCCGTTGGCTCGAATACAGGAGGCTCGCCGAATTGTTGCGTCACCTGCGTCTGCTTCTGCCGTTGGCCGCGGCGGCGCGGTTCGACCGGCCGGGCAACCGTTCCGGCAGAACACCGAGCTGGATCAGTTGGTATGCGCGCGCCATCGAGCGCGAGATCCCCGTACCCAATCTCGCCGTCAATCCGGATTATCTCGCCGCCGTGCGCGATGCGGTGCGCGAGGCCGAGCTCAAGGTGCAGATTGCCTACAACCGCAACAACGCGATCGCGATGCAGAGGGCGAGCGACAGGCTGCACCTGCTGGGCTCAGCGCTCTTCTGGGCGACGTTCGTGATCGGCGTCGCCGATCTCGCGGCCTACTTTTTCTGGCCCGATTTTGCCCACGCCTATCGCGAATGGGGCGTGGTTTTGACGGCGCTCTTTCCCACCATCGGCGCCGCCGTCAACGCGATCCGCGCCCAAGGCGATTTCCAATCGGTGGCGGAGCGCTCCGAGGAAACGGCGAACAATCTCGAGGCCCTGGATGGCGCACTGGTACAAGAGCCACTGGAATTCGCCCGCCTGGCCGACCGGATCGAAAAGGTCGCCGATCTGCTGATGGCTGACCTTCTGGAGTGGCATGTGCTCTTCCGCACCCTGCCATTGAGCCTTCCGGCCTAGGCTTCCGAGCGCGGGCTGCTGGCCCGATACTTGCCTTTACTGCGTTCGATCATATGGCCGTCATTTAAGGCAAAAACCCCCACGATTGGCTTGCGTTTACCCCCTTCCTCCCCTTTAAGTGCGCCCCGCAAAGTCGCGGGGGTTCCCGAAGAATGGATATGACGAGTACGCCGATACGTGTGGCGCTTGGGGCCGTTCTGGTCCTGATCGGCCTCATCGCGGGGTGGTTCGGCCACAGGGCCATCAACGGCCAGCCCGATATCGCAACGGTGGCGCTCTACCAGGACTGGCGGCTGGCCTGTCCGCCGTCGACCGTACCGGACGGTACCTGCGAATTGCAGCAGGACGTCCTCGACGCCAAGACGCGCAACGAACTGGCGCGCCTGTCGATCTTCCGCATGAAGGACGAGAACACGCTCATTGTCACAGTTCCGTTCAACGTTCTGCTCGAACCCGGCCTGGCGCTCGGTTTTGGCAACGACAAGCCGACCGTCTACCAGTACGAGACCTGCAACGGCGTCGGCTGCATCGCGCGGATCAAGCTCGAAGACAATTTGCGCAAGTCGCTCGGCAACGCGACGGCGGCGCGTGTGCTCTTTGCCGGATTGGACGGCAAGCCCGTCGGGCTGCCGTTCTCGGTCAAGGGCTTCAACGATGCGTCTGCCGCATTCGACACGGCCGAAGCGCGGCGCCATTCCTGGTGGCGGAGACTCTGGTCATGACATCCATGCGTTCAATCGTCGCGACCGTCGCGGTGCTTCTGCTGTCGCTCGGCGCCGTCTCTGCGCAACCGGCACCGGCGCCGGCATCCGGCGCTCCCCTGCAGCCGAGCGAGACCAAGACCTTCGGAGACTGGACGGTCCGCTGCTATCCCATCGCATCGCCGTCGCCCTGCGACATGTATGAGCTCTTGGCGAACAAGCAGAACCAACAGCGCGTGATGAGCCTGTCGATCGCCTATCTGCCGTCGGGCGACAAGCACGTCATCCAGGTGGCGGTGCCGCTGGGCATTCTCATTCCCAAGGGTCTCGTCATCGAATCCGACACCTTCACGTCGCAGGTGCTGCGCTATCGCCGTTGCGACCGCGGCGGCTGCTATGTCGAAATGCTGTTCGACAACGCCGCGATCAGCGCGCTGGCGACGGCGAGCGGACCGGCCAAGATCAAGATCGTGGCGGACAACGGCAAGACGTTCGAAATTCCGTTCTCGCTGAAGGGCTATGCCGACGCGCATGGCGCGATGGTCGACCTGGCACGCAAGAAGACAGCCGAGAGACCGCCGCCGGCCACACCGCCCGCGGCGCCCGCGGCATCACCGTCACCCTAAGACGTCATCCGAAGAGCGCATGATAAGCCGTGCCGAGCGGGCCAAGCGCGGCGGTGCCGAGCGCGCCTACGGCAATGAGCACGGCCGACCATAGAAGCGCCGACGACACGTTCGAAATCTGAAACGGCACGAAGGCCATCTGCGAGATTCCCGCGACGATGGGAACCGTGGCGCGCAACGGTCCGGTGAAGCGTCCGAGGAAGATCGCCCAGATTCCCCAGCGGCGAAAAAAGGTCAGCGCTTTTTCCATTTGCTCGGGGAAGCGCGAGATCGGCCAGATCGCGAGCGCGTGCTCCTTGTAGTGATGGCCGATCCAGTAGGAGATCCAGTCGCCCAGGATGGCCCCGGCCGCGGCGCCCAGCCAGATCGGCACCGGGTTGAGGCCGAGCGCCTGGATCAGGACGCCCAGCCCAACCAGGATCGTCGTGCCGGGGACCAGGAACGAGACGCCAACGAAGGATTCACCAAAAGCCGAGATAGAAGCGATGGCAAAGGCCGATTCCGGGTAGGTGCGCGCAACCTCGAGCAGCCACTTTGCGGCGTCCTGTATCCAGGCAAAAAAGCCATGCATTTCGCGGGAATCCGGGTAAGGGCGCTGAATCGGGGCGGAGCTTACAGTTTCGATATGAGGGTTCCAGCCGCCCACGCCAATGAGGGTCGCGACACTTTCGACAAATTTCGAGCTTAAGCGTTTGGTATCAGCCCGCTGTCGGGGCAGCGAACGGATTTCAGCGAGACTTTCGATGAGCAGTCCCGGCAACCTCAAACAGGTCTTCGATACGGCATGGGACCAGACCGAGAGCGCCTGGCGCTGGGGCGCTGCCAGGGTCCCTGGCGGCGGCAAGACCTTGGCCATCGGCCTCGGCCTCCTGCTTCTCTTTCTTCTTCTCTGGGCCATCCGACCGGCAAGCAATTCGGCCCGCAACGGCGCATTCGGCGCCGGTGGTCCGCAAGCGGTGGGTGTGGCGCGCGCCGCTTCCGGCGACATGAACATCACGTTGAATGCGCTCGGCACCGTGACGCCGCTCGCGACCGTCACGGTGCGGCCGCAGGTGAGCGGTCAGCTCGTCCAGATCCTCTTTCATGAAGGACAATTGGTGAAGGCGGGCGACGTCTTGGCTCAAATCGATCCGCGCACCTTCAAGGCGGCGCTCGATCAGGCCGAAGGACAGCTGGCACGCGATCGCGCCCTTCTCGAAAATGCGCGAGTCGATCTCGTGCGCCAAAAGGGTTTGCTCGCCGCCAACGCCACGTCGCAGCAGCAATATGCGACGCAAGCCGCACTGGTGAAACAGGACGAAGGTATTGTGCAGTCGGACGAAGCCAACGTGGCAGCCGCCGCGATCAATCTTGGCTACACCAAGATCACCTCGCCGGTCGACGGCCGCGTCGGCCTCCGGCAAGTCGATGTCGGCAACATCGTCCAGGCCGGACAGAGCAACGGCGTCGCCGTTGTCACGCAGGAAGAGCCGATCTCGGTTCTCTTCACGCTGCCCGAGGACAATATCGGTGACATCCTGTCTCGGACCGGTTCGGGTGCCACGCTCGTCGCGTACGCCTATGACCGCGGCCAGACGCGATTGCTCGCGACGGGCACCCTCGCCACCGTCGACAACCAGGTCGATCCCACGACGGGCACGGTGAAGATGCGCGCCCAGTTCGACAACAAGGGCGGCGAGCTCTTTCCCAACCAGTTCGTCAATATTCGTCTCCTCGTGAACACCGAGCACAACCAGACGCTCGTTCCCGTGGCGGCGGTGCAGCGCGGCTCGCAGGGCGACTTCGTCTTCGTCGTGGAGCCGGACAAGACGGTCAGCATGCGCACCGTCAAGCTCGGCGCCAGCGACAGCACGAAGATCGTCATCCGTCAGGGCCTGAAGCCCGGCGACACCGTCGTCGTCGATGGCGCCGACCGCTTGCGCGACGGTGCGGAAGTGACGCTGCCCAACGTCTCGGCACCGATCGCAAAACCGAGTGGTTCGGCCAGCGGCGACAGCGCACGTGCCGCCCGCCGCGCCAAGATGGCGGCGGCGCTCAAGCAGTTCTGTGTCGACGACATGAAGAAGTACTGTCCCAATGCCCAGCCGGGAGCGGACACGTTCATGTGCATCCGGCAGAATCGCGACAATTTCAGCGCCGATTGCCAGGCGGCGCTCAAGAAACTGCGCGGCGGCGGACGACGGGGTGGCGGAGGCGGCGGACCCTAGTGGTCCGATTCCGATGAATCCCTCCGCGCCTTTCATCCATCGCCCGGTCGCAACGTCGCTGCTGATGATCGCGATTTTGCTGGTGGGGCTCGTCGGCTACGGATACCTGCCGCTCTCGGCCCTTCCCGAAGTCGATTATCCGACCATTCAAGTGCAGACGTTTCTGCCCGGCGCCAGCCCAGAAGTGATGACGTCGTCCGTGACGGCGCCGCTGGAGAAACAATTCGGACAGATGCCGGGTCTCAACCAGATGTCGTCCGTCAGTTCGGCGGGCGCCTCCGTCATCACGCTGCAGTTCGATTTGAGCCTCAATCTCGATATCGCGGAGCAGGAAGTGCAGGCCGCGATCAACGCGTCCGGCAATCTTCTGCCACAAAGTCTTCCAGCGCCGCCCGTCTATGCCAAGGTCAATCCGGCCGACGCGCCGATCCTGACGCTCGCGATCAGTTCCCGCTCGATGCCGCTGACGGTGGTGGAAGACATCGCCGACACGCGCATCGCGCAGAAGATCTCCCAGCTTTCCGGCGTGGGCCTCGTCAGCATCGCGGGCGGTCAGCGCCCGGCGGTGCGCGTGCGCGCCAACCTGCAGGCGCTCGCGGCCTATGGCCTCAACATCGATGATCTGCGCACCACGATCTCCAATGCCAACAGCAATGCGCCGAAGGGCAGCTTCGACGGCGAGGCGCAATCCTACACCATCAATGCCAACGATCAGCTGCAGAGCGTCGACGACTACAAGAAGATCGTCGTCGCCTATCGTAACGGCGCGCCCGTCCTTCTGTCCGACGTCGCGAGCGTGTTGCAGAGCGCCGAGAATGTGAAGCTTTCGAGCTGGATGAACAAGACGCCGGCGATCCTTTTGAATGTGCAGCGCCAGCCCGGTGCCAACGTCATTTCGGTCGTGGACAGCATCAAGGCGATGCTGCCGCAGATCCAGGCCGGCCTGCCGGCGAGCATCGACATGACGGTGTTGACCGACCGCACCAACACGATCCGCGCATCCGTCAACGACGTCGAATTCGAGCTCGGTCTTGCCGTGGTGCTCGTGGTGCTCGTGATCTTCCTCTTCCTGCGCAATGTGCCGGCGACCTTCATTCCCAGCCTGTCGGTGCCGCTATCGATCATCGGCACGTTTGCGGCGATGTATCTGCTCGGCTATTCGCTCAACAATCTCTCGCTGATGGCGATGACGATCGCGGCCGGCTTCGTGGTCGACGACGCCATCGTGATGATCGAGAACATCACGCGTTATCTGGAGGCCGGCGACACGCCGATGCAGGCCGCGCTCAAGGGTGCGGGCGAGATCGGTTTCACTATCGTCTCACTGACGGTGTCGCTGATCGCGGTGCTCATTCCGCTTCTCTTCATGCAGGAAGTGGTCGGACGGCTGTTCCGTGAGTTCGCCGTCACGCTCGCCATCACCATCCTGATCTCGGCCGTCGTGTCACTGACGCTGGTGCCGATGCTGTGCGCCAAGTTGCTTCGTCGCCACGACAAGACGAAGCAGGGCGCTGTGGCGCGGAAATCCGAGGCTTATTTCAACCGCGTCATCAGCGAATATGACCGGCTTCTCACCTGGGTTTTGGACCATCAGCCTCTGACGCTGATCATCGCGGTCGTCACGCTCGCGCTGACCATCCTGCTCTATATCGTGATCCCGAAGGGCTTCTTCCCGACCCAGGATACGAGCCTCGTCCAGGCCATCACCGAAGCGGGGCCGACCGTCTCGTTCAGCGAAATGGCGCGGCGGCAGAATGCGCTCGCAGACGAAATCCTGCGCGATCCCAATGTCGAGAGCCTGTCATCCTTCATCGGCGTCGACGGCACCAACAACACGCTGAACAGCGGTCGCTTCCTGATCAATCTGGTGCCCAAGGACCAGCGTTCGCAAAGCGTGACCTCGGTGATCGACGATCTCCTCGGCCGCGCCAGGAACGTGTCGGGGATCTCGCTCTATCTCCAACCGGTGCAGGACCTGACGATCGATTCGACCGTCAGCCGCGCGCAATACCA
>Ga0075425_100008805_pt1 | contig 10728 bp, 6 predicted proteins | sample SoiMethybrSBSTD4_FD_75300 | JGI IMG/M metagenome (GOLD analysis project Ga0075425, IMG submission 75300) | Bulk soil microbial communities from a Populus tree surrounding site in Tennessee, USA - Soil MetaG P. TD hybrid SBSTD4 | ecosystem: Environmental > Terrestrial > Soil > Tree plantation...
GTGGCGGTTTGACCTGCGACAGGATCGGGCGAGCTCAAGGGAATGACGAGCGCGACCGCAAACAAGATTAGAGTCAGGATAGGCAAAACTTTCCTCATGAGATCCCTCCTAGGAGCTACAAACGGGTTACGACACAAAACCTGACAGCTTACCCGTCGGTAAACTGCATGGTTCTGCCTTAAGTTGGAAACCCTGCTTGGACGGGAGTTATTGAGGCAACTCAAGTCATGGGGGGACCGGAGTGATGAGTCCTCTCACATCAGAAAGCAACCAGAGCAAGCGCCGGTTGTGAGAGAGATGCAGAAGCGAAAGAAAGCTCTGCGCAAAAGTAAATCGAATTTAGCTGGGCTAAACTTCTAGTCGGGAAGTGGCGGCACTCTAGTCTCGTTTTGGGGCAATGTCAAGAAAATTATGTCCGAGATTTCGCCCACAGTTACACAGATTACGCAGATCAGGTAATCTGTGTAATCCGTGGATACAAAAACTTTTCCATTTACCGCTCTTGTCGGCCAGGAGGAGATGAAGCTGGCGTTGCTTCTCAACGTCGTCGATCCATTGATTGGCGGCGTTTTGATCATGGGACACAGAGGCACGGGAAAATCGACGGCTGTTCGCGCATTGGCTAGTTTGCTACCGGAGATTACCGTCGTTGCTGGTTGTCCTTATAACTGCGATCCACAGGATCCGTGCGAGCAGTGCCGCGAAAATACCGCACTCACATCGAAGGTGCCGGTGCCGGTTGTTGAGCTTCCCTTGGGCGCAACTGAGGATCGGGTCTGTGGAACGATCGATATCGAGCGAGCGCTATCCGCGGGTCGAAAAGCTTTTGAGCCGGGTCTGCTGGCGCGCGCGAATCGCGGCTTTCTTTATATTGACGAAGTAAACCTGCTCGAAGATCACCTCGTCGATCTGTTGCTCGACGTCGCTGTCACCGGACGAAACAAAGTCGAACGCGAGGGGATCTCAGTGGAGCATCCTGCGCATTTTGTGTTGATAGGCTCGGGAAATCCTGAAGAGGGCGAGCTCCGGCCGCAACTGCTCGATCGTTTCGGACTTCATGCCGAAGTAAAAACGGAAAACTACCTTCAGAACCGAATCGACATCATCGAGCGCCGCGAAGGTTACGATCGAAACCGCGAGGCATTTTGCGAGTCGTTTGCAGACGATCAGCAGCAGTTGCGCAAACGAATCACGCGTGCGCGGGCCAATCTCGGCAAGATTAAGGTTGAAAGACCCGTGCTCGAGAAGATCGCGCAACTCTGCGCAGACCTGAAGGTTGATGGTCATCGAGGCGAACTGACAATCATGCGAGCGGCACGTGCGCTGGCTGCGTTTGAAGGACGCCGCGCGGTGACTGACGAGCACGTGAAACGAGTCTCAGCCATGTCTTTGAGACATCGTTTGCGACGCGATGCTTTGGATGAAACAGCGACGAGCGAACAGATCGAGCAGGCAGTTCAGGAAGTCTTTCCGGGAACCGCCCCTCCGCAGCCGTCGGCCGGAGATGCCGGCGATCAAGATGGCACCAAGCAGGATGGGCGAGGGAAGCCGGACAATTCGGGTTCGCGACAACGTTCCTCTGTAGGCGGATCCCGAACGAATACAGTCGATGCACCATCACCACCCGCTGTAGAAAAGAAGTCTGGTCAGGTTCGTTTGGACGAACATCTGCGAAGGACTGAACGCGCCGAGAAAGCACGCTCGCAGAGCAGACGCGCAACCGGGGCAAAGGCCGCGTTGGACCAGCGACGCGGACGATACACGCGCGCTGTTAGTCTCAAGAGTGCGGGCGCGAGGGTTGCGATTGATGCAACGCTGCGTGCGTTTGCGAGTTCTTCAGATTTGCCGAAGAGGGTTGGACCACTGGCGCCAATCGATGCAGGTGCGCTGCGTTACAAGCTGCTGAAGCACAAACAGGGAACTCTTTTTGTTTTCGCGATCGATGCTTCAGGGAGTATGGCTGCAAATCGCATCGCGCGGGCGAAGACCACGATTCTCAAGCTGCTGCGGAAGTCATACTTGAATCGCGACAGTGTCGCTATCGTCTCTTTTCACGGGACCAGCGCAAATGTCGATCTGCCGCCGTCGCGGAGTATTCTGCGTGCGCGCCGCGTGCTGGATTCGTTGCGCATGGGCGGCAGCACGCCGCTGGGCGCCGGGCTCGTCACGACGATCGAGCTGGTCCAACTTGTCGGAAACAAATTTGGCGAGACGGTGGTGTTGTTGTTCACTGATGGCCGATCAAATGTTCCGCTGAGGCGCAATGGTCTCAACCTGCGGGCGTTTCGACAGTTGAAGATCGAGTCGGAGCTGCGAGAGCTTAACATCGCTTTGCAGCGAACGCGTGCACGTGTGGTGGTGGTTGACACGCAGAAGGAGTTTGAGTCAAGCACCGAGACGAGGCGGCTCGCAGCGATCCTGCACGCCCAGTTCGTGAAAATCGGCTGAAAATAGCTCTGTGTCTCTGTGCCTCTGTGGTTTGTGCAAGAGGAGTTAGCGAACCACAGAGGCACAGAGACACAGAGGAGGAACAAGAATTGAAGCAAAGCCAGCGTGATGGGCGGGTGTTCGCGCTCTACGAGCAATTGCTGGAGATCGAGCAGCGATTGATCCCCACAGGTCTGCACATCTTCGGGCGCCCGTCGTCAGCAGGCGAAAAAACCGATCTACTAAAGATGATCGCGTCTTTCGATCGTCCTGAACTTGGTGTGCGTGCGCTGCCGGACGCGGTAATCGACGAAGCGATCAGCGAGTTTCTCGCCACAGGTACTGACGCGGCAGTTCGGCTCTTGCAGCAAAAAGGACTGAGCGCGGAAGCCACTCGTCCAGTTTGTGAGCTACTCGAGACCGTCTCGGCCAAGCTGCAAACAAACAGTGAATTGGATTCGCTTGTGCGTGCGTTGCGTGGCGAGTTTATTGAGCCTGGCCCAGGTGCTGACATCATTCAAAACCCTGACATACTTCCGACAGGGAGAAACACTCACGCACTCAATCCTTACGGCGTGCCCTCGGCCGCCGCGTTTGCGCGCAGTGAAGCCGTCGCAAACAGTCTGCTCGATCGCTACAAACAGGAGAACGGACGTTACCCGGAAGCCATGGCGCTCGTGCTCTGGGGCCTCGACAACATCAAGACACAAGGCGAAGGCGTGGCCCAGGCGCTCTGGCTGCTCGGTGTGCGTCCGGTTCGCGATGCGTTGAATCGCATCACGAGCGTTGCCGCGATTCCGCTGTCGGAATTGGGCCGGCCGCGTATCGATGTCGTCATGACTATCTCAGGAATCTTTCGCGACCTGTTTAGCCCGACAGTGCAGTTGCTCGATAAGGCAGTCCGTCTGGTTGCACAGCTCGACGAGCCGTTGGAAATGAACTACGTGCGTAAGCACGTTCTGGAGCAGGTGCGGCAGGATGCATGCGACATCGACGACGCGGCGGTCCGCGTCTTCTCAAATGCGCCGGGAAATTACGGCACGAATGTAAATTTCATGGTGATGGATTCGCAGTGGGAACGTGAAGAGACCCTCGGCGATCTGTTTGTTACGCGCAAATGTTTCGCTTATGGGCGCGACTCCAAAGGACGCGCGATCGAGGGCACGGAAGCGCGCGTCGCGATGGACCGTGCACTGTCGCGCGTCGAGGCGACTTACCAGAACATCGACACGTTTGAGATCGGGCTCACGGATGTGGACCACTATTTTGAGTATCTCGGTGGCGTGTCGAAAGCAGTTGAAAAAAGGGCGAAAGCACGGCCGGCGATCTATTTGTCAGACACGCTTTCACGCGAGGTGAAGATTCGCTCGCTCGAAGAGACGGTGCGGCTGGAGACTCGGGCCAAGACGCTGAATCCGAAGTGGTACGAAGGTATGTTGAAGCACGGCTTTCGCGGCGTGGCCGAAATCGAGAACCACGTTTCAAACACCTTTGGTTGGAGTGCGACGGCGGATGCGGTCGACGATTGGATCTACTCGGAAGTGGCAAACACGTTTCTGTTTGACGAGTCGATGCTGGAGCGTTTGCGTGATCTGAATCCACACTCAGCGCATTCGATGGTCCAACGACTGTTGGAAGCTAATGGGCGTGGGTATTGGGATGTTGAAGAGAGCGTGCTCGAAAAATTGAGGGAGATTAGCCGAAGCCTCGAAGATCAGTTAGAGGGAGTTATTTGAGCCACGGATTACACGGATCAAATCGCGGATTTTTATCCGTGTTATCCGCGGCTAAAAAGCTGGTGAATATAACGGTTCTGTACGTCGGCTCGAGTTTATTGGCGCCGCTGAAAAACGCGGAGCGCGAGATAAATCGCGTGTACGATCTCGGATTGCGCGTCGCGACCTACAACTTCGGCTCGCCGCTCAGCGATCGCGAGTGGCTCGACGTCAAACGGGATCTCGCAGCCGCGAATATCGTTTTCGTCATACACGTGATGGACGGCGAGAATGCATCGCGCTTAGTCGCCGCGCTCGACGAACTTAACGCGCAGCACGACGCAGTAATCGTGATCAACTGCATGCCGGAGCTGATGCGACGCACGCGCATGGGACGACTGAACGTCAACGCGCTGGCCGGAAAAACGAGAAAAGGCAAAGGCGAAGCATTACTCAGATCGGTAGGCTCCTGGATCGGCAGCCAGGCACGTCGCGGCAAGTCGCATCGCGGTCACGGACAGTATCTAAAACTGATCGATCGGCTTCCTGGCGTTCTAAAGTTTGTGCCCACCGCCGGAGCTCTTACCGACGCCAAACACTATCTCTATCTGTTCTGCTACTTCCTGCAACCGACACCCGCAAACATCCAGTCAATGCTCCTGTATTCGCTGGCGCATTACGCTCGTGATGAACGACTCAGAAAACTGCGCGTCCCGAAACCGGAGCAGATGCCTGCCGTGGCGATCTATCATCCCGCGGCGCCAAAGTTGTTTCAGTCGCTGGCTGAATATCGGAGGTGGTATCGAAAACCGTTGGATCCGCAATCGACAATCGGACTCTTGTTGATGCGCCCACAGGTGATCAGTAAGACGACCAAACATTATGACACTCTGATTCAATCGATCGAGTCTGAGGGTTTGAGTGTGATCCCCGCGATCGCAACGCTGATGGACAATCGTGAGGCCGCCAGCAAATTCTTTATCGGGTCTTCCAGGACCAATGTCAGCCAGATCGTTTCACTAACCGGTTTCAGCTTTGTTGGTGGTCCGGCGATGAACGACAGTGCCGCAGCCGCGCAGTTTTTGCGCGAGCTGAACCTGCCGTATCGCTCTGCTGTCAGTTTGGATACACAAACGATCGAAGCGTGGAATGATTCTCAAACCGGTCTGAATCCGGTTCAAGCGGGGATGCAAATCGCCATACCCGAGATCGACGGCGCCACCGAACCGTTTGTCTACGGCGGCATTCCAGCACGAGGACAAGAACCGGTCGCGCTTGAAGATCGCTGCGGGAGACTGTCGCGACGTCTGCGACGTTGGAACACTTTGCAAACCGCTCCGCGCCGGCAAGTCAAACTCGCAATCGTTCTGTTTTGCTTTCCACCAAACAAGGGAAACATCGGCACTGCCGCAGATCTCGACGTCTTTCCGAGTGTATTTGATATGTTGCAACGATTGCGCGCGGAGGGTTACGAAGTCGATGTCCCTGTTTCCGCGAATGAGTTGAGGGAGAGACTGCTTGGCGGTAATTCTGATGAGTTTGGCGCCGCAGCCAATATTGCTTATCGAATGAACGTGGCGGAATACCGGCGGCTCTGTCCTTATGTGAGAGAAATCGAAAACGACTGGGGCGCCGCGCCAGGAACGATCAATTCCTTCGGCCACGACTTGTTGATTCAGGGATTGACGTTGGGCACCGTCTTTATTGGCGTGCAGCCGACGTTTGGGTTCGAAGGCGATCCGATGCGGTTAATGATGGCGCGCGGTGGTGCGCCGCATCACGGCTTCATGGCTTTTTACACGTACATTTCTAAGGTATTTAGTGCCGACGGTGTAATTCACTTCGGCACACACGGTGCGCTGGAGTTCATGCCCGGCAAACAGGTTGGGCTTTCGGGCGAGTGCTGGCCGGATCGACTGATCGACGAGTTGCCGAACTTTTACGTTTATAGCGTGAACAATCCCTCCGAAGGCTCGATCGCGAAGCGCCGTTCTTACGCCGAGCTTATCTCGTATCTCACACCGCCGATCGAGAATGCAGGTTTGTACAAAGAGCTCGCCGGTCTCAAAGATCTGGTCATGGCCTACCGCCAATCCACCAGCGAAACCGAGCGTGGTCGCCTCTACGACTCCATCGAAGAACTCAGCCGCAATTCCCATTTTGTTTAGCCACAAAAAGACACAAACAGCACAAACAAACACCTTCGCCGTCGCAAGTCCCATTAAGTGAATGCTTGTGCTGCTTGTGCCTTTTTGTGTATAAATATCGGGCCGACCATTATTATATTTGTTTTGTCAGGTGCGGCGCTCTTCATGTTTAGGCAAATAATTCGACTTACTGCGCAGAGAGTGATCCCTGTCCGAGGGGAAGTTGTATAGTCTTCGCTCTCTTAGTAAAGTCGAAGTGTATCCTTAGAAGTTCGCAACGTCTGGCAATTCGGATTTGATTGACGGAGGTCTCGACTTGGAAAGTCAAGCCGATCTAATGTCCGCTCCGGCCGCAGGCACCACGCCGAGCGTGCAGCCGCGTCCTGCTGCTCCAGCTAAACCAGCGACCGCCGCGCCCGTGGTGGAGACGAGCACCGATGCGCCCGTTAACAAGATGCGACGGCGGATCGTTTGGGCCACCGTCGCCGGTTCTCTCATTACTTTCTTTCTCATGTTTGTGCGGTTCTTCTTACCGCGCTCAATTCTAGAGCCTTCCAGCATTTTTCGAATTGGATCACCAAGTGACTACGCGCTGGGCGTCGATACGAAATGGCAGCAACAGTATCGCATTTGGGTGACGAGAACTTCCGATCGACTGTTTGTTATCTACGCGCGCTGCACGCATCTTGGTTGTACGCCTGACTGGAAAGCAAGTGAGAACAAGTTCAAGTGTCCATGCCACGGCAGTGGCTACGACAGTGAGGGAATCAACTTTGAAGGACCAGCGCCAAGACCAATGGATCGCGCGAAGGTCACGCTCGATGCGGAGGGACAGGTTGTAGTGGATACCGGCAAGCTGTTCTCGTGGCCGAAAGGCGAGCCAAGCCACTTCGACGATAAAGATGCTTTTATAAGCGTTTAAGCCACGGACTAATGCGGATGGATACTGATCCCAAAGAGACAACAGAAACGAAGCAACTGACGACCGGCGAAGAGGGTAGCAGTCGCAGTCTCGTCGAACGAGTGAAGGAAGGCGGCGGTGCGCTCAAGCAGCGCGCGATCGAAGAGGCGAAGGAGTACAAAGATCCGCAGGAGACGCAGCTTTGGAAATCGATCTTTCGCGTCTCGCACGATCGTTCTGATCCGCGCAATCGCTCACTCGCGATTCTTTCAAACGTCTTTCTGCACTTGCATCCGGCCAAGATCAATCGCGACGCCGTGCGCTACCCGTTTACCTGGGGCATGGGCGGCATCACCTTTTATCTCTTCATCGTGCTGACCTTCACCGGCGTGCTGTTGATGTTCTACTACCATCCGACAAAGCTCGACGCGTTTCGCGACATTCTTTATCTCGAACACGACGTCCCGTTCGGAAAGTTGTTGCGCAATATGCATCGCTGGGCGGCTCACTTGATGGTGATCACCACCTGGTTGCACATGTTTCGTGTCGTTTTGACGGGATCTTACAAGAGACCGCGGGAGTTTAACTGGTGTGTCGGTGTCGTGCTGCTGGTGTTGACGCTGCTGCTGTCGTTTACGGGTTATTTGCTGCCGGACGATCAGCTCGGTTTCTGGGCGGTGACGGTCGGAACGAACATGGCACGCGCGACGCCGATGCTCGGTCATGAAGGCCCGTTCGGACCGCAGCTAGGTTTGACTGCTTACAACGATGTGCGCTTCGGCTTGCTCGGCGGATCGATTGTCGATTCGAACGCGTTGTTGCGTTCATACATCTGGCATTGCATCGGCATTCCGCTCGTTGCTTCGATATTCATGGCCGTGCATTTCTGGCGCATCAGGAAAGACGGTGGCATCTCTGGACCCGCGCCGGTGATGCTCGAGTCGGAGATGAAGGCCGTAGCGAAGAAGAAATAGGCCGCAGATAACGCGGATAAAAACCGCGGATCGGTGTAAGAAATGCGAAGATTCGTTAACAAGTGGACGATTTTGGTTGTCGCTGTGATTTTGGTGGGTTTGTGGGCGTTCAATGTTCAGGACTGGCACCAGCTTTGGACCATCTCTTCGGCGCCCGACAACATTCCGATCGTCGCGATGCTTTTCCTCGTGCCGTTCTTCACCTGGATGGGCATCAGGCAGGCCGTTGCAAACGATCGATTAATCGGGGAGCTCGAATCCGATCCAAAACTGGCGAAGACACATCATCGCAAAATCGAACCGTGGCGGCCGGGTTGGGCACGAGAGCTACACGTTTGGCCTTATTTGGTTCGGATTGAGTTTCTTGCCACCGTGATCGTCACGGTGGTTCTTTTTATCTGGTCCATCACGCTGAACGCGCCTCTCGAAGAGCCCGCCAATCCGAATCTGACCATGAATCCTTCGAAAGCGCCGTGGTACTTCCTCGGCCTACAGGAGATGCTGGTCTACTTCGACCCGTGGATTGCGGGCGTGGTGATGCCGTCGATCATCATGGTCGGGTTGATGTGTTTTCCGTACCTCGACTCAAATCCACTCGGTAACGGTTACTACACGTTGAAGCAGCGTCGCTTTGCGCTGTGGATGTTTGGCTGGGGCTTTTTGATGTGGATTCTTTTGATCGTGATCGGGACTTTCATTCGTGGGCCGGGTTGGATTTGGTTCTGGCCGGGACAGACCTGGGATCACAATGCTGTGGTTTTCGACAAGAACGTCGACCTACACGACCTGCTCGCACAGAAGTTTGGTCTGCACTTTCTCGCCAGCAATCCCGGAAAGTTGATTTTTGGATTTATTGTTGTCAGCGGCTTCTATTTGGTTGGCGCGCTCTTCTTTCACTGGTTGATGACGGTTGACTTCAAGAAGATCCGTTTGCCGCGGTCATTTAAATTAAGCGAACTTCATCGGAGCCTGTTTCCGAAGAACGAGTTCGAGCAGAAGATCCTGTCACGCACGAGCCTGCTTCAGTATTTGACGTTTCAGTTTTTCGCCGTGACGGTGCTGCTTGCACTACCGGTGAAGCTCTTTTTACGTTTGGTTTTCACCATCAAGTACGTGTGGGTAATTCCCTGGCTTAATATCAACATCTGAGTAGCGTGGAGGAAAGATCATAGTGGCGGAGTCTCCGGGACCGCGCGAATCGTTAGTCAAGAAAGAAGCCGACCTGCCGGCGCATGACCCAATTGTTAGTCACTCAACGAGCGGCTGGATGCTGGTTTCCGCATTGCTGTTGACGGTTTCAATAGCGTGGGCGCTTTACGATGAAGCGTTCGGTCAGCGGCCGTGGAAACGAATGCAGCGGGAGTTTGTCAGTCGCTACACGCGCTATCTCGACAGTATCAAGTCGCAAGCCGGAAAGAGCGAAGCAGAGGTCAAGGAAGAACCGGAGTATCAACAGCTCGCCGAAGAAGAGAAAGCGGCCCGCGAAGAAGTTCAACCGGAGATAAAACAGATCGACGCTGAGGTCGCGCGTGTACAGAGTAAGCTCGATGCGATCACCGACACGTTTCAGAATCAGCGCGGCCGCCTCACTGTCATCAACTACAACGTTGAAACGTCAAACGGTTCGGCAAAAGAGCGTTGGCGGCGCCGCGCGGAAGAGAAGAAACAGGAACAGGTCACTGTCGAACTACCCTCAGATGACGGAAAATCGATTGAAAAGAAGTCCTTTAACTACGCAGGGCTGGAATCACTTTACAATCAGCTCCGCGACCAAAAGGCGGAGGGCCTCGGCAGAAAAGCGGACCTATTAAAGAAGCCTTCGGAGCTCGCGAAGAAGCGTGACGACTATCTTAAGAATCATCTGATCGGTCTTGGGCCGGCAGCAATTGAAGGGCTGAAGGGCAAGATGGCCAATTACGACTACTCGATCCTCGGCCATCAGATCAGTGTCAATGCCTACAATATTGTCGACCGTTGTGAAGTCTGCCACGCAGGCGTCCGCGAGCCGCTCGATTTAACGCCGGCGAGTCTTGCTCCCGATGGACCAGGGAAAAAGCCTGACGCTCTGGCACGTGCATTTGTCAGCCATCCAAATAGAGAGATCCTGCAACTCCACAACCCGGAGAAGTTTGGTTGTTCCAGTTGTCACTGGGGCAATGGACGCGCGACTACGAGCGAGATCAAAGGTCACGGGCGCCATCGTTTCTGGCTGTGGCCGATGTTTGAAAAAGAGAACACCGAAGCGGGCTGTCAGCAGTGTCACGCACGCGATCGCGTCACTCAGGGCGCCGAAACGTTGAACCTCGGTCGCGATCTGTTTATGCAGCGTGGTTGCATGGGTTGCCACCGATACGAAGGGTTCGATCGTGAGACGGATGCATTAGCTTCCGCGCGACAGACGATCGGCCAACTGGAAGATCAGATCACGGCGAACGAGAAGCAGATTCGCGCCGACACTAAAGCGACGGAATCAGAACAGGTAAGTGAAGACGAAGTTAAAAAGCTTTTAGCGCACGCCGAGAGCCTGCGCGTGACGAACAGTCTTCTCGCCGCACGTATCGATC
>Ga0075425_100008806_pt1 | contig 10727 bp, 10 predicted proteins | sample SoiMethybrSBSTD4_FD_75300 | JGI IMG/M metagenome (GOLD analysis project Ga0075425, IMG submission 75300) | Bulk soil microbial communities from a Populus tree surrounding site in Tennessee, USA - Soil MetaG P. TD hybrid SBSTD4 | ecosystem: Environmental > Terrestrial > Soil > Tree plantation...
CCGCGTTCCCGGCGCCGCGTCGGCGGCGGTGGCGCGGTGCGGCCTGGTGGCCGGCTGCTCGTCGTCGGCCGGCTTCCGGATCGAGGGCGTCGAGGAGGAGGCGACGCTGCATCAGCTCAATCAGAACTGGGTGAGCCCGCGCTACTTCGCCACCGCCGGAATTCCGCTCGCGGCCGGGCGCGAGTTCACCGAGCGCGACACGGCGCGGAGCGTGCGCGTCGCGATCGTCAACGAGTCGATCGCGCGGCGGTACTTTGCGGGCCGGAATCCGATCGGCCGGCGCCTCGGCGTGTCGCAGCCCGACGCGGAGATCGTCGGCGTCGTGCGCGACGCGCGCACGCAGACGCTGCACGAGCCGCCCGTGCCGATGGTCTACGTCCCGATCGATCAGAAACCGGTCGTCCTGCAGACGGCGCTGACAAACCTCGACGTCCGCGTCGGCGGGGATCCGGCGCGCGCGGTTTCCGCGGTTCGCGACGCGGTTCGACGCGCCGAACCGAACCTGCTGCTCGGCGACGTCGCGCCGATGTCGGCGCGGCTCGCGCGCGATCTGGCGCGGGAGCGCGTGGTCGCCGGGCTGGCGTTCGGCTTCGGCGCGCTGACGCTGCTCCTGGCGTCGCTCGGCCTCTACGGCGTGCTGTCGTACGGCGTGGCGCGGCGCACGCAGGAGCTCGGCGTGCGCATGGCGCTCGGCGCGCGGCGGATCGACGTGATGCGGCTCGTGTTCGGGCAGAGCGCGAAGATGACGGCGTGGGGCATCGCGCTGGGGCTCGCCGGCGCCGCCGCCGCGGCGCGGTATCTGTCGGGCTTGCTGTTCGGCGTCGACGCGCTCGATCCGGCGACCTTCGCGCTGGTATCGATCGGCTTCGCGATCGTGTCGATGGCGGCGACGTACGTGCCCGCGCGGCGCGCGACGGCGGTGGATCCGATCGTGGCGTTGCGGTGCGAATAGAGCGGGTGTCAGAATTGCCAGCAGTGCCGGTAGCGCAGGCCTTTAGGCCTGCCAAACGGGCCGCGGGCAGCCCTAAAGGGCTGCGCTACTGTAATTCTGAAACGCACCTCTCAACTCCTGTCCCCGGCGTGGTGGCGGACGTCGCGCGCGGACACCATGAAGATCACGTCCTCGGCGATGTTCGTCGCGTGGTCGCCGATCCGCTCGAGGTGCCGCGACACGAGGATGAGATCGAGCGCGGGCTCGATCGTCGACGGGTCGGCGAGCATGTAGGTGAGGAGCTCGCGGAAGATCTGCGTCTTCAGCGCGTCGAGCGCATCGTCCTGGTTGAGCACGTTCTGCGCGAGCGCCGTGTCGCGGCGGACGAAGGCGTCGAGCGCGTCCCGCAGCATGCTCTGCGCGATCGTCGCCATGCGCGGGATGTCGATCAGCTTCTTCACCGGCGCGTGCGCGACGTAGCGCTGCCCGGCCTCGGCGATGTTGATCGCGAGATCGCCGACGCGCTCGAGATCCGTGTTGATCTTCACCGCCGCGACGATGGCGCGGAGGTCGACCGCCATCGGCTGGTGCAGCGCGAGGAGGGTGAAGCAGCGGTTGTCCACCTCGATGTGCAGCGCGTTCAGCGGATCGTCGCCCGTCAGCACGCGCGCGATCAGGTCGCGGTCGCGCTGCACGAGCCCCTTCACCGCCAGGCGCACCTGCTCCTCGGCGAGGCCGCCCATCTCGAGCAGCCGCGTCTTCAGCTGCTCGAGCTCGTCCTGAAAGTGCCGCGCCCGGCTCTCGGCGGTCGCCATTATCCGAACCTGCCCGTGACGTAGTCTTCGGTGAGCTTCTCGTTCGGCGCGGTGAAGATGCGGTCGGTCCGTCCCGCCTCGACGAGCTTGCCGAGCCAGAAGAACGCGGTGACGTCCGAGACGCGCGCGGCCTGCTGCATGTTGTGCGTGACGATGACGATCGTGTAGCGCGACTTCAGCTGGTAGATCAGCTCCTCGATCCGCTGCGTCGCGATCGGATCGAGCGCCGACGCCGGTTCGTCCATCAGCAGGATCTCCGGCTCGACGGCGAGCGCGCGCGCGATGCACAGCCGCTGCTGCTGCCCGCCCGAGAGCGCGAGCGCCGACGCGTGGAGGCGGTCCTTCACCTCGTCCCAGAGCGCCGCCGACTTGAGGCTCATCTCGACGCGGCCGCCGAGCTCCTCGCGCGATCGCACGAGCCGGTTGATGCGCAGGCCGTAGGCGACGTTGTCGAAGATCGACTTCGGGAACGGGTTCGACTTCTGGAAGACCATGCCGACGCGGCGCCGCAGATCGACGACGTCGACGGCGGCGGCGTAGATGTCGCGGCCGTCGATCGTCACCGAGCCCTCGACGCGCGCGCCGGGCACGATGTCGTTCATCCGGTTGAGCGTGCGCAGGAAGGTCGACTTGCCGCAGCCGGACGGCCCGATGAGCGCCGTCACCTCGTTGGACCGAATCGTCAGCGTGATCTGGTCGAGCACGCGGCGCACGCCGTAATAGAAATTGAGCGTCGCGACCGCTATCTTCGCGGCCGTCTGCTGGGCGGGCGCGGCGGCGAGCGGAGGCGGCACGCGAGGCGGCGCCATCGTCGACATCACAGCATCACGATAGCCAACCGGGGTTCAGGCGGCGTTTCGGGCAGGTAAAATCTGTCGGGCCTTCGGCCCGCCGTCTTCATCGCTGCAGGACGAGCGTCTCCGGGGCGCGGTCGGAAGGCCGTTCCGCAGCCTCGAGGAAGGCGGCCACGTTCTTCCGGAGCTCGTCCTGGATCCGGTCCACCGGACGCCTCGCGTCGACGACCCTGAAATGGAACTCGTCGGCCATCGAGCTGTACTCGCGCAGCAGCTTGTTCTGATACGCGCGGAAGCTGTCGTAGATGTCGTCGCCGTGCTTCAGGTCCATCCCCGATTCCCAGAAGTCCATCCCGCGCGAGGCGAGCACGCGGCCGATGAGCGTCTTCACGTCGACGTTCAGGTAGAACACCAGGTGGGGCGCGATCGCGAAGCCGTACAGGTTCCGCAGCCACAGCCGGTCGACGCCGCGCACGCCGGCGCGCGCGAGCGCCGTGAAGATGTACCGATCCGACAGGACGACGAAGCCCGCCTTGAGCGCCGGAATGATCTCCTTCTCGAGCCGATCGGCGAAGTCGGTGGCGTAGAGCAGCACGAAGGTCAGCTTGTTCAGCGTGTTGCTCGATTTCGCGAGCTCGATCGTCGGCTGCATCAGCGTCGATCGCGTCCACCCGGTCTCGACGACGCCGTAGCCGCGCACCTCGAGCCACTCGCGCAGCAGTTGAATCTGCGTGCTGCGGCCGACGCCGTCGGTCCCTTCGATCGCGATCAGCTTTCCCGGATAGCCCTCGAGCGGCAGGTAGGGAATCCCGCGGCCGTAGTACCGCCCCGCGAGGATGTTGCCGTTCGCGCCGCCGTCGGCGTCGCCGCCGGGCGCCGGCTGCGCGTCAGACGAGCTCGTCATCGCTCAACTCCGCTTGGCTGATCTGCACGTGCTGCGCGATGACGTTCCGCACGACGCGCTGCTGATCGGTGATGCTGCCGGCGGCATCGATGACGTCGAGCCCGAACTCGTTCACGAGCTGATCATACTCGTCGAGCACTTTGCCCTGGAACATCCGGAAGCTCTCGATCGGGTTCGCGCTCCAGCCCATGTCCATCCCCGACTCGTAGAACTTGAGCTTCACGCGGCGTGCCATCAGGCGGTCCACCGAGACGTCGATCGGCACGCGGAAGTAGAGCGCGAGGTCGGGGCGCACGGCGAAGCTGTACAACTCGCGGACCCACTGCCGATCGACGCCGCGCGTCGCGTCGCGCGCGAAGGCGGTGTAGGCGTAGCGGTCGGCGAGAACGATCATGCCGGCCTTGAGCGGCGGGATGATCTTGTACAGCAGGCGATCGGCGAAATCAGTGGCGTGCAGCAGGCTGAAGGTCATCGGGGTCAGCGCGTTTTTCTTTTTGCCCGTTTTCGTCGCCGCCTTCACGAGGGCGGACGAGTTCCATTCGGTGACGAAGACGCGATGGCCCTCGGCGGTCAGCCACTTCGCCAGCAGGCCGAGCTGCGTCGTCTTGCCGGACCCGTCGATCCCTTCGACGACGAACAGCTTGCCCGGGTAGTCGTGCGGTTGCGTCAGATTGTTCAGCATAAGCGTCGGCGCCGGCCGGCGGCGCGTCCGAAGCCGCGTCGACCGGCGCGCGTCCGACCTCCAGGCGCAGGGGTTTGCCGGTGAGTCGTTCGAAGGCCGCCGAGTGCCGCGCCGCCGCCCACTGCTCGAGCTCCGCGTCGCCGGAGGTGCGCAGCTGCAGCAGGTCGTCGTCGCCGCGGTCGTGGAGCTCGAGCCCCATGATCGCCTGCGCGTGGCTGCGATCCAGGCTCTCGGCGAGGCGCAGGATCGCGGCGAGCGTGCGCACGGTGCGGCGCATCCGCCGCCGCAGATCGCCGAAGCCGTCGTGCTTGCGCTTCGGCGTCCCCTGACGGTGATAGCGCGCGACGAGGCCGATCGTCTCGATCTCGTCCGGCTCGAAGCCCCGCAGGTCGCCGTTCTTGATCAGATAGTACGAGTGCTTGTGGTGCCCCTCGTAGCTGATGTGCACGCCGACGTCGTGCAGGATCGCCGCGTACTCGAGCCACTCGCGCTCGCGATCGGTGAGCCCGTGGATCGCGCGCGTCTGATCGAAGAGCGCCATCGCGAGGCGCGCCACGTGCTGCGAGTGCTCGGGCCAGTAGTTGCACCGCTCGGCGAGCTCGAAGACGCTGCGCCGGCGCACGTCGGGGTAGCGATCGGCCTGCGCGATCTCCTTGCGATGCCGCGAGATGTAATCGAGGACGAGCCCTTCGCGGAGCGACAGATCGCACAGCGTGATCTCGCTCGCGCCGAGCCGGCGCAGGAGCTCGTCGACGAGGATCGCCCCGGCAACGGCGAGGTCGGCGCGCCGCGGCTCGAGGCCGGGCATGCGCAGCCGGCGCTCGATGTCGAGCGCGACGAGCTCCTTGCGCACGCGGTGGATCTGCTTGGCCGTGAACCGGCGGTTGCGCAGCGCGGAGCTGGGCGGCAACCCCTCGGCCGCCGACGCGACGGCACCGAGGCTCATGATCGTTCCCGACGTGCCGATCACGCGGTCGAAGCCGGCGCGCGCGATCTGATCGAGATACTTGCCGATCTCGCCGTCGATGTGGCGGAGGAGCCGGCGCTCGTCGCGCGGCTCGAGCGGATCGCTCTTGACGAAGCGCTCGGTCAGCCGAATCACGCCGAGCTTGAAGCTCTTGCCCTGCTCGACGGCCGAGCCGGCGCCGCGGGTCACCTCGACGCTTCCGCCGCCGATGTCGATCACGACCGCGACGGCGCCCGGCACCGAGACGCCGTAGACCGCCGCGATGTGGATGAGCCGGGCCTCTTCCGTTCCCGAGATGACGCGCGGCCGGATGCCGGTCTGCTGCGTGACCGCCTGCAGGAACTCGCCGCCGTTCTCCGCCTCGCGCGTGGCGCTCGTCGCAACGGCGATGACTTCGTCCACTTTATGCGATTCGGCCAAACGCCTGAATTTCGACAGAACCTGGAGCGCTGCATGCACCGCCTCGGGCGTAAGCGCTCGACCGTCCAGGCCGCCGGCGCCGAGGCGCACCATCTCCTTCTCTCGATCGATCACCTCGAACGAGAGATCCGGACGCACCTGCACCACGATCATGTGGATCGAGTTGGTTCCGATGTCGATGGCAGCGACGCGCATGGTCTGCTCTTAACTATAATGAAGTCCGCGGCCCGCCTCATCATGCCCAACGCCATCACACGATCCGAACTGCTCAAACGGCGCCTCGACCGCTTCATCCGCGTGCTCGACGGCCTGGAAAAGGGCGAAGTGCGCGCGCTGCATCGCGCGCGCGTCGCGTCGCGACGGCTGCGCGAGCTGGTGCCGATGCTGCAGCTCGACCACGCTCTCAGCAAGAAGCTCTCCCGCCGCCTGCGGCGGGTGACGATCCACCTCGGCCACGTGCGGGAGCTCGACGTTCTGCTGATGATGGTCGACGAGCTGCACGTGTCGCGCCGCAGCCACGGCACGGCGCTCGGACGCGTCGGCATGGCGGTTTCGAAGGATCGCGATCGGGCGCGGCGGAAGCTGTTCGCGCGCCTGCCGATGACCGAGATGCGGCGGCTCTCGGGCAAGCTCTCGCGCACGGTGTCGGTTCTGAAGCACCTCGAAACATCGTCGTCGAAGAGCGCGGCGCGCGCGTGGAAGTGGTCGCTCGACGCGCGCATCGCCCGGCGCGCGGCGCGGCTGTCGGCCGCCATCCAGGACGCCGGCGCGCTCTACCTGCCCGAGCGGCTGCACGCGGTGCGGATCGCGCTCAAGAAGCTGCGCTACGCGGCCGAGCTGTCGAACGAGGCGGCCGGGCGGCGCGGCGACGCCGACATCCGGATGCTGAAGCGCGGGCAGGAGCTGCTCGGACGGATGCACGATCTGCAGGTGCTGATCGATCAGGTGCGGCAGCTGCAGGCGTCGCTCGCGCCGCCGAGCGTCGCGGTCTGGCGCGACCTCGATGGGTTGATGGAGATGCTCGAAGACGACTGCCGGCGCCTGCACGCGCGCTACATGCGCGCGCGCGACGAGCTGGCGCAGATTGCGGTTCGCCTGGGCGCGGAGCACACGCCGACGCGATCGCACGCCGCGCGGCGGGCCGGCTGATCGATGGGCCCCTACGAGCTCTACCTGATCCGCCACGGACTCGCCGAGGATCGCGGCGACGCGTGGCCCGACGACGCCAAGCGTCCGCTCACCGAAGACGGCATGGCGCGCATGCGCAAGGCGGCGCGCGGCCTGGCGCGGCTCGGCGTCACGATCGACATCGTCCTCACGAGCCCGCTCGTGCGCGCGCGGCAGACGGCCGAGATCGTCGCCGCCGGCCTCGATCCGCGGCCGTCGCTCGCGCACACCGACGCGCTCGCGCCCGAGGGAGGCTTCGCCGGCGTCGTCGGCGAGCTGGTGAAGCACGCGCGCAAGACGCGGATCGCGCTCGTCGGGCACGAGCCGAACATCGGCGAGCTCGCCGCGCGCCTGATCGGATCGCGCCACGCGATCGAGTTCAAGAAGGGCGCGGTCTGCCGCATCGACGTCGAGGCGCTGCCGCCGAGCGGCCCCGGCGATCTGCGCTGGCTGCTGACGCCGAAGGTGCTCCGCGCGATCAAGGGCTGACCGCGGCCCTCGCGCCGGATCTGCGCGGTCTACGCGCGCAGCCAGTCCGGGCGCCAGGTCTTCACGCGCATCTTGATGTCCTTCGCGGTCGCGAGGCGGCCGCCCGCGATCTCGCGCACGAGCTCGGCCAGCTCGGCGTCGCTCGCGAAGCGCAGCGCCACCAGCTGCCGGTGCGACAGCGAGTCGACGGCCGCCTGGAGATCCGCCGGCAGCGTCTGCCGCAGCCGCAGCCGCTCCTCGAGCCGAATCACGCGATCCTGCACCGTGAGCGTCATCACCCGCGACAGCAGGCCGAGCATCACCAGCGCGACGCCGAAGACGACCTCCCACGCCGTGTGCCGCGTCGGCGACTGCGCCATGTGCCGCAGCGCGTTGAGCAGGTTGATCAGCAGAATCGGCATCACGAAGAAGTGATACGCAGGGAGCCATCGTGTATGCGACTTGTAAGACTGTTCGCGTTCCGCCATCGGCGCTCTCCTCCCGCGGCCACTCTACCGCCGAAGGCGCGGACCCGAAAGTGCAATGGACCCGGCCGACGGTAGCGGCCACAATTTTCCCGGTGATGTCAGACCTGTAAATTGTGCGTTAACCTTGCGCGTCGGAATGATGGTATTCTGCGCTCGAAACCCCACGGGCGTCAGGGAAAGGAGCACCGTGCGTCAGTCGCTCGCCAGGATCGCCTGGCTCCTCACCGGTGTCGTCGCGACCGGCTTCCTCAACGCCGGCCGGGCTGATGCGCAGTTGTTCCGTCCGTTCAGCAACGATTCCCGGCACATCCTCGAAGGCAACTGGCAGTCGTGCCGGGACCGCGATGGCCAGTACGCCGAGCGTGTCTACGACCACGTCGTCAACGGCGTCGGGAAGTTCGAGGTGCACATGGGGCCGCGCCGCGAGTTCGCGATCTTCGCCGGCGTGGAGGACGCGCACCGCGATCACGAGTCGCCGGAGAACCTGCTGAAGCCGTTTCGCGTGGCGATGGACGCAGGCCGCGCGAAGCAGCGCTGGGACATCCCGTCGCTCAATCTCGTCTTCACCGTGACGCTCGCCGGCGGTTCGCGGACCGACTGCGAGAGCTGGTTCATTCTGCTCGAGCCGCTCGAGAAGACGTCGCACTGAGCGGCGCGCGGCGTACGACCGCCGTGTAACGCGGCCATCACATCTTCGTAACGGCCCCGCTTCCGGTGACGCCCTTGCACGCCCGACGCGTGCGAGGTGTTCATGCCCGACAACACGGCCGCGCCGCCCACTGTTTCGGTGGTCATCCCCGCGTATCGCGCCAGCTCGGACATCCCCGACGCTCTCTTTTCCGTCTTCGAGCAGTCCTTTTCAGATTTCGAGGTCATCGTCGTCGACGACGGGTCGCCCGACCGCGAGGCGCTCGGTGCCGCGATCGAGCCGTTCCGGTCGCGCATCCGTTACATCGAGCAGTCGAACCTCGGCGCCGGCGCCGCGCGCAACACGGCGATCGACGCGGCCGGCGGCCGTTACCTGGCGTTTCTCGACGCCGACGATCGCTGGGCGCCCGACTTCCTGCGCCGTCAGGTGGCGTTCCTCGACGCGAACCCGGATTACGCGATCGTGTACTGCGATGCGATCCTCACGGGCGAGACGCCGCTCGCGGGCAGCCGCTTCATGGAGACCGCGCCCTCGTCTGGCGACGTCACGCTGGTGAGCCTGATCGCGCAACAGTGCAACGTCATCCTCTCGACCGTCGTCGCGCGCCGCGAGGCGATCGTCGGCGCCGGAGGCTTCGACGCGGCGCTGCGCCGCGGGCAGGACTTCGAGCTGTGGCTGCGTCTCGCGCTCGGCGGCGAGCGCATGGCGTACCAGCGCGACGTGCTCGGCGAGCGGCGCGTCCGCTCGAACGGCCTCTCGGGGACGGCGACCGCGGAGATCGAGCGCGCCATCAACGTGCTCGATCGTTTCGGCCGGACGCACGATCTGCCGGCCGCCGCGCGCACCGCGCTGCGGATCCGGATCATGTCGCTCGTCGATCGCCTCGAGGTGGAGCAGGGAAAGCAGCGGCTGCTCGAGGGCAACTTCGCCGCGGCGCAGTACCATCTCGGCTCCACGCGCGAGCGCACGCTGAAGCTGAAGCTGGCGACGCTGGCGCTCCAGGTGGCGCCGCGGCTGACGCGGATCCTGTACCTCAGGATGCGGCCGTCGGCATGGCAGCGGCGGTCGGCGGCGGCGCCGGCGGGATGATCCCGAGCGCGCGCTCCTCGACGTCGATGAGGTGCGCCACGCGCGGCAGGAACCAGAGATGCGCGCTGCGGCCGGTCGCGAGCGCTCGCGCGGTCCGCGCGAGCGTGGCCGCGCGGTCCACGATCGATCCGCGATGCGCGGCGAGGCGCGCCGCGAGCGCCCCGGCCTCGCGGCGGACGCGCGCCGGCACGTCGCGCCCCGGTTGCTTGCCGGCGAACGGAATCTGCGCGCGCGCGCCGTACCGGCGCTGCAGCACGTCGGTGTGCAGCCGCCGATCGCGCACGATCTCGAACGGGACCGACAGCATGAGATCGACGATCGCTTCGTCGAGAAACGGCGTCGAGATCGGGGCGACGTCGAGCAGCGCGTAGGGCGCCAGCGCGATCTCCCGCCGCATCCGCGAGAAGAAGTAAAAGAGGGCGATCGGGTTCGGCGCGCCCGCCTGCCGCGCGGCCTGCGCGCCGACGCGCGCGATCGCCGCGCCCCGCGGAAAGCGCCGCATCGCCTGCTTCGTCAGCAGGCGCTGCAGCGCCGGCTCGATCGATTCCGCCTCGCCGAGCACGCGATCGGCGGCCTCGTCGAAGCGGCCGTCGGCGAACAGACGGTGGAGATCGGGGTCGAGCCGCTGGCTCTGCGACAGCACGTCGCCGGCGAGGCCGTCGAACACGAGGTCGTCGCGGCGCATGAAATAGTCGCGCAGCGGCAGGAACTGCACGTGCTCGTCGGCGCAGCAGTTGGTGAGCGCGTTCTTCTGGCGCTCGGCCGCGATCCGGTCGCTTCTCTGCCGCACGAGCACGTGATCGACGCCCACTGCCGCGGCGACGTGCCGCGCGACGGCGACGTCCTCGGCGCCCGACGGCGGATACGGCTCCACCGTGACGCACTCGTGCGGCAGCATGCCCGCCTCGTCGAGCGCGAACAGGATGTGCCGCGAGTCGTGCCCGCCGCTCAGGAGCACCGCCCGGCGATCGCTCGCGGCCGCGTGCGCGGCGACGACGCGCGCGACGCGCTCGCCGAAGCCGTCGACGATCTCGTGGCGCGACGCGCCGGTCGGCGCCGGCGCCGTCCACGCGGAGGCGACCGATGCGCCGGCGCGCGACCACTCGAGCCGCGCGCTCGGCGGCAGCGCGCGGATCGCCTCGAACGGCGTGTCCTCGCCGACGAAGAATCCCGTACGGAGGAACACCGCCAGCGCACCGTCGTCGAGGCGAGGCGGCACGCCGGCGTCGAGCAGCGCGTCGATCGAGGTCGAGACGGCGATCCGGCCGGGCGACTCGCTCCAGTAGAACGGCAGCACTCCGTAGCGATCGTTCTCGACGAGCAGCCGGTCGCCGTTCCATTCCCAGCGGAGCG
>Ga0075425_100008808_pt1 | contig 10725 bp, 4 predicted proteins | sample SoiMethybrSBSTD4_FD_75300 | JGI IMG/M metagenome (GOLD analysis project Ga0075425, IMG submission 75300) | Bulk soil microbial communities from a Populus tree surrounding site in Tennessee, USA - Soil MetaG P. TD hybrid SBSTD4 | ecosystem: Environmental > Terrestrial > Soil > Tree plantation...
GACCGGTTCTACCAGGAGCTCGCGCCCGCGGTCGCGATGGACCGCGTCGAGATCGTCTCCACGGACGAGACGGTGACGACGCCCGCGGGGACCTTCGAGCATTGCGTGCACCTGAAGGAGACGACTCCGCTGGAGGGAGACGTCAGCCACAAGTGGCACGCGCCCGGCGTCGGGCTCGTGAAGGACGACGACTTCGAGCTGGCGCGGAAGCCCTGAGCGCCTGATCGCTATCGTCGCGAAAGGCCTTGACCCCCTCGCGCCGGCGGGCGGATGATTTTCGCGCCCGCCGACCTCCAGGAGGGATGCCAATGACGATCGCGACACGCCGAAGGCCCGAGGCCCATGTCGGGGCCCTGGTGGTCTTGCTCCTCGGTGCCCTGGCCACGTCCGCCACGGCCGCGCCTCCCACGACCGCCGACTTCGAGACGGCCACGCCCGCCGGCTTCTTCACGTACAACGGCGGCGCCAGCTCCGTCTCGGCGGCGCAGCAGACCGTGCCGGACTCGGACGCGCTGGCCCGCCCCGGCCAGGTCGGCCCCAACGGCCTGCTCACCTCGCAGTTCACGATCGGCGACTTCGGCGGGTTCGGCGTGGACTTCTCCGCGACGGGCTCGACCGGTCCGCAGGACTGGAGCGGCGCCGACGGGTTCGCCTTCTGGTTCCATGGCGCGGGCACCGGTCTCGTCTTCCAGGCGGAGATCTTCGACAACCGGTCGGACCCCGCCGCCGACACCGCCGAGCGCTTCGACTTCGACTTCACCGACGACACGACCGGATGGCGCCGCGTGCGCATCCCCTTCTCGTCCTTCAAACGGGCCACGGACTTCCAACCCGCGGGTGCACCCAACGACGGGCTGACCCTCAGGGAGATGTGGGGCTGGGCGATCGTGCTGCCCAACCCCAGTGGCGGGCCACGAACGATCAGGGTCGACGACGTGGGTCCGATCGAGCACGTCATCCAGGACTTCCAGGGCGGCCTGCCCTCGGGTACGGACGCAAACGGCGTGGGCATCGGCTTCGTCACCTTCCAGGGTCCGTCGAGCACGGTGGCGATCTCCACCGCGACGACGGCGCCGATCCTGCCCGCGATCGGCGCGCCGAATGCCGTCCTCCAGCTCGACTTCGACGTGACCTCCTACGCCGGCGTGGTCGAGAACTTCCACAACGCCGCGCTCACGACCTGGGTGCCGCAGGACTGGAGCAAATACGAGGGCTTCGCCCTCTGGCTGTACGGCACGGGCAGCGGGACCGACCTGTTCGTCGACCTCATCGAGAACCGCAACCCCGGCTCGACGCACGACGACGCCGAGCGCTGGACGGCGGGCTTCAAGGACGACTTCACCGGCTGGAAGCAGCTCCGCTTCCCGTTCGCGAGCCTCACGCGGAAGGAGATCGGCAACGGCGCGCCCAACGACGGCCTGGGCCTGACCGAGGTCCACGGCTGGGCTTTCGGCGCTCTGGCTACGGGCGGTGCGCGGACCTACTACCTCGACCAGGTGACGTTGTTCGGCGCCGTGGGCGTGAAGCCTCTGACCGTCGCCTTCACGTCGTCCGGCTACGGCGCCACCGAAGGCGGCACCGGGGGCGTCGCCGTGAAGCTCAGCCGCGCGCTCACGGACGACGACCCCGCCCAGGTCTCGGTCGCGTACACGCTCGCGCCCGGAACGGCCACGCCCGGCCGCGACTACGTCGCGGGTGACGGCATCCTCACGTTCGTCAAGGGTGGGCCGACCGAGCAGTCGTTCGACGTGACCACTCTCCAGGACTCGAAGCACGAAGGCACGGAGACGATCCTTCTCCGGCTGGCCGATCCCGCCGGCGCCGCGCTCGGCTTCCTGACCCAGGCCGTCTTCTACATCACGGACGACGATCCGTTCGATCCGAACCTGCTCGACGACTTCGAGGCCCCGCCCGACCAGTTCGACGAGAAAGGCGACCTGAAGCTCAGCATGGTCGACGTCCATCCGGGAGATCCGCTCGCCGTGCCTGGCCAGGGTCCGCACGAAGGGCTTCTGCACGTGGAGACGCCGATCCTGGTGGACGTGCTCGTGGATCTCCCTCGCGGCGCCTCCTGCCGGCATCGCCATGGCAACATCGCCGCGGCCATCCTCAGCCGGCCCGGCTTCGACGCGCGCACCGTCGATCCCGATTCCGTCCGCCTGGGCGGCGCCGAGCCGATGGATCGCGACCATGATCGCGACCACGACCATGACCGCGCCCGCGACCGCGACGGGCACGGCGCCTCCGGTCGCCTGCAGGATGTCAATCACGACGGCCGTCTCGACCTCGTCCTCCAGTTCGACTTCGACGACACGGACCTGGACTGCGACGCGGCCCGTACGCCGCTCACCGGAAGGACTTTCTCGGGCAAGCGCATCGTCCACGACGGCTACGCCCGCTTCGGTCGCGACTTCACCTTGGCCCAGGACTGGAGCCTCAACCCCGGGATGAGCTTCTGGTTCTACGGGACGGGCAGTGGGTCCACCCTGAAGGTCCAGGTCAAGGACAACCGGGCGCCGGATCCCGGCCCGCGGCGCTGGTCGCTCCTGTTCCACGACGAGTTCGGCGGGCCCGCCGGACGCGCGCCCGACCCGCACGTGTTCACGCACGAGATCGGCGACGGCAGCGCGAGCAGCGTCGCGGGCTGGGGCAACAGCGAGCTGGAGTACTACACGGACGACCTCGCCAACGCCGCCACCGACGGGCGCGGCAGCCTGCTGATCACCGCCCGCGCGTCGGACGGGTCGCTCCCCTGCTACTACGGGCCCTGCCAGTACACGTCCGCACGGCTCAAGACGCAGGGCAAGCTCGAGGTCGGCTTCGGCCGCGTCGAGGCCCGCATCCGGCTGCCGCGCGGGGCCGGGCTGTGGCCGGCCTTCTGGAGCATGGGCACGGACCTCGGCGAGGTCGGATGGCCGCAGGCGGGCGAGATCGACGTCATGGAGTGGATCGGCCGGCAGCCCAACCTGGTCTTCGGCACCATCCACGGGCCGGGCTACTCGGGCGCGAACGGCTTCGGCCGCAGCTACGACTTCGGGCGCGACATCTCGGAGGAAACGCACACCTTCGCGGTGGAGCGCGAGCCGGGCCAGATCCGCTGGTACGTGGACGGGATCCTCTACCATCACGCCACGCCGGCGGACGTGGCCGGGCACCAGTGGGTCTTCGACCATCCGTTCTTCCTGCTCCTCAACCTGGCCGTCGGCGGAAACTTCGGGGGCGCGGTGGGCCCCGGCACCGTGTTCCCGCAGTCCATGGCGGTGGACTACATCCGCGTCTTCGGGGCGGAGGACACCGCGGAGCGCTTCGAGGCCCCCTTCGTGGACGACTTCGTGGGCTGGCGGAAGATCACGGTTCCCTTCTCCGCCTTCCGGCGCAGCGCGCAGCAGCCACCGGGCGCGCCCAATGACGGCTTCGGGCGGACGCAGGTGTGGGGCTATGGGTTCGTGCTGCCCGACGGCGGGACGCGATCGGGTGAGATGTGGCTCTCGCGCGTGGACCTCGATCCCCCGCACCTGACCGTGTCGACCAACGCGGACAGCGGGCCCGGCTCGCTGCGGCAGCTCCTGGCCGCGCTGCCCGCGGGGGGAAGCGTGGGTTTCGCGCCGGCCCTGGCCGGCCAGACCATCAGCCTCACCTCGGGTCCGCTGGTGCTGTCGAAGAACGTCACCATCGACGCCGCGGGCGCGACCGGCCTGGTCCTCAGCGGCAACGACGCCGACCGCGTGGCCATCGTGAACGCCGGCGCGCACGTGGTGATGCGCAATCTGACGGTTGCGAATGGGTTCGCCCTCGACCTGGCCGGCGGCGTCCTCAACAACGGCGACCTCACGCTGGACCATGCGATCGTGCGCGACAACCGCGTGGGCGCGGCGAGCAACGACTTCTGGAAGGGCGGGGGCGGGATCTACGGCGGCGACGGCAGCCGGCTCTACCTCGTCGACAGCACCGTGCGCGCCAACACCACGCACATCCCCGTCGCCGGCCTCGACAAAGGCACCGACGGCGGGGGCGTGTACGTCTTCTTCAACACGCACGTCACCATCGAGCGCAGCACGATCGAGGGGAACACGGCCGGCAACGTGGGCGGCGGCCTGCGCAGCCTGGGCAACGTGACCGTGATCAACAGCACGCTCAGCGGGAACACATCGGTCGCGTGGCATGGAGGCGCCATTTTCCACACCGACGGTGTCCTGGACCTCGTCCATTCCACGATCGCCGGCAACGTGTCGCCGCCGGACACCGCCGCCGTCTTCGTGGGGACCTTCACCCCGGCCAACGCGACCTTGCACCTGGCCAGCTCGATCGTGGCGGCGGTGGACAACACCCGCGGGTGCTTCGCCGGGTTCTTCGGCGCGGGGACGGTGGTCCTGGCCTCGGCGGGCCACAACGTGGCCAGCGACGGGTCGTGCAATCTGACGGCGGCCGGCGATCAGCCTTTCACGAATCCGCTGCTCGGGGCGCTGGCCGCCAACGGCGGGCCGACAAAGACGCACGCGCTTCCGGCCGGCAGTCCGGCCATCGATGCGGCGGGGCTCGTCTGTCCGGCCGTGGATCAGCGCGGGGTGACGCGCCCGCAGGGTCCGGCTTGCGACGCGGGCGCGTTCGAGAAGGCGCCGTGACTCTAAGCCGTCAGCGCCTCACTTGAGGTGCTTGCCGACGAGCTTGGTCATCTCGAACATGGTGACCTGGTCCTTGCCGAAGATCGGCTTGAGCTTGGCATCGGCGTTGATGTTCCGCTTGTTGGCCGGATCCTGCAGCTTGTTCTTCTTGATGTAGTCCCACAGCTTCTTCGTGACCTCCGTCCGGGGGACGGGTTGAGGGCCGATCACCTCCGCGAGCTCCGCGCTGGGCGTCACCGGCTTCATGAATGCGGCGTTCGCTTTTCCGGCGCTCTTCTTTTCCGCCTTGGCCACGCTGACCTCCTTGAGCCGCCGGACCGGAACGCGACTCGATCGTTGATGCGCCTACCACGATACCCGCTCCCGGCCGACCGCGCCTAGCGTTCGCTGCGGGATTTCGCACGTGCCGGAACCGTCAGGCTTGACCGCAGGATACGCCCGCATCAAGTGTGGTCTGACCAGTTACGCCATCTCCGGACGATGCCCGCCAACCATCTGAGAGGCAGGGATCCGCCCAACCGATCCACCAGCATTGAGTATTACCGAACTTCCGGCGCTACGAAAATGATTGACACCTTCGCCGAACTGGTCATACCATCCGGCCTTCCAATCATCTCGCAGTGAATCAACCGTAACGGACGCACGCCGGGAGGACTCCGATGAGGAAAGCCGCCGCTCTGCTGCTCGCCGTCCTGTGCCCGGTGTTCGCGGGCGCCGCCGAGTTCGATGCCGCCAGCAGCAAGGCTTCGAGATCGAGCGGCCGCCTTCTCATCTGGACGCACGACCTCGGCGGCGGAGCCGACCGCGCCGTCACGGTGGCCGTCACCACCGAGGACAACCAGGACCGCGATCCGGGCCTGCTCGTCCTGTTCGGCACCGCGATCATGCGTCCGGTCGAGGGCGGCGTGGCCCGGGCCTCCAGCGGGAAGGGCCAGCTGCGCACGCAGCTCTTCTACCTCCTCGAGGACAGCCTTCCCGCGGCCGGCCCCCACTTCATCGTGGTGGCCGCCCTTCGGGAGACGGTGCACGAGATGGCCGCGGGCGCGGTGTCGCTGAGCCGCGTGGCCCAGCGCGCGCCGGAAGCGGTGGCCACGGCGGCCACGGGTGTCGGCGCACGCACCGTGTCGGCCACGCTGGCGACGGTCACGCCGCGCGCGTGGGTCGTGGAGGCGGTGGGATCGGACGAGGACACGCTCGCCACGCCGCAGTCCGGCCAGATCGGACGCTACTCCGTGATCGGCCGCGACGCCTCCGCGGCCGGCGCGGCGACGATGATCGAGACGCCGTCCGCACACGCGCTGACGTGGGGCACCGCCCGGTCCGGACGACTCGCCCTGGTGGCGGCCGCGTTCGCTCCCCTCCAGTTCCCGCTCACCACTTCCGTCACGGGACTGGGCACGGTCCAGCCCGCGAGCGGTCTCTTCTCGGAGGGCGCGACCGTCGAGCTCACGGCCCAGCCGCGACAGACGTGGGATTTCACGGGCTGGGGCGGCGACGCGAGCGGCACCACCACCCCGACCACGATCACGTTCGACGGTCCCAAGACGGTCACGGCCGCGTTCCGGCCTGACTTCCAGCTCTACGGCTGGGCGGCCACGAACGGCGGCACCACGGGTGGCGAGGGCGGGCCGGAGGTCGTGGTGGACACCCTGGCCGCGTTGCGCTTCTACGCGGCGCAGCCGGGACCACGCGTCATCAAGATCGCCGGCACCATCCTCGGCAACGAGATGGTGCGGGTGACCTCGGACAAGTCCGTGCTCGGGATCGGCTCCACCGCGCGGCTCCTGGGCGTCGGCCTGCAGGTGGGCAGCACGGCCGAGTTCGGGCTCATCCACAACGTCGTCATCCGGAACATCACGTTCGAGAAGGCGGTGGCGCCCAACGACGGCGTCTTCGTGACCCAGGGCGCGACGAACGTCTGGGTGGACCACTGCCGCTTCCTCAGCGACCGCATCCACGACATCGACTTCTACGACGGCCTCCTCGACATCACGAACGGGGCCGACTTCATCACCGCGTCCTGGAACCAGTTCACCGATCACTTCAAGACGTCGCTCGTGGGCTCCAGCGACACCTCCACCCAGGATCCCGGCCACCTGAGCGTCACCTACCACCACAACTCGTTCATCGAGTCGGGCGGGCGCAACCCGAGCATCCGCTTCGGCCTCGGCCACGTCTTCGACAACTACTACCGCGACATCGACGACTACGGCATCGCCTCCCGCCTGGGCGCGCAGGTCGTGATCGAGAACAACTGGTTCGAGAACGTCCGCCTGCCCATCCGCGCGGACACGTCGCTGAGCCCGATCGCCGGGGCCGTGCGCGGCGAGGAGACGAACGTCTACGTCAGCTCGGGCGCGAACAGCATCACGCTGCCCCCCGCGACCTGGGTCCCGCCCTACGACTACGGCCTCGATCCCGCGGAGTCGGTGCCGGACACGGTCGGGCAATGGTCCGGCGTGGGTGTGGTCACGTTCGACGGCGTCCCGCCCCCTCCCAGCGCGCCCGTCCTCACCGTCCCCCCCGCCTCTCAGTCCGTGGAGCCGGGACAGGACGTGTCGTTCTTCGTCCTGGCCGACGGGACCTTCCCCTTTACGTACCAGTGGTTCAAGGACGGCGCGCCCATCGCGGGCGCGACGGAGCCCACGCTGGCGTTGGCCGACGTCGAGGTCTCGGCCGCGGGCGACTACACCGTGCAGGTCTCGAACGTTGCGGGCTCGGTGACCAGCGGGCCGGCGACGCTGATCATCGTGGCCAACCCCGCGGGCGGCCCCGGCGTGTTCCTGCGCGAGAGGTTCGCGGACGGCCTGCGCACCAACCAGGCGCTGCCCAACTCGTCCGCGTGGTTCTCGTCGTCGGGAAGCAGCAACGTCAGCGTGGTCGGCTCCGAGCTGCGGCAGGTCGTCACGTCCAGCCGCACGATCGTCACCTACTTCACGGACTCCTCGGGACAGCCGGCCACGCTCGCCCCCGGCGAGAGCATCAGCGCCTCCTTCAACTTCCGCCTGACCACGATCGACACCACGGGCGACAACTTCCGTGTCGGCCTGCTGCGGTCGGTGGCCAATCCCGCGGCCGGGACCAGCACGGGCTTCGTCCCCAGCGTCCCGCCCCCCAACACCAATGCCCGGGTGAGCGGAGACTTCGGGAGCAACGCGAGCAACGCCTTCTCGATCTACACCGGCTACGCCGCGTTCACGAGCCTGCGCGCGGCGACGGCGGGGCCGCAGCCGCCGGTGAAGCTTTTTGTCCGCACGCTGTCGAACTCGACGCTCATCGGAGGCACCGGCGCCTACGGACCGCCCGTGTCCGTCGGATCGACGGACCCGAATGACGCCCCGCCTCCGGTGTTCCCGAACACGCTCTACCGCGCGACGCTCAAGGTCAGCCGCACCGCGGCCGGGAACACCATCGCCTTCACCCTGGCGCAGGTCAGCGACGGCGCCGTGGTGATGTCGCACTCGTTCAACGATACGAACGCGACGGCGGTGGCCTTCGACACCCTGGCCATCTACGTGAATCGCAACAGCGTGAACTTCGACGCCTTCCTGTCGAACGTGGACATCGAGCGCACGGTGCCCTGACTAGGGCTGGTCGCGGCGGCGGCCGAACTCCTCGACCACCTCGATCCAGGTGGCGAGCTCGCCCGCGGTGGGGGCGAGCTCGTAGGGATGGTGGTGGCAGGCGCGGCTGAGCGAGCCCCAGGCCTCGTGGAGCTGGCCGCGCAGCGCGTTGTCCGCGGTCATCATGCGCAGGCAGACGAGCTGGGTCTGCGTGGAGACGGACTCGAGCGGGAGCTGCCGCGTCGTCCAGTACGCGTCGACCGCTTCCTCGAGGGCCTGGCGGATGAGGAGGGCCGCCGCTCGCGGCCAGAGGCCGGCGGTCGAGGGATCCACGCGGCTGAGCAGATCGCGGGCGAGCTGGAGGGTCGCTTGCGTGTCGGTCACGGCCGAGCCCGCATCCACAAGGCCAGGTTCTCCGCGGAGCGCGCGAGGTCGATGGTGGGCACCGGGCCCGCGGAGCCGTGCGCGCCGCGGTTCAGGGTCTGGAACGTGTCCGGGAACGACGGCTCCGCCTTCTTCAGCGCGCCCAGGACGTCGCCTCCACGGTCCACGTCGTCGAACAAGGTCAAGGCCGCGAGACTCGTGAGACGGTGACTCGCCTGCTCCAGCAGCTCCTCGACCGCGGCGTAGTTCTCGCCCTTGGCCAGGCGGCGCCGGCGGACGGCTTCCATGCACGCGGCCTCCACCGCGAAACGGCAGAGGCCGGGAATCACCCGGTGCGCCGCCTGGGCAGGCAAGCCCGCTGTCTTGGCCACCGCGAACGCGTCGGCCAGATAGCGGGAGACGGGATCCACCGCTCGCCGCACCTCGACCGCGGAGTTCTCGCGGCGTTGGACCTCGATGATGGTGGCGGGGACGGCCAGCCGCCGCACCGTCTCCGCCAGCCGATCGTCGTGCGTGAACACGATGACCTGGCGGGAGACGGCCGCCTTCTGCAGGACGCGCGCGAGGCCGTCCACGCGCGCGGGGTCCATGGACTGGACGGGATCGTCGATCACGATGAACCGGAACGGGCTTTCCTCGAGGGTGGCGCGCGGGATGAAGAGGCTGAGGGCCAGCGCGTTCAGCTCCCCTTGCGACATCACGCCCAGGGCCGCGGTGGCCACGCCGTCCACGGTCACGTCGAGATCGACCCGGCGCTGCGAGGCCGCGCCCGTGAGGTGGATCTGCGCGACCTTGACGTTGCTGCCGCGGAGGAGGTCGTCGCAGATGGCCTGGGCGCGGTCGGCGATGGGCGCGAAGCGCTCGTCGCGCAGCTCCCCCGCGGTGTCCTTCAGCCACTTCTCCGCGGCCTTGATGGCGGGGATGGCGGCGTTGCCGCGCACGGCCTCGCGGGCGACGGGGACCCAGGAGGCGAGCTGGACGGCCAGCGGCCGCCAGCGGTCCTCGCGCTTGGCCAGTTCCGCGGCCGCGGCGTCGCGCAAGGCCTCGATCTTGGCCCGCAGGCCTTTCGAGGCCATCTCCAGGTTGCGCGCGAGGCCGGTCAGCTCCACGCCCGCTCCCGCCGAGACCACCTGCTGCCAGTCGGCCAGGCTCTGGAGGGCGGCCGCGCCCAGCTTGTCGAGGCCGACGCTGGCCGCGCGCTCGACCACCTGGGTGGGCGGGACGGGCAGCCCCAGCGCCGCCTTGCGCGCGGCCTCGCCCTCGCTGCCGGCGGCGGTGGCGGCCGTCGCGGCCTCGCGGAAGGCGGAGGTCTCCTTCTTCTTCTTCTCGTGCCACTGCTTGCTGAGGGCGCCCTCGCGGTCGCAGACGGGGCACGCGCCGTCGCCGTGCGTGTCGTGGAACGCGAGCGCCTTGTCGAGCAGGTCCGAGAGCTGGCGGGCGCGGCTGGCGACGGTGCCCGCGACCGCGCGCTGCGCCTCGTCCGCCTTGCGCAGGCGATCGGTGGCCCGGGCGACGTCTTCGACCGAGGGCGCGGTCAGGGCGGCCAGGCGCTGGAGCGTGCCGACCGCGGTCTGGTCTTCCGTCGGCGCCGTCGCGCCCGCGAGGACGCGCTCGGTCTGTTCGAGGTCCCATTCCTTCTTGTCGAGGGCGTCCACGACCTGGCGCGCGCGATCATCGTCCGCGAACGTGGCGCGCAGCGCGGCCACGATCTTCTGCTGCATCTCGGCCGCGGCCTTGTGGGCTTTTTCGCGGCCCAGGCGCGCCTCGCGCAGCCGGTCCTGGCTCGTGACCAGGTCCTCCAGGCCGAGGATCGCGGCCAGCCCGTCGTACAGCTTCGACGGCCCCTCGTCCAGCATCGAGCCCAGCTCGTTGTAGCTGAGGCAGGGGCGGTAGCTGCGCAGCGGCTCGTCCCATCCGAGAGCGGCCGCGTCCGTCCTTTCCTTTCCGCGGATCTGGGCGGTGCGGCTCCCGCTCTCCAGCGGGTCGCCCTCCTTCCAGGCGAGCACCAGCGAGCAGGGCTTGGGCTCGCCCTGCAGCGAGAACTCGGCCTGCACGGAGGCGTGGGGATGGTGGAGGTTGCGCCAGCCGTCCTTCCAGATCTTCGCGCGGTCGAGCCAGCGGTAGGTCTGGCCGGTGAGGAGCAGCTCGAGCCCTTC
>Ga0075425_100008810_pt1 | contig 10725 bp, 8 predicted proteins | sample SoiMethybrSBSTD4_FD_75300 | JGI IMG/M metagenome (GOLD analysis project Ga0075425, IMG submission 75300) | Bulk soil microbial communities from a Populus tree surrounding site in Tennessee, USA - Soil MetaG P. TD hybrid SBSTD4 | ecosystem: Environmental > Terrestrial > Soil > Tree plantation...
GCATACGATATCAACATCGCATTTTCGAAGGACGGCGGGACCAACTGGAGTAAACCTGTCGTGCCCCATCGAGATGGAAAGAAACGGCAACACGGCTTTCTGTCCTTTGCCCCCACCGCCGACGCAAAACTCTCGGCTATTTGGCTGGATGGGCGAAACATGCCGGATGAAGAAAGCGGCAACATGGCGCTGATGTACACGACAGTCAGTCCCAATGGAACGCTTGGTCAGGAGGCGCAGATCGACAATCGCGTATGCGAATGCTGCAGCACATCCATGACTTCCACAACCGAAGGGCTGCTGGCGGTTTATCGTGACCGGTCAGATAAGGAAATCCGCGACATCTCGATTGCGCGATTTGCAAACGGCAAATGGTCTCAGCCGGAACCATTGAGCAAGGATGGTTGGGAAATCGATGGCTGTCCGATAAATGGGCCGGCAATTTCGTCAAATGGAAAGAATGTGGCTGTTGCGTGGTTCACCGCGCCAAACGATAAGCCACAGGTGAACCTGCTGATGTCTTCCGACGCCGGCAAGACGTTTGGAACGAAGATTCGTGTTGATGGAGGTAATCCGGCAGGACGTGTTGACGTCGTCAGTTTTGCCTCGGGGGATTCTGTCGTCAGTTGGATCGAACGCACAGCGAAGGGCCCGCAACTCCAAACCCGCCGGTTTAACGCGAAGGGCGCCGTTGCACCCGCAACCAGCGTGTCAGGCACGTCAGGCGTTACCTCCGGTGGATTTCCACGCATGGTTGCAGCCGGCGACGAAATCGTTATTGCCTGGACGGACTCGGCTGAACCGGCAAATGTGCGAACCGCGGTTATAAAGTAACGCTCGGCTTGACTGTAGGCGCGGGTGAGGGTGTAAAGGATTGGTTGGGATAGGCGCTATTCCCCTCCTCACGGAGGAGGGGTGGTCGCTCACAAGCTACGGCGCCGGAATGCATTCCGAAAAGTTGCGTTGTGGGCGACCACCCCGTCTGCGCCTGATTCAGACACTTCGTCATTTGTTCATAGGTTTTATGAGCACGCGTACAGTCGGAAACGGGTGAGCGCAGCCGTCCATCATGCGAATCCTGGTTGTCGAAGACGAAATCAAAGTCGCCAATGCTTTGAAGGAGGGTCTCGAAGACGAGCGATATGAGGCCGTTGTTGCGCACACTGGTGAGGATGCGTTTTTCCGAATCAACACGGAAAAATTTGATGTGATCGTTCTTGATGTGATGTTGCCCGGCCGTGATGGACTTCAAATCTTGACGAGCATTCGGCGTAGCGGAATCGATACCCCCGTGCTTCTTTTGACGGCACGCGACACATTGGAAGATCGCGTTGCGGGTCTTAATACTGGGGCCGACGACTATCTTGTCAAGCCGTTCGCTTTCGCCGAGTTGGTTGCCCGCATACGCGCCCTGCTTAGACGTGGACGAACATCCGATGCGCTGCGTCTCAGTGTCGGTGACCTGGATATGGATCTCGTGACACGGAAAGTCACTAAGGGTGGTCGAACTGTGGAATTGACAACACGAGAATTCGAACTGCTGGAGTACTTAGTTCGGCACCACGGCCAGGTCGTCCTGCGTGATACACTAGCGCGTGAAGTGTGGAAGGAAACAACCCGTGGGACCCCGCTCAATAACGTCATCGACGTACACATCGCGAGGCTTCGCCGCAAGATCGATCTGGACCAGCCGCTGAAGTTGATTCACACAATTCGGGGTGTTGGTTTCATGCTGCGCGAAGGAGAGCCATGATCCGTATACAGCCGCGGAGTGTACGAGTGCGCCTCACCCTTTGGTACGTCGGCGTGATGTTGGTGATATTGGCAGTCTACGCCGCAGCCGTCTACACCTTCGTGCGTGACAATTCATCAAGACTTCTGGATGAACGCCTGCATGATGACTTCGATTGGGCGTCAGACATGCTCGCTCAGCGTGCAGACGGTTCCATCGCTCCCTACGATGAAACAGGCGAAGGCGACAGCCCTTGGCTACAGGTGTTCAGCCTCGACGGCGTACTTCTATACGACACACCGGAAGCGCGCCGAAATCCTGTCCCGTCGAGCAACCAGTGGGCAAGATTAGCGGACGAACGCATTATTACAGTCCCGAGCATTTCCCCTCCATATCGCGTGATGAGCGGTGGCGCCCGCATCGGCGGCCGGCCCGTTGTGATGCAGGTCGCGCGCTCTGAAGCCTCGATCCTCGAAGATCAGCGTCAACTCCTTTACATCTTATTGCTGGGCGCTCCCATCGCCGTCGCCGGCGCAGGCATCGGAGGGTATCTATTGGCCCGCCGAGCGCTTGCTCCGGTAGATCGCATGGCCGAACGGGCCCGATCGATAAATGCGGAACGATTGAACGACCGCCTGCCTGTGGACAATCCCGATGACGAACTCGGCCGGCTGGCGACCGTATTCAACGAAACATTGACGCGGCTGGAATCTTCGTTCGATCGGATGCGGCGTTTTACAGCCGACGCATCGCATGAACTGCGTACACCGCTTACGGCCATTCGCAGTGTAGGTGAGGTCGGGCTGCGCGGGCGGCGGGACGAAATCGCCTATCGCGAAATCATCGGCAGCATGCTTGAGGAGGTCGATCGACTCGCTCTCTTGGTGGACCGGCTATTGACGTTGTCTCGCGCGGACATGGGCCAAGCCAAGCTTTCCATCGACGTTGTCGATGTTCCGGAACTTGCTGAGGAAATCGCAGAGCAATTGGGAGTCCTTGCCGAAGAAAAGAACCAGTCCATAAGAGTGCGATTCGATATGGTGCCCCGGTGGATTGGGGATCGTGTCGTACTGAGGCAAGCCCTACTCAATCTTGTGGACAATGCGATCAAGTACAGCCCCCCAGGCGGAGAGATCGAAATCTCCGTTGCTCAGACACCTGACGGAACTGTCATCGAAGTAAGCGATACGGGCCCGGGCATTCCGTCCGAACTCCAGTTACGAATCTTCGATCGTTTTTACCGTGTTGATAAAGCGCGCTCCCGCGAGAATGGCGGAACCGGTCTCGGTTTGGCCATCGCGAAATGGGCCGTCGAAGTCAATGGCGGACGTATCACGCTCGAGCCGAAACAGGGAATCGGAAGCCGCTTCCGTATTACGCTCCCGCAAACCGCTACGGGTCCTCAGACGCAACTCCACGCGGCTGTGACTTCTTCCGACTAGTTTCGCCATCATGATTCTGTTTCGGAAATTGGTGATTCTCATCCACCGCTACCTGGGCATCGCCGTCTCATTGCTTTTTGTCATGTGGTTTGTCTCCGGCATCGCAATGATCTTTGCCCGTGGAATGCCGAACCTTACGACGGACGTCCGGTTTCAACGTTTGCCCAAAATCGATTTTGCGAAAGTTAACGTCACTCCCAGCGAGGCTGTCGAGAAGGCCCAGCTTGGCCGACCTCCGGCGCGTGCGACGATGCTAATGGTGATGGGCCGTCCAGCCTATCGGTTCACAAGCCGCGGAACTGTGACAGTGTTTGCAGATGACGGCGAGGTCCTCGAAACCGTTGGTGAACGCGAGGCGATAAGTATTGCGCGTGCGTTTATGAGCCTTCCCGATGCCATGTTGCAGTACCGCGGAGAGCAACTGGAGCCTGATCAATGGACATTGGAAGAAAGGCAATTGTTGCCAGCGCACAAGGTCTTCGTGAACGACTCCGCCAAGACAGAGCTCTATATTTCCGAATCCACCGCTGAAGTTGCGCTACTGACAACGCGGGCCACCAGGGCATTGGCATATGTCGCGGCTATTCCACATTGGATGTATTTCGCTCCACTTCGCCAGAACGGTCCCGTCTGGAGACAAGTGGTGTTGTGGACATCTGGCGTCGGTGTCGTCTTAACCTTGCTCGGTGTTGTGTTGGCCTTCACGCAATACAGGACGCAATACGCGGGACTTATGCGTTGGCACTATGTGACTGGCGTAGTACTGGGAGTATTTGCGTTAACGTGGGTGTTCAGCGGTTTATTGTCGATGGAACCTTTCTTTTGGGCGTCCGGCGGTGAAACGGGGAATCGAATTCCCCAAACTTTACGCGGTGGCTCGTTGGATTTGTCTCAGTTCCCGAAACCCTCATTTTCCTCCACCGGCATTAAGGAAGTCGACTTCCTGCGTATCCAGGGAGATCCCTATTATCTGCTGCGGGACGGCCCAAGTGAACCGGTGCTTGTCTCCGCCGATTCGATGCAAGAAAGATGGGAGCCTTTCACGCCGGAATCCCTGGTCGATCGTATTAAGCAAGCGACTCCCGGGGAGACCATGATCGATTCATCAATGTTGACCACGTATGATGGTTACTACCATCCGTCGGAGCGTAAGCCGCCTTTGCCGGTGCTCCGCGTCAAATTCGCCGATGCCAACGCGACGTGGTTCTACATCGATCCGCGCCTGAGCCAAGTCGTCGCGAGTTTCACACGAAGAGAACGCCTGCAACGGTGGATCTACCATGGCCTCCATAGTTTCGATTTCAACTTCTGGTACTACAACGGTCCTGTCTGGCGAACCGTTATGGTGGCGCTCAATGCAGGAGGCGCTGCTCTAAGTCTGATCGGCGTGCTCATTGCGATCAAGCGAATCAAGCGGGCCGTGAAACGCGGCATGAGGGGGAAAAAGCCACAAAAAGCACAAGAGGCACAAAAGGCTTGATCGCCTTTGTGCCTCTTGTGCTTTTTGTGGCTTTTCCTAAGGCAGTCGCGGCTTGTCGAACGGTTTTGCTTCCGGCGTCAGGCTCTTCAGGAACGCGAGCAACTGCGTCCGTTCAGCCTTCGATAGCATTTTGGGTTTCAATTTCTCATCGAGGTGCGGATTCTTGATTCCGCCTTTCAGCATCAGATCAACGGCATCCTCCAATTTGTTCGCACGTCCATCATGAAAGTAAGGCCCTGTGTCGGTGACGCTTCGCAGGGTGGGCGTTTTGAAGGCGCCTTGCATGGTTTCGGCATCAGGATCCTTAGTTCCTTTTTTCTCTGCAGCGTCTCCTAAAATCTTGCCTCGGCCGAGATCGGGCATGGGTTTGTCGAATCCAATACCCACATTGTGGAAAAGAGTATCGGTAAACAGGGGTGGGAGGTGACACAGCGTGCAGTTTGCCTTGTCGCTGTTGCTGAAAACGTCGAATCCTTTGACTACATCGTCTGAAACGGCGGCTTTATCACCTTTCTGATACTTGTCCCACGGCGAGTCTTCCGATTTGACCGTCCTCACAAAAGTGGCGAGTGCCTTGGCGATGTTGTCTGCGGTTGCGGGTCCATTGAAGACTTTTTGGAAATCAGTCTTATATGCATCGATTCCGTTCAATGTCATCGCCACGGCGTCAGGATCCCCACCCATTTGGCCTCTCCACGCCGCGGTAACCTGACCCTCCAGTGTGGCGGCTCGTCCGTCCCAATACCATTGCTTGTAATAGCCGGCATTGATCAGAGTGGGTGTATGACGCGTGTTCAGGCTTCCATCGAATTTGGCAGAGAACTGCTTTCCATCAGCCCAACCTTTGTCTGGAAGGTGGCAGGTTTCGCATGACATCTGGCCCGTTTTCGAGAGGCGCGTATCGAAAAACAGTTTCTTTCCGAGGTCCACTTTATCGGGCGTGATGGGATTGTCAGCTGGAATTGCCATCTCACCAAGCGGACCGATATCCGGCTTAGGTGCAGGGGTGGGTGCAGCGGCCGGCTGCGAGGCTGGCTTTTCGGAAGAGTTCGAACAAGCCGTCATCAACGTCAGCAATGCAAGCACAAAGATCTTTGCACATTTCATCGATGCATTCCTCGAAGAAAAATTTGTTAAGACGTTAGATTTAGTTGAGTATGTCAAGCGCGGATGCGATGTTAGCTCAGGCATGAAACGCCGGTCAATCTGATGGTAATCTTTTCCCGGCAAGGAGGGATGTTGCATGAAACGGTGCCTTTTGCTTGGAACTATAGTTATGGTCGGGAGCTTATCTCTTACTCTCGTTGGTTTGCAAGGTCCGCCCGCCGGTCCGACACCCGCCGCGCTTGCGGCAACAAAGATCGAGAAAGTAAAAGACAATCTGTACGTAATCACCGGATCGGGCGCTTCTGACCAGAATGCATTTAGCGGCGGCAATACGGCGGTCTTCATCACCGAGACGGGCGTAGTGGTGGTCGATACGAAGCTGCCTGGTTGGGGCCCGACTCTGATGGAACGGATCAAGAGTGTGACGAATAAGCCAGTGACAACGATTATCAATACGCACACCCATGCCGATCACACCGGCAGCAACGAATTCTTCGGGGCCATGGTGGACAACGTTGTCCAGGAGAACACCAAGGCAAACATGGCAAAGATGGATGAGTTCAAAGGCGACAAAGCCAAGTTCCTGCCCAAGCGAACCTATAAGGACAAGCTGACGATCGGTAAAGGCAAAGACGAGGTGGATCTCTACTACTTCGGTCCTGGCCACACCAGCGGAGATTCCTTCGTGGTGTTTCCCGCGCTTCGGACGATGCATGCAGGCGACATGTTTGCATGGAAGGCGCTGCCTTATATCGACACCATGAACGGAGGCAGTGTCGTGGCTCACCCGCAATCACTCGCCAAAGCCGTGGCTACGATCAAGAATGTCGATACGGTTATTCCGGGCCACATACCGGTCACGACTTGGAACGATTTCAAGGAGTTCGCCAGCTTTACTCAAGATTTCGTCAACTTTGCACGCGCCGAGATGAATGCAAAGAAAACCGTCGAGCAGGCGGCTACGGAGTACAAGATTCCGGAAAAATATAAAGGTTACGTCGTTACTGTTAATCCACAGTTCGGCAACGCTTCGGCGAATCTGCAAGCGGCGTACGAGGAGATGAAGAAATAGAAGGCGCTTAACAGCCTCGGGCGCGGGGGGTCAACCTGTGCTCAGATCCGTGCGTGTCGTATTCCGCTCCACGCACTCGAGTCGCTCCTCCAATCGGCCTAGCAGGTCCATTTGGCGGTTTTGGAGATCGAGCAATGATTTCCACTGGAGGTCGCGAGCCTCGTCTAGCTTCGCATGAATCGCCATGATCTCCATTTCTGATTTCAAATTCACCTGATAGTCCTGCTGCGCTTCGTATCGATCCTTCGCGGCCTGACGGTTCTGACTCATCATAATGACGGGTGCTTGTATGGCTGCCAGGCATGACAGTAATAGGTTTAGAAGAATGAATGGATATGCGTCGAAAGGACGATTCTGAGCCGAGTTCAGGAAAATCCAGCCCAGCATAAAAGCCGCGAAGAGACCGAGGAAGGTCCAGCTTCCACCGAACTCTGCAACCTTATCAGCAACTCGTTGCCCGAATGTCAGTTGCTGCTGGAACGATTCGCTGACATCTCGTGCGATGGTTTGGCGACGCAGTAACGCGCTGAAGACCCGGCGATCAACTTGCCCCAGTCGGCGAACATAGGCCTCCAAATCCGACACTACGGGTACCCCGCCGCTTCGCGCGGAACTCGTGATACTGCTCGTGAATCCGGCCACCAGACGTGCAACACCAACAAGTACCATGGCGCCGATGACCGCAACCGCCAGGTGTGCGGGACTCCCCGCCGGGGGTACCGCACCTCCAACACTGCGAAGCATCCACGCGCCACTGACGCCGCCCAGAATTCCGAGTGTGAAGTCCACGAGAAATCCAATGCGCCGCTCCTTCATGACGAGGCGCGCCAGCCATCCCGCCAAGAGGCCGCTAATCACCCATACGATCGCTTGCATAGAACCCTCCCTGTCCGTGAGACGTAACCATGGTGCAGATTACTCCGATTCATCGCCGATCATGCCCTACTTGTATGAAGATTTCACGCGGCGTAGACTTTTTCGCCTATGGAATACATAAATCTAGGACCAACTGGACTGAAGGTGTCGCGACTGTGTCTCGGCGCAATGACGTACGGATCCAAGCAATGGCGGCCGTGGATTCTCGAGGAAGAAGAGGCGCGGCCATTTATTCGCCAGGCTCTCGAATTCGGCATTAATTACTTCGATACGGCAGACATGTACTCGGTGGGGAAGAGTGAGGAGATTCTCGGAAGGGCATTGAAAGACTTTGGTCCCGGCCGCGACCGCGTGGTCGTCGCGACAAAGGTCTACATGCCGATGAGCGAAGATGCAAACGATCGCGGCTTGTCGCGCAAGCACATTATGCACTCGATCGATAACAGCCTGCGCCGGCTGGGAACGGATTATGTGGACCTGTATCAGATCCATCGCTTCGATGCGTCGACGCCGGTAGAGGAAACCCTGCAGGCACTGGACGACATCGTTCGGGCCGGAAAGGCGTTGTATATCGGCGCATCGGCCATGTATGCATGGCAGTTCATGAAGATGCTCGCTGCGTCCGACGGGTTGGGCGTCGCACGATTCTCCACGATGCAAAATTATTACAACCTGATTTACCGAGAGGAAGAACGCGAGATGTTGCCGCTGTGCCGGTCGGAAGGCATTGCTGTCACGCCCTTCAGCCCGCTTGCCCGCGGTTTTGTCGTGGGCAACCGACGCAAGGAAGATTACGGCGAAACGGTGAGAGCGAAGACGGACGAGTATTCTCGACGCCAGTATTACCGGGCTGAAGATTTTGCAATTGTCGATCGCTTGACGGAAGTCGCGAAAAAGCGCGGCCTCAACAATGCTCAAGTCGCACTAGCATGGGTTCTGCATCAGCCTGGCATTACCGCACCGATTATCGGCGCCAGCAAACAGAGCCATTTGGAAGATGCCATCAAAGCTCTGACTGTAAAGCTTGAGGCTGATGAAATTCGATTTCTGTCGGAGCTGTATAAACCTCGCAGCGTGCTGGCCAATGTGTGAGGATCGATGAGCCCGCGCATGCCTGTTCTGTTTGTCGGCCACGGATCGCCGGTCTACGCAATTGAAGACAATCGCTGGAGCCGCGGTTTTCGGGCATTGCCGAGCCTCATCCGAAGGCCGTCCGCGATGAAGATGTTCTCATCATCGGCAGCGGAAACATCACACATAATCTGCGTGACGTGATGGTACGAATGCAGACTGGCGATCTCTCAATACCCAATTGGGCAGCGAATTTCGATCGTAAACTTAAAGATATACTTGAAGTGCGTGATACCCAGGCTCTCCTGGAGCTGTGGCCCAATTCCGATGATGCCCGCCGCGCACATCCAACGCCCGACCACTTCTTGCCGATTATCTACACATATGCGACGACGGATTCCCGAGACGTCGTGCGCTTTCCAATCGAAGGATTTGACCGATCAGTGTCCATGCGGGCCATTATGTACGATCACAAAACGGAATGAATCTATGGGCCCACGCGCTCGGCTTTGACGAGCATGAGTGCGGAACCGGAAGACATCGCGTCGTAATACTTGACGAATCGTTGGGGCTCCATTCCTTTGTAGGGTTTCAGATTGTTTGCCCAACGGAACGAGATTGGTTGGAACCATAGCTCTGCTTCGATTCGGAATGGACCTTGTGCGTTGCCGAGGGGGATCGAATAACGGATTGCATCGCCGCCGCTCGTGAAATCGTTGTCATTCACGGCTTCGCCTTGCGGCGCGATTTCGGCATCCGCCTTACGTTTGTCGAATCCTTTGGGCAAAAGGCGATTGTCTTTGATAAAGCGCACGGCGGTCAGAAGGCCGGTAGTCGGAACGTTGTTCATATCGACCATGATGTCTTCGTAGATCTGCACCTGATTGGGGCTCGTGATTTCGGAGTAGTGGGGCTCAAAGCGAGTCGGTTCCGCGTCATTGTCATTTCCTTGAATCGAGCCGTTCGGATTTAATGCGCCCGATTCGAACACAACTCGATTGTTGCTGTCCCGCACCGTGATGTGTAACCAGGCACGGCGGGATGGATACGCCGTCGGAAATTTGTGGCCGCTGAGATTTGAAACAGAGATCTCACCCTGCAGCCGGCCGGCAGCGACTTCAACACGATTGATCGCGATCTCCGCGGTTTTTGATTTGAGGTGATCGATCGTCCGAGTTGCCGCAAATTCGAACTCTTCCGGAAGCGCGGCCACTCCGAGGTCGCCACGGTACTTGTTGAGGACACGCTGCATGAAAAAATTTCCGCCTACAAAGACATGTCGCGCGAGGCTCTCGCGAAATTTGCCCAGTGTGTTGGTGATACGTATGGGTTCGTCGACTACCGGCATGTGACAGTTCTGGCAGCTTTGCTTTTCCCGGAAGTCGCTGTTGAGCCATTCCTGGTACGGCATCTGTTCGGGCAATTCGCCGATCTTCTGCCCGCCTGGTCCCAGTGCTGTCGTAATCAAAGTGTGGCATGTTGCGCACAACTCCGACTGACGAATGTGCTCGCCCTCAGTTGGACGATATCCGCCGGATGACGTTCGCATGATGCGTTTCTCACCATCATCAATCTTGAATGGACCATATTCCGCGCGATCGCCTCTCGACCGCGTCGTGTCGACGACAAATCCGCCAACCAGGCTCTCTCTCGTTCCCAGCTTGTCTTTCGTAATCTGATGACATAGTGAGCATGACACGCCATCGCGCGCCAATTGATCCAAACGGTCGTCGGCGCCCACACCAAGATGCGAAAACACCTCGCCGTCGCGGCCCTCGTATTTAGATTGATATCTGGCCATGGGCATGTGGCATTTAGAGCATTCATCTTCTATGACAGTCTTCGCCTCCGGGTGATCGGTGAGTTCCCGGCGCACTCCTGCCTGCCAATATGGATTACGCGCCGAATTTGCCATCATTGTCGGCCGCCAACCAAAGCCGATCGA
>Ga0075425_100008812_pt1 | contig 10724 bp, 2 predicted proteins | sample SoiMethybrSBSTD4_FD_75300 | JGI IMG/M metagenome (GOLD analysis project Ga0075425, IMG submission 75300) | Bulk soil microbial communities from a Populus tree surrounding site in Tennessee, USA - Soil MetaG P. TD hybrid SBSTD4 | ecosystem: Environmental > Terrestrial > Soil > Tree plantation...
TTCCATTCGCGGATGCTGGAGCCGGCCCTCGGCTCCTTCGTGTCGCTCCTCCAGGGAGTCGACCTGCAGCCGCCGGAGATCCCGTTCATCTCCGATCTCACCGGCACCTGGATCACCGCCGAGCAGGCCACCGATCCGCGCTACTGGGCCGAGCACGCCTGCCGCACCGTGCGTTTCCAGGAGGGCCTGGCGGAGCTGGGCGCAGCGCCGGAGCGGGCGCTGCTGGAGATCGGTCCGGGTCAGGGGCTGACCAGCATCGCCCTGCAGGCGAGCGAGGAGCGCGGCGATCGGGTGGTCGTGGCCTCGCTGCCTCACGGCTACGATCCGACGCCCGATCCGGCCTTCCTCCTCTCGGCGCTCGGCAAGCTCTGGCTCGCCGGCGTGGCGCCCGACTGGCAGGCGTTCTACGGCGGCGAGCGGCGGCGGCGGGTGGAGCTGCCGACCTATCCCTTTGAGCGCAAGCGTTTCTGGATCGATCCGCCAAGAAAAATCCAGCAGCAGCAAACGCGGTCGGAGGTCGCCGCCGACTGGCTCTACGTGCCGTTGTGGAAACAGTCGCAGCCGCCCACGGTTCAGGAAGGCTCGCGCACGTTCCTGCTCGTGCTCGACGAGGGGGGCGTGGGCGAGCACCTGCAGCTGGCGCTGGCGCGGCAGGGGCATCAGGTGCTGACCGCCAGGGAGCCCGCGGACTGGGACACGTTGCTCGCCGCGCTGCCGGACGCCGTGGTGCATCTGGCCAGCCTGAAGCCGGGGCCGGGCGGCGCCGGAAAGCAGGCGCTGGACCACGGCTTCTTCAGCCTCCTGGCCCTCGCGCAGGCGTGGGGGAACCGGGCGGCGGACCGGCCGCTCTCGCTGTTCGTGGTCACCGACGGCGTCCACGCGGTGACCGGCGACGAGCGGCTGCGGCCGGAGAACGCGACCGTGCTCGGTCCCTGCCGGGTGATCCCCCAGGAGTACGCGCAGATCCGCACCGTTCACCTCGACCTGCCCGCACCCTGGAAGCGCCAGGAGGCCGAGCGCTGGGCCGCGCGGCTGCTCCCGGAGATCACCGCCGATGCCGAGGGGTCGATCGCCCTGCGCGGCCGTCACCGCTGGGTGCAGGCGTTCGAGCCGCTGCGGCCGGACCCCGCGGGCGGGGTGAGCCTGCGGCAGGAAGGGGTCTACCTCATCACCGGCGGCCTGGGCGGCGTCGGCGTCGCGCTGGCCGAGCACCTGGCGAAGACGGTGCGGGCCCGGCTGGTGCTGGTCGGCCGTTCGGGACTGCCGCCGGCCGGCGAGGACCTTGCGCCGGTCCTGGCCCGGCTGCAGGAGCTGGGGGCCGAGGTGCTGGTGCTCGCCGCCGACGTCTGCGCGAAGGCGGCGATGGAGGAGGTGCGGCGGGCCGTGCGCGAACGTTTCGGCGCTCTGCACGGCATCATCCACGCCGCCGGCGTGCCGCCGGGCGGCCTGATCCAGGTCAAGGACCGCAAGACCGCCGCCGCCGTGCTCGCACCGAAGGTGGCGGGCACGCGGGTGCTGGAGAGCGTGTTCGGCGGCGACGGGCTCGACTTCCTGGTCCTCTGCTCGTCGCTCTCCGCGACCACCGGCACGCTGGGGCTGGTGGACCACTGCGCCGCCAACGCCTTCCTGGACGCGTTCGCTGCCGGCCGGCAGCGGCGCACCGGTCTGCCGGTGGTGGCGGTCGCCTGGGACACCTGGCTGGAGGTGGGGCAGGCGGCGCGGGCGGGGTTCGCCGCGCGCCTGGGCGAGGTGCTCACCGGCGCGCCGCTCGACCACCCGCTGCTCCACCGCTCGCTGCCGGCCGGCGCCGGCCGCGAGATCTACTCGACGGATCTCGCCGCCGGCGATTGGGTGGTCGACGAGCACCGCTTCCTCGGCCGCGGCATGCTCCCCGGTACCGCCTACCTGGAGATGGCCCGCGCCGCCTTCGCCCGCCGCCAGGCCGGGCCGGTGGTGCTCAGCGACGTCCGCTTCTCCCATCCGCTGTTCGTCCCCGACGGCGAGCGCCGGGAGGTCCGCACTCTGCTTGTTGCGGATTCCGGGCAGCGCTGCGAGTTCGTCATCGCCAGCCGCCACCCCCAATCCGGAGAGTGGACGGAGCACGCGCGCGGCCAGCTGCAGGCGGCACCGCCCGGCGCCCGGCCGAAGCGCGATCTCGCGGGGCTGGTGGCTGCCTGGCCGGCCCGCGCCTTCGAGCTCGACGGTCAGGCGGCCGAGATCCGCTTCGGCCCGCGCTGGCGAGGACTGATCGACGACCTGCGGGTGGACGCCGGTCAGGGCTGGGCGCGGCTCCGGCTGCCGGACGAGTTTCGCGGCGACCTCGACCGCTACGGCCTCCACCCCGCCCTCTTCGACGTCGCGACCGGCATCGTCCGCATGCTCGGCCGCGGCGCCTACGTCCCCCTGGGTTACCGCCGGATCGTCGTGCACGGGCCGCTGCCGGAGACGGTTCAATGCCACTTCCGGCTCGCCGGTGAGGGAGCCGGTGAGGTCCTCCAGTGCGACGTTTCGATCCTCGACGAGACCGGCGGCGAAGTGGTCGCCGTCGAGGGGTACACGCTGCGCAGCGTCGCCGATCCGCAGGCCTTGGTGGCCGGCGATGGCGCGGGCGCCCGCATCGTCCCGCGCGCGGAGATCGACCCCGCGGTCGAGCGCGGGCAGGGAGCGGCGGCCGTCCGTCACGGCATCCTGCCGCGCGAGGGCGGGGAGGTGCTCGCGCGGGTCCTCGCCCGCGCCTTCGGCCACCCGCAGGTCCTGGTCTCCACCCGCGATCCCGAAACCGCGATCGCCGAGGCGCGCAGCCTGACCGGGGCGCGGGTGGCCGAGCACCTGGAGAGCTTGACGGCGGTGCGCACCGCGCACCCGCGCCCCGACATCCGCACCGTCTTCGCGGCGCCGCGCAACCCGCTGGAGGAGAGCCTGGCCCTGCTCTTCCGCGAGATGCTCGGCATCGACCGCGTCGGCGTCCACGACAATTTCTTCGACCTCGGCGGCAACTCGCTGATCGCCACCCAGATGGTCTCGCGCCTGCGCGGCGAGCACCGGGTCGACCTGACGCTGCGCACGCTGTTCGAGGCGCCGACCGTGGCCGAGCTGGCGCGGGAGCTCGCGCAGCTCGCTCCCGTGGGCGACGACCCTTCGACGCGGGCGATCGCGCCGGTGCTCCGCGCGGGCGGCGAGGACGAGGTCTTCCCCCTCTCCTTCGCCCAGCAGCGCCTCTGGTTCGTCGATCAGCTGGCCCGCGATGGGGCGGCCTACAACATCGCGACCGCGGTGCGCCTGCGCGGCCCCCTGCAGGTGGCGGCGATGGCGGCGGCGCTCAACGGCGTCGTCGCCCGGCACGAATCGCTGCGCACCCTCTTCGCGCAGCGGGACGGCGAGCCGGTGCAGCGGATCGTTCCCCGCCTGCGCGTGCCGCTGAGGATCGTCGACCTCGCCGGCCTGCCGCCGGACTTGCGGGCCGCCGAAGCCGACCGCCGGGTGCTCGGCGAGGCGGAGGAGCCGCTCGACATCGAGCGCGGGCCGCTGGTGCGCGGCAGCCTGCTGCGCCTGGCGCCCGCGGAGCACGTGCTGCTGCTCACCGTCCACCACATCGTGTCCGATAAGTGGTCGCAGGACGTGCTGATCGAGGAGCTGGCGGCGCTCTACGGCGGCCACGTCGCCGGCAGGGCCGGCCGGGCGGTCGAGCTGCCTCCGCTCCCCATCCAATACGTCGATTTCGCCCAGTGGCAGCTCGGCTGGCTGCAGGGCGACGTGCTGGCCCGCCAGCTCGCCTACTGGCAGCAGCGCCTCGCCGGCGCGCCTCCCGGGCTGGAGCTGCCCGCCGACCGGCCGCGCCCCGAGGTCCAGACCTATCGCGGCGGCCGGCAGACGGTGCGGCTGACGCGCGAGATGACCGACGAGATCGAGGCCTTCAGCCAGGAAGAGGGGGTGACGCCGTTCATGACCCTGCTGGCCGCCTTCGATCTCCTGATGTTCCACGCCAGCCGCCAGCAGGACGTGGTGGTGGGCACCACGGTCTCCGGGCGCAGCCGGCCGGAGACCGAGCGCCTGATCGGCTTCTTCGTCAACAACGTCGTCCTGCGCACCGACCTCGGCGGCGATCCCACCTTCCGCGAGCTGCTGGGGCGGGTCCGCGAAACGTCGCTCGGCGCCTACGCCCACCAGGAGCTGCCGTTCGAACGGCTGGTCGCCGCCCTGCGCAGCGAGCGCGACCCGGCGCGCCATCCGCTGTTCCAGATCATGTTCAACGTCCAGGATCTGCCGGTCGAGGGGGTCGAGCTCGCCGGCCTCGACGCCTCTCCCCTCGAGCCCTACGCGGGGCGGGTCAAGTTCGACCTCACCGTCTTCCTGCTCACCCTGCGGCGGGGGCTGACCGGCGCCTTCGTCTACAACCGGGATCTCTTCGACGCCGCCACCGTGGCGCGCTGGGTCGAGGACTTCGAGACCATCCTGCAGCTCGCCCTGCGGGAGCCCGACCTGCGGCTCTCCGCTCTCCTGGCGGCGGTCGGTGAGGAGGGGCGGCAGCGGCGGACGGCCCGCCGCGGCGAGCTCAAGAAGGAGAACTTCCAGAAACTGGGAATCGTCAAGCGCAAAGCCCTGCTGGACCCGGGCGAGAGCAAGGAGGTCGTGCAGTGAACCCAACGCAGACCAGGAAACCGGGACTTCCCGGCGCGGTGACCCGCCGCGCCGTGAGCCTGCCGGAGGGCGGGCTGGTGAAGGTGGAAGAGCCGCCGGCGGGCCGCAGCCTGCCGCTGCTCGTGCAGCCCGCCGTCGAAGGGGTCGATCTCATCGCCTGGGCGGAGGACAACCGGCCGTGGATCGACCGCCGCCTGCTGGCTTGCGGCGCGCTGCTCTTCCGCGGCTTCCGGATCGACGCGCTCGCCGATTTCGAGCGCTTCATCCGCGCCACCTCCGACCGCATGGCGGAATACAACGAGCCGGCGACGCCGCGCACGCAGGTGGGGGGCGCCCTCTACACCTCCACCGACTTTCCGCCCGTACAGCCGATCTTCATGCACAACGAGAACTCCAACACCAACAGCTGGCCGCTCAAGATCTACTTCTTCTGCGTGACGCCGGCCGCGACCGGGGGAGCGACGCCGGTGGCCGACTCCCGCCGCGTCTTCCAGGAGATCGACGCCGGCCTGCGCCAGCAGTTCATCGACCGGCGGGTGATGTACGTCCGCAACTTCGGCAGCGGCCTGGGGCTGCCGTGGCAGGCGGTGTTCCACACCGACGATCCCGCCGCGGTCGACGCCTACTGCGGCGCCAACGGCATCACCACCGAGTGGGGGAGCGGGGACCGGCTGCGCATCCGCTACGTCCGCCACGGCGTCGGCCGCCATCCGATGACCCGCGAGAGCGTCTGGTTCAACCACTGCGCGCTCTTCCACTCCTCGGTGCTGGACCCGGAGATCCGCGCCGCCTTACGTGAGGAGTTCGGCGAGGAGGACCTGCCGTTCAACGCTTTCTTCGGCGACGGCAGCCCGATTCCGGCCGCCGCGCTGGAAGAGATCTACCGGGCCTACCGCAAGGAGATGGTCGCCACTCCCTGGCAGCAGGGCGACGTCCTGATGCTCGACAACATGCTCGCCGCGCACGGCCGCGAGCCGTACTCCGGCGAGCGCCGGATCGTGGTCGGCATGGCCGACCCGTTCGACGCCGCGCAGATGGCGGCGCTGGAGCCGGCGCGGCTGGACGCCTGACGGCCGCCGCAAGGAGCGACGATGATCCAGGGTTTCCGTCTCTCTCCGCAGCAGGAGCATCTCTGGCTGCTCCAGCAGCTCGATCCCAGCCCGGCCTACCGCAGCCGCTGCGCGGTGCTGATCGCCGGGGACCTCGACCGGGCCGCGCTGGCGGCGGCCCTGGCCGGCCTGGTGGCCCGCCACGAGATCCTGCGCACCCGGTTCGAAAAGCCGCGCGGCGTCGAGCGCGCGGCGCAGGCGATCGGCGAGCCGTCGGCGCCCTTGATCCGCGACGTGGAGGTCGACGACTCCGGCATCGAGGCCGCCGCCGAGCGGCTGTTCGCGGAGCTGGAGCAACAACCCCGGGACCTCGCGCAGGGAGCTCCGCTGATCGCCGCCCTGGCCCGGCTGGCGACCGGCGAGCACCTGCTGGGCCTCGATCTGCCGGCCCTCTGCTGCGACGGCCCGGGGCTGCGCAACGTGGTCGCCGGCCTGGCGCAGGCCTACGGCGGAGAGACGGCGGCCGCCGAGCCGATGCAGTACGCCGATCTCGCGGAGTGGCTCAACAGCCTGCTGGAATCGCCGGAGGCGGCGCCGGGGCTCGATCACTGGCGGCGCCTCGACCTCTCGGGGCTGCTGGCGGCCCGGCTCCCCAGCGAGCGCCACGGCAGCGGCATGGCCGGTTTCGCGCCGCGCTCGGTGCGCCGTCCGCTCTCCGCCGCGGTGGCGACCGGCCTCGCCGCCGCCGCGAGCCGCACGGAGGTGCCGCTGCCGGACTTTCTCCTGGCGGCCTGGCAGGCGCTGCTCTGGCAGTTCCTGCGGCAGCCGGAATGCATCGTCGGCCTGGTCGCCGAAGGGCGCTCCTACGAGGGGCTGGAAGGGGTGCCCGGCCTCCTCGCCCGCCACCTGCCGGTGCCGGTTTCCCTGGCGCCGGAGGACGCCTTCGGCGCGGTGGCCCGGCGCGCCGCGCGAGGCTCGGCGGAGGCCCTCGAGTGGCAAGAGTACTTCACCTGGGAACCGATCCGGCGCGCCACCGGCAATGCCCGGGGGCCGTTCTTCTTCCCCTTCGCCTTCGAGGTCGTGGACGCTCCGGACGCCGTCGCTGCGGGTGGCGCCAGCTTCACCGTTCTCCGCGAGGAGGCAATGTGCGATCGGTTCCGCTGGAAGCTCACCGTCAAGCGTGCGGGCGCCGAGGTCCGCGGCCTGGAGATCCACTACGACTCCGGGCTGATCGACCGCGGGGACGCGGAGCGGCTGGCCGGCCAGCTCGAGATCCTGCTGGCCCAGGTGGCGGCCGATCCGGAGACCCGGCTGGCCGAGCTGTCGATCCTCACCCCCGATGAGTGGCGGCTGCTGGTCGCGGACTTCAACCGGACTGCCGCCGCCGTCGCCGACGATCCGCTGGACGTGCCCGCGCACCAACGCTTCGAGGAGGCGGCGCAGCGGGCGCCGGACGCCCCGGCCGTGATCGCCGGCGACGGCGAGCTCACCTACGCCGAGCTCGCGGCGCGCGCGGCATCGCTCGCTCGTGTCCTGCAGGGCCTCGGCGTCGGCCCCGAGTCGCTGGTGGGCCTGGCCGTCGACCGTTCCACGGCGATGGCGGTGGGGGTGCTGGGCATTCTCAAAACCGGCGCCGCCTATGTGCCGCTCGATCCCGGCTATCCCGAGGAGCGCCTCGCCTACATGCTGCGCGACGCCGCCGTGCCGGTGCTGGTGACCCGCCGCGAGCTGCTCGCAACGCTGCCGGCGAATACAGCGCGGATCGTGGACCTCGACGAAGCCGCTGGCGGCGATCGTGCCGATCCTCCGGCTGCAGCCGTCGCCGATCCCGCTCCCGGCAACGCCGCCTACGTGATCTATACCTCGGGCTCGACCGGCGATCCGCGCGGGGTGGTGATCGAGCACGGCAATCTCGCCCACTACGTGGCTGCGATGGGCCGCCAGCTCGCCCTCACCGCCGAGGATCGCTATCTGCACACGGCGTCGGTGGCCTTCTCCTCGTCGGTGCGGCAGCTGCTGGTGCCGCTCGCGCACGGCGCCGCGGTGGTGATCGCCGGCGTCGAGGAGCGGCGGGACCCGCTCGCCCTGTTCGCGCTGATCGCCCGCGCCGGCGTCACCATCATCGACCTCGTGCCCTCGCACTGGCGCGGCTGCGTCAACGCGCTCGCCGGGCTCGACCCGGCGGCCCGCCGCGACGCGCTCGCCAACCGGCTGCGCCTGGTGCTGTCGGCGAGCGAGCCGCTGCTGTCGGACGTGCCGCGCGCCTGGCGGCTGGAGCTCGGCGGGCCGGGCGAGCTGGTGAACATGTTCGGGCAGACCGAGACCACCGGCATCGTCGCCACCCTGCCCGTTCACCCGCAGGCCGGCGAGCCGGTCCGCGGCGTTCCCATCGGCCGGCCCATCGCCGATACCGAGATCTACATTCTGGATGAGGCCCGGCGGCCCGCCGCCACCGGCATCGCCGGCCGCGTCTACATCGGCGGCCGGGGCATCGGCCGCGGCTATCTCGGGCGTCCGGAGCTGACGGCGGAGAGGTTCGTGCCCCATCCGCTCGCCGCCGAGCCGGGCTCGCGGCTGTACGACACCGGCGATGTCGCCCGCTTCCAGGCCGACGCCGGCATCGAGCTCCTGGGGCGTAGTGATTTTCAGGTCAAGATCCGCGGCCTGCGCATCGAGCTGGGAGAGATCGAGGCGGCGCTCGGCCAGCACCCGGGCGTGCGCGAGGCCGTGGTGGTGGCCCGCGACGAGGGCGCCGGCGGCAGCCGCCTGATTGGCTACGTGGTGCCCCGCCAGCGGCCTGCCCCATCGGCGGACGGCCTCCGCGTCTTCTTGGCTGAGCGGCTGCCCGAGTACATGGTGCCGGCGGCGTGGGTGACGCTCGACGCGATCCCACTGACGCCCAACGGCAAGATCGACCGCCGGGCGCTCCCCGCCCCGGACCGCTCCCGCGGCGCCAGCGACGCCGACTACGTGGCGCCGCGCGACGAGCACGAAGCGCGGCTGGCGCAGATCTTCGCCGCCATCCTGGAGATCGACCGCGTGGGGATCCACGACAACTTCTTCAAGCTCGGCGGCCACTCCCTGCTCGGCACGGTGCTGATGTCGCGGGTGCGCGACGTGTTCGCCGTCGACCTGCCGGTGCTGCGCCTGTTCGAAGCTCCCACCGTCGCCGAGCTCGCCCGGGTGGTGGGTCGCGAGGCGGCTGCGGAGAGCGAGGAGATTCCGCTCCTCGCCGTGCCTCCCGAGGACGAGCTGCTCGCCGCGGTGGACTCCCTGCCCGGCGACCAGGTGCAGGCCCTGCTCGACCGCATGCTCGGCGAGGAGGAGGCTTTCGAGTGATCGCCCGCGACCGGCTCGCGGACCTCTCGGAAGCGGAGCAGCGGGCCCTCCTGGCGGATCTGCTGCGCGCCCGGGTGGCGCGCCCGCGGGTCGTGCCCGTCTCTTCGGGCCAGCGGCGGCTCTGGTTCGTCTGCCAGCTCGACCCGGAAGCCGGCGCCTACAACGTGCCGGGCGGCGTACGCCTTTCCGGGGTGCTGGACGTCGCCGCCCTCGCCGCGGCCTTCGCGGAGGTCGTTCGCCGCCACGAGACGCTGCGGACCGGGTTTGCGCTCCGCGACGGGCAGCCGGTGCAGGTGGTGGCCCCGGCGGCGAGCCTCGGGCTCCCCATCGTCGATCTGGCCGGCCTGCCGGAGCCGGCGGCGGAGGGCCGGCGCCTGGCCGTCGAGACCGCGGCGCAGCCGTTCGACCTCGCGGCCGGACCGCTGCTGCGCCTGCGGCTGCTGCGCTACGGCGAGCGCGAGCACGTGCTGGTCCTCGCCTTCCACCACCTGATCGCCGACGGCTGGTCGATCGGCGTGCTGGTGCGCGAGATCGCCGCCCTCTACAAGGCCGCGGTGGCGGCGGAGCCCTCGCCGCTGCCGAAGCTGCCGATCCAGTACGCCGACTTCGCCCACTGGCAGCGGCAGTGGCTGGAGCGCGGCGGCGGCGAGCGCCAGCTCGCCTACTGGCGGCAGCAGCTGGCTGGTCTGCCGCCGGCCCTCGAGCTCCCCGCGGACCGGCCGCGGCCGGCGCGCCAGAGCTTCCGCGGCGCCCTCCAGCCCGTCCTCCTCCCGGCCGGGCTCTCGAATTCGCTGGCCGAGCTCGGCAGCCAGGAGGGGGCCTCGCTGTTCATGGTCCTCCTCGGCGGCTTCTACCTCCTGCTCTGGCGCTACACCGGCCGGACCGACTTGCCCGTGGGCTCGCCCATCGCCAACCGCAACCGCTCGCAGACCGAGGGGCTGATCGGGCTGTTCGCCAATACGCTGGTCCTGCGCGGCCGGGTGAGCACCGGAGAAGGCTTCCGCGACCTCCTGGCCGCCGTGCGGCAGCTCACGCTCGCCGCCTACCACCATCAGGACCTGCCGTTCGAGCGGCTGGTGGAGGAGCTGCGGCCGGAGCGCGACCTCTCCCGCTCGCCGCTGTTCCAGGTCATGTTCGTGCTGCAGAACGCGCCGATGCCGGCCATGGCGCTGCCGGATCTCACCCTGACCGCCTTCGACGTCGACCGCGGCGCCGCCCGCTTCGACCTGCTGCTCAGCCTCCAGGAGTCGCCCCAGGGGCTCCGCGGCTGGCTGGAATACGGCACCGACCTCTTCGATCCGCCCACGGCGGCGCGCATGGTCCGCCACCTCGAAGCGCTGCTGGCCGGCGCCGTCGCAGTCACCGATCCTGGCCGGCCGCTCGCCGAGCTCCCCCTGTTGGGCGACGGCGAGCGCTCCCAGCTCCTCGCGGAATGGAACGACTCCGCGGCCGCCTATCCCCAGCAGCCCTGTCTCCACGAGCTCTTCGAGGCCCAGGCCGCGCGGACGCCGGACGCTGTGGCGGTGCGGTTCGCGGGCGAGACCTTGACCTATCGCGACCTCGAGGAGAGCGCCAACCGCCTGGCCCACCGGCTGCGGGCGAGCGGCATCGGTCCCGAGGCGATCGCCGGCGTCCTGCTCGAGCGCTCGGTGGGGATGGTGGTCGCGCTCTACGCCGTCCTCAAGGCGGGGGGCGCCT
>Ga0075425_100008813_pt1 | contig 10723 bp, 10 predicted proteins | sample SoiMethybrSBSTD4_FD_75300 | JGI IMG/M metagenome (GOLD analysis project Ga0075425, IMG submission 75300) | Bulk soil microbial communities from a Populus tree surrounding site in Tennessee, USA - Soil MetaG P. TD hybrid SBSTD4 | ecosystem: Environmental > Terrestrial > Soil > Tree plantation...
CCGGCCGTCAGCATCGGTGAAAATATTCTTCGCAGTGCCGCCGCAATCGAGCAGACTTGCGGCGGCATCGCGACCAATCTCTGGGACGATCCGTTCGAGTGGACACTCCCGGAAATCCTGTCGAGTCCCGAACTGGTTGTCGACTATTTGTCGGAAGTTGACCTGGCGCGGCAACGAGCGTTCAATTCCATTCGCGACGATACTGCTCTTAGTAAATACATTTCAGTCCCTTCAGGCGAGCCACGCCCTCTTGTTAGTTTGTTGCTTGAGACACTCGTTAACGCGGGCGATTACCGCGGCCGGGCAGTGGCGACCCTCAAAATACTTTCCGGTGAAGGCGCTCATGGGTTTATTATCTAGCCCGACGTAACAGCCTGTTGGCGAGGAACAATCTCGATGTTTTGCCCGCAATGCGGTCAGCAACAAGTTACCGGAGCGATCAGGTTCTGCTCTCGTTGTGGTTTCCCTCTGGATGGCGTGATTCAGTTGCTCAACAACGGAGGAATGATTCCGATCTATCGCAACCCCGACGAGCCGGTGCCGATATCCCCGCGTCGTAGAGGAGTCAAACAAGGCGGAGTACTGCTTCTTTCCGGCGCCGTCATCGTTCCGATTCTGGGAATGTTCGCGAGCTATGTGCGTGGCACTTCCTTCCCTGAAATACTGGCAGCTCTCGCAGCTATAATCTGTTTTATCGGTGGTCCATTGCGCATGTTGTATGCGGCGGTTTTCGAAGAAGGCGCGCCGAGACCCATTCCCACTTATGGACCACCAGCGCCGATGCACGCTCAGCCGCAATTTGCCCAGCGCGGACAAAACCCTGTCTTACCTCCCGCACCGGCCCGCGCGCCGAGCGGTTGGCGCCAGCGACCCACCACGGCAGAGTTGGCAAATCGGCCCAGCGTCACTGAAAATACTACCCGCTTGCTCGACAAAGAAGATCGCACTGATCAATAGCTGCCGAAGTCAGTTAGGTGGAATCTCTGCTTGCCGGTTTCACTAGCAGAACGCTTAAGAGAACGAATTCAGCGTGAAGGTCCGATCACGTTTCGCGATTGGATGAAGGCGTCGCTTTACGATCCGGTGGATGGTTACTACCAGAGGTCGGATCTCGCCCGCTGGGGCAGGGAAGGCGACTATCGCACGAGTCCTGAGCGAAGCGAACTCTTTGCTGCAACTTTCGCGCGCTACTTTGCGAAGCTCTACGATGAACTACATCGACCCGGGCGTTGGACTGTCGTGGAATGCGGCGCCGGTAATGGAGCGTTTGCGTTCGGCGTTCTCCAGACATTATCGGATCGTTATCCATCGATCTTTGCTGCAACGAGCTATCTGATTTATGAGTTAAGCGCTGATGCGGGCCGCCGGGCGCGTGAGAGGTTGGCTGAGTTTGGCGATCGAGTTCAGTTCTGTACTGGGCTGCCGGTTGTTGAATGCGGTCTCCATTTTTCGAACGAATTGCTTGACGCGTTTCCGGTACACCGGGTGGTCAAGAAAGATGGAGAACTCGCGGAGTTTTATGTAAACGTGGCAGCAGATGGCAAGTTCGAGTGGTCGATTGGTCCATTATCGACAACTCGCCTGTCTGAATTTATCGAAGCTTACTCCGTCAAACTTCGCGAGGGACACATCATCGAGATCAATCTCGACGTCGACGACTGGCTCGCTGAAGTATCAAAGAAACTGGTGAACGGTTTTGTGATCACGGTTGATTACGGTGCGGAAGCCGCCGAACTCTACGATCCAACACTGCGCCCGGACGGGTCTTTGCGAGCGTTCTCACGACACGGTTTTGTAGATGATGTGTTGGCTAAGCCGGGCGAGGTTGACATTACGGCGAGCGTCAACTGGACGCAGGTAAAGTCAGTCGGCGAGCGACTGGGATTGCAAGTAGTCGAGTTTACTTCGCAGGACAAGTTTCTTTTGCAGGCCGGACTGTTGGAGGAGATGGAGTATCGCATGAATACGACTGACGGCGATGCCGAAAGGCTGAGGCTGAGCACCGGCGCGCGAGAGATGATCCTGCCGGGCGGAATGGCGTCGAGTTTTCAGGTGTTAGTGCAGCAACTGTAGGGGCGGCACTCCGTGGCCGCCCGTCTCGGGATAAATGCGTGTTTGCACAACGGGCGGCCACAGAGGGCCGCCCCTACAGTTGCGCCCAATGACAAAGCGGCGCCGGGCCGCCGCACTCCAAAGAAGGAGGGAGCAGATGTCATCTAATTTCGAGTTCATCGACGTATGCCACACGATTGAACACGGAATGATCACGTATAAAGGTCTGCCCGGGCCGGTGATCAGCGACTATCTCACGCGCGAAGAGTCTCGCGGTCGCTACGCGCCGGGCACAGAATTTCACATTGGAAAGATCGAGATGGTGGCGAATACCGGCACGTATCTCGACACCCCGTTTCATCGTTATGCAGGCGGGAAGGATCTGGCGGCGCTTGATCTGTATTCAGTGGCGAATCTTGACGGCATCGTCGTGCGTTGCCTGGACCGAAGCGATCCAGCGATCACAGACGAGAGTTTTAGCGGGATCGATGTGAAAGGGAAAGCGGTGCTGGTCCATACGGATTGGGACAAGTACTGGCGCACGGAACAATACTCGAGCGGCAACCATCCGCACCTCACCGAAGGAGCCGCCACTTATCTCGCGAAGAACGATGCCGCGCTGGTAGGAATCGATTCATTCAACATCGACAGCACGCATGACGGGAATCGTCCAGTGCATTCGATTCTGCTGGGCCAGGACATTCCGGTCGTCGAGCACCTTTGCGGGCTCGGCGATCTTCCCGATCGTGATTTCAAATTTTTCGCCGTACCGGTGAAGGTTCGGGAGTTTGGCACGTTCCCCGTGCGCGCGTTTGGATTAGTATCCGTATAAATCCGTGTAATCTGTGGCTCATATTCTTGGAGGCCCGACATGTCTGCTTGGAAACTATTTCTCTTAACCGCTTTCACGATATTAACCACGATAACCGTTTTTGCGGAACCGCGCCCGTATTTCACCGAACCAGACCTCTCTCCCGATCGCAAAGAGATGGCCTTCGTCTCCGGAGGCGATATCTGGACGGTCCCAGCGACTGGCGGTATTGCATCTCTTCTCGTCTCGCACCCAGCCAATGAAGCGCGCCCGCTTTATTCACCTGATGGCCGTCAACTCGCTTTCATTTCGACACGGACCGGCAATGGCGACATTTACCTACTGACCTTCGCGACAGGCGAGTTGAAACGTCTCACCTTCGACGACGCCCTCGACCAACTCGATGGATGGTCCAGAGATGGTCGTTGGATCTATTTCTCTTCGACGAGCCGTGACATCGGCAATCTGAATGATCTGTTTCGCGTCAGCGTGAATGGCGGCACGCCGATGCAGGTGAGTGCCGACCGCTATACCAACGAGTTCTTCTCCGCACCTTCGCCTGATGGAACGACGATCGCGTTTTCAGCCAGGGGCATAGCGTCAGGTCAGTGGTGGCGCAAAGGTCACAGCCATATCGACGAAGCGGAAGTGTGGTTGTTGCGCTCGCCTGATGGTGGCGCGGCAACGTACGAAAGAGTGACCGCAAGCGGGCGGCGCAAAAGAGATGTGGCCTATGTGGAACTCCGACGGTCGCAAGCTGTTCTACGTTTCAGACCGCAGCGATGCCGGCAACAAGAACGGCGCCCAGAATATTTGGACCATCACGCCCGGTCGATCCGACTCGCATCGCATTTCAAACTTCACTGACGGTCGCGTGCTGTGGCCCAGCATTTCATATGATGGACGCGAAATCGTCTTTGAACACAACTTCGCGATCTGGAAACTCGATACCGAAAGTGGCAAAGCCAGCGAAGTGGTTATCACGCGACGCGGTGCCTCTGCAGGTCCGGCCATTGAGCGCATGCGACTGACCGATCAGATTGCCGAACTACAGTTGTCGCCGGACGGTAAAAAGATTGCCTTTGTTGTGCGGGGCGAAGTGTTCGCCGCGTCGGCTGCCGACGGCGGCGACGCGGCCCGCGTTTCAAATAGTTCCGCGGAGGAATATCAGGTTACATGGGCGCCTGATAGTCGCCGTCTGGTTTACGTTTCAGACCGCGATGGTGTGCCTCACCTGTTTCTGTACGACTTCACCAGCAACTCCGAAACGCAACTGACGCGCGATGCTGCTGACGACTCGACACCACGTTTTTCGCCCGATGGGAAGTCGCTCGCATTTATCCGTGGCGCGAAAGAGTTGCGCGTGATGAATGTCGCAGACCGGAGTGAGCGTGTGGTCGCGAGTGCAGTGTTTGAACGCCCGCCTTTGAGCTCTGATCGCCCGTTTGTTTGGTCACCTGATGGAAGATGGTTGGCTTATGCTCCCGTTGGCGAGAATCAGTTCAAGAACCTTTACATCGTTGGGGCTGATGGAGGAACTGTGCGTCCCGCCAGTTTCCTCGCGAATGTTTTTAATAACACTGTCTCGTGGAGTCCCGATGGCGCGTTCATGCTATTTGATACAGGCCAACGGACTGAGAGCAGCCAACTAGCGCGCGTGGATTTGGTGCCGCGCACACCGCGCTTCCGCGAAGATCAGTTTCGCGACCTGTTTCGTGAGGAGCCGCCGCGAAACGTGACGCCCTCGAATCGTCCCGAGCCACGCCCGAGTGAGTCTCCGGCACCCTCACCTTCTCCCTCGGCTTCGCCATCAACATCGCCCGGCGAAGAGAAGCGTGCAAGCTCGAAACCTGTGCAGGTTGTTTTTGACGACATCCGAAGGCGCTTGAGCTTCTTACCCACCGGTCTCGACGTGAATGAGCAGATCATTAGCCCTGATGGTAAATGGGTCGCTGTCGTCGCGAACGCAGTGAATCAATCTAACATCTACATTTACTCGCTCGACGAGTTGTCGCGTGAACCGGCCGTCGCCAAACAATTGACGTCAACTTCCGGTTCCAAACAGTGGGCACAGTTTTCACCCGATAGCAAAGAGATCTTCTTCATCGAGAATGGCCGTATCGGCGTGGTCAATCTCGAAGGCCGCTCCCGCTCGTTGGCGGTCACTGCGGAGATGGACGTTGATTTCTCGCGCGAGAAGATGGAAGTCTTTCGACAAGGTTGGTCCTACCTGCGCGATTTCTTTTACGACCCAAACTTTCACGGCGCGAATTGGGAAGCCGTGCGCGAGCAATATGAGCCACTATTTGAGGGTGCGCGCACGCCTGACGAGATGCGCCGTCTGCTGCAACTGATGGTTGGTGAGCTCAATGCTTCTCACCTGGGTGCCGGTGCACCACCGGCTGCAAATCAGGCGACTACAGGTCGACTTGGTTTGCGCTTCGATCGACGCGAGTACGAAACGACCGGCCGCTTGAGAATCACTGAAGTGATCGCGCTGAGCCCGGCAGCAATTGCGGGAACAATTAAGGTCGGTGACTATTTGTTGGCCGTTGATGGTCGCGCAATCGATCAAACTACCAATCTCGACGAGACACTGAACTACAAGATTGGGCGGCGCGTGAGTTTGACGATTGCTTCGTCGGCCGATGGTGCCGGCAGACGCGAAGTCGTTGTTCGACCGGTAAATGGCGTCACTGAACGCGGTCTGCTTTACCGGCAGTGGGTGGAACGCAATCGTGAATACGTCGCGCGTACAAGTAATGGTCGACTCGGCTACGTGCACATGTTTGACATGAGCTCGGCCTCGCTTGCGCAGTTACACATCGATCTCGACACTGAGAATTACGGGAAAGATGGAGTTGTGATTGATATTCGCAACAACAGTGGCGGCTTCGTGAATGTCTACGCGATCGACGTCTTTGCGCGTCGTGGCTATCTCACAATGACGCTCCGCGGTTTGAACGGCACACCCGCGCGCACAGTGTTGGGCCAACGCGCGCTGCAACGTCCCACGATCCTCGTGACCAACCAGCACTCTCTCTCTGACGCCGAAGACTTCACGGAAGGCTATCGCGCATTGCGTCTGGGCCAAGTTGTCGGTGAACCCACCGCCGGCTGGATCATCTACACCTGGAACCAACCCTTAATCGACGGCACCACATTCCGTCTGCCACGAATGAAGATCACCGCAAACGACGGCACCGACATGGAACGCAACCCACGCCCCGTCGACATCGAAGTCTCCCGCCCCATCGGCGAAACCCTAACGGACCACGATTCTCAGTTAGACGTGGCGGTGCGCGAACTCCTGAAACAACTCAGCTCCCCGCGCTCCATGTCATCAAGATGAGATTCAGTGAAGTTGTTTCGCTTTTTTGATGCGTGAAATGACAAACGCCGCGCCCAATGCCAGGAGAAGATATATCAGCATTTAAGTCGACCACGCTCCGCCTTATAGTCGAAGGATTGATCCCACTCCAGCTTGCCCATTAGATTAAGCACACGTCGTTGTTCTCGCCGTGCGATGAACTCTTTAAGCGCCTTAGTGACAGCTGCTTTCTTGGTTCTCTCGCCGCTGACTTTCAAGGCGCGATCTAGCAGATCTGGGTCAATTGCAAGATTTGTGGCCATGTGCGACTCCTTGCACAAGAGTCTACACATAGGATAAATGGCGTGCAAATTTCACGGAACTTTCATTCCCAGTCCTTGAGCAGGAAGTATGCGCCGCCGATGACCAAAATGAGGCCGAAGGGGGTGGCGAGATTGTCGAAGAAGAAGCTTTGACGACTGGCCGTCGTTACGATGAAGTTCCCGAGGAGCATTCTCGCGCCGATGATGATTGCTCCGATTGGCCAAACTCGTCGCATCACTAATCCCTCCAGTGAAATGCCCAGCCGCTCCCCGCGCACGAGGGGCACGGAGTAACTTCGCTCTTGATTATGCCATTTCCTCCGCACCGAGCACATTTGTAGGCAGGTTGGAGCACCGCGACTGCGCCGTATCCTTTACACGTCGGGCACTGCTCATCAGTGCGCGTGAGGCTAATGCCTGTCCCTCGACAGCGTGCGCACTCTTGCGGAGCATAATGTCCCAAGGGATTAGACATCCGGAATACTCGGCAGTTCTTGTGTTTCTTGTGCCTCTTTGTGGCTAAAACAGCTCGAACTTGATCGTCAGATACTTCTTCGGGTTTTGGCGGAAGTCGTAGATCATCTTCACGCCCTCAGAGGATAACTGATTCACGTTCGTGTAGAGCGTTTCGTCGTTGAGGAGTTTGCCGATGGTGCCTTCGCCTCTTTGCGCCGCAGCGACGAGGTTGTCGATGCGTTCGGCGGTGGTGTTGAAGCGCGCGATTGCGGCACGAGCGTCGTTGTAGATCTGTTCGTCGCGGATGAGTTTACCAAGTGTGCCACGGCCGGCGTTGATCTCGGCGATCATCAGATTGACCTGATCCACTGACCTGTCGAGACGATCAGCGGTGCGGTTGATGCGATTGTAGAGCTCGTCGTCCGTGAGCAACTTTCCGGCAGTGCCACGTCCGGAACGCAGATCGGCGGCAATTGCTCGAAGTTGGGAGGTGATCTCGTTCGCATTATTGTAGAGCTCGGGATCGTTGATAAATCTGCCGGCCGAACCGCGGCCGGATCTGACTTGGGTCATTAGATCTTCTGTTTCGCGGATCGTCGCGTTCAGATTGTTGTAAAGAGCCTCATCGCTGAACATCTTGCCGATGGTGCCTTGTCCTTCTTTCACATTTCGCACAATGCCGCTGAGCTCGTCTGACAACTTGCTCAACCGTTGGGCCAGATCAGTTCCCGAAGTAGCGAAGTCGTTGACTGTGTTTGACGAAGACGAGGGCAGGACAGCCCCGTCCTGGATCGGTTGGCCCACCGCCGTTCCCGGTGTGATGTTGATTAACATCTCGTTCCCGAGAAGACTCGGCGAACCCTGCTGAGCTTGTGAGTCTGAACGAATGCGCTCGCTGGCGGGACGGCCGTCAATTGTGGAATCGATTGTCATCTGTGCTTCGACACGCGGAGCATTCGGAACAGGCGACGGTTCCAACAGAACAATTCGCTCTACTTTGCCCACGCGAACACCCGCCAGGCGCACTTCCGAACCATCGCGCAAGCCATTTGCGTCGACGAAGCGGGCTTTCAAGTGCAACTTCCTGCTGAACGGATTGATGTCGCCGGAAGCGTTGAGTATCAAAAAGATCAGTACAACGATCGCAACGAGCACGAAGATGCCGACACGCAACTGACGCAGACTTACACTTGCTTTTGTTCGAGGCATGGCGTTCTCCTCAGTCTTTTAATGTCCTCGCAGAAACTTCTGAATGTACGGATCCTCTGCGCGGCGCAGCGCTTCGTCCGTTCCGCTGAAAATGATATTACCCTGGCGCATCATCATCACTTTGCTGTTAATCAGACAAAGCCGCTCACCCTCACGTTCGAAAACAACTTTGCCGTCTTCGTCGACCACTGCATATTCCGAGCAGATGTAATCGAGATTGTTCATCTCGTGCGTCACGAAGATCGAGGAAACATCTTCGAGATCGCGCAGCTTCATTGCCAGCTCGCAGATCGTTCGCGCTGTCGGCGGATCGAGACCGGCGGTTGGTTCGTCAAAGAGAACTATCTTTGGATCGCCAATCAGTGCGCGAGCGATTCCGACGCGACGACGCATTCCGCCTGACAACTCGATCGGCATCTTGTCAATTGCGTCCTCGAGGTTCACGAATCGCAACATGCGACGGACCTCGGGCTCGACTTCATCCTCAGGAACACCCTGTTCGTGCAAACGGTAGGCGACGTTCTCATAGACTGACAGCGAGTCGAAAAGTGCGCCCTCCTGAAACACCATGCCGATCTTCTTGCGCACGCGCATCATCTGGTCTTCGCTGTAGTCAGTGACGTCTTCACCATCAACCAAAACTCGCCCCTCATCAGGTTTCAGCAGACCCAAAACGAGCTTGATGATCGTCGATTTTCCACCGCCGGAGCCACCGAGGATGATCTTCGTCTCACCCTTCATTATCTTGAAACTCAAGTGATCCAGGATGACGCGGTCGTCAAAAGCCAGCAGGACATTGCGGAATTCGATTGCGGGAATAGCGCGGTCGCGATCGTCAACTTCATGAAAAGTCGACTCCGCTGCGCTCTCGCTGATTGTGGGTGAAGTGGTATGTATCTCGGTGGCCATCTGAATACCGAATCTAACTTATGTAGTTCCTAGGATAACCTGAAGCGCTTTGGCTAGAAAGTAATCAGCAATAATTACGATGATCGAAGCCATCACCACGGCCCGCGTGGTGGAGCGTCCCACGCCGACAGTCCCGCCTTCAGTGCTGAGGCCCTGGCGACAGGCAATAGTACCGATAATCAGCGAGAAAACCAGTGGTTTTACGATGCCGCCAATCAAGTCGTCAGTGGTAATACCGTCGCGCACTGAAGAGATAAACACGGTTGAGGATACAGAATACAGCGCGACAGCGGTAACCCAGCCGCCGATGATCCCGAGCACGTCAGCCAGTACGGTCAACAAAGGCAGGCTGACCAGCAGTGCGAACAAACGAGGAGCAACGAGTTTTCGTACCGGATCCGTGCCGAGCGCGCGCATGGCGTCGATCTGCTGCGACACGACCATTGAACCCAACTCGGCGGAGATCGCGGAGCCGACCCGTCCGGTCACCATTAAAGCGCATAAAACTGGTCCAAGCTCACGCACGAGTGAGACTGCGACCAGGTATCCAGTTTGCGACTGTGCACCGTAGGCTTTGAGAGTGGGAAACGTCTGTACAGTCAGCACGCCGCCCGTGAAAAAGCCGGTGAGGACGATGATAGTTAGCGAGCCAACGCCGATGGCATCCATCTGCGCGATGGTCTCTGGAATGTAACGAGGTTTTTTGAAAACGCCGCGAACAGCACGAGTTGCCAGGAGCGTGCTCTCTTGCAACTCGAGCAAGGCGCGCGTAGCGAAGTTCATGTAGAGCTTATCAGGACTGTGCTTTTACAAAGAGCGGCCTATCATGCCACAAAAAAGCACAAAAGGCATCAAAGCCGCAAAGAAGCACAAAAAGCACAAAAATTCTGGTTGCTTCTCTTGTGCTTTTTGTGCCTTTTTGTGGCTGACTTACGGTTGAGGGAGGTTGCGGCGAGGGGGAAGGGGCGCGACACCATTGCGTTGGTTGGGTCGGAGAGGGGCATTCATAACGTCGCGCACCTGCAATCGCAGGCGGCGGAGAGTCGCCAGTTGTTCAGGAGTCAATTCGCGGCGGATTCGCAATTCCATCTGAATTCTCATGCGCAATTGTGCTGCCTGCGCTGTTGCGAGCTCACTGACTCGCTGTTCCACGAGCGTTTCGTCGATCGGTTCAGCGTCGAGAGCCTGGTCCAAAGCGATATTCGCCTGGCGAACTTTGAGATTTGTGAGTTGGCGCTCTTCTTTGGTCTGGTTGACAACCATTCGAATTCGCTGACGCTGTTCCGGTGTGAGGCGGAGTTGTTCAATGGGGTCTGGCGCGGCCACCGCTTGCGCCGGATCTTGAGCTTGCGTGCGGAGTGTCGCCGCCAGCAATAGAACTACTGCCATGAAGAGCGTTGCTGTTAGTCTCATTGTCACCTCAAACATAATTACTGATTGATTCGATCGCTAAGCAAGTTAAGACGTGCTTCATCCTGAGTCGAAAGCAATCTTAGATCGGCTGCGAGTTGATCACGCTCGGCGCGTGTAAGCGGTCGCCGACTTCTCGCCATCTGGCTTGATGCTGCAACTCTCTTCGGCTTTGGCGCCTTTACTATAATATCCGGAGTCGGCGCTTTCGGAGTTGGCACTGCCTGTTTTGCCAAAGCTTCT
>Ga0075425_100008814_pt1 | contig 10723 bp, 9 predicted proteins | sample SoiMethybrSBSTD4_FD_75300 | JGI IMG/M metagenome (GOLD analysis project Ga0075425, IMG submission 75300) | Bulk soil microbial communities from a Populus tree surrounding site in Tennessee, USA - Soil MetaG P. TD hybrid SBSTD4 | ecosystem: Environmental > Terrestrial > Soil > Tree plantation...
CGCCGCTGGTGGGACGACGCCTGGGCGGAGTGGAGCCCGCCCGTGGCGTAGCGGCGAGATCGTCACCGTCCGCTTTCGCTCGCTCGACGGCCGCTTCCACGCCGGGCGGCCCGTGCGCGTCGTCGAGGACACCCCGGCGCGGGTCGTCACCTATCTGGCCGAAGGCACGATCGTCTCGGAGCCGATGCTGACCGACGGCCGCGGCCTGCGCGAGGCGCCGCTCGAAGAGCGCTGGCTGCACCCGCGAACGTCCACGCGCAGGCCGTGGGTCGGGACGGAGCTGATCCAGATCTTCCCGACCGGTCGCGCGCATTCGCTGTGGGTCGTCCGCCGCCCTGATCGCTCGCTCACGGGCTGGTACGTCAATCTCCAGGATCCGCACGTCCTCGGCGAGCGCACGATCTCGACGCGTGACCACGTCCTCGACGTCTGGGTGCCGGCGGAGACGGGCGAGCCGGAGTGGAAGGACGAAGACGAGCTCGCAGCCGCGATCGTCCAGGGGCGCCTGACGACCGAGCAGGCGTCGGAGATCCGTGCCGAGGGCGAGCGTGTGTGGCGCGAGCGTCCGTGGCCGACGGGCTGGGAGACATGGGCGCCGCCCGCGGACTGGGTGACGCCGGAGCTGCCGGAGGGTTGGGACCGGGATGCCTGAGCTCGTCACCGAGCGGCTGCGGCTCGTGCCGCTTAGCACCGAGCACGTGGCGGCGTACGCGACGTTCATGCCCGAGGAGGACGCGAGGCGGGAGATCGTCGACGCGGAGGCGCACTGGGCCCAGCACGCCTTCGGCCCGTGGGCGGTGCTCGAGGACGGTCAGTTCGTCGGGTTCGCGGAGGTGCACTTCGCCGGCGAGGGCATCGGCGGCATCGAGCCGCGCGAAGTCGAGGTCGGGTGGGTGATCGCGGAGGACCGCCGCGGCCGCGGGCTGGCGACCGAGGCGATGCGCGCCGCGATCGCCGATGCCTGGACGCGGGCGGCGACCGACCACGTCGTCGCCTACATCAGGCCGGAGAACGAGATCTCGAAGCGGGTCGCGGAGAAGCTCGGCTTCCGGCTGCGAGGCCCCGGACGTGCGCGCTCCGGCGACCCCGTCGGGGTCTACGTGATCGACGTGCCCCAGCCCGGCGGTTGATGCTGCCGCGTAGGAACCCGACGCTTGCAGGCTTCTTCTCGCTCGGCCTCTTCTGGGGCGCGTGGGCCGCCGTGCTGCCGAGCGTGCAGGAGGCGACCGGCGTGTCGAAAGGCGGGCTCGGGTTGGCGCTGTTGTTCGTCAGCGTCGGCTCGATCCCTTCGATGTTCCTGCTCGCGGCGCCGGCCGTCGACCGCTTCGGTGCACGCGCCGTCGCGCTCGGCTGCTTCGCATTCGCCATCGCGACGACGCTGCCGGGGCTCGCACGAACGCTGCCGGGACTGATCGTGTCGCTCACGCTCGCAGGCATCGGCTCGGGCCTCGTCGACGTCGCGATCAACGCCAACGTCGGGCGCATCGAGAGCGCGACCGGCAAGCGGCTGATGCCGCTCGCGCACGGCATGTACTCGGTCGGCATCCTCGTCGGCGCCGTCGGCGCCGGGCTCGCCCGCGGAGCCGGCGTGGGCCACGAGGCGATTCTCCTCGCGGTCGCGATCTGCATCGCGGTCACCGGCCTCGCCGTCGTCCACGACAAGGCGCCCGTCCACACGGAGCCGACGAAGGGGATCCGGCTCGCGCGAGGGCTGCTTGTCATCGGCTTCGTCGGGGCAGCCGCCTTCGTCGTCGAGGGCGGCATGGAAAGCTGGAGCGCGCTCTTCCTCGAGCGCCAGCTCGACGCGGAGCCGGCCGTCAGCGGTCTCGGGCCGGGCATCTTCGGCGCAGCGATGGCGCTCGGACGCTTCTCCGGCCAGGCCGCGGGCCGCCTCTCCGACCGCGTGCTCCTCGGCGGGGGCTCGCTGCTCGCCGCGGGTGGCTGCACGCTCGTCGCGCTCTCGCCGACCGCGCCCGTCGGCCTCGCCGGCTTCGCTCTCGGCGGCGCGGGGATCTCGCTGAACGCGCCGATCGTGTTCGGCGTGGCCGGCAGGCGCCCGGACGCGGGCACCGCCATCGCGACCGTGACGACGATCGGCTACCTCGGCCTGCTCGTCGGCCCGCCGCTTGTCGGCGTCATCGCACAGCTGACCGGGCTGCGCGTGTCGTTCGTCGTGCTGGCCGGGATCGCGGCCGCCGTTGCGGCGGCCGCGACCCGGCTGCGACTCGAGTGATGCCGGCTAGCGCTGACCCAGGCGGCCCGGCCCGACCCTGGCCTTGCCGTTGGGGAGCCCGACGCTGTCCGTGAAGATGTCCTCGTCGTGCAGGACGCCGTTCGCAGGCGTGAACGGGTCGGCGTTCCGCGTGTCCGACCAGAACGGGTGCGCCTGCTCGCCGCGGTTGATCGTCAGCCCGCTGTAGTCGCCGTTGAACCCGGCCTGGGCGCCGTCCGGCGGCGCGAACACCGGCGACAGAACGCGGAAGTCGTACGGCGTCTTGTCTGCCGTGCCGCCGGCAAGAGCGTAGTCGGAGTTCCCCTGGGCGACGCCGACGCAGAAGTCGGCTCCCGCCGGAACCGTGTTGTTCGGCCCGCACGGCGCGAAGACGCTTCCTCCGAAGGGGCCGCTGCCCGGCGTGCTCTCGTTCGGGACGCGATCGCTGCGGTAGTAGCTGACGCCGATGCGATCGTCCTTCGACGGGCTCTGATCGGTCGCAGCGAAGTAGTGGTCGAGTCCCGTGTCCGGGTTCACGGTGCCGACCTCGTGCCAGGTGAGGCCGCCGTCGGTCGACTGCGACATCTGGATGTCGAACTCGCCGTTCCGGTAGTCCTGCCAGACAACGGAGAGGTGGTTGTTCTGCGTGTTGTCCTTCGTGATACGCGGGAAGTCGTTCGTCCGGATGAACGGTCCCGGGATGCACTCCTCCGGCCCGCGGCCGAAGTCACACTGCGGCTCGCCGGTCTCGACGTCGTCGCCCACCTTGACCGGGGAAGCGCAGTTGAAGTGCGCGGTTCCCGCCGTCGAGCTTCCCGACGGGCTGCAGTGCACGCCGAGCTGCTGGTTCACGGTCGAGGGTGTGTTGCCGTTGTTGAAAACAACCTCCAGATCGCCGTTCGGCAGCGCGACCGAATACGAGCCCTGGTCGAAGTTGCAGTCGTTCGCGGTCGCGGGGTTCTGCGTGAAGAAGTCGCCGAACTGGCAGAGACCGGCCGCCGCGCCGCTGATCTCCTCCGGCGTCGACCAGGTGATGCCGTGATCGGTCGACATCGAGCCGAAGATCGGCGACTCGCAGAACGCCGGCTGATCCGGTGTGCCGCCACGACACGTCGGGTCGAACTTGAAGACCGTCCACGTCACGTAGACGTTGTCGGCGTTCGGGCTCGACGCATAGCGGTCGGCCGAGATCATGTTCTTGTCGTGGAAGACGTTGAAGTTGTTGTCCTCGACGACCATGAATCGCTTGTTCGGCGCGCTCGGAACGTTGAAGTAGAAGGACCCGTCCGCGCCCTGTGGCGACTGCGTGACGTAGAGCCCGCTCGCGTTCGACGCCACGTCGAAGATGACGCAGCTGAAGAACGCACGTCCGTGGGAATCCACCGCCGACGCCGGGTCGCTGCCCGCGTCGTAGGTGTGTTGCGTGCCGTTGCCGCCGAGGATCGTGTTGTTGTTCGGGTTGTTCGCTGTCGGGCCCATCAGGTTGGGTTGGTTCAGGCGCTGACGGAACGGCGGCAGCAGGTCGCCCCAATGCTTGCCGTTGTCGAGCGACCAGTCGATCCCGCACTGGTTGAAGCCGACGCGGCTGTCGTTCTGCCCGCCGACGATGTTGTCCGGGTTGACGGGGTTGTAGGTGACGTCCTCCTCTGCCTGCCGCCGGAACGAGCAATCCTGGTTGACGCGCACGTTGCCGCCGCCGTCGTTGTGCCCTTGCTCGTTGTTGTCGCCGCGGTCGCGCCGCGAGCAGCCGAGTGTGCCTTCTCCCTGACCGATGTCCGGGAAGCCCGCGTCGGCGACGTCTGCCGTCGCGTCGGCGCCTTCGAGCCGCTCGTCCTGCGATCCGACGAGCGCGTCCTCGGCCGTCTCGACGGTCGCGGCCGAGAGGAACGGCGCCTGCTTCGTCACCGTCTTCCCCTTCGTCGTGACCGTCATGGTCGCGGGTCGCAGCAAGCCCTGGGCGGCTTGCGTCACGAGATCACCCTTGTGCCTCCCACTCGCTCCAGCCGACGCCGTGATCGAGACGAGCACGACTGCCAGCGCAGCAGCTGCGAGCAGGAGCCCGGAGTGTTTCCTCAACATTCCGTCCCCTTTCTGATGTGTGGCCACGAGGGCCGGGCGCAGAACGAGGATCGGTATACCTGCTGCTCGTCACAATCGCAACACGCACCTGGCACACTTCCGGCATGCGGATCGCAGTAGCACTCATCCTCGCGATCGCAACGGCAGCAACGGCCGCGACGGCCGGCCGCACGGCGCACACGACACCGACCGCCCCGACGCTGAAGCTCATGGCGACCACTCCGATCGCCGTGCGCGGGCTCGCGTTCCGGTCCCGTGAGCGCGTGACCCTCGTGCTCCGCCTGTCGACGGGGTCGACGTGGACGCAGAACACGACCGCCTCCCGAGCCGGCGTCTTCAACGCCGTCTTCTCTGCGGCGAGCGCCGGCCACTGCACGGGCATCACCGTGCGTGCCACCGGCCGCGCGGGGAGCAGGGCCGTGTTCCACAAGATCCCGCTGCCGGCCTGCATGCCCGACTAGCGATCGCGCCAGAGGCAAGGCCCGCGGCCGCCGCTCGACGCGGCGGCCGCGGGCGATCCACTAGGGGGCGACGTCGAACGCCGGCTCGAGCTCGCCGGCCTCTGCCTTCGCACGCCGCTTGATCGCGAACGCTGCGCTCGCGCCGAGCGCGACGACGGCGGCACCCGCGAACACGGCCGGGTTCATCCCGTCGACGTACGCAGTGCCGGAGGTGTACCCACCGTAGTGCGCGAACACGGACGCCAGCACCGCGACGCCGAGCACGCCGCCGAGCTCGCGCACGGCGTTGTTGGCGCCTGAGGCCTGGCCCTCCTCCTCGCCGCGCACCGACGAGAGGACGACGTTCGCGATCGGCGCGAAGAACATGCCCATCCCGATCCCGGAGATCGCGAACGGCAGCACGAGCTCCGCGTACGGCGTCGTCGGCGTCGAGACGGCCGCGATCCACGCCAGCCCGGCGGCCTGGAGCGCGAGCCCCGTGCCGATGATCCGGTGCGCCGGGATGCGGTCGGAGAGCGCGCCCGCGATCGGCGCGACGATCATCGGCATCGCGGTCCACGGGAGGATGCGCAGGCCGGAGCCGAGCGGCGAGTAGCCCTGCACGGTCTGGAAGAACTGCGCGAGCAGGAAGATCGACCCGAACATCCCGAAGCTCATCAGGAGAGACGCGACGTTCGCGAGCGTGAACGTGCGGTTGCGGAAGAACCGCATCGGGAGCATCGGATGCTCGGCGCGGAGCTCCCAGACGACGAACGCGGCGACGAGGATCGCGCCCGCGACGAGCGACGCGACGATCTCCGGTGAGGACCAGCCGAGCGAGTTGCCGCGCACGAGGCCCCACACGATCCCGAACAGGCCGGCGCTCACGAGGCCGAGCCCGGGCAGGTCGACGCGGCCGAACGGGCCCTTCGACTCGTCGAGACGGGACAGCGCGAGCGGAATGAGGACGAGGCCGAGCGGCACGTTGAGCCAGAAGACCCAGTTCCACGACAGGCCGGAAACGACCGCGCCGCCGACCAGAGGGCCGAACGCGACGGCGAGGCCGCTGATGCCGCCCCACGCGCCGAGGAAGACGCCGCGCCGCTCCTCCGGCACGCCGGCCGAGAGGATCGTCAGCGTGAGCGGCAGCACGATCGCGCCGCCGAGGCCCTGCACCGCGCGCGCCGCGTCGAGCGCGCCGATCGTCGGCGCAAGCGCGGCCGCCGCGGAGGCCAGCGTGAAGATGCCGAGTCCGATTGCGAAGACGCGCCGCCGGCCGAAGCGGTCGCCGAGCGCGGCGCCCGTCAGGAGCAGCACTGCGAACGTCAAGGTGTACGCGTTCACGGTCCACTCGAGCCCGCTCAGTCCCGCGTGCAGGTCCTGCCGGATCACCGGCAGCGCCGTTGTCACGACGAGGTTGTCGAGCGTGACCATGAAGAGGGCCGTCGAGGTGATCGCGAATGTCCACCAGGTCTTCGAAGCGCTTACTTTGTGAGTCATCACTTACCCCCAGATGAAAAAAAAGAGGACTACTCCTGCTTGCAGCCGTCGAGCAGGCGCTGCGCCCACGGCTCGGTCGGATCGGACTGGTGCATGGACGACAGGACGTTCATCAGCATGCCCTTGGCGAAGAAGGCGGCGATCGTGGCCGGGTCGGCCCCGGAGACGCGCTCGACGTAGGTGACGAGGTCGCCGTAGCCGGCGCGAACCGTCTCGCAGATGTCGGCGTCGTCGCAGGCGGCGTACGCCTGCATCTGCGAGCGCAGGTAGGCCGGATCGGCCGCGAGCAGCTCTCCGTAGGCGGCGCCGATGGCATGCAGGGCCTCTTCGCCCCGCTTGCCCTCGGCGGCCTGCTGGAACCGCTCGAGCGTCTGCCGGAAGCACCGCGCGATAACCGCCCTGAAGAGCTCCTTCTTCGTGCCGAAGAGCCGGAAGACGTACGGCTGGGAGATGCCGGCGCGCCGGGCGACCTCCTCGGTCGAGGAGCCGTGCAAGCCCTGCTCGGCGAAGACCGCGAGCGCCGCGTCGAGGATCTCGTCGCGCCGCTCCTCCTTCGTCTTCCGTTCCGTCGTGACCATGCGGTGCATGTTAGTGATGACTCACTATCTTGTCAAGGGCCTCGGCGACGCGATCGAGATCGGCCTCCGAGAGCCGCGTGTGGAACGGGAGCGCGAGCGCGCGCTCGAAGACGCCGGCGGCGCCGGGGAACGGGCCCTGGTCGCGGTAGGCACCGAGCAGGTGGAGCGCGTAGGTGCCGATCTGGGCCTCGATCCCCGCTGCGCGCAGCTCCGTGAGCACGCGGTCCCGGTCGTCGACCTGCACGACGTAGGCCTGCCAGCCGTGGACGTCCCCGTCGTCCGCCCTCGGCAGCTCCAGCGGCAGGCCGGCGAGCCGTTCCGCGTACGCGGCGGCGATCCGCGTGCGCTCGGCGAGCAGCTCGTCGAGCCGCCGTGCCTGCGGGATGCCGACGGCACAGAGGATGTCGGAGAGGCGGTAGTTGAGGCCGGGGCCCGGCATGTCCGGCGGCACGAGCGAGTGCCAGCCGTGGTTTCTCGCTTGCCGAACGGCGTCGGCAATCCCGTCGTCGCTCGTCGTCACGGCGCCGCCCTCGCCGGTGGTGACGATCTTCCTGGGGTGGAAGCTCAGGCACCCTGCGACCCCGAGGCCGCCGCAGGCCCGGCCGCGGTAGCGCGCGCCGAGCGCGCCGGCCGCGTCCTCGAGGAGCGGCAGGTCGGGCAACTCGTGCAGCCGCAGCGGCCGCCCGAAGAGGTGGACGCCGAGCAGCAGCTTCGTGCGCGGGCCGACTCGGACCTGCGAGGGGTCGAGATTCATCGTCTCCGGGTCGACGTCGACGAGCACCGGCTCGAGCCCGGCCAGCGCCACGACGTTCGCGGTCGCCGGGAACGTGTATGCAGGAACGAGCACCTCGTCGCCCGGCCGAAGCCCGAGCGCGAGCACCGCGAGGTGGAGCGCCGCCGTCCCCGACGTGACTGCGAGCGCGTGCTCGACTTCGCACGCCCGCGCGATCTCCGCCTCGAACTCGGCGACCTTCGGCCCCATCGTGAGCATGCCGCTCTCGAGCACCTCGGCGACCTCGGCGAGCTCGGGCTCGCCCACGTCGGGCCAGCCTAGGCGGATGCGAGTGCTCTCGTCCTGTACCACGCGATCGTCTTCTCGAGGCCTTCGTCGAGCTCGACCTGGGGCTCCCAGCCGAGGACGGTCCGCGCCTTCTCGACGTTCGGGATGCGCAGCTCGACGTCCGCGTAGTGCAGCGGTTGGAACACGATCTCGCCCGGCGCGTCGCTGAGACGCTTGATGCGCTGCGCGAGGTCGTAGATCGTGACCGCCGAGCGCGGGTTGCCGATGTTGAACGCCTGCCCGACGGCGTCGGGATGCTCGAGCCCGAGCAGCACGCCGTCGACCATGTCCGTCACGTACGTCCAGGCGCGGATCTGCGACCCGTCGCCGTGAATCGTGAGGTCGCTGCCGGCGAGCGCTGCCTCGATGAACGCGCGGATCGCGCCACCGCCGATCTGGCGCGGCCCGTAGACGTTGAACGGGTGCACCGTGACCGCCGGCAGGCCGAGCTCGTCGTGGTAGGCGTGCGCCATGTGCTCGCCCGCGAGCTTCGAGACCGCGTACGTCCAGCGCGCCTCGCCGACGGAGCCGATCGTCGAGACCTGCCCTTCCTCCACGCGAAACGCATGCGTGCCGAAGACCTCGCTCGTGGAGAAGTCGACGAAGCGCTCGATCGTGTCCAGCGTCGCGACGGCCGCCTCGAGCGCGTTGTACGTGCCGATCACGTTCACGCGCATCGTCCGCACCGGGCTCGCGAGCACCGTGTCGACGCCCGCGATCGCCGCGCAGTGCACGAAGTGCGTCGCGCCTTCGGCGGCGGCCCGGAAGGCGTCCGCGTCGAGAACGTCACCCTGGATCAGCATGTAGTTCGGGTGCTCCGCGAGCTCCGTCCCCTCGAGCGCGTCGCGGTGGAGGTTGTCGAACGCGACGATCTCGTTGCGGTCGACGAGCGCGCGGGCGAGCGTCGTGCCGATGAAGCCGGCGCCGCCGCTGATGAACACGCGCTTCCCCGCGAGAGCCACGCGCCGAGTCTAGCCGGGACTTTTATCGCGTCCGCGGCCGAGGAATCGTCGCCGCGGGACGTATGCCGCCCGATCAACCATTTCCTCAAGGAGGCCGGGGTGGATGAGGGATTGCACTCGCTCGCCGGCACCACCGTCCCGCACGTAGAGGATCGTGTTCTGCGCGTACCACCAGTCGACGCGGGCGTCTTCCCAGACGAGCGGTCGCAACCAATCCTCGGCACGAAAGCCCTGCCGCGCGAAGAGCGCTGCCCACCACGAAGGCCATTGCCTGTTCCGCGCTGGTCCGCCGGGCTGGTGCGGGACAGCCGCGCCAAACAACACGGTCGGTGCGAGCGTAGCGATCGACTCGACGAGCGCCGTCGCTCGGTCTTCCGAAATGTAGTGCGCTGCCTCGAGGGAGATCGCGAGATCGAACTCGCGGTCGAGCCGAAGCGGCTCGCTCAGATCATGTGCGACGAAATCTTGCGGACGGATGCGCAGTGATTCCGGCCGGACGTAGCTGCCGTCTACACCGATGACGTCGGCGACCCCATGGTCGCGAAAGACCTTCAACCACGCACCTGAGCCACAGCCCACGTCGACGACGCTCGTGGGATGTAGCCGGTCGATCACGAACGGCACAACGGCGCCCGCTGACCGTTCTGCCGCATCCGCCTGCCACCTGAAGTACGCGGCATCGAAGTACTCAGCGGATTCGCGCAGCGCGGCCGGGGGGAGCATTCTAATTGCGTAAAGGATCGATTAGCATCGACAGCGACGGTACAGCGATTGCGGCAAACGATGCAGGGCATCGTCGACGTTAATGGAATCGAGCGGGCGGCTGCGCCCGCGCGTGAATCATTGTCGCTTTCGGTCTGTGCCGCGACGCGCGGAGATTCGACGATTTTGCCCGCCGTTCTGGAACTGCTGCGCCCGATAGCGACGGAGATCATCGTTGCGCTCGACGACCGCGCCGAGGCCGCTGCGTCACGGCTGGCGTCCGCCGCCGACTCCGTTCTCCTGTTTCCACACCGCGAGCCCGGCGATCGGATCATCCCGTGGCTTCACGCGCAGTGCGACGGCCGCTGGATCCTCAATCTCGACGACGACGAGGTGCCGAGCCTGCGCCTCCTTGAAGAACTGCCTGAGCTGGTCGGCGCTGACGTGACGCATTGGTGGTTGCCGCGCCGCTGGCTCGTTGGGGACTTCGAGACTTTCCTCGACGAGGCACCCTGGGTCCCCGACTATCAGCTCCGGCTCTACCTCAACGACCAGAGCACATTGCGATTCTCCGACGAGTTCCACCGCCCTGTCGTCGTGTCAGGCCCAGCCGGTTTTGCCCGAAGCCCACTCTGGCACCTCGACTGCGTCCTGAACTCCTTCCAACAGCGCCGGCAGAAGGCGTTGTCCTACGAGCACGAGCGCCGCGGCATGCGCGTCGCAGGCCTCGCGCATAACAGTGGCTTCTACATGCCGGAGCTCCGGCCGTTCGCCCGGCGCGCCACGGTGCCAGAGGGAGACGTACGACTGATCAGCGGAGTCGTCGACCAGCCTCCAGCGGGGTCCCGGCGGCCGGGGGCCATACGCGCCACAAGCCGTGAGGATGTTGACACGCTCTGGCCGGGCACTCCGTTCGATCCGAGCATGTGGACGGCCACGCTCACGCGGATCGAGGCGCTGGAGCGGCTCGCCGCGGGGGCGCGACATACCGTCACGATGGCGATCGAGAACCGCGGTCGGGTCGACTGGAAGCGCGGCCCAGAGGCTGCGCCGCTTGTCCAGGTCGGGACGCGCTGGCTCACCGAAGACGGGACGATCGAGCAGGGTCTCCACACACCGCTACCGGCCGACGTTCCGGCCGGTCGAGCAGTGGACATTCCGGTGCATGTGAAGGCGCCCGACAGGCCCGG
>Ga0075425_100008815_pt1 | contig 10723 bp, 4 predicted proteins | sample SoiMethybrSBSTD4_FD_75300 | JGI IMG/M metagenome (GOLD analysis project Ga0075425, IMG submission 75300) | Bulk soil microbial communities from a Populus tree surrounding site in Tennessee, USA - Soil MetaG P. TD hybrid SBSTD4 | ecosystem: Environmental > Terrestrial > Soil > Tree plantation...
TTCCTCGCCGCATCGGCGAGCTTTTCCCACGGAGTATCGAGGGAGAATCTCAGCGTCTGAGAGAGGCTGTGCATCACTCGACCATCCCAGGTGTCCGGGTTGTACTTGAATGCCTCACGCACGAAACAGCCTCCGCGGATACTTCTTCGCGGATCGGGTACGAGCAATTCCGGATGCGTCAGCTTGTGAATTCCAAGACCGCCACAAGTCCGACAGGCGCTCTCTGGGTTGTTGAACATGAAAAAGTCGGGCTGGATATCGCCGTAAACAAAATGATGGGTCGCGCTAGTCGCACTTTGATAGAAACGTTGATTCTCGGTCTTGCTCGGTCCTTTGATGATCTGAACCTGCATCAATCCGTCGCCGATCAGTAGTGTTGCGGCGATGCCCGCTTTTATCGCCTTCTCGTGTTTGCGGCTAACGACGAATCTGTCGACCACCGCCTCCATATGCCGGACCTTCGATTCGTCGAGGTTGACTTCCGCCGAAATATCGATCGGCTTCCCGTCGACTATCAGTCGACGACAACCTTTTTTCCTGACTTCAGTGAAGACGAAATCCAACTCTTCGCCATAAACCTTGAACACCGGTGCTCTCAACTCGACTTCAGTGCCTTCCGGCAGCGAAAGGATGGACTCGAGGATCTGGGCCGCTGATCTGCTGGGAGTTCTTTCACCGGTACGCGGGCAGTGAGCTTCGGCGATCGTTGCAAAAAGCAGATTGAGATAGCTGGCGATGTCGGTCATCGTCCCGACAGTTGATCGTGGATTGTTGGCGATCGTTTTCTGTTCGATCGATATCACAGGAGACAACCCAAAAACGAAGTCAACATCCGGCTTGGCAATCTGCGCTACAAATCTCTTGGCGTAGCTCGACAACGATTCCATGTATCTGCGCTGACCTTCCGCGTAGATCGTGTCGAATGCCAGACTCGACTTGCCGGAGCCCGAGAGGCCGGTCACGACTATCAACTTGTCGCGGGGGATCTCGACCGAAATGTTTTTTAGATTGTGAACTCGAGCGCCCTGGACTGAAATGGTGGTGCGGGCAGTTGCTGTTTGAGAGGACTTCGCGCTCGTCTTAGCGGCCATCCAGCTATTTCTCCCTGTAGAAAAACGCGAGCTCTTGTACCTCGGCGTTGCTCTTTTTGGTCAACCGAACCGGCAGTGAGACTTTGCCGATCAAGCCCTGATCGGCCAGATACTCCAGAGCACCTGTCACTCCGCTCACACCAAAATTGCGTTCGAAGTGGTTCTCGATCTCGGTGCACGAACGAGCTTCGCCAACCTCTCTCAAATGCTCGATGACTGGCCCGAAGAGTTCTTCGGCACGCTCGGCGACGTACTTATCGATCGCGTCGATCGCCGCTTTGATGCTCTTTGCGCTCTTTTTGGAATTCAGAAGATCGGTGTAAATCAACTTGAAAAAGGCGGGATTCAGCTTCAGGGCCTGCGGTATCACTTCTCGATCCGCAAGCAGGCGCCGGCCAACGATTTCAGCCTTCGCCAGCGGAGACGCGGCGTACAGAATCCAAAGCGCCGTGTAGTCCAGATCACCGCGGGTGATAAACCATTTGTGAGCTTTGTAGATCGCCGCGAGAGCGCCCGTCCCGGCGAGCAGGAGTTGAAGCTGCGTATCGCGCTCTCCGATCTGCGCGAGCCGTTCGCAGAGCTGGACTATCGATTCGTCGTGAGTGTAGAGGAGCCGCCCTTTCGCAAGCAGCGAGTGCATAAACGAATTGCGAATCGCTCCCTCAACAACCTTGCGAAAGCTTGTTCGTGGCATCAGAAAGGCGTGAATATTGACGCCGTTTGAATAGAGCGCGAGGCTGCTAGATTCAATTTTCTTGTCGTCAATCGTAACCAGTACTAGATCGATGTCGGATTTGGACCAGACGGTGTCGTGCGAAAGACTGCCACAAAGGATAGCGGCAAGGATCGAGCGATCCAGCTTCACCTGCTCGATGAGCTCATCGAGAGCCCTCGTGAAGGCCTGTTGAACCGATGCGTTGCTCATAGTTAGTGCCGAGTGCCGAGTGCTGAGTGTGGAGCGCTGCTGCTGAGTGGACCCCTAAAAAAGAAGTGCCGAGTCGGGCATGCTAAGAATCTGAGTGCCTCCTAATCCTGGTACCTACCTCGCTTCTTCACGCAGCACTCACGACTCAAAACAAAAGACTCGGCACCTTCTGCTTCAAGGCTCAGTACCGAGCACTCAGGACTCAGCACTCACCTACGGCGCCGCAACCTTTCGGACTACAGTGATCTTTACCTCAGACGGATACTGCTTCGAGTGGTGAACCACATTGTGCGCAACCACTCCAGTCGACTCGTTGTAGTTCCGACCACCGGTATTCAAATTCCGATCGAACCGCGGGAAGTTGCTGCTCGATATTTCCACTCGAATCCTGTGGCCCGCCTCAAAGAAGTTGCTGGTAGTCATCGGCTGGAAGCTCAGCTTGTAGACCTTGTCCTTTTCCATCCACACCTCGGGTTTGTCATACCCGTTTCGATATCGCGCGCGTTGGATAGTCTCATCTAGATTGTAGGCGCGACCGTCAGGATAAACGTCGATCAGCTTCACCGTGAAGTCGGTGTCTTTGGCATCCGACGAAACGTAGATTGTCACCTCGATCGGTCCGCTCAACTCGACGCCTTGCTTGAGAGGCTCGGTGCTGTACACCAGAATGTCGGGCCTTGCCTCCATCTTGCGCTGATCGAAAGAACCGCCCTGTACGGCGTTCCCGGTGCAACAAACATTTCCGCCATACGAAGGAATCGGATTCATCGGATCGTAGTCGAATTTGTCGGGTGAATCAGTCGCCGGAGCGTTATCGGCAAGCACGCCGTCTCCATCGAGCGTGTTTGCTTTTCCGCCGCTCCCGAGGAAGAAGCTCATCGGCTGCGCGCCTTGAGGCGGCCAGGTGTCCGATGACTGCCACTTGTTGATGCCCATCGTGAAGTAGCGAACTCGAGGTATCTTCTGAAGGATTCCATTGTTCTCACCCTTCAGGAAATAGTCGAACCACGCGTAGGTCAATTCATCATAATTCAAGCGCGCGTCACCCATGCTGCGCTCGCCGACCACTGTGTTCTCAGTCGCACGTTTGTAAGAGCAGTGAAGCGTCGGCGCTATCACCGCGTACTGTTGATTTGCGATCTCTGGTCTCGCGGTCTTTCTGACGTAGTTGTAGGCCGCCAGGTTCGGACCAACCGATACGTCATACCACGACATAAACCAGAAACCCGGTACGTTGACCTTCATGTTGTCGTGCCAGAGTCCGCCTTTGTACCAGGCCGGATCGTTTGGCGCGCGTTCGATCATCGCACCACCGGTGTCGACCGGCATATGATCCGCAAAAATACCGTGAGGGCCGTCGACCGCTTTCATGATGTCCTTGACCGGTAGATGCTGAAGGGCCTTCGACCAATCAACAGGTGGTAGCTGCTGAGCCAGGTCAAACGCCTTCGACGCTCGGATCAAATCCTCCTGAGTCGCGTTTGGAGGGAAGGTTGGACGAACCTGGTTTTGTTCGCCGTAGAGCCACGCGATGAACAGCATCTGCACGGCCCCGCCGCGATACCAGTTGCCTTGTTCAAAATACGGGGCGACGCGTCCGACACCGGCGCCGAAGCCCTGAGGAATCATCGCTGCATAAGCCGGGTTGCCTTGGGCCGCGACGGCCAGCTGCCACTCAGCGGTTGAGGAACATCCGATCGTCCCGACTTTTCCGTTCGACCACGGCTGCTTGGAGATCCAGCTCAACTCATCAACTCCGTCAGTCAACGGAGGCCCGAGGATGTCGTAGTTGCCTTCGGAGAAGAAGTGACCGCGTTCGTTGATCTCAACAAAGGCATAGCCCCGCTTTACCGCTTCCAGTTCATTAGTCATGTCTCGCGGGGCGCCGCTACGGACATCCCAAAAGTTGAAGTTGTAAGGGGTTCGAACAAAGATGGTGGGATATTTCTTTGATGTGTCTTTTGGTCGATAGACATCGGTAGCCATGCGTTTGCCGTCGCGCATCGGCACCATCAGCTTTCGCTCGACGATGGCCAGAGATTGTAGTTCGTTTTCGATCGCGTTTCGCCTTGCGATGAGTTCGGGGCTTGCTGCTGCTCGTCCCTGAGCCTGCGCGCTGTCTTGCAGCGGATTGGGAACGGCCGCATAAAACGCTATCAACACGAGTATCAAAAGCCAGAGAGTCTTCCTGTGCATGTCTACGCTCCTTTTGAGTGTCAAATCGCCGGCGCGTTATTGGAGAGCCACCGTCCAAACGATCGTAGCCGGTTAATTGTGCGACTTGGAGTTTCAAAGTCTTTCTATATCACGATGAGCAGAGAGGCAAGTGATTCCGGCACGGCAGTGTCTTTCGCAAGATCCAGGGCGCGCGATTTTGTGTCTAACGCCGGGCATCGGAGCGATCGCCCTCCGCCAGCAGGGGCATGTTTGTAGACTCCGGCGTGCGCGGGACCGCCCTCCGCCAGGAGGCCATGTTTGTCGACTCGAGCACGGGAGCTATCACCTTCGGCCAGCGGCCATGTTCAGAGCACTAAATCCCGCAATGTTTCGGAGACGAAACACTAAACATGGAACTCTGACGGAGTTCGAATCCCGCCCGTCGTCTTCCTACAAAATGGAACTCCTGCCGGGGTTCATTTTATCTGTTCTGAGGGCCAGCGTGACTTTCGTCACCCAGTCGGAAGAACACTCGGATTCGATCGAGAAGTGCAGTTTGGGTCTTGGCCATCCGTTCGCGAATCGCTTCGTCGCTCAGTTCCTCGCGTATCGCGTCCAACTCCACTTTGCGGCTGGCCAGAACGTGAGAAATGTCTTCGGCTATTTCGGGACGCCGGCTGATTATCGACTGAAACGCTACTTTGTCCAGTCGGTAGAGAAGCATATCTGTAAGCGCGATCACACTCGCGCCTCTCGGAGAGCCGGTCATCATTCCCCGTTCTCCGAAGAAATCGCCTTCACCGATCGTCGACACCTTTTCCTGTTTAGCGTCGACAGTAACTCGCACCTCCGCCGTGCCTTCTATGATTATGTACAGCCAGTGAGCCTCGGCGCCTTGCCTGGTCAGGATCTCGCCACGAACAAACGGCGCCACTTTCAACTGAGCCGCAAGCTCGTGAAGTTCGTCGGGAGTCAACTTGCCGAACAGATCTACTCGCTGCAATGCGGCAACGCGTTGTTCGATCTTCTCATGCAGTTTGCGCGCGCGACGTTTTTCGGTTTCCTCGGTGACGAAAATCGATCTTGCCGGTATCGACAATCTTATGTCTGCGCGTCGCAACGCGGAATAGATTCGCCCACGCACTTCAGAGTCGGTGGGATCCGTTAGCGACATATCAGTAAGCCAGTACCGAACTGCATAAGTCACATAGCTGTCTTTAAAATCTAACGCAATGCAATGTGCGCCTGGCTCCTGTGCGATATTCGGAATAGGCTCCGCGGTCAGAGCTGCGTTGATGATCCGAATGACCTCGGTCGGCGCATATCGAAAATCCACGCTGAAGTAGACCCACTGGCGGTGCTGGCGAGGCTTGCCGGTCCGGTGACCCAAGAGTATTACCCGACCTCTCATCAACAAGCTGTTTGGAAACACCACCGTGTCCCAATCGCGAGTCTCAATAGATGTTTGTCTCCATCTGATTTCCTTGATTTTTCCCTCGACATTATCGATCCGCACCCAGTCGCCCACGCTGATCGTGTGCTCCATCTGAAGCGCCATGCCGCCCATGATATTGCCGAGCGTATCAGCCAACGAGAACCCGACCACCGCGGTGATGACCGCCGAAGTCGCGACAATGCCGGTCAGGTCGAAGCCGCTGCGCGACAGAAGAATGAATCCGATGACCAAATAAGCTGAAGCGAGCAGCAAATCCCGCAAGATGCGAGGGATTCTCACGTGGATCAATGTAAGTAGCACATCGAATGTAGCAACGCTTACTAGATTTATTATGGCGATGCTTTCACAAAGAAGGGCAACCCAACGAGTTGATCGATAAGCGAGAGTATCAGGCGTGAACCCACCAGTTGCCAGGACCGCCATCCCGATCACGCCTGCAATCGTGAACATGAAAAACAGGACTGACGCCTTGATTCGAGATCTTTCAGAGGGTATCCCCAGGTAAAGAGCAATTGCGATGATTATTAAGACGAGAGCAATCCCGTGGAAGGCACCCACCGCGTCAATCGCTGTTTTCAACGCTTCCCAGAAGGTCATTGATGCTGCTCGTGATTTCTAATTTTATGACTAGCGTTGGGTCCCAAAACCCAAACTTTCGCTATGATTGCAGATCTCAGACTGCGGACATCATTCGCCATTTGAGTCACGTTACTCAATTTGTTTATCGCGTTATTGATTTGGCCTGAGGTCGATCGATGTCAATTGGATTCCATCCCAAGACAGCGGGCAGATACTACGACATCTGAATTAGCGGATCAAGATGGGCCGCCTCGACGAAGCGGCCGCGGGGGTGACGAATCAATTGACGGCACTGAGAGATTCCTAGTTCACGTCGTCGTTTTTTTGACCGACGCGACGGTTCGGGACGATTGCACGAGTAGCACAATCCTGCCTGGATCCGGTGAGGGCTACGGAAGTTGCCGCAACCGAACCCCAACTACGGCATCAACGCGCGCCTTTTGGCAGATCCAGGCAGGACCTTGGGCCGAGGCCATTCTTCGGAATGCGTTCGTCTGAAAAGCGCGGAGGCGCGGAGGGGGGATGCATAGGTGGCGCAGAGTGAAGATCTCTGCGTTCCTTGGGACCCTCCGCGCCTCGCCGCGGGGCAAGTTCGATCGTGACATCCACTAGTTAACCCTCGGAGAAACAAATGCGACCTGTGGATCAGGGAGACCTATGAAACCAACCAGGACTTTTGCATCCCCTTCAAAACAGATCGTAGTCGCGTACTGTTGAAAGATTCTTGAACTAAACTTGAAGCTCCAGGATGAACTCATCCTCTCCACCCCAGCGGGGTGGTATATTTGTAGAAGCGGGCGTCGTGGCACCCGCACCCCAGCGGGGTGCAATACTCGCTCGGCCGAGAGAAATCAGCAGTGTTGAAGGAATTGGCCAATCGGAAAGTTCTATTGCACCCTGCTGGGTGCGGGTGCCACGACAGACGATCTCTACAAATATACCACTCCGCTGGGGTGGAGAGGATGAATCTCTTTACAACTGAAGTTGTAGGTATTACTTGATCAAGCCTTCGTACTTGGCGATTGTGGCGGGGAGAGGATCAACGCCCAACTCCTGACGCAGCATCTTACGCAAACCGTCGAACTGTTCGATCGCGGCGGCTCGGTTCCCGGATTTCACAAACGCCTCCATAACGTTGCAGTGAATTTCTTCCTGATACGCATCGCGGGTCAGAAACATCTGGCCATAGCGAATGACGCGCTCAAAATCGCGGCGCTCTGATTGGTATGAAATCAACTCCCTTAGCGCTTCAAGATACAGATCACGATAATAACTTTGCAGCTCTTCGATCCAGGTGTAGTAGAACTCCTCCAGGAAATCGCCGCGGTACAGCTTGATCGCTTGTTCAAGCAGTGTAGCCGATGAATCAGCAGACCCCATGCGGCGAGCTTCACGGGCCTCGCCGAGCAGCCGCTCGAATTCTTCGGTGTCAAGCTGATATCGAAATTGTGAGTTCAACGAATAAGCGCCTTCTCGATACAGCACAAAATCCTTTTTCACCATATGACCGCTATTCAGGGCCTTGCGAAGATGTGAAATCGTCGGATGGAAGTTGCGGGCAACAGTGCCTTCATCGGCGTCCGACCAGAACATGTCGACCAGAGTTTCTTTTGGCGCTCGATGGTTTCGTCGCGATGAGAGGAAGCAAAGAATATGCAGCGCCTTTGACAGCCGCCAGGCTTCGCGACCCATTCCGGACGGATCGCGAAACACCTCGACTGAGCCAAGCATATTTATCGCGAGGTCATAAGCCGCTCGCTCGACGGTTGCAGCTGGCCTCCTCAACGCCGTTGATTCATCCTGAGCTGCAAGCTTGCCTTCGTCAGCCGGTACGAGCCGATTCAAATAGTCGGGAGCGACACCAGCACGGATTGCCGCTCTAAAAAGAGCCGGCGAAGCTGCGGCTCGCCCGGTGATCAGGTACGAGTAGTCGTATCTTAGCGAGAGCTCGACGGCCCTGCGAAGTCTGTTAATAGCTTGTTCAGGTTGGCCGCTGTCCCACAACAATTGCGCAAGGTGGAGCGTGGCGCGCGCCTCATTGTAGTGAAGATCTTCATTGCTGCTGAGCGTCGCCGCCTCGCTGAGTGATTGTTCGGCTTCGGTAAGACGGCCCGCCGCCATGTCGATCCTTCCGCGAGTGATCAACGCAGTTGATCGATCAGAAGCCGAACCTTCTGCGCGCGCTTTGAAATATTCATCCGCTTCGCGTTCGGCTCGGCGAACGTCACCCATTGACAGATACAACGTTGCAGTCTCATCCAGTAGTTCGCGGTCGGTAATCAAGACGCCGGCATCTCGATAAGCTCGCGAAGCTTCATCGTAAAACTCGAGCGCTCGACTGTAATCTGCGCGTTCGCGATATAGATTCCCAAAAGCCTCGAGAGTCTCAGCCGCGGCGGACTTGAGATTGAACATCTGACATCTCGCGAGCGCCAATCCAAGCTGAGATTCGGCTTCATCCAGCTTGCCTTGGACGATCTTGAGCCGGGCGATGTTCAGGTAAGCGATGGCCTCCTGAGGGAAGGGAACGTGGTCGCTGCCGTTGCTTCGTGTCTCGATCATCTGACTCAGCCATCGCAGCGCTTCGTTGAAATCGCCCTCCAGCGAGTATGGGAGACCCAAGTTGTGCAGAACGATTCTGGCGAAGCGATCATCGCCTGCCTCACGGGCTTCGCTGAGCGCGGCTTCCCAGTTTTGAATGGCGCGGCTCGCGCCACCGGAGGAGCGAAACGAACACAGTCCGATGATGTTAAAGCATCTGGCGCGCAAAGCGTGAAGACCAGTTGCTCGCTCAATCGCTGAGGTCGCAAGCTTGACCGCGCGTTCGCAATCCCCGCTGTAACGGGAGATGTAAGATTGACCACGCAGCGCCTCAGCCTCGACGGCCGGATCCTCCGTTGACTGCGCCATCCGAGAAGCCTGCGAGTAGAGCCGCAGTGCTCGGGACTGATCGCCTTCGATGAGAGCGACGTCGGCGCGCGCGATCAGCGCGCGCGGCGATCCGTTCAGCGCCGACTCGGGCAACTTGTCGAAGGTTCTCTTGACCGTCTCGAGCCGCCCTGATTCGACTAGCTCCGCTCCGTGACTGGCAAGCAGCGCAGCAACCTGATCGCCGGCGTTTGCCTCCGCCAGATGATGAACCGCAAGATCCCAACGTTCGTCCCGAGCAAAATGCGCCGCGCATTCCCTGTGAAGTCGTCTTATTTCGTCAGACCCCAGCTCATTCGTCAGCCACCGCTTCAGAAAACTCCGAAACAACGGATGTAGTCGATATTCCTCATCCGAACCTGAGGCGTACGTTTGCGATATGAAAACGTTTCTTCGAGCGAGCGAACGCAACTCGTCGGCACAATCGGCGAGGCCCAACGCGGCCTCACAAATCGAAGGATCTATTCGATCGAGAAGCGAGAGCTTACCGAGCATCTGCTGCGTTGCCGGAGGCTCCGACTGCAGCACCTCTTCCGCAAAATAATCGAAGATGTCGAGTTCCGACTGTTGGAAGGCCGCGGCAAGCCAATCACCCCGGCCTCGAGCGTCGTCAATTCCGGAATCGCGCTGCGCAGAATGATCCAGCGATTGCTGAATCAACTGGAGGCCGGTCACCCACCCGTCAGTCTTTTCATAGAACTGATTCACCTGATCGGGCGCGAGCGGCTGGCGAAACGTTTCCGCGAAAAGTTTTTGAACTTCGGCAGCAGTGAATAGAAGATCTTTTCGATCGACGACCCCGATCGTTCCCTTGCTCCGTCTTCGAGTCACAGAGAGATTGGGCATCGTCCTGCTGGTGATCACCAGATGCAACACATCGGGGATGTACTGAACCACGCGGTCAACCGAAGCAGCGATTGGCTCACTCGAATCGACGTGATGATAGTCATCGAGCACCACGATTGTCTTCTGTTCGATCTCTTCGCTCACCTCATTTACGAACACGTCAACGAGTTGATCGGTTCGCGACGAGAGCTGCTCCGTTTCGGCGATGAACCTGAGCACCACCTGCCCAAAGTCGGGATGCAATGAGCGGATTCCGTGGACGAGATACCCAAAGAAGACTGCAAGATCCACATCGGTGGGGTCGATCTGATACCAAACGAAAGGCAGCCCCGAGGTCCGGACAAACTCAGTGACCAAGGTTGTTTTTCCGCACCCGGCGTCGGCGTAGACGATAGTCGAAGGCCGATCCAAAAAGCCTCGAATGCGGTCTACGAGCCTCGGCCGCGGGAGAACGCGCCTCCCAAGCCGCGGCGGCAACAGCTTCGTCTTCAGAAAGAATTGTGGAAGCATGAAATCAGACTAGGTGAGGGAGATGATCGGTTCTTATTCTGTTTTGACCGATCTTTATTCTTTGACTTCTATCTGACGCGTGAGCAAAAACCAGCATCCCACGAGTGCCACTCACGCTTACGACCACCGATACGGATCGACGAATCCACTAACTGAAGACGATGGTTCTCTAGCAGGCTGCTGAAAAAGCCAGATCCTGTAAATTAGATAACAAGTAACCGAGTGTTGGCT
>Ga0075425_100008816_pt1 | contig 10722 bp, 7 predicted proteins | sample SoiMethybrSBSTD4_FD_75300 | JGI IMG/M metagenome (GOLD analysis project Ga0075425, IMG submission 75300) | Bulk soil microbial communities from a Populus tree surrounding site in Tennessee, USA - Soil MetaG P. TD hybrid SBSTD4 | ecosystem: Environmental > Terrestrial > Soil > Tree plantation...
CCGATCACAGTCACCTCAGCGCCCTCGATCGAGACTTTCTTCAGTCCCTTCTTGGCGACCACAAATCCGCCGATCGGCATATTGCGATCCAACCCCAGAGTTCGCAGATCGGTTGCAAGATCGTTGCCTTGCCCAACGCTTTGCATGATCAACCGGGCATGGTCGTCATCCACGTTGGGAAGATTTTGCGGACTGATGAGTGACTGCAGCGACGCCGCCTCTGCTTCTGCTTCAGCGGAGAGGTGTTGTGGCTTGGGTCCGACAAGCTTGTCAAACGAATTGAACCAGAAGCGCGCGAACTTCACTGCTGCCGGTCTGCTCGGTGCGGGGGAAACCAACGTGCCGGCGAGCTTCTGCATGCCGAAAATATGATCCTCATCGATGTGACTGACCATTCCGAGTGCGACCGGCAGCGGCACCGCTGGGTTGATCGCCGTCAGCCGCGGCAAGAGCACGTCCTTCCACACCGTGAGGGGCTTGTCGTCGACAGTCTCTGTCTTGGGACCTCCGTCAATGATCCAGATCCGCTCCTTCTGATCGGGGCCAGGATAACGGAGCAGGAGGCAATCGCCATAGAGTGCATTCAATGCTTCCAGGATCACCATGGCACTCCCTCCTATCGCCCCGATTCCGTCGGTCGCCCATTTTGCCGCGTCCTCATTTGCAACCTTCGGAAGGATACCGGCGACTTATTGGTCGTGTGAGATTTGGTTCAGAAATCCGCATTGCGAACTCGGAAATGACGCGGACTTCTGAACCGCCGCTACTAGACGGATTGTAGCGCTCTCAGTACGTCGACGAGCCCCGTGCCCTGAAAACTTGCCTCGCGATTGAGGTCGGTTGCGGTTCTCATCAGGATTTCCTTGATCCGCAACGGCTTACCGATCAGTTCGGGATAGCGTGCCATGAGCAGCGCGGCGGCGCCCGAAACATGAGGCGCAGCCATCGACGTTCCATCCATTCGCTGGCTGCGTCCGCCGGGGATCGTGGACGTTATCTTTTCCCCGGGTGCAAGAATGTCCGGCTTGCGCCGTCCGTCGCCGGTCGGACCTCGCGCCGAAAAATAGCTGACGCCGTAGAGGTGGGGATCGCGGCGGTGCGTCGAACCGACGGTGATCACGTCGTCAGCATTGCCAGGGTCGGTGATGCTGATTGCGCGGTAGCCGGTGCCAAGACTCTGCTTTGCGGGACCGCCCTCGAAGCCGGAGTTGCCTGCGGCGACCACGACCACGGTGCCTGCGCCGACCAGATGGTTGCACGCCTCGCAGATCGGGGTCTGACCGCACGCAAAGCTGTCGACGTCGTGCGCGAGCGCAAGCGACAGGTTCACTCCGTGGACGACAGGATTCGCGCGATCCCTGTTCAGCCATCCCACGAATTCGATCGCGCACAGGATCGCGAATTCGTCGCCACGTCCGTTCGCGTCGAATACGCGGAGATCATAGAGCGAAAGTTGACGGCACATGCCAATCAGATCACGCCCTGAGCCTGGATCGTTGAGAAAATCGCCCGCGAGAATTCCGGCCACATGAGTCCCGTGAGGGGTGCCTGGAACGATGTACGCGTCAACGTCGCTCGCCTTGCCGGAAGCCTGTGGTTTCCCGCCCTTGCTCTTTTCAGGCAAACGGTTTTGTGCGATTTCGATCAGTGGACTTACGATTTCCCAATCCAGATCGCGCGCGCGCTCACCTCGAATTTTCAAATGGGTGAACGCTTCCTTGTTCTTGTCTTCGCCGAAGAGCCGTTTGATCTTTTCACTGTTTGGACCAGCGACTTGCCCTTCGTTTCCGGCCAGCGCAACGATGTCTCGAACGAGAGTGAAGTCGTAGGTTTTCAACACTCTTGAAAACTTAAGATAGTCGTCGTCGGTCAGCCCTTTGGGCTGCTTCAGCAGTTCCTTCACGCGCTCATCGGATCTCTTGAGAAAGGCAGGATGGGTAGCGTCAATTCCGCCATCGATGACGGCGAACTTGATTCCAGTCGTATCAATGTCGAATACATTTTCCGCGGCGTCGGCCTTTATGGTGGCTCGGGATTCAAAGATGGTCTGCGCGGCCGCTCGGTTCAGGCTGATGAGATAGACACCTTTGTGCTCCTCATTTTTCGGCTCGCCATTTGCGGGGCGAAGCAGCTCTTTGGCATGTTCATAGATCTGCTTGAGCAATCGCTTCTGCTCCGGCGAAAAGTTGCCGATGACCCCCGTTTCCGCATCGGGGAGCTCGGGCGGGGGGCCGAGCCGATAGGCCAGTGCTGCCAGATTCCTCAATTCCTGTTCCGACTTCACTGCCTGGAGAAGATCGACAAACCCGACCAGCGCAGCGTAGCGCGACAGTTCAATGTCTTGCCCCGACGGCTTTTCGTCCTCTTCGAAATCATCCTCGATGATTCGGAACGCTTCGTCGAAGCTCAATCTTGCGCGCTTCTCTTCCGCCGTTCCGTTCTTCCTGCGAAACAGGTTTCGCCACCAGTTTGACAACGGTACGACGTTGCGCACCAGTGTTTCGAAGCTTGCACAGACAACCACTCGGCTCTCGCTGAGCGCAAGCCTCGACGAACCAAGCAGCTCAGCGGGCGGGACGGGATATTTTCTCTTTGCCGTAGGAGAGCTCAATAAATCGCGAAGCTCCTTGGCAATCTGGCCGGGCCTCACTCCCGACCATGGAGTGAGCAAGAGGTCGACCAGATCGGCCGGAGCGTTGCCACCGTAAATCCGCGCATTGGCTATCGTTTCCGCCACCCGGATGTAACGAAGCCAAACGTCGGGCATCACAGGGCTGTCCTGGGTTCTGCGCGCGCGGCCGAAAGTTTGAAAGACGAAGCGCCGCAGCGTTGCCTCTTCCAATCTTCCCTCGCTATCGATTCCAACCGGCTTCTCAGGGGGTCTGGGATTTCGAGGCGAACTCGATCGTCGCGGCACGGGTTTCCTGCCCATCGGCTCCCCCACGTGTTGGCGCCCACGGCATCCAGACGAACGCGGGCGCAAGCTCGCTGCTCCCGTCAGAGTTGCACACTAGACCAACCACCGCAATAGTCCGGTCGCCCAATCGCTTCGGCGCTATCATAAGCATGCGTGCGCTACTCAGCGCGCAATTGCCTGATCTGGCTGATGGTCGATTGCACATCGGTCCAGACCGGCTTGTCGGGCGCAAATTGCCGGCGCAAGTAGGTTACGAGCTCAGCGAGCTGCTCATCATTCATGCTGCCTTTGAAAGCCGGCATATAGCCAAGTTCGGTGAACGCGGGTTCTGGAATGCCATGCAGGATGACCTGGATCAGATTGTCGGGACGGCTGCTGTGCAGATTGCTGTTCAACGAAAGAGACGGCCTGCTGCCAAACAAGGGAAGGCCACCCACTTCGTGGCAAACGGCACAGGCGCCCAGATAGATTCGCGCGCCGACCGAGGACGGGGTCGCCACCCGCGTGCCGCTTTCGAGCCGCGCGACCAATTCCTGCCGCGCCAGCTCATCGATTGGCTTGTTGAGCGACGCAAGATAAGTGGCCATGGCACGGATATCTTCATCCGGCATTGACGCGAGGTCTTTCACGATCGGCGCCATCGGGCCCGCAGCCACGCCGTGGAAGCGGGATGCGCCAGTACGCAAATACGCGTAGAGTTCATCCTCGTCCCAGGGGATCGGTGCTGTCGAAAGCGCGGTCAGCGGTGGCGCTTCCCAGCCCTCCAAGAAGCCGCCCGCGAGGTAAGCGTTCGATATCTCCGCGCCAAGCGCGTTGCGTGGCGAATGACAGGCGCTGCAATGACCAAGACTTTCGATCAGATAGGCGCCGCGATTCCACAGTTGCGATCTTTTAGCGTCGGCCTGGAAGACAGTTGTCCGATGGAACAGCGCGTTCCAAATGGCGAGCAGAGGTCGAAGATTGAACGGGAATCGAAGCTCATTGTTCGGGACATCTGCTCGCGCAGGTGTCTGCGCCATCAAATAGGCATAGAGCGCCTGAAGGTCGGCGTCGCTCGCTCGCGCGAAGTGGACGTAGGGAAACGCAGGGTAGAGATATTTTCCATTGCGATGAATTCCCTCCCGCATCGCGCGCTCGAAGGCGGGATAGGACCAGGTGCCGATCCCGGTGTCGACGTCGGGCGTGATATTGGTACTGTAAATGGTTCCGAACGGAGTTTCGAGTTCGCGCCCGCCGGCATTTACCGCCCCGTTCGCCGCTGTGTGGCAGAACACGCAATTTCCTAGCGCAGCGAGCTGGGCTCCCCGCGCAATGGTCGCGGCGGAATAGACAGATGCATCGGGCCGCGCGATTGGCGCAATTGCTCGCCACGGCATTATTGACGCGCCGATCCCAATCAGTGCCGCGCAAAGCGCCCCGATGCTCGCAATGATGCCGCTTCGTCCGGCAAGTGGACTGCGGATATTGGTCGCGGAGGACTCCGACGCTGGAGCGGGCAGGGCACCCGGTCCCGAAATTTCGTCGCCGCGCAGTCCCCTCAAAATGCGCTCCGGCGTGAATGGCGGTTCACGAAAGCGCACTCCGGTCGCGTCGAAAATTGCATTGGCAATGGCGGCGGCGCTTGGCACTGAGGCGGACTCGCCGACTCCAAGCGGGGGCAGGTCCTGCCGCGGCAGCATCAGCACATCGATCTTCGGCAGATCGGGAAAACTGATGATGGGGTAGGCGCCCCATTCGCGCGCGGTCACGCTCGTGCGGTCAAACGACACCTCTTCCATCAGCGCCCGACTTGTCGATTGGATGACATTACCCTCGATCTGATGGCGTACGCCGTCCGGATTGATCATCAGGCCGGAATCCTGCCCAGCGACGACGCGGGTCACGCTGACGTCGCCGGTCGCTGTGTTCACTGCCAGGTCCGCGATCCAGGCCGACCACGCAGCCCCATAGCCCGGAAATTTGCTGTGAACGTAGAGCGCGTATGCGAAGCCGCGGCCGCGGACGATGCCGCCTTCGGCAACTTTGTCTTGTCGAAGCGGGCGCGGCTCCCAGCCCGCGCGCTCGGCCACCGCTTTGACAAGATCTATCGCACGCTGGTCCTTCAGATAGCGCAGGCGGTATTCGATCGGATCGACACCAGCCTCGGTCGCAAGCTCGTCGATATAGGATTCGTGCGCAAACGTGTTGGGTAGCGCCGAAACTCCGCGCAGCCAGGCCGCCCGGACGATCGGCGGCATATCGTTGGCGACCACGCGCATGTGTTCGTAGTCATAGGGCGGGATCGCGGTGCGGTCGCCCATCTCGGAAACATCAGGCACCGGTTTCACCATGCCGGTCAACAGCAGCGCCAGGGTCGGTGCACCGTTCGATGGATACCGCGTGGAAAAATCATAACCGGCCACCGTACCGTCGGCGTTCAGTCCGCCATTGACATCCATCAGTTGCGCAGCGCCCTTTGGCTCCCATGCGTGCTCTTGCTCACGTGTCAATTGCACGCGCACGGGACGTCCGACCGCGCGCGATAGCAGCAGGGCGTCTGCGGTGACGTCGTCAGCGCAGTTGCGGCCGTAGCAGCCGGCGGCTTCCAGCCGGATAACCTCGATCTGGCTTTCCGGCCTGTTTGCGAGCAGCGCGAGATCGGAGCAAAGGACGTGCGGGTTTTGCGTGCCGGACCAAACCCGGATGTTACCTTCCCGATAGTCTGCGACCGCGCACGACGGTCCGATCGAGCCGTGCATCTGGTAAGGCCAGATGTACGTGCGCTGCATCGGCTTTGCGGCGGCCCCGATCGCCGCGTCGACGTTGCCCTTGTCGATCAGGGTGCGCGGCGTCGATGTATTGCTTCGCAGTGCCGTCTGGATGTCTTTCAGGTCTGCGATCTCCGGCGTCGGTTTCCACGTCAGCTCGAGTTGTGCGGCCGCCTTGATCGCATTCTCTTCGCGCTCGGCAACGACGCCTACGAAGTCGGCGATCCTGACGATTGCCACGAGCCCTGGAATGTCCCGCACGGAGGCCTCATCGACCGCGATCAGGCTGCTACCGACGAAGGGGCCCGCATCGACGCCCGCATAGGGCGGACGAACCACGCGGCCATGCAGCATGCCGGGCATGCGCACATCATGGACATAGACGAGTTCGCCCGTGGCCTTTGCGGGCAAATCGACGCGCGGTACCGATTTCCCGACGATCGAATAGGCGCTTGCCGGTTTCACCGGAACATCGTCCGCAAGCTCGAGGCGGATGATGTCGTCGCCAATCAGTTCGCCGTAGGTGACGCTACGATTATCTTTGCCGCGCACCAGACCATCTTCGATTGACAGCTGCTCGGTTGGAAGTTCGAGCCGCTCAGCAGCGCGGGTAAGCAGGAAACGGCGCGCCTGCGCAGCGGCTCTGCGCAACGGCACGGCCGTGATCTGGATGGTTTCGCTGGCAATGGTTGCACCCTGGTCGGGAGCAAGGGTGGTATCGCCGAGCACGACAATGACGCGCGCAAAGGACACGTCGAGCTCTTCGGCGACGATCTGACCGAGCGCGGTACGGATTCCGGTCCCAAGATCGACGTGACCGTTGAAGGCGTTCACTGAACCGTCAGCCGTGATCTTGATGAAAGTTTCAAAACTCCTTGCGTCGCTCGAAGAGATCGTGCGGACGACGGATAGCGATCCCCGCGGCTCTTGCGCCATCAATCGTGCGCCTCAACCGAGTGGGCGGCGGCCCGCATCACCGCGCGCAGGATTTCTATATGCGCGCCACAGCGGCACAGATTGTAGCGCAGCGCTTGCGCGATTTCTGCCTCGGTTGGATGTGGATTAGCCATCAGCAGGGCCTTCGTGGTCATGATCATTCCGTTGAGACAGTAGCCGCATTGCGCCGCCTGCTCCTTGATGAAAGCGGCCTGCACGGGATCGGGCCGATCGCGTGTGCCCAAGCCTTCAAGCGTGATGATCTCGCGTCCGACACAGCCTGCGATCGGAATGACGCAGGATCGCGCCGGGGCGCCGTCGATCAGCACCGTGCAGGTGCCGCATTCGCCGAGCCCGCAGCCATATTTTGGTCCGTTCAGCTCGAGGTCGTTGCGCAGCACAAGAAGCAGCGCGGTATCGGGAGCGGCAGCAACGACATGGGTCCTGCCGTTCACGGTCAAGCGGATCGAGCTAGGCGGCATCCTGGTCTAACGCTTGCGGTGCGATGCGAAGGGGCGCAGAGAGACTATCGTTTGAGAGCAAACGTGCAAGCGCCGCGTGACGCGCGGCAAGTTTGCCGGAGATTTGATATTCCTATCCCAAGCTGCGGGACCACCGCCGATGCCTGAACTTCGCAATCGGGGTCGCCTGCTCCGGGCGAAATGAACAGCAGAAGGGCAATCTGAACCGGCATGCGGCATGTTTTCGCGCCGGGGCGCGCTTGACAGGCTGAACTTGCGCGCGCAGGATCATTCGTACACGAATGATAGACCGGTCGTTGCCGATTAGCCGTTCCGGAGTCGATATCGACTTGCAAGGCTTGCCAATGGTGACTGATACGACGACTGGTGCAGCCGGCGACAAGATCCGCTGCGATGCTTGTCCGGTGATGTGCTACATCAAATCGGGCGCGGCGGGCGCTTGCGATCGCTATGCCAACCACGACGGCAAGTTGGTGCGCGTCGATCCGCACATCGTGCTGGAGCGCACCGTCTCTCACGGCGGCCGTGTCGTGCCGTTCCAGGCCACCGGCGACTGGGACGGGAAGATCGTCCGCCAGCCCGACATTGTCGTAACGGCGATAGGCGCCGGCACGACTTATCCGGACTACAAGCCGGCGCCTTTCATTGTTTCCTCCGAGATCGACGGAGTCGACATGGTCACCGTCGTGACCGAGGGCATCTTTAGCTATTGCGGCGTCAAGGTGAAGATCGACACAGACCGTTACCTCGGCGCGGAGACCGCGATCGTGCGCGCGCAGGGCGAAGCCGTCGGACACGTTACGACCAGCGAATATGGTTCGCAGATGTTGTCGCTCGGTGGCGTCCATCATCTGACCGGTGGTTCGAAGAAGGAGGGCCGCGTCACCTGCGACACGCTGATGGACCTCTCCAATTGCAAGCCGGTGGAACTCAAGGTCGATGGCGGCGCGACCGTTATAGTGGAGGCCGGCCGGCCGCCAATCGTAAATGGCGTGACCGAAGAGAGAATGCGGGTCGGCTGTGGCTCGGCGACAATTGGCATGTTCGCCAAGCAGTGGCACGGCAAGGTCGACGAGGTTGTCGTGGTCGATGACCATATCACGGGTGTTCTAAGTGAGCATCAAGCCGGCAAGCTGCTCGACATAGCCGATACCGGCATCAAGATGAAGGGACGCCGCTCGACACCGGGGCGCTACTTCCAGGTTGCAGAGCCCGGAACAGGGTGGGGTGGCACCAATATTTCCGATCCGCTCGCGATTCTTGGTCCGTTCGATGCGAGGGAGGCACGGCCGGGAATGACCATGCTGATGGTCAGCACAACCGGCGACCACGCCTCGTACTATGTGCTCGATCAGGCGCTACGGCCGATCGAGAAGGAGATGCCGCGCGATCTCAAATCATCGGTTGAGCGGATCCAGGAGAATTGTGAGCCAGCGCTTTGCACCGTGCTTTTCATGGCGGGTGCGGGGGGCTCGCTCCGCGCCGGCGTCACCGACAATCCTGTCCGGTTGACACGCTCGGTGAAGGACGCCTTGACGCGGGTCACCAGCGGTGGTGCACCAGTCTATGTCTGGCCAGGCGGCGGCATCACTTTCATGGTCGATGTCACGCAGATGCCGGCCGGCGCCTTCGGCTACGTTCCGACGCCGGCGCTGGTCGCGCCGATCGAGTTCACGTTGCGTCTTTCAGATTACGGTGCCTTGGGCGGCCACATGGACTATGTGCGCCCACTGACATCATTAAGAAACAGTGCCGAGATCCGCCCGATGCCTTACCTCCCAGGACGACGTGCATGAGACGGCTTCCGCAGATTAAGCTTCTTCCTGACGGCAGGCGGCTTCATTTGAACGACGGCCCGATCGATTTGATAGTAGAGGCGAATGGCAATGGCGCCGATGTTCGCGCAGCCTATGCCGCCGCAGCGAGGCGTTTCGACGGTTTGCTTGATGAGCTGTGCGCGGAGCTTGCCGAATTGCGCAAAGCCGCCCACCCGGTGCATTGTCATCTGAAAGGGGTCGTCGCACGTCGCATGCACGCGGCGGTAGCACCATTTGCCCGAAATTGGTTCATTACACCGATGGCGGCCGTTGCCGGCAGCGTCGCGGAGGAGATCCTGGGCGCCATGCTTGGCGTCGCCCAAATGCGCCGGGCCTATGTCAACAACGGCGGCGATATCGCACTCCATCTCGAAGGCGGCCAACAATTTTGCATAGGGCTGATTGACCGTCCGGACCAACTTGGCATCATGCACACGCTGATGGTCGACGCTGCTCACCTCTCGCGAGGAATTGCGACCAGCGGACGGCACGGGCGCAGCTTTTCGCTCGGCATCGCCGACGCTGTCACCGTGTTGGCGAAAACCGCTGCGCAAGCGGACGCCGCCGCAACCATCATCGGCAACGCCGTAGATTTGCCAGGACATCCCGCAATCGTACGACGTCCCGCGAATGAACTGCAGCCTGACAGTGATCTCGGCTCGCGACTCGTAACCTGCGAGGTTGGACGACTCTCGGATGGGGAGGTTATGCAGGCGCTCTCCGGAGGAGAAGGTGTGGCGCGAAACTTGCTCGCGGCTGGATTGATTGACGGCGCAGCGCTGCGCCTGTCTGGCGAGATATTGGTCGTAGGGACATACGATCAGCGTGCTCATCACGAGCGCGAGCTGGAAACTGCATAAGTAGCAAGGCGGAAACCGATGAGCGCCATTATCCGCAAGATCGTCACCGTGGTCGAAGAGACTCGCGTGGAAATGGGTCAAACGGTGTCACCGCCGACACGTCGCGCCGCCGCGATCGCTGTGATCGAAAATCCCTTCGCCGGACGCTATGTGGAGGACCTTTCGCCCCTAATCGCGATCGGCGAGGAACTCGGAGACCTGCTTGCAAGGGAGGCAGTGGCGGCCCTCGGCATCGACGGCGCCAGGGCGCACAGCTACGGCAAGGCCGCAGCCGTCGGTGAAAACGGCGAGCTCGAGCACGCGGCAGCGATCCTGCATCCAAAAATGGGTGCGCCGGTGCGCAAGGTCTTGAGCAAAGGCGCCGCACTGATACCGTCATCCAAGAAGCGCGGCGGCCCGGGAACGACCCTGGACATTCCGCTCGGCCACAAGGACGCTGCCTTCGTGCGCAGCCATTTCGACGGCATGGAGGTTCAAATCAGTGACGCGCCGCGCGCCAACGAAATCATGGTCGCACTCGCTGTCACTGATAGCGGCCGTCCGTTGGCGCGAGTCGGGGGCTTGACGGCGGCCGAGATAAAGGGCGAGGACGGCTTACGCTAGATTCAACAGTGGAGGTAAGGGATGCGACGGAGAAGATTCCTGGGAGCAAGCCTGGCGGTCGTGGTTGCCGGCATGGCGAATTCCGCCATGGCCCAGGGCGAGATCAAGATCGGCGAGATCAACAGCTACTCGCTGCTTCCTGCCTTCACCGACCCGTATCGGAAGGGCTGGCAGCTTGCGCTCGAGCAGATCAACGCGGCAGGCGGCATCAATGGCAAGAAGCTTGTGGTCATCTCCAAGGATGACGGCGGCAAGCCGGCCGATGCGCAGACTGCCGCCAACGAGCTGGTGTCGAGCGAGAATGTTGCGATGTTGTGCGGCACGTTTCTTTCCAACATCGGGCTTGCCGTCAGCGACTTC
>Ga0075425_100008817_pt1 | contig 10720 bp, 10 predicted proteins | sample SoiMethybrSBSTD4_FD_75300 | JGI IMG/M metagenome (GOLD analysis project Ga0075425, IMG submission 75300) | Bulk soil microbial communities from a Populus tree surrounding site in Tennessee, USA - Soil MetaG P. TD hybrid SBSTD4 | ecosystem: Environmental > Terrestrial > Soil > Tree plantation...
CCGAATCGAGCAAGCAATTTCACGTCGGTCGGATGCGTCTCCAAAACTTCAGACGGCGGATTTCAGATCACGGACTGGAGAGGCGCCGGAGGATCCAATGGAGCGGGCGCGCCGGCGTTCGAGGCGACCAAGCCGCTGGTGCTGCGGCTTCAAGGCGACAACGACATGCTGAATTTCCAGGTTGGACACGAAGTGGAAGTCAGGGGTCCAATTCTGGCGGATGCAAAAGAGGATCGTCCTCCTGAAATGAGGGCGGAGTCAGTCCTCTATCTTTCGCGAACGTGCTGGAAAAGGGGAATGAACACCGCGGACGCTAACCAGCCCAGGCGATAACGGAGAGGGGCCTTCTGATGGGTGTGTCAGCTGGAAATAAAGCCTTGAGGATTGCAACAACGCTGACCTTGTATGCGTTGTGCTTCAGCGCCTCCCCATCATTCGCTCAGACCGCGCCGGCCACCCGGGCAACTCCTCCTACCGCTCGCCCAGCGCAGGCCACGGGCACGGCTCAAACGCCTCGCACCGCGCCCGCGACACCGGCCGCCGCAACCGCGAAGCCGAGCGCGACGACAGCATACCGCGCGCCGCGCACGCCCGACGGACGGCCTAATTTGAGCGGGATCTGGCAAGCCATGAACGAGGCCGAATATGACATTCAGGCCCACGATGCCAGGCCGGGCCCGCTTGTGGTCATGGGTGCCTGGGGCGGCCTTGCGCCCAGTATTGGTGTCGTTGAAGGAGGACCGCTTCCGTATCGGCCCGAGGCGCTGGCGAAGAAGAAAGAAAATGAGGCAAATGCATTGGCCCTCGATCCCGAGGTCAGATGTTTCCTGCCAGGCGTACCTCGCGCAACTTACATGGGCTTTCCATTTCAAATCACGCAATCCGCGAAGTACGTCGCGTTCACCTACGGATACGATTTCGCGTCTCGAGTTGTGAATATCGGCATGACCAGTAAGGCGCCCGTAGACTCCTGGATGGGTTGGTCGAGCGGCAAATGGGAGGGGGACACGCTGGTTGTGGACGTGACCGCACAAGTGGAGGATACCTGGTTTGACCGCGCGGGCGATTATCACAGCGACGAATTGCACGTCGTCGAACGCTACACTCCGACAAGTCCTAATTCCCTTCTCTACGAAGTGACGATCACTGATCCCAAGGTCTACACGCGGCCCTGGAAGATGAGCATGCCGTTGTACCGCCGGTTGGAAAAAAATATTCAGTTGCTGGATTACAACTGCGTGCCGTTCGTGGAAGAGCTGATGTACGGCCATCTTCGCAAGGTGCAGACGCCCGAAGAAAAAGCCAAGGCAGACGCAGACCTTCCAACGCTCCCGGCTTCAGGCGCTACGAAAGACGTCGAGGACGAACAGCCGTGACGTAAGCCGGAATCAGAAGAAGAAAATCGCGCGCCCGAAGACTGCCACGCCAAACCACAACACCACTGCCACAAGAGCGGTGAGCTTGCGAACGATCGGCGGAAGGCCCTGCCTGTCCGCCCGAGTGACGAGGCGCAGCGCCGTAAACTGGAATGGGAGCGCCATTAAGAGAAACAGAGCTTTATAGTGGAACGCGACGTTACCCCAGCATTTGACGGCTTCCGACGTGAAAAGAAGCGTCCCGGTGACGAGCGTCAATAACAACCCTGACATCGACCAGGGCATCAATTCCCGCGCCGTTTCGGCCACGCCTTTCTCCCGCAAAACCAGATCGAAAATCCGCAGCGCCAGAACCAGTATCGAGCCGAGAAACACCGTTATCCCGAAAAGGTGAAATACTTCGGCAAGCGTGAACGTCCACTTCGATTCCCGGATGCCATGCCCGAGCCGGGTGTTTTCGATCCAGAGGAAATACGGGTAGAGGTGGTCCCACATCGCTCAAACTATAAAAAGTAGGCCATCATGCGCCCAGCGGCGATGATGCCGACCCACAACGTGAGCGAAACCAGGCCTGCGATTCGCGCCTGCCGGGGCGGAATCGGCGCCGCGTCCCATTCGGTTTGACGGCGATCGATCGTCAGGTGGTACACCGCGATATTGACGCCGGCGAGCACCAGCATGATTGCTTTGGCCCAAAAAAAGTCGCTGCCATAGCAGCGCATCGCCAGCGACCAGAAGAGCAAGCTCCCTGTTACGAACGTGACGGCGAATCCCGTGAGCATGAAAGGACGCAACGGCCGGAAAACAGCCGACACCGGCTGGTCTTTCAGAATCCATCCCGCGAGGCGCAGGTCGAACCACATCACCAGCCCCACGGATAACGTCAGCGAAACGACGTGAAGCCCCTCGACAATCGGAAAGACGTACAGCGACTCGCGAAGCGCGGTGGAACTGCTCGTCGCATCGATGTACTCGAAAATCCCTTGAATCGACACCTTGCGGCCCAGGAGTTGCGGATGATACCACTGGAAAGATTGAGCGCGGCCGGCGTCTGGCAATGACGAATGCACTTGATTGGATCGAAGACATCGAGCGCCTTAGCGCCGTTCTCCCTGCAAGCGCGTTCAGCGTTGTGATTGTGCTCCGTTCACATCCAAAGTCACCCGATTATGCGTTTTGGCAGAGTGCCGAACGTGAGGGAACTCGGCGGCAGGGGCCAGGCCTGCAGAGTTCGATGATGTAGATCGAGTAGCTGCGGGGTGGTGACGCTCGGCGGTGCTGCCGTGTGGTCATTTACACGGACACGATCGGCAGGTCGGGTCGGAACGAAAAAGGCCGGTATTGGTCCCGGCCTTAGTTCGATGGAACTTACCTGATGCCTGAAGCGAGAGTATCCGCGACAACCTCGAACTGCTCCACGCTGACGACAGTTGCGCCGCCTGATGCCGCAGACGCGCTCCGGAGCTGATTGGCGGCTTCAGCGCTCTGCCGCATCGCATCTTCGCTTTCCCAAAGAGTGATTCCCAGCATCTTGCCGCTGCTGCGGTCAGCCAGCGCGATCATGCCTTTGAAGCCACGCATCTTCTGTGCAGCGGGAATAATCTGTTCCTGAACCGACTTGATGCCGTCCGCAACTTTCGCCGGCGAACCCTGCAATGTCGTCATGCGTGCAAACATGTTGAGCCTCCTCCGAGGGGGGATCCTACATCCGCCTTATGGCTGTTCAATGACGACGCCGCTCATCGACACACCAACCACGCTTCGGTTCCCTTCGGGCCGATGCGGAAGATCACGAACTCGGCGGCCTCATCGGAGCCACACCGACCACGCAGATGGAACGCCCATTGTCGATGTCGCTTGGCGTCATCAACGCTTGTTCGGCTCGAACACAGCCCATTGAATGCCGGGGTAGATGAACGGCTCGATCTAGATGAACAATCGGCGGACGTTCACCTACTTCCACCCGGCGCAATGACCACACACGCCTCCGTCGCGCCTGGGTCGCCGCTGGGGGTGGTTGTGCCCCACAAAGAGAAAAGGCCGGGATCGCTCCCGGCCTTCTCCTGTCTTAAACCTGTTGCCTACCTGGGGTTGTCGGTCGTGGTTTTGAGTGGTCAGCAGTTGCCAACCACTCCACTTCTCCGAACAAAATTCCTCTGTCCTTCCTGAGCGTTAGGTAACAGCATATTCCGAGCGGATGGGTGACACTTTGCCCCCCACAGGAGGGGGCATGCCTTGGAAGGAGTGTCACGTCATGGACGAGCGACTCCGGTTTGTCGCCCGCCTGCTCGAGGGCGAGAAGATGGCGCCGCTGTGCGCTGCGTTCGGGATTTCGCGGAAGACCGGCTACAAGATCTTCGACCGCTACAAGGACTGCGGGGTCCAGGCCTTCAGCGATCGCAGCCACCGCGCGCACCGGCAGGCGAATCGGCTGCCGGCACCGATTGAAGCGACGATCGTCCGTCTGAAGCGGGAATATCCCGGGTGGGGCGCGCCGAAGATCCGCGAGAAGCTTCGACAGCAGTTCACGGGGCCGCACCTGCCAGCCATCAGCACCGTCCACGCAGTGCTCGATCGCTATCATCTGGTACAGCATCGGCGTCGCCGACGACGCACCACCTCGCCGACGACATTATCGCGGCCGACCGCACCGAATGCCCTGTGGTGCGCCGACTACAAGGGCGAGTTCATGCTCGGCAACCGGCGGTATTGTTATCCGCTGACGATCACGGATTTCGCCAGCCGCTATCTCCTGACCTGCGAAGCGCTCGGCACCACGCAGGAGACCTTCGCCTTCACCGTGTTCGAGCGCACGTTCAAGGACTTTCCCGCCTTGATCCGGACCGACAACGGTGTGCCCTTCGCCTCGGCGCAGGCGCTCTATGGATTGAGCAAGCTCGCCGTCTGGTGGCTGCGGCTCGGGATTCAGATCGAGCGGATCCAGCCCGGGCACCCGCAGCAGAACGGGCGCCACGAGCGGATGCACTTGACGCTCAAGACAGAAGCCACGAAACCGGCGGCCGCCAATGTGCTGCAGCAGCAGGCGCGCTTCGACGCGTTCCGTGAGCGCTACAACCGGGAGCGCCCGCATCAGGCGTTAGCGATGAAAGTGCCGGCCGACCTCTATGTGCGATCGCCGCGCGTGTATCGCGGGCTCGCGGAGCTCACCTATCCGTTTCATGACCAGACGATCCTGGTGACCCGCTGCGGCCGTATCTGCTTCAAGGGACGAAAGGTGAATCTGAGTCACGTCTTCGCTGGCCAGAGCGTCGGCGTGACGCAGGTCGGCGAGCGCATCTGGCTCGTCACCTTCATGCACTACGATTTGGGATATTTCGACGATGAGACGTGTCGGCTAGAGCCGATTGAAAACCCGTTCGGATCGAAAGTGTTACCACTCCGCTCGGAATAAATTACCCATACTCCGCTCAGAATGGACCCTCAAAAATTGGTCGGGGCGACTGGATTTGAACCAGCGACCCCTCGGTCCCGAACCGAGTGCTCTACCAGGCTGAGCCACGCCCCGACAACCCGTCTAGCCTATCAGACAATCCGGCGGGTTCGGAAGAACCCGACACGTCCGTGCGGGCGGACTACCGCGCGGGCGTTGGCGCGTCGAGCGGCAGTGTCTCCAGGTATGCCAGCGCATCATGCGCCGTCATATCCGGCTGCAGCGGCGTGATCGAGATGTAACCGTCGCGCACCGCCTGGTAATCGGAGCGGTCGTGCGGCTCCCACTCGTTCTCCCCTTCTTCAATCCAGTAGTACGGCCGCTTCCGCGGATCGATGCGCTCGTCGACAACGGTGATGTGATTGCGCTTGGCCTGAACGGTCACACGGAAGCCCTTGTTCGACCCGTGCGGGACGTTGATGTTCAGGAATGTGAACTTCGGCATGCCGCGCTCGAGCACCAGCTCGGCGACCACCGCCGCAGCGCGTGCCGCTGATTCAAACTCGAACTCGTTACGTCGATGAAAGTTCTGCGTCGACACGGCAATCGCGGGAATGCCGAGCAGTGCGCCCTCGAGCGCGCCCGATACGGTACCCGAATACGTCACATCGTCACCCAGATTCCACCCTTTGTTGATGCCTGAGACGATCAAGTCGGGCTTCCGCTTGATGACGTGCGAAATGGCCAGGTTCACGCAATCCGTTGGTGTCCCGTCAATACCGAATGTCTTCGGCGCAATCGTCTCGATGCGCAGCGGACGACGAAGCGTGAGGGCATGGCCGATTGCACTCGCCTCCTGCATAGGCGCCACGATGGTTACATTGCCGAGATGGTGCAGCGCCGCAGCCAGCGCTTTAATGCCGTCGGAGTGAACGCCGTCGTCATTGGTGACCAGAATTTCGGGCATCGGAATCTTTGATTGTATCGGTGCGAATGAACAGCAGCAACACCGCAGCTACGCCGGCCAGCGCTGCGCCGGTCATGAAGGCGACAGGTGCACCGAAGTGTTCGTAGAGCTCGCCGAAGAGCACGCTCGCGATCAGCGCGCCGATGCCCGTGACGGCGTTGTACCACCCGAATGCCGCGCCGTGTCGGTCGGCGGGCGTCAGGTCCGCGACGAGCGCCTTCTCCGCTCCTTCGGCCAATGCGAAGTAGACGCCGTAGAACAGGAACCACGAGATGAACGCCGCCGCGCTCGTCGACATCGCGAATCCGAAGTAGACGAGCGCGTAGATCATCCAGCCGCTGATGATCATCCGCTTTCGTCCGAACCGATCGGATAATCCTCCGCCCCACGTAGACAGCGACGCCTTGACAACGTGAATCGCAGACCAGAGGAGCGGCACATAGGTTGCGCCGCCGAGCGCGTCCGAGAGACGCAATAGGAGAAACGCGTCCGCCGAGTTGCCAAGTCCGAACACCAGCAACACGCCGAGAAGCGCGACGACGCGGCGCGGGAGTCGTCGGTAGTTGGCTGGTTCGGCGGGTCGAGCTTCGGTGGCGAGTGGTTCGGTGGTTCGGGGTTCGATCGCCGCACTTTCGTCGACAAAGAACAACAGCACGACGGCGATGGCCCCGGGAACCACGGTGAGGCCGAACAGCAATCGATACTGCTCCGGCGCGAAGAGTAGGATGACCGTGGCGAGCAGCGGACCCACGATCGCGCCCGAGTGATCCATGGCGCGGTGGAATCCATAGATGCGGCCGCGCGTCGTAGGCGTCGCAAACCTCGCCAGCAGCACGTCGCGCGGAGCGCCCCTAATCCCCTTGCCCACGCGGTCGAGCGCACGAATGAGCAGCACCTGTGGCCAAGACGTGGTGATGGCGATGAACGGACGCGCGATTGAGGACAACGCGTAGCCGCCGATGACGATCGGCCGCCGGCGGCTTACGCGATCCGACCAGTAACCGGAGATTACCTTGAGAAAGCTGTTGACCCCCTCGGCAACGCCCTCGATGATGCCGAGCGATACGGCGCTTGCGCCAAGGACGCCTGACAGGTAGACCGGCAGCAACGGATAGATCATTTCTGTCGCGGCATCGGTAAACAGGCTGGTCCACCCAAGGAACCAGACGGGTCGCGGAATCTGTCTTTTTTGGGCCGATTCTGGAGTCATCGAGGTCGGTACCTTACGATCAGATCAGACATGCCCACACTGCAGGATGTTCTCTCCGCTCGCACGCGCGAGGCCGCGCCCGAACTGGTGCAACAGCTCGGCGGGGAACGGCTGCGGTGTTATGCGTGCGGCCATCAATGCCCGATTCCCACGGGCGCCATGGGCGTCTGCAAAGTTCGCTACAACCGCGGCGGACAACTGCAGGTGCCATGGGGCTATGTCGGCGGAGTGCAGTGTGACCCGGTCGAGAAGAAGCCATTCTTCCACGTCCATCCCGGTGCGCTCGCTTACAGCTTCGGGATGCTCGGCTGCGACCTGCACTGCAGTTATTGCCAGAACTGGGTGACGTCGCAGGCGCTGCGCGATCCGCACGCGGGCACCCCGCCACAAGACACCACGCCACAATTGCTGGTGCAGGACGCGCTGCGTCAAGGCGCGAAGCTGGTCGTGTCGACCTACAACGAGCCGCTGATAACGGCGGAGTGGGCAACGGCAATTTTCAAGGAAGCGCGCGAGCACGGGCTGGCGACGGCCTTCGTCTCCAACGGCAACGGCACAGCGCGCGTGCTCGAATACCTGCGACCGCATATCGACGCATACAAGGTCGATCTCAAGAGTTTTGATGATCGGCGATACCGGGAGCTTGGCGGTCGCCTTCAGCCGATCGTCGACACCATCAGGTGGCTGCACGGCGCCGGCGTCTGGCTGGAGATCGTTACGTTGCTCGTACCGGGGTTCAATGACAGCGACGAAGAGCTCGCGGAATTAACGAGGTTCATCGCCAGTGTCTCGCCAGACATCCCGTGGCACGTGACGGCGTTCCATCAGGACTACAAAATGACCGGCCCCGAGAATACGACGCCCGCGATGCTCCTGCGCGCGGCCACGATCGCGCGCCGCTCGGGCCTCCGCTACGTCTACGCGGGCAATCAGCCAGGACGGGTCGGCGAGCTCGAACATACCGATTGCGCGACCTGTGGGGAGCGCTTGATCGGCCGTTACGGTTACTTCATCCAGGAATATCGGCTGACACCCGACGGCGGATGTCCGCGGTGCCATGCCAAGACTCCGGGAATCTGGAGCCACACGTTCGAGGGACAGCGCACGGCTTTCCCTTTCCTTCCGCACGACCGTACTCGCCTTTCCGTGATATGAAACCGGGTGTGACTCAGGACGTCTACGGACGCCCGCTGCGCAATCTCCGGGTGTCGGTCACCGACCGTTGCAATCTCCGCTGTGCCTACTGCATGCCGGAGCAGGACTACGTCTGGTTGCCAAAAAACGACCTGCTGCAGTTCGAGGAGATTGAAGCGCTTGTCGACCTCTTCCTCGACGAAGGCGTGGACAAAGTGCGCCTCACCGGTGGCGAGCCGTTGCTGCGTCGCGATCTCCCTGTGCTTGTCAAAGGGCTCGCGGCGAAATCGCGCATTCGCGACCTTGCGATGACGACCAATGGCGTCCTTCTCGCCGACCATGTATGGGCGCTGAAGGACGCCGGTCTGCATCGGGTCACCGTAAGCCTCGATACGCTTCGCCACGATCGGTTCGCGAAGCTCGCCCGATTCGACGAACTGGATCGCGTTGTTTCCGGCATCGACGCCGCCGCAAAGGTTTTCGGCGAATTGAAAATCGACACCGTCGTCATTCGCGGTGTCAACGAGGACGAACTGGTAGACCTCATCGAGTTCGGCCGCGGCCGCCACGCCGAAATCCGATTCATCGAATACATGGATGTCGGCGGCGCGACCCAATGGTCGATGGATCGCGTCGTCTCGAAGGCCGAAATGCTCGATGCGCTGGCTGCGCGCTACGGCACGGCGACGCCGATTGTCGAGGACTCGTCGGCACCCGCAAGGCGCTACCGGCTTCCGGACGGAACGGTGTTCGGGATCATCGCGTCGACGACGGCGCCGTTCTGCAGCGATTGCGATCGGAGCCGCCTGACCGCCGACGGCATGTGGTACCTGTGCCTCTACGCGTCCGAGGGCAGGGATCTTCGGCGGGCGCTTCGATCAGGCGCGTCGCGCGTGGAGATCGCGTCGATGATTCGTTCCGTGTGGCAAGGTCGGCGCGATCGCGGTGCAGAAGAGCGGCTGGCCACGGGTGCACGCACTCCGCTCATCCCGCTCGATCGCCTGCGCCGCGATCCACACCTCGAGATGCACACGCGTGGCGGATAGTGCGAAGTGATTTGCGATTTGCGATTGGTGATTGGTGATTAGTGATTAGTGATTGGCCCGAACCCGGGGAAATCACAAATCGTTAATCACGAATCACAAATGTCGTCGAACGCCGCGGTAAGGCGCTCGGCAATCTGCCGCGCGTCGCGGTTCTCGATATCGCTCCGCTGCAGCATGAACACGAGTTTGCCATTGCGGAGAATCCCAATCGACGGCGAGGAGGGCGGGTACGGCGCAAAGTACCCGCGCGCGCGATCGGTCGCTTCGATGTCGGCGCCTGCGAACACGGTGCCGACCAATTGCGGCCGACAGGCGTGCTGCAGCGCGAGCGCAACGCCCGGCCGCGCCTTGCCCGCTGCGCAGCCGCATATCGAATTGACGACGATCATTGTGACGCCGGGAGATGCAACGGCGGTATCGACATCTTCGGCCGTTCGCAGCTCGCGCACGCCGAGACGTGTAAGCTCGGCCCGCATCGGCGCGATGAATTGTTCAGGATAGGGCATGCCCGCGATTGTAGATCGCGCATCGCAATTACGACTCGACGACCTGGCGCAGCTTGCGTAGAAGTTCTTCCGGCGTGAACGGCTTCTGCAGGAACGCAGCGCTTTCCCCCAGCATGCCGTTGCGGACGATGGCGTTGTCCGTATAGCCGGACATATAGAGCACGCGCAGATTCGGCCGATCGAGGCGCAGCCGATCGGCGAGCTCGACACCGCTCGGGCCAGGCATGATCAGATCGGTCAACAGCACGTCGATGTAGGGATGCTGCTCCGCGCACGCGATCGCCTGCTCCCCGTCCGCGGCCTCGACGACCGTGTAACCGGCACGCTCCATGATTTCCCGCGCCAGCCGGCGAATCATCGGTGCATCTTCGACGAGCAGCACGGTTTCGGTTCCCTTTGACCACTCATTACGCGCAGTCTCGTTGTTCGCCGCTGTCTCGCGATCGGAAGCGTCCATTGGCAGATATACCTTGAACGTCGTTCCGACGCCTTCTTCGCTGTACACCCAGATGTTGCCGCCGCTCTGTTTCACGATGCCGTATACCGTCGCAAGTCCGAGGCCCGACCCTTTGCCTGGTTCCTTCGTCGTGAAGAACGGCTCGAAGATGCGCGCCTGCACATCCTGCGACATGCCGACGCCGGTGTCGCTCACCGACAGCCGCGCGTATCGGCCGGGCCTCGCGCCGATGTGCGTCGTGCAGTAGTCGTCATCCAGTGTGACGTCCGCAGTTTCGATCGTCAGGCGGCCTCCTCGCGGCATCGCATCGCGTGCATTGACCACGAGATTGGCCAGCGCCGACTCGAGCTGGCTGAGGTCGGCGCGGATCGGCGGCAGCTCGGTGGCGCAAACGATGCGGAGGTCGATGTTCTCGCCGATCAGCTGCCGCAGCATGCCCGCGAGCGCCGTGACGGTGTCATTGAGATTTACTTTCGACGGGTGCAGCACCTGCCGCCGGCCGAACGCGAGCAGCTGTCGCGTCAGCGCCGAAGCGCGATTGGCGGCGGCGAGAATCTCGAGAACGTTGCGGGACGCGGCATCGTTGTCGGCGACCTGTTCGGCGACGAGCGTCCCGAAGCCGACGATGGCGGT